>Ga0075430_100004630_pt1 | contig 11573 bp, 11 predicted proteins | sample RhiMetdeltSRZDD4_FD_75294 | JGI IMG/M metagenome (GOLD analysis project Ga0075430, IMG submission 75294) | Populus rhizosphere microbial communities from Tennessee, USA - Rhizosphere MetaG P. deltoides SRZDD4 | ecosystem: Host-associated > Plants > Roots > Rhizosphere > Soil | place: USA... | reverse complement strand
GGCGCCGCCCGCGCGACGGACGAGAGATCCTTCGCTGCGCTCAGGATGACGATTTAGCAGGGTTACGCGGATTCGGGCACTTCGCCTTCGTCCGCGTCTGGCGGAAGGGTCTCCGAGACCGTCTCGGGCGCGAGCGTCTGTTCCGACGCGTACGCGACCAGGCCGCCCCACACCAGCATGAGCGCGAGCATCAGGAGCATCGGCAGGAGCTTCAGCAGTGCGTCGCGGCTGGCCTGGTAGGCGATGAAGTCCCACGAGAAGTGCACGAGCATCGCCACTGCCAGGCAGCCGGCGGACAGGATGGGCTTGGGGTGTGGTCGCAGGTGCGGTCGCACCCACTGGCCGACGGCGAAGCCCACCAGCCCCCCCATCAGCGAATGGGCGAACAGTCTCACGACCTCCACGCCGAGCGTGTGGGGCGTCGGGGGCGCGAGGCTCAGGTACAGCAGCGACTCGTTGACCGCCATCCCGAGCCCGCCCAACGTGCCGTACATGAGGCCGTCGAGCGCGCCGGTGAACCGGGCGCGGAACGCGGTGGCGAAGGTGAGGACCATGGCGACGCGCGCCCCCGTCTCGACGAGGGAAACGACCGCGGCCTTGGCGGCGAAGTCCTCACGGGTAATTCCGAGCCGCAGGAGCACCAGGTCCTCGACCGCCCCCGCCACCCACATGGCGGCGAAGCCGAAGCCGAAGGCGAGGAAGACCATGTACCACGGCTCACGGCGGCACAGGTCGTAGCGGTAGACGAAGGCGGCCAGCCCCGCGGCGCAGGTGAACAGCAGGGCGTAAATCAGGAACATCTCGCTGTCGCCCTCCAGCGGGGCGGCGCGCGTCGGATCGGATGGAATCTGCGCGCCTGGTCTTGGGCAGACGAAGGATACGATAATCCCGCCGGAGTGCACGCAAAAACGGACGTAGTGCCACAGGGCACGTTTTATCGGACGGGGGAGTGGGCGGCCTGTGCCTGTGACGCGGCGCGTGAAGCGGGGCCGGTGCCAAAACAAGAAGGGGCGCCGGCTCGCCGCCGGCGCCCCTCGGGTTCACCAAGTTCGTGAGATGCTTTACCGCGCGGAGGCTTCCGCCTTCGCGTCCTCACGCTCGGCCTCGTTCTCGGCCTTGCGCTGGGCCATCTCGGTCTTGTGCTGCTCCTTGGCGGCGTCGCGCTGGGCCTTGCGCTGGTCCTTCAGGGCCATGCGGCTGGCCTTCTGCTCCGCCCGCTTCTGGGCGCGGGCGTCGGCGGTGGAGGTGGCGGCCGGCTCCTTCTTCACCGGGGCCGGCTTTACGGCCGGCTGCACCGCGGGCTTGGTCTCGACCTTCACCTGGACCTTGGGCTGCGGCGCCGGCTTCGGCGCCGGCTTCACGGGGACGTACTTCGGCTGCTCGGTCTTGACCGTGACGGTGGGCCTCGTCTGGGTCTCGCCCGTCACGCCGCCCGGCGCGTCGGGACGGACCGGGCCTTCGGGCCGCGTCACGATCGTGACGTTCACGTCCGTGTCGTTGTCACGATCGCGGCGGTCGTTGCGGCGGTCGCGGTTCCGATCGTTGATCCGGCCGCCGTGCCAGCCGCGGTCGCGGCCGTAGGCGTGGCCGCGGCCGGGGTGGCGGTCGTCGTCGTGCACGTGGACGTGCACCTCGGCGGGCCGGGGCCGCGGCGGCGGCAGGTGGGTGATGACGGTGTCGGGTGGGTACTGCCGCTCGTATTCCTCGACGACCACGTCACGCACCGGCGGGGGCTGCACGCCGGTCTCGTCGTCGAACGCCGGCTCTTCAACGACGGGCTCCTCGACGGCCACTTCCTCGACCGGCGCGGCAATCGTCGCCGGGGCGTGGTGGTGGTGGACTTCGCCGGCGCAGCCCGCGACGCCCAGGAGCGTGAGGGACAAGCCGGCCGCGAGGCACGACGCGGAAAGCAATGACGGTTTCATGGAAGCGTTTCCCCTTGTGGGCCGCCGGCGCGACGCGACCCTCCCGCGGCGATACGGGCTTGCGTGTTCATCGACGGCGCGGGGTGCGGGGGTGAGTGGGAAGGGGCCGGGAAACGCCCCCGTAATGTGGGCGCGGCGGAAGTGGTGACGCCGGCAACGGGGGCGACGCTACAGGCGGCGCAGTCGTCAATGCTTAAAGGAGGAAAGTGCCCTCAGGCGGCCGCGCCACCGCGAACCCCCAATGCCTGTGCGACCGCTTCCCCGATGGTCGCGGGGCTTTCGGCGACGGTGATGCCCGCTGATCGCAGGGCGGCGATCTTGCTCTCGGCGGTCCCCTCGCCGCCGCTGATGATGGCCCCGGCGTGGCCCATGCGCCGTCCGGGCGGCGCCGTGCGGCCGGCGATGAAGGCGACGACCGGCTTTCGCACGTTCTCTTTCACGAAGCGCGCCGCGCCCTCTTCGTCGGTGCCGCCGATCTCGCCGATCATGATGATCGCGTCGGTCTCCGGGTCGGAACTGAACATCCCCAGCAGCTCGTTGAAGTTCAGCCCCTTCACGGGGTCGCCGCCGATGCCGACGCAGGTCGTCTGGCCGATGCCGCGCGTGCTGCACTGCCACACCGCCTCGTAGGTGAGCGTCCCGCTGCGGGAGATGAGGCCGATCTTGCGGCCGCTCTTGGACTGCCGGGCCGGCGTGTGGATGTAGCCGGGCATGATGCCGATCTTGCACTCGCCGGGCGTGATGACGCCGGGGCAGTTGGGGCCGATCAGCACGCTCTGGGGCTTGTCCTTCAGGAAGGCTTTGACCTTCACCATGTCCAGCACCGGGATGCCCTCGGTGATGGCGACGATGACCTTGATGTTGGCGTCGGCGGCCTCCATGATCGCGTCGGCGGCGAAGGGCGGGGGGACGAAGATCATCGTCGCCGTCGCCCCCGTCGCCTTCACGGCCTGCTCCACGGTGTCGAAGATGGGCAGCCCATTCGGATCTTTCTGCCCGCCCTTGCCCGGCGTCACGCCCCCCACCATCTTCGTGCCGTACTCCAGGCACCCCTTGGTGTGGAACGCCCCGGCCGAGCCGGTGATGCCCTGGCAGATGACGCGCGTGGACTGGTTGACGAGGATGCTCATGGGCCGCACAGCGTAGGCCCGCCCTGCCGGCGCGGCAAGGGTGATCTCTGGTCACGGCGGGTGGAGGACGCCGTTCGGTTTGTAATGGACGTCGCCACTCGGTAGGTGGATAAGCGCGAGCCGAAAGCGAGGTCGCATGTCCGTCGAAATCGAAGCATCGGCCGACCCTGTTCGTACCCCGATGCGCCGCCGCGGCCGGTGGTGGAAGTGGGGCGGGTTGGTCGTCCTTCTCCTGGGGTTCGGGCTTTTCGGTACGTTCCTGGCGTGGCGCGGCGGCGCCGCGCGCGGGTTCGACCGGGAGTTTGCCGCCGCCCGCGCGGCGGGCGAACCGGTGACGGCGCAGGAGCTCAGCGACTGGCCCTTCCTGCGCGCCGAGGGGGAGAATGCCGTGCCGGCCCTTCGGGCGGCGGCGGACCTGATCAAGGGTGACAGCGAGGCGTGGCAGAAGGCGTACTCCCCCGACGCGCAGGAGTACGCCCCGCCCCTGCGCGAGGAGGAGGTGGCGGCGCTGGAGGCGCTGGTGCGGGAATGCGAGCCTTCCCTGCGGGCGTTGGACGAGGCGGTGAAGAAGTCGGGCGTGAACTGGGACCTGCGCCTCACGTCCCCGATGATCAACAACCTATACCCGGATCTGAACAAGCAGCGGACCATCGCCAACCTGCTCCGTGCCGCGGTGCTGTTGGAACACCATCGCGGCAATGACGCGGAAGCAGTTCGTCGGATCGAGCAGACGTTGTTCGTCGCGCGCGCGGTAGACCACCAGCCCACGCTGGTGTCCCACCTCGTCGCCATCGGGGTCTACGCCATGGCGGGCAACGAGGCGGCGCTCGTGGCGCCGGAGTTAAGAGTCGACGCGGCCGGCGCGGGAGACGGGCAAGGTCAACCTGGCGCGTACCGACCGGCGACGCCGCAGGCGGTGCGTTCGTTGATCACCCAGTTCCTGGACGAGCAGCCTCTGAAGGACGGACAACGCCGCGCCTGGGTCGCCGAGCGGGTGCAGCAGATCGATTCGATCAACGCCCTGGCCGACGGCAGCCTGTCGGGCGGCCCTGTCAGCCCGTCGCTCCGCTTCAAGCTCTTCTTCATGCGCCCCGTGTTCCATGACAACGGAACGGTGATCGTGTCGCACACGACGAAGGTGATGCACGCGTCGGCGGGGAGTGCGGACCTGCCCGCGTACCGGCAGAAGGTGCCGGCGAAACTGCCGGCTTACCTGGATTCCCGCCGCTACTTCCTCGCGAACATCCTTCTGCCGGGAATTGACCGGGCGACCGACCAGCAGTTTCGCATCCTGGCCGACCGGCGCCTGGCCGCCGTCGCACTGGCGTGCAGGCTCTACGCCGTGGAGCACGACGGCCGGTTGCCGAGGAAGCTGCAGGACCTGGTGCCGGATTATCTTCCGGCAGTCCCGCTCGACCCGCTCGCCGCCGGCGGGAGGCCATTGGGTTACGTCGGCCCGGACGAGGATCCCGAGAAGCCGCGCGTCTACAGCGTCGGCCCCAATGGAATCGACCAGCGCGGCGCCGACCCGGATCGGCGGCGGACGCGCCATCGGGATTACGAGGCGCAGCGGGATGAGGTGCGTTACCTGAAGCGCCAGCCCCGTCCGGAGCCTGAGCCGGAAGGCGAAGGGATGCCCTTTGGATATCCGGGGATGTATCCGGGACTTCCCGGGATGCAGGAGCCAGACGCGCCGCCGGACCCCGAAGAAGCGGAGCCAGAAGCCGCGAAAAAAACTCAGCCGGCCAACGCACCGGTGACTGATTCCCCGCCGAAGTAACGGCGTATTGAGGGCTGTCCTCTCGCCTTGCCCCCCCCTTCCCGCGGCCCTACGATCTGCCCTTTTCACTCCCGAGAGGTTGTCCGACATGCGCATACTGGTGGCCGACAAGCTGGCAGACGAGGGGCTGGAGTTCCTGAAGCAGTCGGGGATGGAGTACGACGCGAAAGTCGGCCTCAAGGAAGACGAGCTGGCCGCGACGGTGCCGCAGTACGACGCGATGGTCGTGCGGTCCGGGGCGAAGGTGACGGCCAAAGTCCTGCAGGACCCGGGGAAGCTGAAGGCGATCGCCCGGGCCGGCGTAGGCGTGGACAACATCGACCTGGAGGCGGCGACGGGGAAGGGGATCCTGGTCCTCAATACGGCAGAGGCCTCTACCCTTTCGACCGCGGAGCACGCCCTGGCCCTGATGATGAGCCTCGCCCGCCGGGTGCCGCAGGCGCACGCCGCTTTGAAGGGCGGACAGCTCGAGTGGAAAAAGCGGAGCCAGTACCAGGGGACGCAGCTCGCCGGCAAGACGCTGGGGGTGGTGGGGTTGGGGCGCATCGGGCGCACCGTCGCGTCGCGGGCGCTGGCGATGGAGATGAACGTCCTGGGGTTCGACCCCTACTTCAACGCGCCGACCGCTCTGGACGGCAAAGTGAAGATGGTGCGGGACTTCGACGAGTTCCTCGCCCAGCTCGACGTGATCACCTTCCACGTGCCCGGCGGCGAGGGGACGCGGCACCTGCTCAACCGGGAGCGGCTGTTCGGCGGGAAGGTAAAGCCCAACCTGCTGGTGGTCAACGACGCGCGCGGCGAGGTGGTGGACGAGTTCGCGCTGGCCGAGGCGCTGAAGGAAAAGAAGGTCGCCGGGGCGGCGCTGGACGTGTTCGCGACGGAGCCCCCGGCGAAGGACCACCCGCTGTTCGGACTGGACAACGTCGTGCTCACGCCGCACCTGGGCGCCAGCACGGACGAGGCGCAGACGGCAGTCAGCGTAGACGCCTGCAAGGCGATCGTGGCGTACCTGCGGAGCGGGGAGATCCGCGGCGCCGTGAACGCGGGCGGCATCCGGCTCGACCTGCCGCCGGACGAGGCCCCGTTCGCCAAGCTGGCGGCGCGGATCGGCACGCTGCTGGCCGGGTACTGCGACTGCGGCTACCGGACCATCACCCTGCGGGCGAGCGGGGCCCGCGCGCCCAAGCTCATGAACACCCTGCTGCGGCTGGCAACGGTGGAGCTGCTCAAGCCGCACCTGGGGCTGGGGGCGGTGAACGTGATCAACGTCGAGCACCTGGCCAAGCAGCGCGGCATCAGCCTCGTGCAGGTGCAGGAGGAGGCGCCGCCGGCCGGTCTCATTGGCGACGTGATCGGGGTGCGCGTCGAGGGGACGGACGGCTCCAGCCACCGCATCCTCGGCACGGTGTACGCCGACGGACTGCCGCGCGTGCTGCGGTTCGACGGGTACTCGATGGACATGGTGCCGGAGGGGAACATGGTGCTCGTGCAGAACCGGGACCAGCCCGGCGTCATCGGCACGGTGGGCAGCCTGTTCGGCGACGCGGGCGTCAACATCGCCGACATGGTCATCAGCCGCGAGTTCAACAAGGACGGGACGGCGACGGCACTGATGGTGCTGAAGACCGACAGCGCGCCGCCGGACTCGCTGCTGAACCGGCTAAAGGCGCGGCCGAACATCCTGCGGGTCAAGTCGCTCGTGCTGCCGCCGCGCAATGCGTAACGAAGCCTCCGAGCCCTTCGTGCAGCGACAGAAGCGCGCCGCCGCGGCGCTGCAGTCGGCGGGCGCCGACGCGCTGGTCGTCTGCCCCGGGGCCGACCTGCTGTACCTCACCGGCTTCGAGCACGGGCACGCGGGGGAGCGGCTGCTGGCGCTGGTGCTCAATCGCGACGGGTCGGGGCGGTGGATCGTGCCGGTGATGAACGAGCCGCAGGTGCTGCCGCACGTCCTGCCGGGGCAGAAGCTTCGGGCGTGGCCCGACGGGGAATGGTTCCTGCCGGCGCTGCGGGAGGCGCTGGACGGCGTGCGGGCCGTCGCGTTCGACGACGAGGCCCGCGCCGGGTTCGCGCTGGACCTGCTGTCGCTGAACCCCGCGCCGCGGCTGGTGAAGGGCAGCACGATCACGCGACGGCTGCGGATGCGGAAGGATGCCACTGAGCTGGCGGCGTTGCGCGCCGCGGGGCGCACGGTGGACGACACGATTTCCGAGGCAGTGTCTTTCTGCCGGCCCGGCCGGCGCGAGACGGAGGTGGAGCAGGACCTGCGTGTGGCGCTGCTGCGTCGGTCTCCGGAGAGCACGGTGGCGTTCAGCATCGTCGCGGGAGGTCCCAACGGCGCGCTGCCTCACCACGAGACGTCGGACCGTGTCCTGCAGCGGGGGGACGTGGTGATCCTCGACTTCGGCACGCGCCGCGCCGGCTACCACAGCGACATCACGGTCACGTGCTGCGTCGGGGAGCCCTCGGACCCGGAGGCGCGGAAGGTGTACCGGACGGTGTGGGAAGCGCAGCAGGCGGCGATCCGCGCGGTGCGCCCCGGTGTCGCGTGCGAGGACGTGGACCGCGCGGCGCGGACGGTCATTGAGCGCGCGGGGTACGGTCCGCAGTTCCTTCACCGCACCGGTCACGGGTTGGGGCTGCAGGTCCACGAGGCGCCGTACCTTGTTGCGGGGAACCGGGAGACCCTGGAAGAGGGGATGGTCTTCAGCATCGAACCGGGCATCTACCTGCTGGGGCGCTTCGGGGTGAGGTTGGAAGTGATCGCGTCCGTGACTTCTGACGGCATGTCGCTCATCAATGCGCCGAGTGCTCCGGAACTACCACTGAGTACGTAGTCACAGAACCACGTCGAGTCTCGCGGGCCATCTCATGAGCACCACGTCGCAAGTCCTCCTGCTCATCCCCGTCGCCTACCTGCTCGGCTCCGTCCCGTTCGGGCTGATGGTGGGCAAGGCCAAGGGCGTCGACCCGCGCACCGCGGGCAGCGGGAACATCGGGGCGACGAACGTGGGGAGGCTGCTGGGGCGGAAGTTTTTCGCGATCGTCTTCCTGCTCGACCTGCTGAAGGGGCTGTTGCCGATGCTCGCGGCGGCGGCGGTGCTGCGGCGCACCGGGGACCCGCGGTGGTTCGGGCCGGGAACCTACGCGCTGTGGTTCGCCGTGGGAATGGCCGCGATCGTCGGCCACATGTTCAGCGTCTTCCTCGGCTTCAAGGGCGGCAAGGGCGTGGCCACCAGCGCGGGCGTCGTCCTGGGCCTCTTTCCGTATTTCACCGTCCCGGGCGCCGTCGCGCTGGCGGTGTGGTTCGTGGTGTTCAAGCTCAAGCGCTACGTCAGCCTCGCGTCGATGGTCGCGGCGGTCGCGTTCCCGGTGTTGTACGTGATCGTGGGGCTGTGGCGCGGGTGGCCGGTCTTCGGGGGGCAGTGGCCGCTGCTGGCGTTCGCGGTGCTGGTGGCGGTGATGATCGTCTACAAGCACCGGTCGAACATCGCCCGGTTGCGCGCGGGGACGGAGTCGCGCTACGAGCCGGGCTCCCCCGCCGGTGCTGCCGATGCTTCCCCTCCGCGCCCCCCTGCCGACGCGCCCTCCGCGGTGTGAGACCGGGCGCCGCCGAGCGCGGCGTAATGCCGCGTCCAGTGTTCGGCGATCGCCGCGGCGTCGTAGTGCTGCTCCACGAAGGACCGCGCCCGCGACGCCGCGCTGCGGCGGAGTTCCGCGTCCGTCAGCCACTTCTCCAGCAGCGCCGCGACCTCGTCGGCCCTAACGTGGGCCACGGCGCCGACGCCCGCCTCGGTGATCCTGCGGTGGATGTTCACGCCGTCGCTGATGAGGGCGGGGGTGCCGCAGGCGAGCGCCTCGACGACGGCGAGGCCGAAGTTCTCCTGGTGGCTGAAGAGGGCGAACAGGTCGGCCTCGGCCAGCGCGGCGACGCGGTCTTCGCCGCGGAGCATGCCGGTGAAGACGGTGCGGTCGGCCAGTCCCAGCCGGCGCACGGCCGCCTCCAGCGTCGCGCGGTGGCCCTCCTCGTCGGGTCCGGCCATGACGAGGACCGGTTCCTTCGTCGGCAGTTGGGCGAATGCCTCGATCAGCACGCCCGGCGCCTTCTTGGGGTGCAGCCGGCCCATGAACAGCACCATGGGCCGGTCGCCCACCTGCGGGTACTTCGAGCGAAAGGTCCCGCGCGGCGGCACGCGCGAGAACTCGGAGAGGTCGATGCCGCACGGTTCGACGATCGTCGGCGGGCCGGCGGTGACGCGCGCCGCCACGTCACGCTCCACCTCGTCGGTGAAGTGGATGGCGGCGGCGTGGGCCAGCGTGCGCCGAAGGCGCCAGGCGAGGTAGAGGCGCTTCTTGAGCCACTTCTTGGACAAATTGAACGGGTCGAGCATGCCGTGCGGCGAGACGACGTACGGCACCCCCTGCCGGCGCGCCAGCGCCGCGGCCCGGTGCTGGATCTCCTCCCACACGCCGTGCGCGTGCACGACGTCGGCGGCGGCGACGAGCGGGCCGAGCGTGCGCGAGAGCTCCCGGTGCCACAGCAGCGGGCCGCGCGCCGGGCCGATGAACCGCACGTCCACGCCGGCGTCGCGCAGGCGGCCCTCGACGTCGCGCGGGGGCGGGTGTTCGGCCGTAAACATTGACGCGACCGTCACGCGCATCCCCTGCCGCGCCTGGAAGACCGCCATCGACATCAGCGCGGCGACGGTGCCGCCCTGCGTGGGGTCGAGCCCGGGGATGACGTGAAGGACGGCGGTCATGCGATGTGACGGACCGCGGGCGACGGCTGCCCGGGTAACGACCGGGCGCTCGGCATCATAACCGATCCGGACGCGAGTTGCCGAACAGCGCAAGGCCGTGGCCGGTCGCGATGGAGTTATGCGGTTTTCGGCAAGTTCCATCGTGCCGGCGCGGTGGCAGGAATGTGCCACTGCGGTTGGCCAACATTCGAACGCGGCCTATTGTCGGGTGCATGAGCAAGGCGACCCGGCCGGTGTGGGGACTGTTCCTTCTGCTGCTGGCGATGGCGGCGGTGACGATCGTCGTCCGCGCGACGCGGCCGAAGGAGATCATCCCGTGGCGCACGGACCTGGCCGCCGCCCGCGAGGAGGCGGGCCGGACGGGCAAGCCGGTGATGGCGTACTTCACCGCGAGCTGGTGCGGGCCGTGCCAGAGCCTGAGGCACACGACGTGGGCGGACAAGACCGTGGACGCGGCGCTGCGCGACTACGTGCCGGTGAAGGTGGACGTGGACGCCGACGCGGCGGCGGCGCAGCGGTACGAGGTGAGGAGCATCCCGGCGTTCGCGGTGCTCGACGCACAGGGGAAGGCGAAGAAATCCACGGATGGGGCGATGGCGCCGGAGCAGTTTGTGGCGTGGTTGAGGGGGGTAGGATCGAATGCAGAATGATGAATGATGAATGCAGAATGAAGAGGGGAATGAGCTTCCCCACGTTTGGTGGGCGCTCGACGCCATCAGTTTAAGCTCCGCTCGAACTGCTCGGGGCTGAGGTAGCCCAGCGCGCTGTGGAGGCGGTGCCGGTTGTAGAACACCTCGACGTACTCGAAGACCGACGCCCTGGCCTGCTCCCTCGTCGCGTACCGCTCGTGGTTCACCAGCTCGGTCTTGAGCGTGCCCCAGAAGCTCTCCATGACGGCGTTGTCGTAGCAGTCGCCGCCGCGGCTCATGCTGCACCGGATGCCGTTCTCCGCCAGCAGGCGCTGGTAGTCGTCGCTGGCGTACTGCACGCCGCGGTCGCTGTGGTGCAGCAGCCCCTCGCCCGGCGAGCGGCGGGCCAGGGCCATCCGCAGCGCGTCGGCGACGAGGTCCGTGCGCATGTGGTCCGCCATCGACCAGCCGACGACCTTCCGGGAGCACAGGTCGATCACCGCCGCCAGGTACAGCCAGCCCTCGGCGGTCGGCACGTAGGTGATGTCCGCCGCCCACTTGCGGTCGGGCATCTCCGCCCCGAAGTGCCGGCCCAGCACGTTGTCGGCCACCGGACGGTCGTGGCCGCCGTCGGTGGTGCGGGGCACGAACTTCTTCTTCGACTTGGCACGGATCCCGTGCTCCCGCATCACCTTCGCCACCGTGTTCTCGCTCACCCTCTCGCCGGCGGCCAGCAGCGCCCGGTGCACCCGGGGGCTGCCGTAGACGCGGCGGTTGGCCTCGTGCACGGCGCCGACCTTCCCGGCCAGCTCCCTCCGGCGGCGGCCCCGCGCGCTCTCGGGCCGGCGCCGCCGGGCGTAGTAGCCCGAGCGGCTCACGCCCAGCACGCCGCAGGCGACGTCCAGCGGGTACACGCCCGCCAGGTGCTCGTCGATGAAGCGGAACCTCACGGCTGCTCCTTCGCGAAGAACGCCGCCGCTTTTTTTAAAATGTCCCGCTCCATCAGCAGCCGCGCGTTCTCCTCCCGCAGCCGCCGCAGCTCGGCCTGGAGGGCGCCGTCGCCGCTGGGCGCCAGCCCCTGCTCCGAGCCGAACTTCTGCACCCAGCCGCGGACGCTGGCCGCGTCCACGCCCAGGCTCCGGGCCGCCTCCGGCACCGAGTAGCCCTGCTCGTTGACCAGCTTCACCGCCGAGACCTTGAACTCCCGCGTGTACTTCTTCCGTGCCATCGCTTCGTCGCTCCTTCGACAGCCATTATGCTGTCGCTCGGGAGCGCCCACCAAACGTGGGGAAGCTCAGTGGGGCGTCCGCCGCCATCCTCTATTCTCTATCTTCTATCTTCCGGTCTGACCT
>Ga0075430_100004629_pt1 | contig 11573 bp, 7 predicted proteins | sample RhiMetdeltSRZDD4_FD_75294 | JGI IMG/M metagenome (GOLD analysis project Ga0075430, IMG submission 75294) | Populus rhizosphere microbial communities from Tennessee, USA - Rhizosphere MetaG P. deltoides SRZDD4 | ecosystem: Host-associated > Plants > Roots > Rhizosphere > Soil | place: USA... | reverse complement strand
GTTGTGGGCGTCGGATGAAAGCCGTCCTGCACGACGAGGAATTCCAGCTCTTCGAGCGCCTGCGTCAGCGCGCCCAGGTTGGGGAAGGACACAACAGGGTTGGTCGCGATGATCCACAGCGCGCGGATCCGCTTGTCGAGCGCCGCTTCGATGATGTCTGGATATGCCAGGCCTCGCGCGTCTGGAATCCTCTCAACCGGCACGTTCCACAGCGACGCGAGCTCCGCACGATGCGCGGCATCCTCAAAGGTGCGGTACCCCGGCATGCTCGAGGCAAATCCGGCCTCGCGCGTGCCCATCGCGTTGCACTGGCCGGTGATCGAGAAGGGCGCAGCGCCGGTGCGCCCGATGTTGCCGGTGATAAGCGCGAGGTTGTTGATCGCGTTGACCGTCTCAGTACCTTTCGTACTGTGATTCACCCCCATCGTCCACGCGATAAAGGCCGCGCGGGCGCCGGCATACAGCGCGGCGGTGTGGCAGAGCAGGTCCGGTTCGATCCCGGTGATCCGCGCCACGAATTCGGGTGTATAGCGGCTGACTGACTCACGCAGCGCATCGAAGCCGTTCGTGTGGCGCTCGAGGTACTCGTGATCGACGAGATCGCGTTCGATGATGATGTGGATCAGGCCGTTCAGCAGCGCAAGGTCGGCGCGCGGCCGGATCGGCAGGTGCAGATCGGCCAGCATAGCCGTCTTGGTGACGCGCGGGTCGACGACGATGAGCGTGGTGGCGGGATTGGCTTCGAGCCGGCGGCAGAGAATCGGATGGTTGTCGGCGATGTTCGCGCCAATCAGGAGAATGACATCTGCGCGCTCGAAATCTTCGTAGGCGCCGGGTGGGCCGTCGCTGCCGAACGAGCGTTTGTAGCCCGCGACCGCCGTGGACATGCACAGCGTGGTGTTGCCGTCGTAGCTGCGCGTACCGATCCCGAGCTGCACCAGCTTGCCGAGTGCGTAGAACTCCTCGGTGACGAGCTGACCGGTGCTGATGACGCCGACGGCGTCGCGCCCATACTTCGCCTGCACGTCGCGAAACGTCCCGGCCAACGTGTCGAGCGCATGCGGCCATCCCACGCGAGCGAATCGATTGCCGTGCTTCATCATCGGGAAGCGCGCCCGGTTCTCCGCGTCGATGGTGTGATGCTCCGAGAGGCCCTTGGGGCAGAGCATCCCGCGGTTCACTGGATGATCAGGATTGCCGCGGACGCTGACGGCGCGGCCGTTGCGGACGCCGATGTACATGCCGCAGCCCACCGAGCAGTAGCCGCAGGTCGTCGGGACCCACCGCTCGGCGACCTTCTGCGCGGACACGTAGCCGATCTCCGCATCCGATGCATAGGCGTAGCGTTCGGCGCGGGTGTCGAGGCCGAGCAGTCGCTTCAACGTCATGCCGCCTCGCTTCCGAGCTCGAGGTACGGCGTTGCCATGTGCTTCGGGACGACGCTGACGAAGAAGAGGTAGCGGCCAACGATCTCGCCGGCGAGTGCGAGGGCGAACCCCGCCCAAGGCATCACGCGGCCGGTCGCGACCAGTGGCAGGACGATGCCGCCGGCGCCCAGCAGCAGCGCGCGCGCCATCAAGTGCGGCTTGAACGTGGTCGACAGCAGGCGCGCGGTGCCTTTCAGCTCGATGCTGTCGGTAGCCACGAGCCGGACGAAGCGAAGGGCGACGAGCAGAAGCTGCGCAGCGGACATCCCCACCGCGGCGAGCACGAGTACCCTCGCGTCGCTCGCGCCGACGGCCAGAACGAGCAGTGGGCCCAGCGCTGCGGCGGTGAGGTTGAACTGCAGCAGCGTGAACCGCGTGTTCCATGCCGGACGCGATGGAACCCTGTAGATACACGCACTCGCCGTCACGCCAGCGATTCCAAGGAGAGCGCAAAGTCCTCCCAGCGTTGCCCCCGTGCCGGCTTCGGCTTGCTCGAGGGTGAACAGCGCTGCGGCATAGACGGCCGCAACGGCTGAGAACGCGCCGAACAACGCCACTTCCCGGCTCAGCCAGGACCGCCGCCACATCTTGAGCGCCCGGTACGCATACACCGGCCGCCCCAGGTGCAGCGTCGCGCCGCCAAGCGCCAGCGCCGCCACGGCCAGCGACGTCAGCGCCGTCGTGCCCAGCCGCGTCGTTTCGCCGAACAGCTGCAGCAGCCAGATGACGACAAATGTGCCGACGGAGAGCTGTGTGAGCACCGTCATGAGCACGAGCGACCAGTGCGCGTGCTCCGGCGACACGTGGCTCAGGTCCACCGGACGTCCGTTCGGCGGAAGATGCGCGGGCATCGTCACGCGGGTCGTCGAGAGGCTGTCGTCAAGCGCGGGCAGGCCGCGACCGGGCGCGGCGACCGCCAACGCGACACGCCACTCTTCAATGTTCACGAGCTCAATCGCGATCGCGCCTTCGGGACACGCGCTTACACAGGCGGGCGCCTGCCCATGCTCCAGCCGGCCGTGGCACATGTCGCATTTGCCGACGACGCCGCGCTCGGCGTTGTACTGCGGCACGCCGTACGAACAGTTCCAGGTGCAGTACTGGCAGCCGATGCACGCGTCGGCGCTGTGACGGACGATGCCGGTGACGGAATCCTTTGAGTACGCGTCTACCGGGCACCCGCTCAGACACGTCGGGTCGACGCAGTGGTTGCATCCCATTGAGAGGTACGACCGGCTCGCAGCGGGGAAGAACCCCCCTTCGATCTCCCCGACGCGGCGCCAGTTGATCGATGCGGGGTTGCCGTTCTGCTCATTGCAGGCGACGACGCAGCACTTGCAGCCGATGCAGCGGCCCATGTCCACGTGGAAGCGATACTGCTCGCCCGTTTGTGGCAGCCGCGCCGGCATGCCCGTATGCATTGCTGCCGGCGTTCGCGGGCCTTCACGGCCCGCGGCAGACAGACGGACCTTCGGCGACAGGACGAACCTCGCATCGTCCTCCATCGTGCGCCGCAGCAGCGGTAAGGGCATTGACACTCCAGCCGTGCAAAACGCGGTGCAATCGCCTTACGAATCACTGCGGCGAATGCGTCTGCTCGTCCTGGAGCGTGAAACTGCGAGAGGGGCGGCCAAAATGCGCGCTGCAACGTGGAGCGCGCGCCGCGACTCTGAAGATACACGGATCGCGCACGTGCGACAAGACGCGGCGATACGACACTAATGTGCGGCGATGACGCGGCTCCCACATTTTTGAATGGATTGATCGGGTAACGGGCCGTAGAGGTCCGCGCCGCTAAGAAATGAGGGGTTCCGCGCCGCACGCCTTTACGGCCCGCGGTAGCGTCCGCCTTCAGGCGAAACCTCGTAATCATACGAACGTGTCGCCCTAAAAGGCCGTTCGAACAAATATGTCGTGGCGTCTCGACAATGGTGCGAGACGCGCGTCAACAGATCAAGTCATACGCGATCAATGAGTTACCGATCGCACTCAGCGGCACCGTTGCACGGAACGTGGCTTGCTGGCCACCTCGCCGACGGCCACGACGCCGCAGATCGCCCCCGCCGGCTTCACCTGTTCTCGATGAACGGAGCGCTTCTGTGACTCAAGGCTGTCCCTTTCGACGGCGCGCAACGCACGCGATGGCGTGGTGCGCACTCGCACTACTTCTCCCGACTCCACTGGCCGCACAGCAGGCCAGCGCCGTGGCGGCATCGCAGGTGGTCGCCTCGCCAGCGCCGCCGTCTGTTACGCCGCCTATCCCGAGGCCGCCGGTCCTGAATCGCGCGAACGAGATGCTCCCTGCATGGGTCCGCGTGCGCGGCGAGTTCCGCGAGCGGATCGAAGGCTTCGACGGCCTTGGCTTCAACGATACGCGCGAAGACCTCTACTACCTGTCGCGCCTGCGGCTGAACGCGACGATCATGCCGGCACGCCTAATGTCGTTCCAGGTACAGGGACAGGACGCGCGCGTGGCCCGCAAGACGGTGGGTCCGACCGGCACGCCCTTCCGCGCGCCGCTCGACATGCGCATGGCCTTCGCTGACGTCGGCAACGCGCAAAGCCGCGTCGCCGTCCGCGTCGGCCGCCAGGAGCTGGCGTACGGCGAGCAGCGCTTGGTCGGGCATGTCGGCTGGCTCAATGCGGCGCGCACGTTCGACGCGGCCAAGCTGACCGTCCGTGGCAAGCGGCTGTCGGTCGACGTGTTCGGGGCATCGGTCGTCCGCATTCTCGAAGGCGAGTTCGACAAGAGCGGCGCGGGCAACAGGTTCGTCGGCGCGTATGCGACAGCGCCCACGCTCGTGCCCGGAGCGTCCGTCGAGCCGTACGCGTTCTGGAAACGCGACGTGAACCTGCTCACCGAAACCGCCACACGGGGCACGCTCAGCCTGGCAACGATGGGCGTACGGTGGGTCGGCAGGCTGCCCGCCGGTCTCGAATACAACACCGACACCGCGCTGCAGACCGGATCGCTCGGCACGGATGACGTGAGCGCCTGGGCCGGTCATTACACCCTGCGGACGCCCGCGGCCGGATCGCTCGCGTTCCGGACCAGCGGCGAATTCAACTACGCCAGCGGCGACAGCAACCCCGCCGACGGCACGCGCGGGACGTTCGATCAGCTCTACCCGACGCCGCACGACAAGTACGGTCTGGCGGACCAGGTGGGCTGGCGGAACATCCGCCACCTGCGCGCGGGCATCGAGCTGACGCCGTGGAAGGGACTGCCCGTCATCGCGAACTATCACTCGTGGTGGCTCAACGAAAAGCGCGATGCGCTCTATGCCGCCGGCGGCGCGGTGCTCGCCCGCATGGCGGCCGGCGCCTCGTCAGCGCACGTCGGGCAGGAGCTCGACATCCAGGTGACGAAGGCCGTCACCCCGCAGCTCCAGCTGGCCGCGGGCTACGCGCACATCTTCACCGGCGCCTTCCTGAAGGAGGCGACGCCGGGCGCGTCCTACAGCCAACCGTACGTCATGGTGACCTACGTGTTCCTCGCGGAGAGGTGAGATGAAAAAAACTAGCCGACGTACATTCATCAAGGCCGCGGGGACGTCCACTGCGGCGGCGCTCATCTCTGGCATGCCCGCCGGCTGGGTCGGCGGCGCCTACGCGCAGGACGGGCCCGAAATCCGCGACATGCGCTTCGGCATCATCGCGCTCACCGACTGCGCCTCGATCGTCATGGCGCACGAGCTCGGCTTGTTCAAGAAATTCGGCATCAACTCGGTGATCTCAAAGGAGGCGTCCTGGGCCGTCATCCGCGACAAGCTGTCGCTCGGCGAGAACCAGGCCACGCACATGCTGATCGGCATGCCGCTCGCCTCGACAATGGGGCTGGCGGGGTCGCCCGTGAAGCCGATGGTCATCCCGTGGCTGCTCAATCGCAACGGGCAGGCGATCACGCTGAACAACAAGCTGAAGGCCGCGGGCGCGAAGACGCCGACGCAGATCAAGCCGCTCGCCGACAAGGCGAAGGCGGCCGGCGAGCCGCTCACCTTCGCGATGACATTCCCCCCAGGCACGCATGCCATGTGGGTCCGGTACTGGCTGGCCTCGGGCGGCATCAATCCGGACCGCGATGTCACGCTGATCACCATTCCACCCGCGCAGATGGTGGCCAACATGAAAGTGGACAAGATGGATGGCTTCTGCGTCGGCGAGCCGTGGAACAACCGGGCGATCGAGGACGGCATCGGATTCACCGCGGTCACGACGCAGCAGCTCTGGAAGGACCATCCCGAGAAGGTCTGCGCATTCACCGAGGAGTTCGCCACCAAGAATCCGAAGACCGTGAAGGCGGTGCTCAAGGCACTGCACCTGGCGAGCGTGGAGCTCGACAAGATGGAGAACCGCGCGAAGTTCGCCGATGTCATCGCGCGTCCGGCATATGTCAACTGCCCACCGTCCACGATCCTCGAGCGCCTCATGGGCAAATACGAGTACGGCGACGGGCGCGTCGAGCAGGACCCGAACTACATGATCTTCTCGAACCGGAACTGCAACTACCCGCAGCAGATCTACGCGAAGTGGTGGCTGACCCAGTTCCGGCGCTGGGGGATGATGAAGACCGCGCCCGACTACAACGGCATCCCGAAGCGCGTGCTGCGCTCGGATATCTACCTCGAGGCGATGAAGGAGCTGGGTGTGAACACGAAGATTGCCGAGGAACAGAAGATCACACTGTTTGACGGCGTGTTCGACGGGACGAGCCCCGAAAAGTACGCGACCTCGTTCAAGGTGCACAGCATGGCGGTGACCTCGTGAAGCAGGCCCTTCGGCGGAGCTCGGGGCGAGCCCTCCATCTGCTGTTGCCACTGGTGGGGGTCGGGCTGGCGCTCCTCGTCTGGTGGGGCGCCAGCCTGAAGGTCACCGATCTCCCGTCTCCGGCGCGGACGTGGGAGGAAAGCAAGTTGTATATTCTGGAACCGTTCGCCAAGCGCGGCGAGGTGGACCAGGGGATCGCGCTGCTGGCGTACTACAGCCTTATCCGCGTCGGGCAGGGCTTCCTCCTGGGAGTGGCGATCGGCACGCCGCTCGGCTTTCTGTTCGGGGTCTCGCCGCTGCTGACGCGGATGTTCGATCCGCTGATGCAGATCATGCGGCCGATCTCCCCGCTCGCCTGGCTGCCGCTCGGCCTCGTGCTGTTCCGCAGGTCGGAACCTGCGGCGCTCTTCGCCATCGCCGTCTGCTCGATGTGGCCGACCATCATCAACACGATGATGGGTGTCCGCGCGATCCCGCAGGACTACTGGAACGTCGCGAAAGTGCTGCGGCTCTCGAAGACGACGACATTCCTGAAGATCATCGTGCCGGCGACGCTGCCCTACATGTTCACCGGTTACAGGCTCAGCCTCGGCATCGCCTGGCTCGTTATCGTCGCCAGCGAGATGCTGACGGGGACGCCGGGCGTCGGCGGGTTCCTCTGGCAGGAGTACAACAGCCTGATCTACGCGCACATTCTGCTGGCCATTCTCACCATCGGCGTCATCGGCTTCGTGCTCGATCGGCTGATGGGACTTGCCGAAGGCAAGCTGAGGACGGTCTAGTGCCAGGGCCGATCCGCTAGATGGCGTACATAGAGGTCGCCGGGATAACCAAGTCGTTTCCCGCGGGCGGCGGGGTCCGCCCCGTGCTGCGCGACGTCTCGTTGTCGGTCGAGCTTGGCGAGTTCGTCGCGATCGTCGGCGCGATGGGCAGCGGCAAATCGACGCTGCTCAGCATCCTGGCGGGGTTGTCGTCTGCGGATTCCGGGACCGTCAGCGTAGATGGCGAACCGCTCACCGGCGTCAGGGACAACGCCGCATTCGTGTTCCAGAACTATTCGCTGCTCCCATGGTTCACGGCGCTCGAGAACGTGCGGCTGGCCGTGGAGGCGTCGTGCCGGACGCTGACGCGCGAGGAGCAGAAGGCGCGCGCGAAGCGCGTGCTCGAGCAGGTAGGCCTCGGCAACGCCCTCCACCGCCGCCCGCGGCAGCTCTCGGGCGGCATGCGCCAGCGCGTGGCGATCGCGCGCGCGTTCGCAACCGATCCCGACCTGCTGTTCATGGACGAACCGTTTGGCGCACTCGACGCGCTCACGCGCGAGACGCTGCAAAGTGAGTTGATGCGGCTCTGCTCATCGGTGGGTAAGCCCGTGACGACCATCATGATTACCAACAGCGTGGAGGAAGCGCTGTTGCTGTCGGATCGGATTGTCCCGATCCTGCCAGGGCCGCCGGCGACGCTGGGCGTGCCCATCCACGTCGATTTGCCGCGCGGCCGGACGGTCGCGCAGCTTGTGCGCGACGAGCAGGCCTCGCACGTCCGCGCGCACGTGGTGGCCACCTTGACGGCGGCGCTCGGGAGCCGCCGCCCGAGAGCGGGAGTAGTGCTGACGGAAAAGGAAAACACGAAACCCGGTGTGGTGTCTGAAGACCCACACCCGGTGTCTTTGTCATGAGCATTCCGCTCGAGCTGACCGGTCTCTCGAAGGTGTTCGACACGCCGTCGGGCCCCTTCGTTGCCGTCAGGGATGTCAATGCCGAAGTACAGGAAGGGGAGTTCGTCGCCATCCTCGGGCATTCCGGGTGCGGCAAGTCGACGGTGCTGTCAATCATCGCCGGGCTCGATCGGGCGACGCTGGGCGGCGTGATCATCGACGGCACCCAGGTCGTCGGCCCGGGCGCCGAACGCGCGATCGTATTCCAGGCGCCGTGCCTGCTGCCGTGGATGACCGCGCGAGAAAACGTGCGACTGGCAGTCGCGCAGCGGTCGGGGATGCGCCGGCTGCGGGATCAGCTCGCGGCCGCCGACCATTTCCTCGCGGTGGTCGGCGTGCCAGACGCAGCCGAGCAGATCCCCGCGCAGCTGTCGCTCGGCACTCAGCAGTGTGTCTCGCTGGCCCGGGCGCTCGCCGCTGAACCGCGGTTCCTGTTGCTCGACGAGCCGTTCTCCCAGCTCGATTCGCTCACGCGCTACGAGCTGCAGGACACGCTGCTCCGCGTGTGGGAAGAAACCGACAAGACCGTCGTCATGGTCACGCACGACGTGGACGAGGCGCTGTACCTGGCCGATCGCCTCATCCTGATGACCGACGGTCCCGCGGCAATGGTGGGCGACGTGCTCGACGTCCCGTTCCCGCGTCCGCGAAACCGGGCTGCCGTCCTCGGCCGCTCCGACTATCACGGCCTGCGGCGTCAGGTGATCGACTTCCTGGAGCACCACGCCCACCAGTCGCGTCCGAGCGTGCTCGACGAGGTCTTGCGCCAGCGCGCCGCCGCGAAATCGTAACGAAGCAGGGGGGTTCCGGCGCCGGAGCGGCGAACCGCCGGCCGCGACGCCGGCGGGGCCGCGCCCACGAAGCGACCGTCCACCGGCAAGACACGAGCCGAACGAGTCGATTGGCAGAGAAACGTGGGGAACTCGTGCCAAGCGCGGCGAGCGGGACGAGAGCCGCGCGACGCCTGAGGACCGTCCACCCCGACGACCGGGCGAACGAATTGAGCTTGATTGCCGAAGAGATGTTGGGACTCGTGCCGATTGACGCGCCGGAACGGCGCGTCAGATGCCTGAGAACGTCCAGCCCGGCACAGACCGAGCGTAGCGAGGGATGTGGCGGGGTGGACGGGACTCGAACCCGCGGCCTCCGGCGTGACAGGCCCTACGGTGATAACCGATCGCAACTGGGTCAATTCTGGGCAGAACTGCGCGAATTTCTGCGCAATCCGGCGCTGTCCGATCTGCGTCCGATCGGTTATCAATGGACGGTTATCACTGGTCGGACGCGATTACTGGGGACGGGCAAGAGACGGGCGGGACGTGAAGAAGGGAAAAGACGAGCGGCGGATGTGCCGCTACCGCGAAAGCGGATGGCGCGACTGGATCGGCTGACGGCCGATGTACTCCTGGAGACGCTGCCCCGCTTCCATGAGGTCACGCTCGTTCACGATGTTGTATCGCTCGAAGATGCTGCGTGTCGAGTGCCCGAGAAGCATCATCGCGACCCGCTCCGGCACACCCGCGCGCACAAGATTTCGCGCGGCGGTGCGACGACAGTCGTGCAACCGGCGGCCCGGGACACCTGCCCGACGACACGCCTCTGGCCACGCTTTGATCCAGGCTCGTCGCGGGATGCCGTCGCGCCTGAAGACCAGCCGATCCTCGGGCCGTCGGAGCGCGGCACGTCGATCTAGCACGGTGCGCAAGGAGGGTGAAATTGGCAGCACGCGTCCGCGGCCCGTCTTGGATCGTGCCGGGTGCAACCGGATGACGCCGCCGTCCTCATCGATCTCGTCCCACGTGAGTTCGGTGATTTCGCGGTGGCGCCAGCCCGAGTAGTACGCAAAATCGAGCACGTCCTGAAAGGGTGGCGGTAAATGACGTCGCACTGACAGATATTCGGCATGCTCAAAGAAGCCCTGGCGCGGCGGATTCTCCGGGAGACATTCCGGAAAGTAGGGCATGGTGGAGAGGCGGCCCGCCGCGATCGCCAACCGAAACATTCGCTTCAACGCCGCGGTCTCCCGGTTGACCGTAGCGGCCGCCGCCCCGGTCTGGCGACGATGGGCTTGGTACTGACGTACATGTGCCGTCGTGATCGTGTTCGCGGCCATGCCACCGAAAAACGCACGCAGATTCTTGACGCGACCGCCAGCGGTGTCGGGCGTGCGGAACTGCCGAATGCGGTACTCGTCTAAATATCGCTGCGTCAGATCGTCGAACGGCACACCGGCTGGGAGCGCGCCGACTATCGGGCGACACGCCGCGAGCCGCTGTTCCAGGAGGCGTTTCGCGTCCTCCACATTGCGCGACCGCGTACTCTCCCGAAACTCGCGGCCATGATCCGAGTACGCGATAAAGAAGATCTCGCCCCGTTTGTAGATCCGCCCGTTCCCCGCCATTGCTGCTCCTCTTCGCTGGACATGCGTTCCGCCGTCGTTCCGTCCGGCACCCGACGCCGCCGGGTCACACGACAACACATGTGCCATGGGTGCGCGAGCAAGTGAAGTCATATCTGCGGACCATTTTTCGGTTGCAATTGCTGTGGCGAGTGCCTCGAAGTCTTGCGCATCGCGGCTCACCGTGAACGTCTCGCGTCTGCCCACGCGGCGCGCCGGATCAGTCGCGCTGACGTCGACGCGCGCGTTGATACCGATTCCATCCGGCGTCGGCGTTCGGCGATCGCGCGTTTCGCTTGTTTGAGTACTCGGGGAGGAACGCGACGACGGCCGCTGTCCCATGTGCGCAGTGACTCCAATGCGACGCCTAATAACGTCGCAAACTCGTGTTGCGTCAAACGCGCATCGCGCCGAAGTTCCCGTAGGTCGTTCATCGCTCACACACGATGCCACGAGGCGGGGTTGTTCGCGAAGCGACCTCCGGCATCCATGGCCAGTGATCGCGTTATACAACTGAGCTACTCGAACGTTGGCGTGTTCTTGGAACGTGCGAAAACATTCGGAAAATCAGATGTGGGAGTTCTCGCGCAAATTCGCCAGACCGGTCACTTTTTTCGATTTGCATTCGCCTGAAAATTTCTCGGCGATCAGAATCGGCAAAATCTTTAGGAAATGGCGCGCCCGGCAGGACTCGAACCTGCGGCCCCCGGCTTAGAAGCTCAGTGATCACCAGGACCTCTATCCAACTGAGCTCGGCCGCGCTCACTCCGGAAAGGATTTTGCTCCGTAAACGAACGATGCGTCCGACCACTGGTCGCCAAATACTTGGCTACTGATCAGGAGTTATCCTCCTAGCGGGTTCTTGTCCGAAGGCGACTTCGCGAGATCGGTGGATCCCCTTCTCGAACTTCTTTTCGAACTTCTCTTGATGACGTATGGCTTGGGCGCGATTGCCCTCGTCCTGGCCGCCAGACTCCTACGTCTCCACCTCCCGTTGAGACGGCTGCTGGCTGTGGCCGGCGTGATATTGGCGGGCGCGATCGCCGGCGATCTCCTGGCATCGGCACTCGTCACCGGCCGCATCATGCGGCAGCTCCTGGAAGAGACGATTCAGGTTGTTATTCTGTCTGCTGCCCTCGTGTGGGCGACGCGTGCTCGCGTTCGAAAAGCTGTAGCCGTGTCGGTCCTTGCCGGGACGTTGCGGGTATTGTTTGTCTTAACGATTGAAGTCCTGTGGGCGCTGTACGTGTTTAACGTGGGCAATTAT
>Ga0075430_100004626_pt1 | contig 11576 bp, 6 predicted proteins | sample RhiMetdeltSRZDD4_FD_75294 | JGI IMG/M metagenome (GOLD analysis project Ga0075430, IMG submission 75294) | Populus rhizosphere microbial communities from Tennessee, USA - Rhizosphere MetaG P. deltoides SRZDD4 | ecosystem: Host-associated > Plants > Roots > Rhizosphere > Soil | place: USA... | reverse complement strand
CGCCGATCCAGTGCCGTCGATCAAGGGCATATTGCCGCGGTTTAGAGATCGAACCACGGCAATATCCCCTTGATCGACGGGGGAGGGGGCTGACGGTCAGGCGAGGAAGTCGAGGATCAGCCGCAGTACCAGATCGGGCTTCTCCAGCGGCAACGCGTGCGACGTGCCGGGCACCACGGCGAGCTGCGAGTCCGGCAGAGCCCGCTGCATCGCGGCCGCGTGCTCGATCGTGACCATGTCGTTGTCGGCCACGATGACGAGTGTCGGCGCGGTGATGCGTTCGAGGTCGGAGAGCTCGGTCGTCGTGACGGCGATGGCGGGCGCGAGCTTCTCCACGACAATCGCGAAGTGCTCGGGTCCGTCCGGCGAGACGGCCTCGTACGCCTCGCGGAGCATCGGCGGGAGCATGTCGACCGTCAGGTGCCCGATCGATGCCTGCGCGAACTCCGTACCCCCGCTGATGTTCACGGCCGTGCCCATGAGCACGAGCTTGCGAACGAGGTCGGGCCGGTACAACGCCGTGATGAGGGCGACGTTGGCGCCGTCGCTCCAGCCGAAGAGGTGTGCTGGTCCACTGTGGACCGCTTCCATGAAGGCTATCGTGTCGCGCGCCATGATTTCGTACGTGATGGGTCCGTCCACGTCCGGCGTGCGTCCGTGACCGCGGCGCTCGGGGCTGTAGACGCGGTGCCGCTCGGCGAGCGTCGGCGTCAGCCCACCGAAGGTCTCGACCGTGCAGAACCCACCGTGCAGCACCAGCAGCGGTTCACCCGTACCCTCGGCTTCGTAATAGGTCCGGAGCCCACCGGCGTCCACGTACCCGCGGACCTTGTCGGCGTTCGGCTGTTCGGTCATGAATTCGAGTCTAGGAGCGGGGCTGTCGCCGCACATGAGGTTTCGCGTCACGAGCCGTCACGCAACGGGGGGTGGGCGGAGCGCGGCGGCGCCGGCGACGACCACCGTCGCGTTCGTGCGGTGCTGGCCTACCTGCGGACCGGCCGGGAGTAAAGAGCGCCGGTTCGGGGTACGAGCGGCGACATGACATGGGTCAGGGCTCGGCTCGGTCACTTCTTCCGGGCCGGGGTGCGCTACGACGGGGTGGCCGCGGGACGGCTCGCCGCCGCGGTCACCTACTACGCGTTCTTCGCCGCATTTGCCCTTGCGCTGCTCAGCCTGGCGGTGCTCGGGTACGTCCTCAACGATCCCGGGGTGATGCGCGACGTCCAGTCGTACCTGGGCGCGAACCTGCCTCGCCTGGACGCGGAGGCGTTGCGTGAGGCCCGTGGCACGGTCGGCATGATCGCGTTCGTCACGTTGCCGATCACCGGGCTGTTCTGGGTGGACTCGTTGCGGTCGGCGATCCGCGCGGTCTGGCGACTCGACGAGTACCCGGGCAACTTCTTCATTCGTGCCCTCGTCGATCTGCTGGTGCTGGTCGGGCTCGGGATCCTGCTGGCGGTGTCGTTGGCGCTGGCCTTCGGCACGAACGCGCTGGTCGAGTGGCTGCTGATCGATGCCGCGGGGGCCGACCCGGGCGTGACGCGTTGGCCGCTCGGCGTGATCACGTTCGCCCTCGGCCTGGCCGTGAACACGCTGCTGTCCGTGGCCGTCCTGAGTGGACTGCCCCGGTTGCGGATGCCGCTGCGCCGAGTGATCGGGCCTGCCTTGCTCATCGCGGTCGGCCTGGAGCTGCTGAAGACCGTCGGGCGGTTCTACGTGTCGCAGACCGAGGCGAACCCGGCGTACCACGTGGTGGCCGGCGCCGTCGGCCTGCTGGTCTTCCTGAATCTGCTCAACCAGCTGATCCTGTTCGCGGCCGCGCTGACCGCTACGAGCCAGGTCGGCCGGGTCACCGATCTGGCCGCCGGGCCGGTCCCGCAGCCGGCGATACCGGTCCAGCACCGCCGCTACCTCCGGCGCGTCCCCAACCCTAGAGTCCGGTCGATACGCCGCGCCGCCTGACACCGCGCCGATGAGTAGGCTGCCGAGATGCAGCCTTCGACCCGGCTCTCGATCGATCTGGGTACGACGCACACGGTCGCGGTCGTCCGCCGGGCCGACCAGCAACCACGCAACCTGCTTTTCGACGGGACACCCTTGCTGCCATCCGGGGTGTACGTCGACGTGGTCGGCACTGTCCACACTGGACGGGACGCGCAGCGGCTCGGCACGAGCGAGCCCCACCGGTACGAGCCGTACCCGAAGCGTCGGGTCGACGAGGGCACCGTCCTGCTCGGCGCGATCGGGGTACCGGTAGCCGAGCTGCTGGCCGCGGTACTGCGCCGGGTCGCCGTGGAGGCGGGGCAGGCCGGGGTCATGCCGGGCAGCGGTACCGTACTGACCTGTCCGGCGGACTGGGGGCAGCCGCGCCGGGAGGTCCTGCGCGACGCGGCCCGCCGCGCCGGACTGGGTCACGCGGTCCTCGTCGACGAGCCGGTGGCGGCCGCCACCTACTGCGTGGACGTGCTGGGTCAACAGGTACCGGTCGGCGCGGCCCTCGCGGTCTTCGACTTCGGTGGCGGGACGCTCGACGTCGCCGTGGTCCGCCGGGAGCCGACCGGCTTCCGGCTGCTCGGTACGGGTGGGCTCGACGATCTCGGTGGCGTGGACATCGATGCCGCGCTGGTCGGGCACCTCGGTCAGCTGATCGCCACCCTCGACCCGCCGCTGTGGCGCCGGTTGAGCGCGCCGGACAACACCGGAGAGCTGCGCGACCGGCTCGCCTTCTGGGCCGAGGTGCGGGCCGCGAAGGAGATGCTCTCGCGGACGTCGTCGACTCCGGTACACGTACCGGGCCGCGACGAGCCGATGCACCTCACCCGGGACGAACTCGAACGGGTGGCGGGTCCCCTGGTCGCCCGAGCGGTGGACGAGACCCGCCGGGTGATCGAGCGCGTCGGAGTCACTCCGGCCGCCCTGCTGCTCGTCGGCGGTACGAGCCGGCTGCCCCTGGTCGCGAGCCGGCTGCACGCGCGGCTCGGCGTCCCGCCGTCGGTGCCGGAGCAGCCCGAGCTGCCGGTCGCGTACGGCGGTCTGCTGGTAAACCTGGCCGAGGCGCCGACCAGTCCGTCGTACTCCGGTACGCCACCGGTGAGCCCGCCGTACGGCATACCGCCGGTGGGTCCGGACCGGGCACCCGCCGCGAGCGGGCCGGTGAGCGCCTCGCCGTGGGGACCGGAACCGGTGTCCCCGCCGCTCGGCCTGGCCCCGCAAGCGCCGTCCTTTCCGCCACGCCAGCCGCTCGTGCCCACTGTCGTCCACAGTGGACGGCGACGTTCCCGTCGCCGGACCGTGTTCGCGGTCGCGGCGGCCGCGCTGGCCGTCGCGATCGTCGTCACGGCCGTGAGCGGTGGTACGCGCTGGCTCAGCAAGCAGTGGCAACGGACGGTCGAGAACGTCGGCTCCGGCCTCGGCTCCAACCTCGGCGGCGGGGATCGGTCGGGCACGTTCACCCGTACCCACGATGTGCCGTTGACCGGGGCCGGGGCGGTCGCGCTGGCCGCCACGGCGGACACGGTGTTCTACGCCGTGGTCAGCCCCGGCGGTACGGAGGTCGTGGCGCTGCCGTCCGGGGAAGGCAACGAGAAGTGGCGCACCAAGCTGACCATCGAGCCGACCAAGCTCGGCCTCACCGTGGTCGGCGGGCTGCTCGTCGTGGACGGGGACGGCTCGGTGCTCGACGACGGCGATGACGTACGGGCCGTGGTCGACGCGGCCAACGGGACGATGCTGTGGAAGGGAAAGTGGGAGGAGCGGCGGGACGTCGCGTATCTCGGTACCGATGTCGTCGTGGAAGCGCGCCGGCCGAAGACGCTCATCCAGCGGGTCGACCTGAAGACCGGCAAGGTCCGGTGGAGCCGTCCCGGTCCGGATGATCTGCTGATCATCGACGAGTGGCGGGCCAGCGCGATGCGGTCGTGGCCTGCGTCAGGGGAGCCCGGTCCCGCGGAGTTACCGCCGACCGGTGGTTCGATGTACGACACCATGACCGCCGGCACCGACGTGCTCGAGCTCAACGAGGACAACGGGCTCGGGTACCTGCTGGACACCGCGAGTGGTCGGCCCAAAGCCAACGGCGCGCTGCCGCTCGACGACGAGCTGTGGGTGGCTTTCGACGGACTGGCCATCGGCAAGCTGTCCGACGAGGCGTCGGCCCGCGAGGCGGTAGCGGCGTACCGGGTCGACCGGTTCAGTAAGGCTTGGCAGTTCGACGGGATCGTCGCCGGTACGACGGTCGAACGCGTCAAGCCGTGTGGACCGCACCGGGTGTGTGTCGCTCTCAGCGGCGGGGATGCCGACCGGGTCGTAGCGCTGGACACCGCCAACGGCAAGGAGGTCTGGCACAAGGACGTCGAGTGGTCCGACGAGCCGGGCTGGTACGCCTGCCGCGACCGGCTGCTGTTCGGCGACGCCACGTTCGACACGGTTGTCGAGCCGGTGGTCCTCGACACCGGAGGTCAGGTCGTGCACTCCTTGGGTAAGGCCACCGCGATGGCTGTCCACAATGGACGACTGGTGCTCCGGGACGTACAGGCGGGCCTGGGCGGTTCGCGGTGGGCCTTGTCGATCGTCGACATCGCCACGGGTCGGCGCGGCCCGGATGCCGAGATCGGCTCCACCGACGGGGAGGTGCCGCTGACGTTCACGGTCGGCGGCGAGACCGCCGCGGTCGTCACCGGTGACCGGCATGTCGCCGTGTTCCGGGTCGGTGGCCTCGGCTGACCGCGTTGCCCCGGGAAGGGCTGTGGGCCCTGCCTGATGGCAGGGCCCACAGTGGACAGTCGCGGCTACTGCAAAGGCGGGAACGCGTTGGCCATCAGCTGCGAGAACTGGGCCGGGAACCAGTGGCCGGACAGCGGAGCACCAGGCAGCGCACCGGAGGGGCTGTTGCCGTTGCGGGGTGTGCCCTCATTGAAGGTCGGGTCACACATCCGGTCGAAGCCCTTGCCCTCGTCGTTCGGGATAGCGGTGCTGGAGCCGTCGGACTCACCCGGCGGCTTAACCCAAACATACGCGTCGATGCCGGGCTGCGGGTTGGACCTGGCCAGCCCGTTTACCAACGGACGCTCGCCCAGGCCGGCACCGGCCTGGTTGCACCAGTTGCCCTTGTGGATGCGCCGGTCGATCCGGTTCTGGTTGACGAAAATATTCGGGTCGCTGTTCGGGATCGTCTGGGTCGGACGGTTGATACTGGTCCCCGCCCCGGCGGCGCACGGGGTTTGGACGCAGTTGCCCCAGCCGTTGCGGGAAGTGTCGATCAACATGCCGATGTTCGACGAGAAGCCGGCCGAGATGAGCTGGGTGCGGAACGCCTGAGCGAACGCCAGCTCCTCGTTGTACCGGTTGAAGCTCAGCCAGGGGGTCGGCCGGATCGTCTCGGTCACCGGGCCGACGAACTGCTCGGTCAGCGCCGAGTAGTTTGCCGTGTTGGTGATGAAGCCGGTCACCAGCGACGGCGAGGCACCGTTCGCGTTGGCCGCTTGAGCCAGCTTCGTCGCGGTCGCGCCGAAGTTGTCGTCCCAGCCGATCCAGCCGTGGTGCGCGGCGTCGATGTACGGGTAGACGTTCGGGCGGGCGCCGAGCTTGGCGATCGCGTACCCGACACCGTTGATGTAGCCGCCGTTCTGGAGCATCGTGTTGCACAGCGCGACCTCGGTCGGCCGGCCGGCTACGTTGGTGACCAGGTTCGGGATCGAGTCGATCTCGATGATCGTCGCGATCCGCAGGTTCGCGTACGCCGGCATCGAGAGGATGCTCACGATCGGGTCGATGTACTGGCTCTGGTAGATGGGCAGGTCGTTGGGGCCCAGCTCACCGTTGGACGCCAGCGCGGAACAGTCTCGGCCGGGCAGGTCGTAGATGACGACCTGGAAGACCAGCGGCGCTGCGCCGTTGGCGGCGTCCTGGGCTACGGCCTGGTCCAGGTGCGCCTGCAGACCGCGGGCACAACCCGACGCACCGGGAGTACAGCCCACCGGGTTGTTGTTGATCGCGGCCCGCCGGTCCAACCAGACCGCGGTCGCCTGGTTGGAAACCCGGTTGCCACCGGTCACGCTGTTGGCCAGCGCGGCCCAGTCCGGGTTGACGTAGACGCCCGCGCCCGCGTACGGGTTGTCGACCTTGCCAGGCCCGTTGCGGTTGACCGTGAACGAAGTGCCGGTGTGGCCGGTCGCGGTGACCGCGAAGGTCGCCGTCGCAGCCGTCGTACCGGTTGCCGCGGTGCAGGTGATCGGTACCGCGGTCGTGGAGTTGGCCGGGAGGGTCACCGAGGTCGGGCACGTCAATGCCGTGCTTCCGCTGCGGGTGATGGACACCGTCACGCTAGATGTCGTGGACGGGTTCCGGCTGATATTGACCGTGCCGCTGGCACCGCTGGCAAGGTTGAGCGCCGATGGCGTCGCGGTGAGTGTCGGTGTCTGGGTGCCCTGCACCTGGAAGTTCACCGTCGTCGAGTTGGTCGACAGGGCCGGGCTGCCGTTGTCGGTCGCCCGGGCCACCGCGGTGTGCGGGCCGGCCGCGACGTTGGTGGCGTTGAAGGAGTACGGCGCCACGGTGTCGGTGTTGACGACGGCACCGTCGATCAGGAACGCGACGCTGGTCACCGCGCCACCCGGGTCGGCGGCGTTGGCGGCCAGCGGGATCGCGGCCCCCGCGGCGAACGACTGGCCCTCGGTCGGGCTCGTAAGGCTGACCGACGGCGGGGTGTTCGTGCTGCCGCCGCCGCACGTCGTGCCGTTGAGCGCGAAAGAGGTCGGGGCGTTGTTCGGACCGGAGAAGGTGCCGTTCCACCCCGGCGTGAAGGTGGCGCCGGTGGCGATCGACCGGTTCCAGTCGGCGTTGCTGGAGATGGTGACGTTCTGGCCGGACTGGGTGAAGGCCACGGGCCAGAGCTGAGTGATCACCTGGTTGCCGGGGAACGCAAAGGTGAGCGACCACCCGTTGGTAATCGCGTCACCGGTGTTGGTTATGGCGACGGTCGCGCCGAAGCCACTGCCGTTGTCCCACGTCTTGGTGTACGTGACCGAGCAGCCGGGGGCGGCGTACGCAGCGGTCGGAATGGCGATCAGGCCAGCGGTCACCAGAGTGCTGACAGCGGCGATCACCACGATCCTGCGGCGGCCGGCCAATCTGACGGGAAGCTTCATGTCGTTGGTCTCCTTGGGCCAGACCGGTTCCCCGGGGGGTGCCGGGTCCCGGCACGGCGGCCTCGCAGATCGACCGGATGGGCTCCGGTCCTGGCGTAGGCGCCGGTGGGGGCATCTGCGCGCCCGACCCGGACGGGCAGGGGGTAGCAGGCCGCGGACGGCCACTGTGGACGCCTCATGCCCTTCGGCGTCCGACTCGAGCGGTTCGGCTCCCTACGCGAGTGGCTCATTGTTGCATGGGAGCGCTTCCACTGCAACGCCACCGCGTACGGGTGGAGCTCAGTCGAGATCCCCTACCTGGATGCCCCTTCCGTTCGTGGCGACATAGACGCGGCCGAATATCCGCGGATCACCGGTGATGGCGGCGCCCGTCCAGGCCCACTGGTGGCGGTCGTCGTTGAGGCGTACCCACCGGCGTCCGCCGTCGTCCGACCGGAAGATGCCGCGGACGCCGTCGATCCGCGCGCTGGTGAAAATCGCCGGGTACGAGCGCCCGGCCGCCGCCTTCCCGAAGCCGACCGTGTCGCCCTGCTCCACATTGGACAGTTTGCCGAACGTCGTGCCGAAGTCGGTGGAGTGCCAGAGGCCGTACACGCCACCGGCGACATCGCCACCGGCGAGCCAGACGTCGCCGGCCACGCCCGGCACCGCCTTGTACCGCACGTTGCCCTGGGTCGGCAGCCCGGTAGCGGCGGTCGGCACGAACGTCGCTCCACCGTCGACGCTGCGGTAGAACACCCCGGCCGAGACCGCGTAGAACACCAGCGGGCTGACCCGGTCCGACTCGACCTGCGCGCCGGGCGGTACCCCGGCCGACGGCGTCCACGTCGCACCCGAGTCCGTGGAGTAGCTGACCGCCGCACCGCCCGGAGCCCAGACGACCCGGCTACCGTCGGCGCCGACGGCGACCGTACCGCCACTGTTGGCACCGGCCGGGTTCTCGCCGCCGGGCGTCCACGTCGTACCGCCGTCGGTCGAGATGCCGAACCGGCTACCCGAGTTGGGGTTGCCGACCCGGACGACCACGGCCGGCGCGAGCCCGGCAAAGTCCAGGCTGGTCGTCGAGCCCATGGTCGGGTTGTCGTACATCCGGCTGGGAGTGTCGAAGTCCGTGTGCACGAAGCCGCCGACATCGCCCAACGCGGAGAGCAGGTTGGCCCCGGTCGGTGGGCTGATCAAGTCCAGGACCGCGGTCTCCTCGAGGCCGACCGCGTGTACCGCGATGTGCACCGAGCTGGTGTCCCAGTCGGTCAGGTTCGACGTCCCGTAGATCGTGGCGCCGGTGCCGTAGAGGAACCGGTTGGAGTCGAACGGGTCGATCTCGACGGACTCGGTCATCCAGCCGAGCTTCGGCGCCTGCTCCGGCAACGGCGGCACGGCGTTCCAGGTCAGCCACGGCGCGCGGGAGATGTCGATGTCGTACCGGTTGATCCGCGACGGCCACGGACCGAAGTCCCAGGCGCGCGTCCAACTGGCGCCGCCGTCGGTACTGCGGAAGAAGATGGTGTCCGGCCACCAGGAGATCTGGGTCGCCACCATGATGGTGCTCGGGTTCTGCCGGTCGATGGTCAGGCCGCTGTAGCCGAAGTAGTCGTCGGGGCTCGTCGACGGCACAGGGCTGATCAGCGTCCACTCGCCGGTGGCCGTGTTCAGCTTCCAGACGTCGCCCTTGCCGCCGTCGTACGGCCCGGACTGGTCGCTCAGCGCCAGGTAGAGGAACCCGTTGACGTGATCCAGCACGCCCTTGTGCGGCAGGAAGCCGGTGGGCTGCCCGGCGACCCGCTCCCAGGTCTGTCCACTGTCGACAGACCGGTACAGGTTGTTCTCCTTGTCGGCTACGCCCACGTAGATGGTCTGCGTGGCCTTGTTCTTCCGCCCGGTACGCGGATCGAACGTCACCCACAGCACCCCGAGGTTGGCGCTGTTGTAGCCGCTGGGGTCGTTCGGGTCGGGCCGGAAGTTACCCGGGTTCGGGAAGCTCGTCACCTGCGCCCAGGTCTCGCCGAAGTCGGTACTGCGCCAGAGCCCGTTGCCCTGTGGCGCGGCTAGGTAGAGGATCCGGCTGCGGTTCGGGTCGATCGCCAGCCGCTCGCCGATACCGCGGCCGGGCATGTTGCCGCCGAGCTTGAACGGCAACGGGCTGATCTTCCAGCTCGCTCCACGGTCGCGGGACCGCAGTACCGCGCCGTTGTTCGGGTCCCAGTCGTTGGTGTACGTGCCGACGGCCGCGTACACCCGGTCCGGATCCCGGGCGTCGGTGGCGAGGCTGGCGACGCCGCTGTACCCCCACTGGTCCCAGCCCACCCAGTCCAGCAGCGGCATCCACTGCCCGGTCCGCCTGTTCCACCGGTAGGCGCCGCCGATGTCCGTACGCGCGTAGATGAGGTCGCGCTCGCCCTGGTTGAAGATGATGCCGGGGACGAACCCGCCGCCACCGCCGACCGTGACGTTGCGCCACGTGTACCGCGACCGGTGGCCACCCGCCGCGGCGGCGGACGGCAGCACGGTGGCGGCCGCCGCGGCGGCACCCGCGGCCAGGACACCCCGCCGGGACAGGTTGGGGCTGGACATGAGGCATCCCCCTTCGGCTCGACGCTCTGGTCTCGACGCTTGTTTCGACGGCCTGTTTCGACGGTCTGGTCTCGACGGTCGTCGATGGCGATAGTTTGGCGCTTAAACGAACTTTTGTCGAGCCATGGCGCCGGGTGCCCCTACCTCATACTTCCGATGTGGACACTGACATCGGGCCGGCCGGGCGACCGTGGCACCGGCAGATGCAGCCGCGGGCCACCGCCGAGGCGTACCGCTCGGCGACACCGCTCGAGCTGCTGTTCGACCTGTGCTTCGTGGTAGCGGTCGCGCAGGCCGCGGGTCGGCTGCACCACGCGATCAGTGACCACCACGTCGGCGACGGCGTCCGCGGCTACCTGATGGTGTTCTTCGCGATCTGGTGGGCCTGGATGAACTTCACCTGGTTCGCCTCCGCCTACGACGTCGACGACGTGCCGTACCGGCTCGCGACCGGGGTGGAGATCGCCGGCGTCCTGGTACTGGCGGCCGGGGTACCGCGGGCGTTCGACAGCGCTTCCTCGGCCGATGCCGACTTCGGTGTCGTGACGGCCGGCTACGTGATCATGCGGCTGGCGCTGGTCGGGCAGTGGCTGCGGGCGGCCCACGCTCATCCGGCCGGTCGTCGTACCGCGCTCCGCTTCGCCGCCGGCGTCACCGCCTGCCAGCTCGGCTGGATCGGCCTGCTGTTCGTACCCGATCCGTGGCGGCTGCGGCTGTTCCCGGTGCTGGTCGTGGCCGAGCTGGCGGTACCGGTCTGGGCCGAGCGGGCCGGCCGGACCGCGTGGCACCCCGGCCACATCGCCGAGCGGTACGGCCTGTTCACGCTCATCGTGCTGGGCGAGACCGTGCTGTCGGCGACGACCGCCATCCAGGTCGCCGTGGACGCCGGCGGGGCCACCGTAGAGCTGCTGACCATCGCCGCCAGCGGTCTGGTCATCGTGTTCTCGATGTGGTGGCTGTACTTCGATCGACCCGTCCACCATCTGCTCGTGTCGAACCGGGTGGCGTTCGTGTGGGGGTACGGGCACTACTTCGTGTTCGCCTCGGCCGCCGCGGTCGGGGCCGGTCTCGCGGTAGCCGTGGATGGTGCCGACGTGCCGGGGGCGGTATCCGTACCGGTGGCGGTGTACCTGCTCGTCGTCTGGGCACTGCACATCCGTCCGCACCGGCGAGCCCGGACCGCGAAGGCCGTGGCGTTCCCGGTCGCCGCGGCGCTCGTGCTGGCTACGCTCGTCACCTCGCAGCCGCTGCCCCTGACCGCGCTGGTAATCGCGGCTCTCGTGGCGTTCTGCGTCGTGGAAGCCGCCCGGGCATGACGTACCTCGCATGATCTACCTGGAAACCCGTCGGCTGTCACTACGTCGCTGCACACTGTCCGATGTGGACAATCTCGTCGCGCTGGACGCCGATCCGGCGGTGATGGCGTACCTGACCGGCGGCGTGCCGACTCCGCGCGAGGTCATCGAGCGCGAGACACTGCCGTGGATCCTGCGCGAGTACGACCGCGTGCCCGGGTGCGGCCGCTGGGCGGTAGTCGAGAAGTCGAGCGGGGACTTCCTCGGCTGGCTTGCCCTCGAGTCGCCCGGCGACACGGCCGTCGAGGTGGAACTCGGCTACCGCCTGCGCCGATCGGCCTGGGGCAAGGGGTACGCCACCGAAGGCTCACGGGCGCTGATCCACCAGGCGTTCACCGAGCTGGGTACGCAGCGGGTGTACGCGCAGACGATGGCCGTGAACTCCGCCTCCCGGCGCGTGATGGAAAAGGCCGGCCTCCGCTACGCCCGGACGTTCTACCTCGAGTTCGACGACCCCATCCCCGGTACCGAGTTCGGCGAGGTCGAGTACGAGCTCCTCCGGTCC
>Ga0075430_100004617_pt1 | contig 11592 bp, 8 predicted proteins | sample RhiMetdeltSRZDD4_FD_75294 | JGI IMG/M metagenome (GOLD analysis project Ga0075430, IMG submission 75294) | Populus rhizosphere microbial communities from Tennessee, USA - Rhizosphere MetaG P. deltoides SRZDD4 | ecosystem: Host-associated > Plants > Roots > Rhizosphere > Soil | place: USA... | reverse complement strand
ATCCTGACGTTGTTTCACGGTTAACACATGTTCATTTGCAGACAAGATAAACCTCTATATGTTAGAGGTAATGAGCGGCTATTAAACCCAGCTAGCGAGCCTATAGAATTTTGAGAGAAAGTCCTTCAAAAGATGGACTCAAGAAGCATACAAAATAAAATAGAAGGGAGAGTGTTATTTAATTTTGTATTAGTTATAGATTGCTTTTGGTTTGAGTTCGGTGAAATTCAATACAGATTTGGCTTGAGGATTCCACCCGATACAATAGCCGATATACTAACGGCTTTTGTGAGATGCAAAGCACTAGTTTATGTAATTCACTTAAGAAATGTAAAATGATTAGTATTTTGTTTTTTATCCGCATAAACCAGATTATACAAAACTGCTATATCGTATTTTGTTCTGAAGAAGAATTAAAGACATGGTAAAAATTAGTATTCAAGCAGCTCATGAACAGGTAAATCCTACCGATTTATTAAATGATGTAATTCTTATGGACAAAAATGGTATAGCACGATGTTGGTCAAGTGACCATTATATGCCTTGGTGGCATACTGGAGCTGCTGGTGGTGCTGCCTGGCCATGGATGGGGGCTGCTTTAGCGAAAACAAACGATATAGTAATAGGAACTGGTGTTACAGCTCCAACACTTAGATATAATCCAGCGGTAGTAGCTCAAGTCTTTGCAACCCTTGGGTACATGTTCCCTAATCGGGTATTTTTGGGAGTTGGTTTAGGAGAATCTCTCAATGAAGTAACCTCCGGTAATGAATGGCCCCCAACTCAGCAAAGATTTCAGCGGACAAAAGAAGCAATAGCATTAATTAAAAAGCTATGGACTGAAGAATGGGTAACCTTTAAAGGAGAATACTATTGGGTGAAGGACTCTAATCTATATACAAAACCACAAAAACCAATTCCTCTGTATATTGCAGCAATGGGATCTCAAACAGCTAGATTGGCAGGAGAAGAAGGAGATGGATTCATAACGAATGAAATCAATGTCGAATCAATAAGAAGTAAATTGCTCCCTGGGCTCAGCGAGGGGGCAAAAAAGTCAGGAAGAGATTTTGATACATTAGAAAAAATACTTTTTATTCCAGCCTCATACGACAAAGATAAAGAAAAGGCAATACAATCAATTAGATTTTGGAGAGGTACTATGATTAAAGCATTTTTTGATATAGATGTACATGATCCTCGCAAGATTGAAGAAAATGCTCAAGTAATTGGGGATGATACATTAGAAAAGACATTATTAGTAATCACAAATGCAGAGGAAGGAATAAAGAAACTTGAAAAATATGTGGATTTAGGGTTTACAGAAATTGTGCTAACAAATTCTAGTCCAGATAGAGAACAGCTAGTAAAATTAATCGCTAAAGAGATATCTCCAGTATTGAAACAAGAAAGTTAGTTGACCCTTTCATATTAAACATAATATGACCAAGGATTTAATTCTGTAGGGATTGTTATTATTGATTCTGATTTTTCAGAATTTTTTAATTCACCATATTATTTGTGAAACCAACTTAAAGCACCAGGATGATATATGTAGTAGTTTTTTCTATTGACATTACTGTACTATCAAATTCCGCTCATGCATTTTTTGGCTAGCCCGAGTTACATGAGCAAATATTATCAGCCTGGGTGATAGGCTCCACTCGGTGATTCGGATATGTTTGCAGCATTATAATATAAAAAATATATTATTAATCATGATTCAAAGTTAGCATCAGTCTATTACGACTACCTTACCAGATATGCTCAGAAAATGCCTCCATTGTCTCCACTACCTCCACTCTTGTCTATTTGAGCGTAGATTTGGTAATTTTTAGTGGAGATACCTAGTGCTAGTGGAGATACTCTTCATATCAACGATAATATCATTCAGTATCAGCCGCTTCTTTACCCCCCTTCTGTCTTATTCCTGCGCCGACATTTACCAAAATATCTCCTGTACCCTCGTCAACTTTCACAGGGTAAAAAGTCTGATTTTTCGCCCAAACAGTCCTGTCGGATACTTTGCCGTTGCGAACATCAAATACAGCATAGTGCCAAGGACAGGTTAAGTTATAGCCTTCAAGCTTGCCCTCTTCTAGGGGCGCACCCTTGTGGGAACAAACAGCATCGATAGCAAAGACTTGTCCATCTATCATTGCAAGAGAAACCTTGTTTCCTTCTAACTCCACTCCCAGTAGACCGCCTTCTTTGATGTCTTTTTTGTTGGCTGCCCTTTGGAATCCTTCTTCTTTTGACATTTCTAGCTTAGAAATAGATCGTTTTACTATTTACAGATTAACTACATATAAAGAGCAACAAACTATTGTACATCTTAGTTTAGTTTATTTTCACTCCTGTTTCCTAACTTGGATTATTATTTTTTGGTTACATTCATCACAGGGTTGTTGAATTTGGATACCCAATTAATGGTAATAGAAGGTTAGAGAGGATCACATGCCTGAATCCAGTATATTTTTTGTCCTTCATTGAATGATTTCTTAGACGGCCCAGATGGTTCCAGCAAGAAAACCTCAAAAATTGAGACTCGATGAATAATCTGGTACAACATGAAGAAAAAGATGCTGTTGTTTCATGCATCTTCATGGTAGTCATAGCTTGCTTTTGGTATGAGTGAGGTCACAGAAAAAAGGGGGGCAGGAAAAGGACTTTTCTAGATTATGTCCAATTCTTAACCAAAATGAAAGGTGTTTTTCAAGTTTTCATACTACCTTGCTTCGCTGAAACACTGGTGCGTCGATTCCCCAGCTCCATTTTTTTATGGGCTTTATCCGAATATACGTAACGGATGGATGATCAGTTTGTTGCATATATCCATCTTGACGGGTAACTGTGTCAGCTATTCCATAGATTCTAATTCCGCGCGGTTCCCATGGATTGACCGACTTTAAATCATCAATTACTAAGGCTACTCTAGGATTTTTCTGGGCGTTCTTGTATTTAGTGGATTTGAGAAGGTTCATTCCACTAACGTAAAAGTACTCGCCATCAAAATCGAACCCCACGGGCACAACGTCTGGTTGGATAAAACCTTCGCTTGATGATGCTGATGATGCTGTGGCTATCCTTGCAAGACGTTGTGAACCAAGGTACTCTGTCTCTTTCTGAGAAAATATTACATCAGGCATTATTGTTATCCGCTCCTATTCTTGGTGCCTCAGGTAAGATATTCCATTTTTCGTTCATTAATTATTTAATCGCATAGACCCATTTAAGGATGGATGGTAGTAATGTAGTGCTAAGTCTTCGTGAATCTATTATATTTGCATTCGAATTTACCTTTGAACTCATTATACTTATCGTGATGCCCCGTTCTGTCCACATTCATTCGAATTACTGCTTTTGATTCCAGATATTAGTAACCCTTTTACATCTTGCACCAAAAATGATCTTGCGAAAAGAGGAGAAAATAAGAATTACGAAAAAGAGGTCAGAGGTTTAAAAGATAAGATCTCCGATATCTTCACTACTCCACTCTTGCTATTTTGAGCACAATTTGAAGTGTTTTAGTGGTGATACTTGATTGTGGGGTAAGATAATACCTCCACTGTTTTGTCCTGATTTTAAGTTCGATCTTTTATTTAATGGAGAGGGTGGAGGTAGTAAAGAGATTCTTAGTATAATGGTTGTATTACTCTTATTGAACGAGCCAATATTTTTTGAATAAAAAAGTATATGCAAGCAGAGTAAAATATATCGATACCATATCTTGAAATAATGATAGTCCCATCACCATATTTAGTAAATGAAAAATGCTGTTCAAATCACTTGACTTTCTGTATGTTCCTGCGCCTGATATTGAATCCTCGTTGAGGTACTACACTCAAGTCCTCGGCGGTGAATTGATTTGGAAAATACATGCTTATGGGGTATGGGTAGCATGCATAGCACTCTCAGAGGGGGAAGACAAACCATATGTGCTGCTTGCAGATCATATTCATAAGAATGATGTAATGCTCGTATATCAAGTGGAAGATCTTGATAATGCCATCAAGCAGCTGAAATTGAAAGGGTGGAAGGAAGAAAATAGAATTGAAATCCCTCCTGGTCCATGCTGCACATTCCGTGATCCTGCTGGCAATGCCCTTGTCATTTATGAAAATGTCCGTCCAGATTTCATGGACGAGTTAAGAGGCAAAATTGATAGTAATTGAAGATGACATATGTTATTGGCAAATAAACACTCTTGGTAGAGCTGCTTGATTCCTTAAAGGTATTGTCACTAGACATACGATAATATCTCAATTATCTCGACTATTGTCACTTTGAGCACAAATTTGAAGTTTTTTAGTGGTGATGATTGTTGATGGACCCAGAAGGTTTCGGTAGAAAAACTTCAGAATATAGGCCCGATTAAATATACGTTTCAACAAATAAGAAAATGACGGTTAAGCTCAATATTCATCAGGGGAGATAAAAAATAAAAAGGCGTGCTTCAGATCATAATTCAAGGTTTTTTCTAACAATAGCAAATATTTTAGATTCTGAATCGATGCAGCTTAAACCTTGAATCTGCGTTACATTCTATGCTGTTGTTAATACACAGATAGCCTAGTCTCAATTGTCAAATAACCGCCTAATTGAATTACACTACAATATATCTAAATAATAAAATGGAAGTGATTAGCTCATGTGGTAACCAATGTCCATACAGATAACAATAAAGTAGTTTAACTATGCTATGAGATCATGTATGGCAAGTATGAAAAGCAACTGCAAAATATCTTATCGCTCTTGTGATGTCCTTATAATTGGTGGTGGCTCTGCAGGCTTGCGCGCTGCAATAGAAGCTCATGATGCAGGTTCGCAGGTTCTTATTGTTAGCAAAAATAGAAGAGGAGATCCTCATACAGTGCTTGCACGTGGTGGTATCAACGCAGCTCTTGGAACTATGGATCCACAAGATAATTGGATGATCCATGCTGCTGACACTCTCAGTGAAGGATTGTTTATTGCTGATTTTGACAAGGTAGAGATGCTTTGCAAAAGCGCGCCTGACGCTGTAATTGAACTTGTAAAGTGGGGGACTAGATTTCACAGAGAACCTGACGGCAGACTAACGCAGCGTTTCTTTGGTGCTCACACCTACAGAAGAACATGCTTCTATGGTGATTGGACAGGCAAAGAAATAATCCGTGTATTGATGAGACAAGTTCGTCTGCGTAAAATCAAGTTTGTTGATAATGTCTATATCACAAAATTATTGAAATCAACAGATATAGAAACTAGAGAAGGAGCGCAAGGGAAAGGTAAAGAACAAGAAATCTTGGGGGCTATGGGCATAGATCTCAAAAGAAAGAAAATTATTATTTTCAAAGCTAAATGCGTAATACTGGCAACAGGAGGATATACTAGGGTCTATCCAGTAAGTAGTTCAAGAATTTTTGAAAACTATGGGGATGGCGTGGCTCTAGCGTACGAGGCGGGCGTAGATTTGGTGGATATGGAGATGGTTCAATTCCATCCAACAGGAATGGTCTGGCCAAAGAAAGCTGTGGGTACCCTTGCAACAGAAGCAATACGGGGAGAAGGGGGAATCTTGCTAAATTCCAGGAGTGAAAGGTTTATGAAAAGTTACTATCCACAGCGAATGGAGCTTGGGCCACGAGACATCGTGGCTCGCTCAATTTATAACGAGATTATCTCTAGCAGAGGTACCAAACATGGTGGTGTTTGGTTGGACGTAACGCACTTGCCGAAAGCGAAAATTATGGAAAGATTACCAAGCATGTACGATCAGTTTAAGCGAATTGCAGGAGTTAATATCTCTAAGGAAAAAATGGAAGTTGCTCCCACTGCCCATTATTCGATGGGAGGTGTCAAAGTCGATTTGAAGTGCCAAACAAACGTAAGAGGATTATTTGCAATTGGCGAAGTGGCGGGCCAGGTGCATGGGGCAAATCGCTTGGGCGGTAATAGCCTGCTTGGAACAGTGGTATTTGGCAAAATTGCTGGAAGAGAAGCAGCTACTAAGGTAGCGAGAGAAAGAAAGAGAGCAACCTACGGCGGATCGTCAACATTGTCCATCCTTGGAAAATCATATAATGAAGACAAGAGGCTCGCACATACTCTTTTTACTGTTAAACAACCTCTTAGAATCCTTCGTCAGGTTCAACAAATCATGCAGGAGAACGCAGGAATAATTAGAGAAGGCATCAAATTGCGAAAAGCAATAATAAAAATTTTAGAGTTAGAAAAGACTTTTTATTCCAAACACAGCGTCCTAAAGAGCTATACGGATTATGAGAATGTTGTCAATACCTGGGAAGTCAGGTCTGCCCTGGTTGTTTGTGAAGCTGTTCTAAGAAGTGCCTTGATGCGACAAGAGAGTAGAGGAGCACACTACAGATCTGATTTTCCAGAGAGAGATGACGGCAAATGGAAAGTAAATATTCATTGCACAAAAAGGGGAGAAGAAATGATTATGTTCAAACTTCCAGTGAGTAAGATAAGAAAACCAATAAAGGAATTGCTAAAAGCAGAAACGAAAGTCGAACATCATCTTCTTGAATAAAGAATACAAAATGCAAGGCTTCGGCACCGACTAACTGTTCTGCTCTCTTCACTATAAAGCAATCCGATCCAGCTCTGTATGTAATCTGGCCAGAGGTTTCGAGAAGAAAAAACTTTAGTGGGGTTTGTAATCAGAGCTGGATATGCTTACCCTTAAGGAGAATCTCAATGAGAGATTTGTAAAAAGCAGTATTGGTACTGACCCTACGAAATTCTTTTGTCAGATATCTTACATGATTTTGATGATGTCATCATCTTCGATGCCAAACATTTCAGAAGATCCTGACAACACCAGCATGTTGTAACATGCAGTAAATGCAAAGAGACATTTGAGGCTGATTCAGACTATGTAATACACGATACTGAAAGGAATGCCGAATAGTAGCCTCAAAACCTACTTGTTTGCTACTATTCCGACGAATGCGAGTACTAGTAACTACTCGATATTTGTTTCGATACATTCTGCCTGAAATCCAAATGCTCATTCAGAGATCACTTTTACAGAGATAGATAGCGCTCAGAAGTCTCCAGATTCGATTTTACAACAAATCGATTGGGATGGTGTATGGATTTTGTTCTCGGTCTATCTAATACTAGGCGCAGTTTTGAAAATTATTTATTTGTCTTTGACATGATACCTATGGGATGAGACTTTAATTGCAAGGCATTTACACCTATGAAGAGTTGCAAAGATACTCCAAGAAGTTTCTTTGCGGGATGTATAAAATGGCTCATGGTAATATAAATAACAGCATAAAAGCTTTTGATGTCTTTTTTGAAAATGTTAGTCCAGGAGCTTATGAAAGACCGTCATATGGATATCAGGCAACAAATGAGATTGTCCAAGACCTTATAAAAAAAGCGTTTATCGAAAGAGACACACTCGAATACATTAGATTAACTCAAAAAGGTTTGGATAAATGTAAAGAAGATTGTCGTTGATGATCATATAATGCCAGATATCTATTTGAGGATATATGTGTGCGTGCACGTTCAAAGACTTTTTACTAAATTATTTACTGCTTTACTCAAAGCAAGAAAAAACGATTCGCTCATCGCAGAATATCTGCAGGGGTAAAAGTGGTCTTCCTCTAAATGCTAAGCAGCTTCTTTCAAGCGTGATATTTGAAGAATTTATGCGGGTGATCAAATTTACTAAGATAGAGGGAAAATAATAACAGGTGCAAAAGTCCTTGAAATCGAAGGTTCCATCGTCGAAAATATGAATAGATTTGGAGTTTTTAAGACTCAGAAGTTTTGATACTCACCGCTCATTTGAACGTAAACACTGAAAGGCTAATACTTCGTCAGAATATGCATCTTAATTGTTGGATTCCCTTCATATAAAAAGCGAGTCCAGAGGGATTCAGGAGAAAAAAATTCAAAATATGGAGTTGGGTCCTTTTAATAAAAAACAAGAACTAATAGTAGATCGCATAGGCCAAGATGAAAGTGATGCACATCTTGTGTTAAGTCACGTATTAGATTTACGGTTTGTTTATTCCGTAGTCTTTATAACAAGCAGTATGTGCAGGCGCCTTGTGACCCATCCCGCCAGCACTTTGTTTACATTTCCAGCAGATTGCACTTGGCAGAGGTTGAACTTCTCATAAGAGAAGGTAGGAATATACATCCATCAATAACAAACGGTTTGGTCCTCCACACTACATTCTAAATCTTAGATTTAATTCTACCAATGGATTTATGACCGTCTAAGTATAACATGGTACAGCATAGATGAAGGCAGCGGTCTATAGAGAACACCACAAAGATCCAAGACGAGTAGTTAAAATTGAAGATATTGAAACGCCAAAGCCAAAATCCAACGAGGTTTTAATAAGAGTTGAAGCGGCAGCTTACAACTATAATGATCTATGGGGCATCTGGGGCGAACCAATAAAGATCCCGATGCCTCACATATCTGGAAGTGATATTGCAGGTACAGTAGTTGAACTTGGCGAGAGCGTCACGGGAAACATCAAGATAGGAGATAGGGTGGCCTCATACCCAAACTTGACCTGCAGGGTATGTTATGAGTGCACGTCTGGAAGGGAATATGATTGTGCCAGCAGGCAGGTGTGGGGCTTCCAGACAGGCCCGCTCTGGGGAGGCTTTGCTCAATATACACATCTATCCGAGGTCAATGTTGTAAAACTTCCGGATAGTGTATCTTTTACTAATGCAGCGGCAATTTCAATGGTAGGGATGACAGCATGGCACATGCTTGTTACTCGAGCACGGATAAAGCCGGGCCAGACAGTTCTGATAATGGGAGGAGGGAGCGGAATGGGAATAGCAGGTATACAAATTGCCAAATTATTCAACTGTGATGTCATTGCCACTGCAGGGAGCAAAGACAAGATGGACAAGTGCTTGGAGCTTGGTGCAGACAATGTAGTAAATCATCGCGAATCAGATTGGTACAAGAAAGTACGAGAAATAACAGACCGGCAAGGAGTAGATGTGGTATATGAGCACATTGGCAAGACTGTATTTTCACAAGAAGTTGCGTTATTGAAGATTGGTGGGACGCTTGTGTCTACTGGGGCGACGACTGGTTACAACTCTACCATTGACCTTCGATTTCTCTTCTTCAAAGGGATCAATCTGCTTGGGGCAACGCAGGGAACAAAGGCCGGCCTGGAGGAAGTAATCGGCTGGGTCAGCAAGGGAAAGATAAAACCAGTGATTGATACAATCATTCCATTCAGCAACATGGTTGAAGGTCACGTAAAAATGGCGGACTCCCAGTTATTTGGCAAGATAGTTACGACTCCTCAGACGCTATAAAAGGTGTTCAGAAATGATGGGTTTCAGATTTGGAACAGCGATAAACTGTATCGATGGGAGAACCCCAGAGGTTGTAATAGACTACATGAAGCAGAAATACAACATTGATGGGGTCGATATGGTAACCTTTCCGTGTGCCGATGGGCTTTTTTTCGTTGAGCAAAACTTAACAGAGAACACTCTTATCCGAAGAGCAGTTTCTATATGTATAGAAAGGCAGGTTCGCAGATAATAGCTCTGGTAGGACAATATGATTGTGCAAGCAACCCCTGTGACAGGAAACATCATAATAAGCACATACGGAGAGCGAAGCAATAGAAAAGGTTAGAGACAAAAACTACACAAAAAGAAGTTTGTTCATCTTAGGCGCGTCAGGTAAAAAATCTAGTCTTATGTCAATTTGGATATCCCAGCTTTCAGAACTTCTATAGATTGCTCTAAGGTTCATATGTTTGTCCTAAGAGTAAATTCTCTGAGTCCACTTTTTGAACGTTTTTTATTTTTAAGGGGGCCTAGAGGGTTTCGGCAGAAAAAACTTCAAGATTTCAGACCCAATCAGTCCGTGAACAGATAGAAACTAAGCCAGCAGCAGGCTCTGATTTGTTATTTATATAAAGTGATATAGCTTTATCAATTCTTATGGTCATCATCGCTTACAAGACCAACAGAAGAATATGATGCGACAATTATTGGTGCAGCTCATAATGGTCTAATATGCGCCTGCTATTTAACAAGTGCAGGACTCAAAATACGGGTACTAGAACATTATCTTTCGATTGAGAAATAATTAGTACCTAAAAACCTGCTTTATTCTAAGGAAACACCTAAGTATTTGAATATATGCATCGTTATACGTAATGTCTTCAAATGTCCCAAATTGGGAAGCGACAATTAACAAAGTAGTAACATCCAAAGAAGGAAGCCTAGTGGGTAACGTAGAGGCTACCGATGAAAGTGCAGTACTTGTTTCTACTGAGGGTGCACGTACACACTATCGAATTCCAAAAGATGTAGTGGAAGGATTTGATGGACATGCCGTTTCACTCAATGTTCCAAAGAATGAATTGGAACAGTACAAGACTCAAAGGAAAGAGGGGTTCGGAGAGGTAAAATAGTTAGTTGGATAATCATATAATCACATAGTTAACACTGTTAGTTACACGCTAAAGAACCTAATGTATTAGAAAAAATATAATAACCTAGAATATAGTTTGTTAATTCCGCCTATGAAATCACATCAAGGACATAAGGCGACTCTATTACGACCTTTAATATCATCACTTTCGTTAACTTCCATTATTCTAATATATGCAATACTCGCCATTACAGCATGCCTCATTCTCCCATTATTTGGTGTAGGATTGAATAGAATGTTCAACGAACCATTTGCCAGAACTACATCCGAAATTCTTTGACAAAGTCATCATTTGAGATTTTGGGATGTCATCTATTTCTATCATCATATTTTGAAGCAATCTTGAATCTTGTTTTCCAATCAACTACAGTCTCTTTCCTTCAAATTAAACTCTCTTCTAGTTGAACGGACTGATAGAATTCCAGAATAAACAGCGAAATTGGTTTTGGACTGTAACAATTAGAAAATGCGGCCCAGGGGTTTCGGCAGAAAAGACTTTAGAATGAATCGAAACTCGATGATCCTTCGCGGATGAATAATGTAGTCCGACCCCTATATCCTTATAATAATGTTGAGTGATCCACTTCTAGGTTCTTGATGTCTAAAAAGGATAAAAAGACGAGTTCACTAACAGCAGCGATCATTATTATCATAATAGCTTTATCATTTTTGCCATTAAATGACGGCCATACTTCAGCATTATTATCCCCTTTATCCGCAGAACCAGTTTTTGCTCAACCATTTGGTCAAACCCTGACTTATGGAGAAGAACAAGACGTACCAAGCCTACCTACTTCTTCCTCAACAATGGATTTTGGTATGTTTATTGACAGTTTTGCCAATAGCATATTTAACGGAACATCTACTTTTGCAGGAGTAGGTACAAGTATAGTAGATGACGTAGAAGTAAGTGGCATTAGTTTGGATAAGAGTCAAAATCAATTAGCTGTAACGCTTAGTCACAGAGCAACACAAGTGGAAGGAAGTAATAACAATCTTACAAGTACAGATACAACTATTGCACAATCAAGTATTCCAGATTTCAATTCAGTTTCAGTAATAGCTATGAGAATTCCAATAAGTACGTCAGATATTCTTTCTATAGCTGCATCATCATCATCATCATCATCATC
>Ga0075430_100004614_pt1 | contig 11595 bp, 10 predicted proteins | sample RhiMetdeltSRZDD4_FD_75294 | JGI IMG/M metagenome (GOLD analysis project Ga0075430, IMG submission 75294) | Populus rhizosphere microbial communities from Tennessee, USA - Rhizosphere MetaG P. deltoides SRZDD4 | ecosystem: Host-associated > Plants > Roots > Rhizosphere > Soil | place: USA... | reverse complement strand
TTGTCGAGCGCGGTGCCCAGGTCTATCTGCGCCGGGGAGCTTGGACGCGACGCCTGGCCGTCTTGGCAGCCTGCGTCGTTGTCGCGCAGTTGGCGATGCACACCGTGCTTCGAAACGCCGCGTGGTCCAGCCCCGTCGGCTTGTGGCAGGACGCTGTTGCGCGCGCGTCAGGTCACTGGCTTCCGCGTCTGATGCTGGGAGAAGCGTTTCGCGAGTCTGGCCAATGTGCCAACGCCGTGCCCGAGTATCGCCTTGCTGTGGCTGGGAACCCCGACGAGCCCATGGCCTACGCTCACCTCGGTGGCTGTCTTATCGCCATCAACCGACTCGACGAAGCATCGCGGGTGTTTACGGCGATGAACGAGCACTACCCAGAATCGGCCGAAGCGGCCGCTGGACTCGGCCTCGTGGCCGTGGCCGAAGGTCGCCTTGACGAAGGCCAGGGTCTGCTCCGGGAATCCCTCCGCCGCGATGGTGCCAGCGTCCCGGTCCAGCAGCTTCTCGTCGCGCTCGAAGGGCGCGGTGATGACCTCTCACAGGCGACCGCCTTCTGCGAGCAAGTCAGGGCCATTGCGCCCTCGTCCAGAACCGCCGTCGACTGCGCGCGTGGGAGCGAGGGTGCCAGACCATGATCGGCGAATTCGGGCGCGGCGCGCGAACGGCAATTGCCCCGACGTCAGGCGGAACACCCGACGGGCTCATCGCAGACTGTCGTGCCAGCGTGGAGCTGGTGTGGACGCTGGTTCGCACCGACTTCAAAGCGCGATATCACGGCTCGATGAACGGCTTTCTCTGGGCCTTGCTCAAGCCCGCGATGATGTTCGCGGTCCTGATGACTGTGTTCTCGTTCCTCTTCCAGGACCCTCGCTACAAGCTGAACCTCATCGTCGGCCTGTGCCTCTGGGAGTTTTTTGCCGACGCAACGAAGACTGGCGTGGTCGCCCTTGACGCCAAGGCGTTTCTTATCAAGAAGGTACGGGCGCCACTATGGGTGCTCGTTCTGTCCTCGATGGCAAATGCGCTTCTGACCCTCGCCGTGTTCTCGACGGCCATCGTCGCCTTCCTTTGCATCAGCGGACAGGCACCGAGCGCGATCAACCTCTTGTGCTTCGGAGCCTACATCGTCGCCCTTGTTGTGATGGTGTCCGCCTTCGCTCTCGCTGCGAGCGTGCTTTTCCTTCGCGTTCGCGATCTCAATCAGGTGTGGGATGTCGTTGTGCAGGCCGGGTTTTTCCTGGCGCCAGTGATCTACCCTCTCGGAATCGTTCCTGAGCGCTTTCATTTCTATTTCTATCTCTGGCCGCCGACGCCAATCGTCGAATTCTCACGCGCAGCGCTACTTACCGGAATCACGCCGACATCGACCGCTCATGCCTACCTCGCCCTCGAGGTTGTAGCGTGTCTGGCGATCGGCGTGCTTGTGTTCCGAAGATTTGCCCCAAGGGCGGCGGAGTACGTGTAGTGTCTCGCGCATTGCTCGAGGTTCGCGGCGTCTCCAAAGCGTTTTCCCTACCAAGCGTTCGGCGGAATACCGTTCGCGAACACGTCTTTGCTGGATTCCGGCCACGGGCGCATCAGCGCCATGTGGTGCTCGACGACGTCAGCTTCGACGTGAAGCCCGGAGAGGCCGTCGGCCTGATGGGGTCGAACGGGTGCGGCAAGAGCACGCTTCTCAAAATCGTGTCCGGGATCTTTGTGCCCGACAGCGGCCACGTCGTGAGGCGAGCCGGAATTACACCGATTCTGGAACTCGGGGTTGGATGGAACGGTGAGCTCGACGCGGTGGACAACGTCCATCTGATCGGGTCGCTCATGGGACTGTCGCTGCCCGAGTTGCGAAACAGTCTTGACGAAATTCTGGCGTTCGCCGAACTGGAAGCGTTCGCGAACCTGAAGGTAAAACACTATTCGAGCGGCATGGCCGCCCGCCTGGCCTACGCGGTAGCGTTTCAAGCCGTTCGCGAGGTTCTGATTCTTGACGAAATCTTCGCCGTTGGCGATGCCGGGTTTCGGCGACGCTGCGAAGAACGCTACCAGCAGCTTCGTGCCGATGGCCACACGATTATCCTGGTCAGTCACGATCCGCGCGCCGTCAGGACGTTCTGCGACCGGGCCCTCCTCCTCGAACACGGTCGGATCACAATGGACGCTCCCTCGCATCAAGTATCCGAGGCATATCTGACCCGCCTGCACGCACGCCCCCCGGTCGATGCGGCGCCCCTAGCGCACGTGGGCTGACTGAACTGGCCGCACCTCCCCAACAAGACTCATCCTTCCTTGGTCAACCCGGAGCCAGGGCGCCTGTTCCCCTATGGTGATACGGCGCTGATCGGTCGATAACAAGCAGAGTGCTGCACACTTCTGCCTTGCCCGACTCGCTTGTCGCCGACCGTGGGGCGACGACCCGGACCGAAATCGCGCGGATTCGCACTGCGCTGCTCGCGGCCAGGAATCCAGACGGCGGATGGGCCTATGCACGCGGAAAGGCCAGTCGGCTCGAGCCGACCTCCTGGGCACTCCTTGCGTTAGCGCGGGAGGCTGGACGTGAGCCGGACGTTAGCGTGTTACGCAAGTGGCACATGGAAGACGGGTGGCTTTCGGACGTGTCCGGTGTTGCCCCCAACCACGCCTTCAACGCCCTGGCGGCGCTCACGCTCCTCGAGAATGGCTCGACAACAGCGCAGGCCTATGCGCTTGCCACCAGCCTCGTGGCATCAAAAGGCGTGCGCGGAGATCAGGTCAGCGAGCTGCGTCAGGACAACAGCCTCCAGGGGTGGTCGTGGATAGATGACACGTTCAGCTGGGTCGAGCCGACCGCTTGGTCCCTGCTGGTCCTGAAGAAACTCCGCTCGCGCGGCACTGACCTTCCTGGCATGAACGAACGCATCGACGAAGGCGAGCGGATGCTGCTTGATCGTGCCTGCGGGATCGGCGGCTGGAACTACGGAAACTCAAATGTCTACGGGCAAGAGCTGTGGCCCTACGTGCCGACGACAGCCCTCGGGCTGCTCGCGATGCAAGATCGCCGCGATCACCCAATCATGACGAAGAGCCTTCAGCAACTGCAGCGCGACGTACGCGCCGAACGCTCAACCCTGGCGATAGCCCTCGCGATCATCTGCTTGCGGGTTTACGGTATCGTCCCAGACCCCTTGGTCGACGACCTCCTCGAGAACTCCCGCACCCCCGGGCGAGAGGCTGGATCCGCGGACGACATACTCGGATTGGCGATGGCGCTCCATGCGCTCGTCGGGGGCGCCTCCACTTCGTTTACTTGGTGAAGGGCGTGCCAACCGAGCTGTCTCCCTATCGGCTTTCCCGTCGCGCCTTCATCGCGGGACTGACCTTGCCTCTTGCTGGCGCAGCGTGCGCCCCGTCGCCATACGATCGCACCGCATTCAGCATTCCAGATCGCTCGGCTGTGGGCCTGTTTCCCGCTGCCAACTACTCCGTCGATTTCGCTGACTTGATCATCCGCGGCTTTCGAGAGCTTGGGGTCAACCTCGCCGGACGGCGCGTGTTCCTCAAGCCAAACATGGTCGAGTACGAGCCTGGCACCGCAATCAACACTCACGCAAACGTAGTAGTAGGCGCTGCGATTGCCTGCCGCCGAGCCGGGGCTGCAGAGGTCGTTGTGGGCGAAGGCCCAGGCCATCGTCGAGACATCGAGTATCTCCTCTCAGCAACCGGCCTTGGCGAACACCTTCGCGACGAACGTATCCGCTTCGTTGACCTGAATCTCGACGACGTGCGCTTGGTCCGGTTGAAGAGCTGGTACACCGGCCTGAGTGAGCTTGCGCTTCCGGTCGAGTTGCTGCGGTCGGACTTCGTCATCTCGATGCCCAAACTCAAGACGCATCACTGGGCGGGTATGACGTGCAGTATGAAGAACCTCTTCGGCACCGTGCCCGGTGCAGTCTACGGCTGGCCGAAGAATTTCCTGCATATGCACGGGATCCCCAATTCGATTGTCGACCTGACCGCCACGATACGACCGCAGTTCGCGATTGTCGATGCGGTAACGGCGATGGAGGGCGACGGCCCGATCATGGGCCGACCGCGTGAACTCGGGTTCGTCGCTATGGGGTCCGACCTCGTAGCGGTGGATGCCACGTGCGCACGGGTGATAGGCCTCGATCCCGCGAAGCTGGAATATCTCGAATCGGCCTCACGGTTTTTGGGCCTCATCGATGCCGCACGGATCGGGCACCGGGGCGAGGCTCCCGGGCGATACGCTACGCGCTTTGATGTGGTTCCCGCCCTCCGACACCTTTGGTTTCCGCGATGAGGCTAGGTCGGTCCGGCGGTTGCGACGACAACGCGATTACCATCCCCGCGATGAAACGAAATGAGCGATGGCTGTGGGGCGCGGTGGCCATCGCGGCGGCCGCAGCGCTCTTACCCACCCTCACGCCTGGAATCATCGGTCTCTTTCACGACGATGCGATCTATGCGAGTGGGGCGAGACTCCTTGCTGAGGGTGGCGGGTATCACCTCCCAAATCTGCCGGATTCACCCTTTCAAACAAAATACCCACCGTTTTATCCTGCTCTCCTTGCTCTGATCTGGCGGATTCAGCCCGAGTTTCCAGCAAACATCCTGTTCCTCAAGGCGTTGAATCTCGGATTCGTCGCGGCGTCGGTGATGGGTATCGGCCTCCTTGCGCGTGCCCAAAACCCGAACGTCTCGTGGACTGTCCCACTCGGTTGCCAGCTCGTATTGGCCACGAACCCGATGTTGGTTGGGTTTTCGGACTACACGATGACGGACGTCCTCTTCACCGCACTCGCGGTGTGGATTGTGTGGTTGTGGGGTTCTAGTGGATCTGAAATGTCGTTGCGAGGAGAAGCCACCGTGGTGGCGGTATCAGCAGTAGCACTTCTGACTAGAAGCGTGGGAGTCGCGTTGACGACAGCCATCGTCTTGGACTGCCTGCTGCAACGACAGCGCGCACGAGCGGCGCTACACGCCGGGATGGCGCTGATTGTGCTGACTGCCTGGTTCCTCTGGGCATCGATGCATCGCGCGAATGACTCCCCGTTGATTGCCTACTATCAAGAATACGAACGGTCTGCGCTGTCCTACCTGATGACCGACCCGAAGCTCGCCTGGGAGATTGTCGGAGGAAACATCCGGCTCGTGGCCGATTCGATGTTCATTGTCATGGGAATCTCATGGATCCTGATCTGGCCGGCGTTGCTCGTGCCGCTGATTGTAGGAGCGGTACAGCTCGTCCGATCCGGTTGGCGGATGCCCCTACTGTTTTCGAGCTGCTACTTGGCGCTTGTGATATTGCATCCATTCGCGCCGTATAGATACCTCCTGCCGCTCGCGCCACTCTGTGTCCTGGCCACTGCGAGGGGTGCTACACACTTGTGGGCGCTGGTCAGAGGCTCGAACATCGCGCTGCGTCGTCCTGCCAGTGTCCCGGCCGTGACTGTCCTGGCTGTTCTGCTGTTCGGCAATGGTGTCTGGCTAAGGCCTCATTACCAGGCGGATGGTCGCGTTCGATGGTGGAACGGCAGGGAAACGGGTTACGGCTGGGATGGATTCGAAGAAACATTCGACTGGGTTCGCCACCACACCCCGCAAGAAGCGCGGCTCGGGGCCTTTTACGACCCGATGTACTTTCTGTATACGGGACGGGAAGCGGTGCGACCGTGGCTCCACCGCTCAGAAACCTACTTCTACCCGTATGGTGCAACGAAACCATTCGTGGGTCGGCCTGAGCAGGTGGCCAAGGAGCTGCGTGCGCTGTGTATTGACTTCCTCGTCCTCGATCCTCCAGCCGGCTATGCTGAGGGACCCGCCGCCATCGAACTCCTGCGGGCAGTCATATCTCTTCCCGAAACAAATGCCCAACTGGTCTTCACGAGCCGCGACGGTCTGCACGAAGTGTATCGGTTAGGCGAACACCCCGAGATGCCACCTGATGACTGATTAACGGGCAACCATCGTCTCGAAGTCCTCAAAGCGCATGAAGATCGACTGCTGAAATGCGCTCTCGAACGTCGATCCGCGGCCCAGGCCCTGAATCAGGGACACGACCGCTGGCATACCTCGCAACGCGACCATGCGCTTTACGGCGAACACACTCTCAGCGTAGGCGAGAGTCGCCTGCTCGGCATTCATTCCCAAGAAACCGCGAGACAAGCTTGAGAGCGGAACACGCACGGAGGTCCTCGCCAGGATAGGCTCGGTCCAGGCGCCGCCTCCTGCTTCAAGCGTCATGGCCAGGCCTTCATGCAGCCACGTAGGCACGGTAGGACCGGCCATGGTGGATACGACCGCGTGGACGAGTTCGTGTTCAACGACGCGTTGCAGCTCGTCTCCCTGGTTGAGAGCGCCGCCTACCGGCAGCTTGATGCGACCATCGAAGAGTGCGCCAGCCCACGACGGCGAGCGCGTCACGTCACGGAACTGCTCCTGCGTATAGAGGAGCACCGTGATAGTGCGACTGGGGTAGGTCATCAACGCAGCACCAACGCGGTAGTAGGCCTGCTCAAGGATGTCCACAACCTTCCTCGCCATCACATCGTCCGCAGGCCCTTCGAAGAGTACCGAGAAGTGCGCTCCCCGGCTTTCGTAGAACCGGCTCTGGAGCTGCGAGTCTTTCCGCCACTCGTCGAGTTGACGTGCCATAGCGGCGTTGTCCGGAGCGTACTTGACGCCGGCTTCCAGAACATCGACTGCGTCCTTGACCCTGCCTTGCTTATAGAGGACCTGACCGAGAAGGATTGATGCCTGCGTATATCGCGGCTCAATCTGAAGGGCGCGCTCGAGCCATTGCTGCGCGTCAGCAGCCTGCCCGAGCATCGATGCCGAATAGGCGGCCGCAGTATAGAGCGATACGTCCCTTGGACGCTGTTGAGCGGCGTCGGCAAACGCGTCAAACGCATCGCGATAGCGGCCGGCCTCGAGAGCAGCCTCACCTTGCTTGACGAGCGCCTCTGGCGTGCGCGCAGTGCGGGACTGCGCCCACGTGGACGACGTCAGCAGGCAGAACGTCGCCGCCGCAAGCGCGATCCGTCGGCTCAGGACACGCACGTTACTGAGCGGGCGCCCAGTAGCCGCCGCGGCTCCTGGCGCGCAGCCCTTCGGCAATCGGACGGATCTCGACGTTGCGCCAACTGCCGTCACGCTTACTGTTGGTCGAGGTGTACGCGAGCACGTAACGTCGATGGAGCTCTTCCACCACGCGCCGGTACTGTTGATCGAGCGCGGTAACGTCCGTCGAAATGTACGACTCCCCACCCGTCAACGAGGCGAGCTCTGCAAGCCGGTCATGATCGACGTTGGTGCCAAGGCCGATCGCGTAGATCGTCGCGTCCACTTCCTTCGCTGCGGCTATCACGTCTTCCCATGTGTGCTGGCTGCCAGGACCGTTCGACGCTGCATTCTCGTCGCGCCCGTCTGTTACGACGACCACCACGCGCCGGCCTTCAACTGTCCGCAAACGTGTAATGCCTTCCGTAAGGGCATCCCAGAGCGCAGTGCCGCCTTTGGCTCGGTACTCGTTGATGGCAGCGTTCGACAGCTCCCGCTTGGTGCTGAGGTCGTGCACGGTCTCGGCTTTATCGGCAAATACGATCATCCCGAGCGGGTCGTCCGGGCGAAGGGCGTTGATAAAGGTGTGTGCCGCCTGCTGTACTCCGGCTGCAGCCTTGGTCATGCTGCCACTCGAGTCGAGTGCCAGCATGATGGATACGGGCGCTACGGCTTCGTTGAAGACGTCCACCTTCTGTGGCACGCCGTCCTCGGTGACCTCAATGTCACCTCGAGACAGCTCGATCCACTGCTGGTGCGCGTCGGTCGCCGTGAACTCGATTGAGGCGCGCACGGGGGGCGGCAGCGGCGCTCGATAACCAGTCCGCGCCCGAATCTTCCGATTGGGATCATCCGTGAGAAGAGTGATCTCCCGCCATGTGCCGTCCTGGGTTTGATTTTGCGGTGTGTACGCCAACTGATACTCGTGCTGCACGTCTTCGGCGATGGCCGAGTGCACTTCAGCGAGTTGCTTCTCGTTGTACGGGAAGAACGCCCGTCCACCGGTCTCTACAGCGATCCGACGTAGCAGCCGCTCACCACGGTTCGACACGCCGGCAACGCCCCCAATCGAAACGACGAACACGGTTACGCGCGATGCCTTCAGCTCTTCGAGCACCTGGTCTGGCTCGCCGAGACTCTGCTCGTCGTACGCATCGGTCAAGAGGACGACGACGCGTCTGCCCTCGCCCTCTGAGAACTGACCCGCGACTTCTGCGAGCGCGTCCATGATGGCCGTTCCGCCCTTGGGCCGGATCGCGGTCACTGCGTCTCGGATAGTCGCGGCATCTCGCGTTGGACCGGTCACGGTAGTAATGCTGTTGTTGAATGGAGCGACCACCATCGAATCAACATCGCGGAGGTACTTTGCAAATCGCCCGGCCGCGAGGCGCACGAACTCAATGTTTCGCGACATGCTCTGGCTCGAATCGATGAGCAGCGCGAACGTAGCCGGCGTCGCTGTGGCGCGCAGGCTGTCGATCGACTGGGGAACCCCGTTCTCCAGCAAGTGGAAGTCGGTGGTGGTCAGTCCGCCGACAAAGTGCCCCTTCGCGTCCTGCACGGTTGCGTCAACACCGACGCTCATCACCTGTGCTACATCGACAAACTCGAAGGGTTCCAGTTCGACCTCGTCCCGCTCGAGTTTTCCAGATGGATCGTCAAACTCGACCGCAAGCTGGCGTTTTTCAAACGGATTCTCATCCTCCCACTCCACGGCATAGGGTGGGCCATCGGTGTCTGTGGCCAGGAGCTTTCCATCCACAAGAAAGCGGACTTCCGGTGTAGCTTCACCGTGGCTCGTCACGCGCGCGACGATGCGCACGCGGCCGGGCAGGCCACTCCGTCCCAGCGGGGAAGTAATTTCAATGGCCGGATTCGCCGTCTCGCTCTGTCCATGACTGGGTACGCCAGTCGCGAACAGGGCGACAGCGACGGCGAACGCGGCGACTAGGTGGTGGCCGCTTCCGTGTCGTCCACGAAATAACCTGCGCACGCGGCCTCCAGAAGTTCGGTGGTCAATTCGCGCGGCGCGCCCGTATAGTCTGCGTGCGCCAGCGCCTGCTCGATGAGGTCTCGCGGATGACAGCCACGGGGCTTGATACCCCGGGGCCGGAAATAGCCATCCACCAGGAAGTCCACGTGCGACTGGTCGTACTGGAGTCCCTTCGCCGAGCAGTAGCCCTTGTAGATCTGCGTGAAGTCCGCCAGCGTCGGGCTCTCCGCGAAGACCTTGTAGTGAATGCGGCGGAGGAAGGCCTCATCCACCAGTTCGGACGGTTTAATATTGGTTGCGAACACGACCAACACGTTGAACGGGATGTCGAATTTCTGTCCTGTTTGTAGGGTCAGATAGTCCACGCGACTCTCGAGCGGCACGATCCACCTGTTCAGGAGGTCGCGCGGCGAGCAGTGCTGGCGACCAAAATCGTCGATCACAAGCACGCCGCCATTCGCCACGAGCTGTGCGGGTGCTGTATAGAAACCCATCGTCGGTGAGTACGCGAGTTCGAGCGAGTTCAGCGTTAACTCGCCACCCACCATCACCATCGGTCTCTTGCAGCGGGCCCACCGTGCGTCACGGTGATCGCTCTTCGTCCACTCGGTATTTGCGGCTTCCGCCGGCACGAGCTGATGGTTGACAGGGTCGAACACACGGATGATCTGACCCTCGACGTCGATAGCGTATGGAATGGCAATCTCGCCCTCCATCAGGTTTTCAATGCCCTGCGCAATGACTGTCTTGCCGTTGCCGGGAGGGCCGTAGACAAACATCGAATGGCCGGCCGCAATCGCGGGACCGACCTGGTCCAGCACTTTGTCGCTCAGCACCAGATGCGAAAACGCGCTGCGCACGCGCTCACGACTGACCATCACACGCTGCGACGTGCCGTAAGTCTTCATGTACTCGACGTACTGCTTGAGCGGTACTGGTGCGACGCCGGTGTACTGACTTTGCTCGAGAAACAGAAGAGCCCGACGACGGCCCGCGTCGGTGATGCGGTACTGATACGAAGGACCGCCAACGAGGGCGCCGCCAAAGACGTCGCATTGGTGCGAGCGCTTCAAGAAATCCAGAACCGGCTCGATGACTGAAAACTCCAACCCCAGGCGACGCGCCATTTCAGCCCCAGTGAAGTCGGAGCCGAAGTGCATCATCTTCAGAACGAGTTGCGTGATCAGGTCCTGTCCGAGACCGGCCTCCTCGAGCGTCGTCGGCGCCTGCGGGTGGAGCACGGCGCCCTTGAGAGGCTCGGCGTCCTTGAGTTTCACCAGACTGATCGCCATCGCCTACTCTCCGGCTCGAGCCAGGGCGTCGGCGGATTGCCGCGCGCGCGCTCCGGCCAGGTTCATCGTGGGCCTGGTGGCATGCGCTTTCTGAAACGCCTCCATGGCCGATCGGTAATCGCGGCGCGCAAGGTACGCGATGCCCGTGTTGTAGGCTGCGCTCGCTTCGTCACCGGTGCGAGCAAATGTTTGTTTCGCCGTGGCTACGTCACCTTCAAGCGCATATGCCAGGGCGAGGTTATTGGTCGCGGCCGCGAGATTTGGCTCGATCTCGAGCGCACGCTGGCAGGCACTGATGGCCTGTGATCCTTCGCCATCGAGAATCCATCCGTAGCAGAGGTTATTGAGCGCGAAGGCCGCCCGCGGGTCCAGTCGAAGCGCCTTCTCGTACTCTGACCGGGCCATGGTCCGCTTGCCGAGGGACTGCAGAACGGTGCCGAGCGTGTTGTGCGCCCCCGGCGAGTCCGGTGCAAAAAACACCGCTCGATGCGCGTCGCCGAGAGCCAAGCCTGGCAGACCCGCATCACGCCAGAGACGAGCAAGTGCCTCGAATGTTGAGCCGTCGTGCGGGCTGAGTGCCAACGCGCGCCCGAGATACTGAAAGGCTCTGTCAAACACGCCAAGCCGGCGATACTCGCTGGCTACACGACGATACGAAGCGACGTCTGGCGACAGTATCGACGCCGCGAGCGCCGATGACAATGCGGCATCTTGGCCTTCCAGCGTGGCGGCTCGCTGCTGCACCGGGCGTGCTTCTACTGAAATCTTACGGACCTTCTGGATGAAGGTCTCTAAAGAATCGTCCGCGTGCCTCTTGGAAGTAACCGTCGCTGGACGGTCGGGTGCCTCGACGGCAATGACATGCCGCGAAGCGCACCCACTCACCAGAACGGCGACGACAATCGCACACACAAGCTTCACAAGCGTGTTCCCCGCTGTACATCACGAAGAGCTACGTGGCGCGCACTTTCCGATCGTGCCACGTTGGCCCCCAGTACCCGGCCGCGGGCCGGGCACAGCCAACGTTATTCGTCTTCGGCGCTGAGTCGCGAACGCCGACGCATCATGTAGAGAACGAAGCACGCCGCTGCCGCAACAAGCGCAATAGTTGTAGTCATCTCAAACCTCCTGTATTGACATAGCCCCCGCCACCGAACGCATCCTTGAACTTGATCACCGCCGGGCCTAACACGACCACGTAAAAGGCAGGAAACAGGCAAAACACGAGCGGGAACACCAGTTTTACGCCGAGTTTGGCAGCCG
>Ga0075430_100004611_pt1 | contig 11607 bp, 13 predicted proteins | sample RhiMetdeltSRZDD4_FD_75294 | JGI IMG/M metagenome (GOLD analysis project Ga0075430, IMG submission 75294) | Populus rhizosphere microbial communities from Tennessee, USA - Rhizosphere MetaG P. deltoides SRZDD4 | ecosystem: Host-associated > Plants > Roots > Rhizosphere > Soil | place: USA... | reverse complement strand
AAATCATAGTATTTTTAATGAAGACGATTTTCCAAAACTGCTTAAGAAACCATGGGGATTTATTATATGAGACGCTTGTTGTTCTTTATGATTCTCATTTTATTTTCCCGCATAGCATCTTCACAATTCATAAAAGACACGTACCGATTTAATAATAATTTTTCTGTTTCGCCTCCCGATTGCGGACCTGATCTAATACCAACGATAGCGCCGGGAAATTGCAACCCGGTTTTTGGTTCAGGCGGCTTTTTTCAAAATGAAACCATACCGTACTGTGCCATCGGGCGACCTGTTTATCACAACAATATGAACTGGGGTTTGAAATATCCAAATACAGCAGGTACCATAACTACAACTTATACCATTCATATTTATTTAAAGAACACCAATTGGGGGACGCATCCCTGGGTTCGGATCATTGATTTTTCGGACGGACTATCCGATGCCGGCATTTATTATAAGAACGAAGGCGCGCCCGATCGATGCCTGGAATTTTTCCCGGTTGGTCTTGTTGGGCCTTGTCCTTACTTTAATAACACTACCTGGTATCTCTTAACTTTTACCAGAGATGGAGCAACGGGTATGATGTATGTATATGTTAACAATGCTTTATTTGGATCATACAACGATGCAATGGGGAGATATACATCGGCACCGGGTAAGCCGGTTTATATCTATCGCGACGATCAGTTGGTCCCTTGCGAAGCTGGTGAAGCAAGTTTTGCCTATTTATCTTTTACCAATCGGTTCTCAACTCAATCAATAGTTGATTCGGTGTATAACGATATTTGTTCGATCACTAATGCGACCATTTCTTCCAACTTTACAATCAATCCATATCCCGCCTGTCAATCACAAATTGCTACGGTTAATTATGCCGGGGATATTCCCAGTCCGGGCACAGGGTATAGTTTCAACTGGACCTGGAACAACGCCACAGTGATATCCGGTTCGGGTATGGGCCCATATTCAGTCTCATGGAGTACACCGGGATTACAAACAATAAGCTTAACGGTAATAAATAATACCTGCTTGAGTCAGAACGCCGATACCGTACAAATACAGGTCAGCCCACCATTGTTTTCTACAGTAAGCAGGATCATTTGTGAAGGTGATTCTATCGAAGGTTATACTGCGTCGGGTACGTATATCGATACACTAACCTCAATGGCTGGTTGTGATAGCATCAGGACATTGAATTTGGTTGTGAAACCCAAAGCGACGTCAGCTATTACGCAAACGATCTGCGAGGGTCAATCTTTTGCAGGGTATACTGCCAGTGGCATTTACCACGATACATTTCCCGCCGCCAATGGATGTGATAGTATCAGAACGCTAGCCCTTACTGTCATCCCGAGAGTTCGTTCTGCCATCACCCAGTCAATATGCGAAGGGCAAACATTTCTTGGGTACAGTCTGACGGGTATCTATCATGATACTTTAGCTGCCGCAAACGGATGCGATAGTATAAGAACATTGAATTTGACGGTAGTTCAAAAACCAACACCTGATCTTGGGATTGATAAAGAATTATGCACAGGCGATAGTTTATTATTGACGCCGGGGAATTACAGTTCATATTTATGGCAGGATGGGTCATCGTCAGAATATTTTGTTGCGAAGCAACCGGGTATTTATTCAGTGACGGTTACAGAAACTTGTGGCTCCGCTTCTGATAATATTCTTATCACAACAAAAGATTGCACCCCTTATTTCCCGAATGCGTTTACTCCAAACAATGATGGTAAGAATGACCTGTTCAAAGTTTTAAATACATTCGACCTTCAGAATTATTTATTGGTTGTTTATAATCGCTGGGGGCAAAAAGTATTCGAAACAAAAGATCCTGCTATGGGTTGGGATGGTAAACTCAAAGGCAGGATACAGGATGGAGCTGTTTTTGTATGGTATTCAAAATTCAAACACAATAATAAAGATATAAGTTTGAAAGGAACTGTTTTCCTGATCAGGTAGAAATTTTTATATGAAACCTAAAACAATTGAAGAGTATATAAACGCGGCGTCACCGGAAGTAAGAGAACGATTATGGAAAATGCATGAAGCGATACGATCGGCTGCTCCCGGATCAAGTGAAGCATTGAAATGGAGCATGCCTGCATATTCTTACCAGAAAATACTAGTAACCTTCGCTGCGTTTAAAAACCATATTGGCTTTTATCCAATGCCATCTGCAGTAAAAGCATTTAAAAAAGAACTTGCCAACTATAAAACCGCTGAAGGTTCCATTCAATTTCCATTAGACAAGCCTTTGCCGATTCCCTTGATCAAAAAGATTGTTACGTTCCGGGTAAAAGAAAGTAAGGAGGGAACAATCAAATGGCGGCAATAGTTATTTTATCTTTTTGAATTCGACATTTCTTGCACGGCCAACCGATATTTTCAACCTCACGATCTTGTTATTTTCTCTTTCAAAATAAACAGTGCCTGCAGGTGATTCAAACCCGTCCCTATAAGTCGGTGAGAGGGGAAGCTCAGTCTTTGGCTTTTGTTGCAGCACCATTTTACCATTCTTTATAACTATATAAAATTTGGCTTCGGCTTCTTCGGAATAATATTCTCCCGCGTACTCATTCAGGCTTTGCTCATCAACCCTTGCCGAATCAGCCTTAGTAAAATAAATACTGTCTTTTGCACCATTGATAAATAGAAATCCATTTTTATTAATCTCAACCCTGTTATTCCCGGTGACGAAAGTATTTTCTGCAATAGGAGTGAGCTGCCCAACCTGGGTTGCAAATAATTTGTCGTTCTGTAAATAAAACCTCACACCACCACCGGATCTGCTGTTCCTGAACCAGCCTGTGTACGAACTCAACTTTTCTTTAGTTATAGCAATTGGCGATGGCGTAGTCCTTTTTTCTTCTGCTTTTTTTACCGGGACAAAAAAATCACCGATAGCGCCAGCAACATTCAATGTATCGCTATCAAATTCAGACGTATTGCTTAGCCATGCTATAGCTAGCCCAAGCTCAGGATATGCTTCCAGATTTGCACGATAACCGGCAGTGGCGCCATCATGAGAAACAAACTTCCAGCCCCGGAATTCCCCCGTAAATAGCCCGGCGGCATAGGCATGCATCACACCATTATTGAATGCGCTTGTAGCAATTTGTTTAGGAAGGAGAGAAGGCGTTCCAAATTTCCCGTTGAGATAGTAATTACACCATGCCAGAAGATCTTCTGCAGTTGTAAGCAGCCCGCCGTTTCCATATACATATTCATTTGGCATATTGGTTTGATAACCCGGCCCGCTTTTAGAATATGCCATGGCCCGATTCGGAACGATTCTTTTATAATTATCCCGCCATTGCGTGTTCTTCATTCCCGCTGGTTCAAAAATGTTTTTCTTTGTAAAATCGGCCAGGCTCATACCACTTACTCTCTGAACTATAATGGCAAAAAGATTATAGTTTGAATTACTATACAGATATTCATCACCCGGTTTATAGTTCAAGGTTTTTTGATTGGCAATAATGTAAAGCGCATCATCATTATTATAAGTTTTGGTAGTCCTGGGCCACCCCGCGATCCCGGCGATAGCGCCCCAATCTTTCAGGCCGCTTTTATGCTGCATCATTTGCTTTAATGATATCTTGTATCCATAGTCCGGAAGTTCCGGCACATACTTTCTTACATCGTCATCAAGAGATAATTTTCCCTGTTGTTCTAATAACAAAATGGCTGCTGCAGTAAATTGTTTTGATACCGACCCGGCTTCCGTGATCGATTGAGTTGTTAGCGGCGCATTGTGTTCAAGATCGGCCATCCCCCAGGCTTTCGAAAAAATAATATTTCCATTCCGGCTAATGGCCAGCTGTGCACCGGGATTTGCCGGCTTATATCTTGAAAATATCTTTTCAATTTGGGCAATCGTATCCGGCCAGCTTTGAGGTTTGGCAAGCAAACAAAGTATAAGACAGACAATCGTAAAGGTGAGTTTTTTCATGAGCTATAGTTTTGGCTGCTTTAAAAATACATGTTCTTGCTTAATAAAAATCTGGAATGAAAATTTTTCAGTATGGCTGAAAATTTTTCAAGTCTCGCTTGTCATTTTTTCCGCAAATACCCGGTGGCATATGGTTTGAAAACCTGGGTTAAAAAAATGGAGGGTTTATGAAAACAAGTATTATTAAAAGAAACAATGGCAATACTGCAATGCCAGCTACAGGGATGGGCAGCTGGGTAGACCAGTTGTTCCAGGACAATCTTAATCGTTTTTTTAATGATGACGTTTGGGGCTTTCGTGGTGTAGATCACCAGGTGAATGTTCCGGTAAATCTTCGTGAGACAGACAAAAGTTATGAGATGTCATTAATTGCCCCGGGATTACGCAAAGAAGATTTTAAACTCAATGTAACCGATGAATTGCTGACCGTTTCTTATGAGCAAAAGGAGGAGCAGCATGAAGAAAATAAAAATGAAGGTTGGTTAAGAAAAGAATACAGGATGCAATCATTCAACAGGAGTTTTACACTTAGTGATACCATAGATGTACAGAACATCTCAGCATCTTACGATAACGGTATTTTACACCTTAGTTTGCCCAAAAAGGAAAATGCCCGCAGGATTTCAAAATCAATTGAAGTAAAGTAGTAAATCGGCCGGTAAATATGCCGGCTGATTTGTATTTCAATGGTTTCTGCCTGTATTTCGGGCACCTCTATACGGGTTGATAATTCCCCGGTATAATTATTGTGCAAAATAATTTGCTAACTTGCGTCTTTAACCTTCTATACTGCCATTACTCCGATATTCTTGTGAAATTCCCGCCTTGACAATTATGAATTAAATCCAAAACTTGTATGAGGGGAATTTTACTAGTAGTTGCATTTTTGGTTTTAGTATCTGCAGATGGTCAGCAATTCTCAGCTAAAGACCTTCTGTTTTCTTCGTTTACGCCAAAGAAATTTGAGACTTACCTGGGCAAACGTAAATTTTCTCCCTGCGGCCAAAGATCGTATAGTGATACAGTGATAAATACCTATAATCTTAAGCGAGGTAAGAAAAACCGTGATTCAACATTACGAAGTATCGAAACTTACAGGTCCAAAGAATATTTCGCTTTTACATTTATGACATCGTCAAAGGAAGAGTATGAGGATCTCAAGAGGAATTTAGCGGAGGAGGGTTTTTCTTGCGGGGATCTTACTTCAACAGCTAAAGAGTTATTTTATCAGAGAAGAGAGATTTCAATACGTGTAAAACTATCGGAAGAGGAAGATGATACGTTATACAGTTTTGCCGTAACACGTGCAGTGCTTCCAACACCTGAAGAGATCCAACATGCCGAAGACCTGCTGCTATTTAAGTCACATGAGAACCTTGTAAGTGTTTTTGGCGAGAAGAATGTGATAAAAGACCTTTATTATTTTTCCGAAAAAGATGTTTCGAAGTGCTCTGTACTGTTCCCAAAGACAAGCAGGCAGGCAGTATTTATTTGGGAAGATGAAATGAACTATTGCAACCCCTCTTCTGTTATTGTGGGAGGCGGCATGAGAACGGGCAGCACAGAAAACTTCGATGGCGTAATTGGGGAGAATGTATGGACATCAAAAGAAGGTATTTATCCGGGTATGACCATCAATAGTCTTATCAGGTTAAATGGTGAGAGTTTTAAATTCTATGGAAGCAATTCCGAAACTCCTTATATGATTATGCCGGAAAACACAGGCGCACTGAGGTTTAAACAAAATCGTGTCATGTTAGGCTGTCTTAATCCTACGGGGTCAAAATTGCTGAATAACACCACAATCAACGCAAATGAGATCCTTTCGGATAATTTAGGTATGTATGTTCTGATGATCATGGTATTTCCTCCCCACGGCAACAATTGAGCAAGCATTTCTCCTGCGTTTCATTTTTCATGGAATTATAAGCGTCAGATTTTCTGCACATAATACCTGTATAAAATTACAGGCATCATTATTGTCTTTGCACCTTATAAAGAAATCAATTGTTTAACCAAGTTTAAAAATATTCTTTATGAAAAAATTCTTTATTGCAGTGATTGTATTGGCAACTGCTTATACTCTACATGCACAGGAAGTGGTGGTGCAAAAACCTGAAGTGATGGTGCAAAAACCTACTACGGATATTGATTACAATGCACAAGTGCCGGTATCTATCCGTACTCATTTCCAAACTGAAAATCCTGCTATAACTAATGTAGTATGGCTACCTATGGGTACTGATTGGTGGTATGCAACTTACAGAACAGATAATAACAGGATCATGAAAGCTTATTACAATACGGAGCCATGGCATTTGATGAGAAACAACGGTTTTAAGGCATCACTGCCTGTTTTCAACACTTATGTGCCCGATGCTGTTGTGATCAATGCGATCAATACATTTGGTAACAATCTGTATAGCATTACCCGCAGGCTGCCTAATGGAAACGAGGAAATGTATCATGTAACAGTTATTAAGAACGGAGTCTCAGAAATAGTGATGATGAATAGCCAGGGAGTCGTGTATAACGATCCTAATAAAGCAACTGTAACGCTGGTATCAGTTCAACAATAAGGCACTTTTACAGTCACAAATTTTGACTTATCAAATAAGCCCGGCCCCAATTAATGGCCGGGTTTTTTATGTATAGATATCTCTGGCTTGGTTTTAGCCTTCAAACACCGATCGCCATTAAAAATTAAGATCAATGTCGCTAAGTACACAGATCATTTATCTATTCCTGATCTCGATACCTGTAGCTTGCATATCCTGGACAGTAACTCACGAAGAAGTTTTTCGCGAGCCAAGAGAATATTTTGTTCTGAAGAGCAGGAGAGGGAAATCCTTGCTCAAGAGGAAATTTTTTTACCTGCTCACCTGCGAATATTGTTTTAGTCATTACGTTACTATTGCGTTCCTGTTCATTACGAAATACACTTTGTTATTTACAGATTGGCGGGGATACGTTATCAGTGGTTTTGCCATTGTGTGGATCGCCAATCTATACATGAGCTTATTTTTTTGGTTGCGCACGGGTATTAAGAAAGAAAAAGTAACTATTGAAGGAATGCAGGAGGAGCAAAAGGAAAATAAGTAAATTAGGTGTTCTATTATTTTAGAATAACTGTGTAACTCATGAAACCATCTGTTGGACAGAAAGCCACAAGAAGCCTGACATTAACTGCGGATCATGTAAAATCATTTGCTGCTTTAAGCGGTGACTATAATCCTCTACATTTTGATGAATCATTTACAGCAAAAACCAAATTCAAAAAACTGGTGGTGCAGGGTGGATTAACTACGGGCTTGCTTCATGCACTTGTTGCAATGGATATGCCCGGGCCCGGTACCGTATTCTTAAGTCAGAACTGGAAATTCACAGCACCGGTATTTATAAATGATACGATTACCGCAGAAGCAACTGTGATCAGTGTTCATGAAACCAAACCAGTTACTCAATTAAATATTAAAGTGACAAGACAGGATGGGGAAACAGTTTTGGAAGGAGAGGCCTGGTGTTATACTTTTTCTGCTCAATAAATATTTAGAAGAAATCGTATTTCGGATACTTGATATATGCTTTTAATTGAGGAGGCTGTTCTAATTCGCTATTATTAGTGATCTTTTTTATTTCTTCAGTTTTTTCTTGTTGCTTAACATCCTCAGCCGGTGACTGGTGAGTTTTATTTGTTGCAGATCGTTCTTCTGTCAATAGGCGCAAAGGCGCTTTCACAATATCAGGAGTGTTTCTAGCCACAAGGAGGAGGTTTAATCGGTTGTAAAGTTATCACCACAGATCGCTTATAAAGTCATGGGATGATAATTTTTTATGAACATTTTCTGATCACCGCGGAGGGGAAAAGCTTCTACAAGTTGTTTCCTGTACACATTGTTCATGGCTGACCTCACACAGGCACGATTTTAATACTGTATTTTATGAAATAAAATCATTTATTATGAAAACTACTGAAAGAAAGAAACGCGAAATGAAAACAGACTTGCAGGACAGCGAGGAGGATCAAAAAAAATTACAACCCGATGAGGCGACACTGGATCTGCCTGATGTAAAGGATATTCCCGGGCAGGAACATGTGAGGCCATTGGTTGGCGGTGAGTTGGCTGATACTACTATTTCCTCTGCGGACGAAGAGGGTAGCGGTCTGTTAGACACCGATGAGGATATTATGGATAGGGAAGTCAATGTCTCCAAAACTGAAAGGGACCTTTTGCGACGCAGCAGTGAATCCATGGCAACAGGCGACGATGAGCAGTTAAATATTGCAGCGCTTGATAGCACAGATGATGAAGGAGCTCCCCTGAATGAAAAGAGGGATAACAGTGGGGCTGACCTTGATGTTCCCGGAGCGGAGGAAGACGATGCCAATGAAAAAGTTGGTGAAGAAGATGAAGAAAACAATCCTTATAGCTTGCCTGACCGGGATGAAGAATAAGTTACCGGGATCTCTTGAGATGCCTGATCAACAAAGCGGCAACATCTTTACCGCTTTGTAAGGCACTTTCAACCGTGCCCTGTGCTTCACCCTGGCTGACAGCTTCGCCCGCAAAATAGATCACCTCGTTAACGGGGTTGGCCAGCACTCTCTTTGCTTCCTTTGTACTTAAGGTATTAAAACTGTAGCCTCCTTTTATGTTCGCGTTGTTTTGCCAGTTGAGTATCTTATAACATTCGAGTTGTTCTTTGATGCCTGACACGGGCATTTGAAAAATAGAAGCCAATGACCCGAGTGCGATCCCTAAGAGCTCATCATCTGAATGAAAGACTCTTTCTGTCGCTTTTGCTCCGCCCATCCATCCTGTTAATAAACTATTCTCCATTGGCAATTGTGTCCACCAGGTTGGTACTTCCTCATTTGACAGGATGAATCCAATGTCATCCTCATATTCTTTCCAAAAATCCGTTTTGAACTGCAATAAAAATTTTATTACGGTGCCAAAACCTAAACCCTGTATGGCGATAGCATGATCTGTTAATTCCGGATCAAACCTGATAGCACCGGATTGTAATACGCCAACAGAAGCAGTAACGATAATTTTATCGGAATCAAAATTTCGTCCATCTGTGGTAGAAACATTTACCGATGATTTATTGTATCTAATTCTATTTACAGAAGAATTGTAATAGATCCTGGCATCAAGTTGCACACAGTCATTGAGTAAGTAATTTATTAAGCCTCCATACCCGCCTTCCACGCGATATTGTTTTTTTTCAATATTCTTCCATTCATCTTTTATGGAAAGCACAGAGGCCCTGGAAATATCTGCAAGATCAAAGCCTTCTGCAAGCCGTTGTACATCTTTCCTTAAGCCGGTGTATTTTGGATTGGAGAAATTATCGTTGAGAAATTCCAGGATCGTGATATCAGTTTTTAATTTTTTAAGCTTCGACATAAACTCATCCCAGTATTCATTATGCTCATCATTTTTCCAGTTGCCATTCTGCACACCAAACATTTCACCTTTCACTTCATGGTATGAGATACCAGCATCTTTCAGGAGTCTGATTGTAAGCGGCAATTTTCCATGAATAAATTCCGCACCGGTCTCAAGATTCATCGCGAAGCCGTCTTCTTTAATAGTTGCAATTCTACCACCGGCTATCGGCGAAGCTTCAAGCATGCAGATGCTATAACCTTCACGCAAAAGGTCCAGCATGGCAATAAGGCCAGCTGCACCTGCGCCTATGATGATCACGTCATATTTCACTGTTGCATGTGTATAATAGTATCAGGAGTTTATTTTCTTGCTTTGTTAACAAGAAAGATAACAAGTGCTATGATACCAACAACGATGAGCACACCTACCCAAACGCCCGCTTTAAAAATATCACCAATCAATTCGCAACTGCTTAATGAAAACGTTGTTAATAATAGCAAAAAAGCGTAAAGAGTATTTTTCATATTAGAGGTTTATTTTACAAATTAGAACCTACTCGTTGATTTCAAATTGCGTACCACCATTAAAATGCAATGCAGACATCCGCGACAGCAATCAAAGAAGGAGATTTTTCCACAAAACGAAATTCCGATGATCAGAATTTGGCGATATAAACTGGAATTTCGAAAAAATTCCGGCTGACTTTTTGTTTAAAACTAGTAGAAAATTTAGCAATATGAATTGGATAGATCTGGTTTTAATTTTCATTATTGTATTAGCTGCGATCGCCGGTTGGTACCGCGGATTTATATCAAGTGCATTAAGCCTTTTAGTATGGGCAGGAAGCTTTGTTGTTGCATTTCTTTTTTATCCGTATATGGCAAAAATCCTGGATAGATTTTTTGATATAGGACCATGGTTGTTGCCGGTAGGATTTATTCTGACAGCGATTATAGCGGGCACTTTGTTAAGCATTATTGCCGGCTTCATTTCCCGGAGTACACCAATGCATGTGCATTATGATGGCGCTAACAGGTTCCTGGGAATTATTCCCGGTGCCATTACGGGTTATTTATATGCTGTGATTTTATCGGCTATATTTCTTGCGTTACCGATCCGGGATGGAATTACCAACAAGATACGTTCAAGTAAGTTGGGCGTACCGCTTGCGATGCAATCAGAATGGGCAAATCGAAAACTGGCTCCTGTGTTTGATGAAGCAGTTCGTCAAACAATAAATAGTCTTACTGTTAAGCCTGATTCTGATGAAAGGATCAATCTTACTTTTAAAGTAAACAACGCAGCTGCAAAACCCGATTATGAAGCCCAAATGCTGCAATTGATAAACCGGGAACGACAAAAACATGGATTGAAACCGCTACTCGCCGATACGGAGATGTTACAAGTAGCAAGAGCTCACTCGCAGGATATGTTTGCGAAAGGATATTTTGCGCATGATGATCTTGAAGGCAATGATCCTTTCGACAGGATGCGGGCGGCTAATATCCGTTTTTCAGCTGCAGGTGAAAATCTTGCATTGGCACAAACTGTGGAAATCGCTCATGCTAATCTTATGAATTCACCGGGCCATCGCGCCAATATTCTTAACCCAACCTTTGGCCGCGTTGGTATCGGTATTCTCGACGGCGGCTTTTACGGACTGATGATCAGCCAGGAGTTCCGTGATTGATTTCGAATGCTGATTATTTTGCCGTAGCGTCCACCCTGAATGATACTTTACAGATCACACCATAGGAGCTCGCTTTACCATCTTTCACGTGCACCTTAAAATCTTTTACATAAACGGAATCGATATTGTGAATGGTCTTTGAAACTTCGGTGATGCAATTTTTAACGGCGTCATCAAAACTTTTTTCAGACGAGGCAATGACCTCAATGACTTTTACTATTGGCATAGGATAAATTTTAATAATGACGAATTCAAGGGTATACTATTTCCCGTTTTTCTTCTTTTCATTTTTTCTTTCCTTCCTGTTGTGTGTAACATCATCGCCTTTCGTTAATTGCTCTTCACCCTCACGGCTGTCGATATCATCTTTGTTTTCTGCACGGCGCTTATTGCCATTGAACTTGGTGTTATGATTAGGAGTTTGCTGTTGAATTTTTTTCATAAAAGTTTTTATTGATGAGAACAAAACACATGCCTTATCAGTACGTGGCAACGTATATTTCATGGCTTTGTTTTTGAGGCTAAATCGCCAAACTCCGACCATATGAGTC
>Ga0075430_100004608_pt1 | contig 11609 bp, 9 predicted proteins | sample RhiMetdeltSRZDD4_FD_75294 | JGI IMG/M metagenome (GOLD analysis project Ga0075430, IMG submission 75294) | Populus rhizosphere microbial communities from Tennessee, USA - Rhizosphere MetaG P. deltoides SRZDD4 | ecosystem: Host-associated > Plants > Roots > Rhizosphere > Soil | place: USA... | reverse complement strand
CAACGACCATCGTCCCGTCGTCGAGGTACGCGACACCCTGGTTGTACTCCTTGCCTTCCTTGAGGATGAAGACCTTCATGAGCTCGCCCGGCAGCACCACAGGCTTGAGCGCGTTTGCGAGCTCGTTGATGTTCAGCACCTCAACGCCCCGAAGCTGCGCAACTTTGTTGAGATTGAAATCGTTCGTGACGATCTTTCCCTGGAGCGTCCGCGCAAGCTCGATGAGTTTGAGGTCGACTTCGCGGATATCGGGAAAGTCGACATCCGAGACCGTGACGTCCACCCCGGCCATCTTCTGAATCTTCTGCAGGATGTCGAGTCCTCGTCTGCCTCTGTTTCGCTTCATCGAGTCCGACGAGTCGGCCACCAGCTGCAGCTCTTTCAGCACAAACTGCGGGATGACGAGGGTGCCGTCCACGAATCCGGTTTCACAGATGTCAGCGATGCGGCCGTCGATGATGACGCTCGTGTCGAGCACCTTGTAGCGGCGGCGCGGTCCCGCGGAGCGGAACAGGCTAATCAGGTTCGACGGCTCGAGCCACTCGCCTTTGCGCGCTCCCATGACCAGGCCAAGGTAGGGCAAGGCAAGCAGGATCAAGCTATGCAAGAAGACGACGCGGTCGTCGCCCAGGTTGGCCCAGTACAGTGCGTCGCCGAGGACTTTTGCCGCCCCGAGCCCGATCGCACCACCGAGCAGCGCACCGAGTACGTGGGTCACCGGCGCCGTCCGGAGCCGCATCTCGAGGAGGACGATCAGCACCGCGAGCACGACGCCGAACAGAACATTCGGCACCAGACCGCCCTCGGAGAAGGGATGCGCCTGAAATGCCGAATAGCCGACCGCCGCAACAAAGACCGCACGCGCGAGGATGAACCAGGCCATATGCCCCCCGGGAAGCCTCAAATGAATGGTGCAAACCTTAAAACCCCGCGCGCAGAAAATCAAGTCAGGAGCTGATCGAGGGCTTCCCCCACGGTCCGGACGCCAACAAGCTCGCAACCGACCGCCTGAAGCGATGGATCACGCGATTCCGTGTTCGCCGCCGGCATGACAACCCGCGTAAACCCCATCTGGACGGCCTCCCGGACACGCAAATTCGCCTGAGGAATGCCGCGAATCTCGCCGCTCAACCCGACCTCGCCAAACACGGCGGTCGACGGCGCCAGGCTTCGGTTACGAACGCTCGATGCAACGGCCGCCACTACGCTGAGATCCGCGGCCGGTTCCTCGACCGTCATCCCTCCGGCGATGTTCACGTAAACGTCATCGCCCGCCAGTGCGAGGCCCGCTCGTTTTTCAAGCACCGCCAGAAGGAGCGACACGCGATTCTGATCGATCCCGATCGCCATGCGGCGCGGGTTGCCGTACGTGCTCGCGCTGACGAGCGCTTGAACCTCTACGAGGATTGGCCGCGACCCTTCGACGCAACACAGCACCGCAGATCCCGGAGTCCCCGCCGCTCGCTCCGACAGGAACAACTTCGAGGGATTCGGCACCGGGCGCAGGCCGCCGGCCGTCATTTCGAAGACGCCCAACTCGCTTACCGCGCCGAACCGGTTCTTGACCGCGCGGACGACCCGATGCGCGTGATGGCGCTCGCCCTCGAAGTACAAGACAGTGTCGACCACGTGCTCGAGCACCTTGGGACCAGCAAGGCTTCCGTCCTTCGTCACGTGGCCGACGAGAACGACCGGGACGTTCTGCCCCTTCGCGGCAAACAGAAACTGCGTGGCCGCCTCGCGTACCTGCCCGATGCTTCCTGGCGCAGATTGAAACTTGATCGAAAAGACCGTTTGAACCGAGTCGATGACGACGAGCGCGGGCTTGAGGCGGGCGACTTCCTCGAGGATCCGCTCGATGCAGGTCTCGGAGAGCAGATAAAGCGGCGCGTCGCCAACGCCGAGTCGATCGCCGCGGCTCTTGATCTGATGCTCCGATTCCTCGCCGGACGCGTAGAGCACCGGACCGGCCGCTCTCGCGAAGTGAGCCGCCGCCTGCAACAACAGCGTCGACTTGCCGATGCCAGGTTCGCCACCGAGCAACACGAGCGATCCTGGAACAACGCCGCCGCCGAGCACGCGATCGAATTCGTCTATTCCTGTGGACAACCGCTCGGCGTTGGTCGTACTGACGTCCGCGTACAGCGTGGCGGAGCCGCGGGCCGCAAGCTGCGCATATCGGCTGGTTGCGCCGCCCGCAGGAACGCGCTCGTCGCCGATGCGCTCCTCGACCAGCGAATTCCATGCTCCACACTCCGTGCAGCGCCCCATCCACTTCGGAGACTGCGCGCCGCATTCCTGACAGACGAAGACGACTTTCTCTTTCATACGTACTGTCGTTCTATCCTTGCGCCAACCCGACACACGATCTCATACGGAATGGTGCCGATGGCTGCAGCCATCTCGCGCACGTCGATCTGCTGCCATGGCTCCGAACCTTGTCGTCCGATGATGACCGCTTCGTCACCCGGCTGCACGTCGTCAAGGGTAGTAACGTCAACCGTCATCATGTCCATCGAAACCGCGCCAATGATCGGCACTCGACGCCCCCGAATCAGCACGTGGCCGCGTCCCTCCAGCCGGAGGTCGAGGCCGTCGGCGTAGCCAGCCGGCACCACGGCGATCGTCGCTGGCGCGGAGGTGCTGAAGCGGGAGCCGTACCCGACTGCCTCGCCGGGCCGCAGTCCCTTCACGGCGACGACGCGGCTGGTCAGCGACATGACAGGTTTCAGCGGAATTGTCGACGAGAGCGGCGGCGGGACAATGCCGTATAGCAGCAGACCCGGCCGCACGAAGTCGTACCACACGCGCGAATCGCGCAGCAGGGCGGCACTATTTGCTGCGTGCCGCCGTACGTTTGGTTGGACGTTTTTGCTTGCGTCTTCGAATCTGAGGCGCTGTTCGTTGAACAATGTGTGGCCGGGATCATCTGCCGTCGCAAAGTGCGTATATACCGCCTCGAGGCGCAGATTCGGACTGCTCGAGACGCTCGGAAGCGTGCGGCGCAGGTTGTCGTGACGGAAGCCGAGGCGGTTCATCCCCGTATCGATCTTGAGGTGGTACGCACATACCGTTTGCCTCTTGGCGGCTGACGCCTGCACGGCGCGCGCAGCGGAGGGGGTCGAAATGGTTGGCGTGAGCGCGTAGTCGAACAGGCCGTCGAGATCGCTCACGCTCAACGCGCCAAATACGAGAATCGGGCATGTCACGCCCGCGCGCCTCAGTACGATGCCTTCCTCGATATCGGCGCACGCGAGCATCGTCGCGCCTGCCTGTTCAAGAGCCAGCGCCACACGCTCGGATCCGTGGCCGTACGCATTCGCTTTGACGACGGCAATGACCGCAGGTTGGCTCGAATCGGGAGCGCTCGCGAGAAACTGTTGAATGGCGCGGAAGTTCGACTGCAACGCCGCGAGATCGACGCGCGCCACCGTACTGCGGATCATCGTGAGGAAATGGGGACTCCCGACCCCATCAGGCGGAGGCAGCCAGATTCGCGAATCTCGTCTGCTCGCGCAGAAACGCGAGACGCACGACACCGGTGGGCCCGTTTCGCTGCTTCGCCAGGATGAGCTCCGCGGTGCCTGCATCCGGGTGATTCGGGTCGCGGTTGTACGCGTCTTCGCGGTAGATCAGGATCACGACGTCGGCGTCCTGCTCGAGTGCGCCAGACTCGCGGAGATCCGAAAGCTGCGGGCGATGATCGGATCGCGACTCCGGAGCGCGACTGAGCTGCGACAGCACGACGATCGGAACGTTCAACTCCTTCGCGAGGCCTTTGAGCGATCGAGATATCGCGCCAAGCTCCAGCGTGCGGTTCTCGAAACGCCCGCGCGTGCTCATCAGCTGGATATAGTCGACGACGATGAGACTCAAGCCGTGTTCCGCCTGCAGGCGGCGCGCCTTGGCGCGCATCTCGAGAACGCTGATACCGGCCGAATCGTCGATGAACAGCCGCATCGCGCTCAGCATTTCGAGCGCGTGCGAAATCCTGCCGTAATCCTTCTGTCCGATCGCACCGGTCATCAGACGGTGGCTGTCGATCTGCGCCTCCGACGTCAGCACACGCAGGAACAGCGACTCCTTCGACATTTCCAGGCTGAAAATGCCGACGGTGTGGTTGGGCTGCAGCGCCAGATGCTGCGCCATATTCAGCGCGAGGCTCGTCTTGCCCATCGACGGGCGCGCCGCGACGATGACCAGGTCGCCCGCCTGAAAACCTCGCGTCATTGCGTCCAGGTCGACGAATCCGGTGGGCATGCCCGTCACCAGCCGTTTGTGCTCGAAGAGCTGCTCGATCTTGGGGTAACTCTCGCGCACGAGGTCAGCCATCGGCATGAAGCCGTCCCTCAGCCGATTGTCGGCGACGGCGAAGATGGCGCTCTCAGCCTCGTCGAGAATCAGGTCGGAGTCCTGGTCGGCTTCGTAGGCATTCGTCAGGATCTTGTTCGCTGCGAAGATGAGATTCCGCAGCGTCGACTTCTCCTTCACGATGCGCGCGTAGTACTCGACGTTGGTCGCTCTCGGAACACCGTCGGCGAGCGACGCGATGTACGCCGGGCCGCCGACTTCGTCCAGCTCGCCGTTTCGAACGAGCTCCTCCTTGAGCGTGATGAAGTCGATGGCCTGGCCGCGCTCGTTGAGCTCGACCATCCGCGCGAAAATGCGGCGATGCGCTTCGCGGTAGAAGTCACGCGCATCGACGGCCTGCGCCGCGAGATTGAATGCGTCGTTATGAACGAGAATGGCGCCCAGGATGGAGCGCTCGGCTTCGAGGTTGTGCGGAAGCGTACGTTCCGCAGCAGCTACGACTGTATCGGCCATGAAGGGGAGACCTGCGGGTGAGAAAGGAGAAGTGTAGCAGAAACATGATAGGCTCCCGCGCGTTCATGCAGCCCGCGCCGGCGTTCTCATCAGTACACGGTGGATCGGTACCGTGGTACCGCGAGATCCGTCCCGATCAGTGGCGAGTACTCGCCGCTGCAAAGTTAGGGTGGATGCTCGATGCGATGGATTTCATGCTGTACGCGATGGCCATCGGACAGCTGCGCACGTACTTCGGCTTCAATGACGCCACGGCCGGCATGCTGGGCACGATCACACTGGTCATGTCGGGCGTCGGCGGCGTTGTCTTCGGCTACGTTGCCGATCGACTCGGGCGCGCACGCGCGCTCATGGCCACGATTCTGTTCTTCTCCGTTGCATCACTGGGCGCCGCGACGTCGCAAAGCGTCACGCAGCTCCTGATGTGGCGCGCACTTCTCGGCATCGGGATGGGCGGTGAATGGGCATCGGGCGCAGTGCTGATCAGCGAAACATGGCCGCCGGCACATCGCAACAAGGCGATCGGAATCATGCAGTCTGGCTGGGCGATTGGCTACATCGCCGCGGCGCTGACGGCCGCCCTGGTCCTCGGCGCACCTGGCAGCGGGCCCGAGACATGGCGGTGGCTCTTTGTCGTCGGCGTCGTGCCGGCGTTGTTCACGCTTTGGATTCGACGGAACGTACCGGAACCCGAAACGTGGAAGATGCGTGGAGCGAAATCGCGCGTCGGAAACCCGTTCAAAGTGATTTTTGGGCGGCGCCTGATTGGCCGGACGCTGCTGATCATTCTGCTCGGCACGGCAGTGCAGTTCGCGTACTGGGGAATCTTCTTCTGGCTGCCCGCATTCCTCGCTCGCCCGCTATCCCAGGGTGGCGCAGGAATGGGAGTCGTGGGATCGCTCGCGTGGATTATTCCCGTTCAGATTGGCGCGTACCTCGGCTATCTCACCTTCGGCTTCATCGCCGACCGTCTTGGACGCCGTCGAACGTTCATCTTGTTTATGCTGGCTGCGGCGGTGCTCGTGCCGGTTTATGGACAAATGGCCAGGAACCCGACGATTCTCATGGTGCTCGGTCCGGTGCTCGGCTACTTCGGTCACGGGTATTTCAGCATGTTCGGAAGCTTCATCGCGGAGCTGTATCCGACGGCGATACGCGCAACGGCTCAGGGGACCAGCTACAACATTGGACGGATGGCGGGCGCGGTGGCGCCATTCACGATCGGGGCGGTGGCGACCTTGCCCGGGATCGGCATCGGGCTCGCGCTCGGGGTGACCTCGGCGTTTTTCTTACTTGGCGCCGCGCTCATCTTCACGCTGCCTGACCGGAGTGGGCAGGAGCTCGAGGCTTGAACAGCGGCGCGTAGTACGAACAGCGATACGTAGTGTCCGCCTTCAGGCGGACACTCACGATCCTCAAGCGGTCTGACTTTGAATCTTTCTCCGAAAGTCCAGCGGCGCGGCGATGTTGTGGAACACGCCGCGCACGCCGCCCGTTCCGCTCAGCGTCACCGACCCATAGTTGAAAACGCGCCCCATGATGCTCTGATCGACCGAGATCGCTTCGACCTGGCGCAGGAGCAGCTCCAACGTCTGTCGCTGAACGAGGCCGACCTTCACAATCACGCGTTTGCTGGTGACGCCGAATTCCGATGTCTTGTACGCGATCAACGGCGGCACGAACATCACCGCACCAACCACCGCGACGAGCACGCCGACGGTCGGCTCCACCGCGAGCAGGGCGATGCCTAGCGCTGTAACGGCCATGGCCTTCCCAAAGATCAGCCAGTGAAGCGTCGCCCTGTGTATCACGGTCTCCTCGGGCAGCAGATTCGCGTCGATATAGCCCATCGTATTCGTGCGTTAACCATCGATGATCGATGATTGATGAAGTGATCGTCGATCGGTTCACTGATTCATTTGTGCATGGTCCATCATTGGATCAATGCATCATCGATTGCGCCATCGACTCAATGCATCGGTGAGACGATCAATGCATCGATGTGCCAATCGTTGAATCGATGAACCATTGAATACATGGCCCAATCGACGTCCAGATCATCGATCATCGATTGACACATTCTCGAGTCGATTATCGCGTGCCACCGCGAACGTTCCTGAACAGACGAAGGTCGATCGCCTCACCCATCGCCTTGTAGCCTGCCGGATTCGGGTGCGTGTAGTCACCGCAGTTGAATTCGGGCTTCAGCGACTCGCTCCCCGCATACACTGGCCCGCCCTTCATCAGCGGATCGAGATCGATGACCGCATCGAATTTTGCCTGCGTGCGAATCCACGCGTTCACTGCAAGCCGATGCTTCTCCATGTCGCTGTTCCAGCCCATCATGCTCTCCGGCCGGCCGCGCGGAATGATCGTGACGCCGATGATGGAGAGACCCTTGGCGCGTACGCGGTCGACGACCTGCTGCATGGACGTAATGACCTGGTCCGCCGTTGCGCCGCCGGCGATGTCGTTGGTTCCTTCAAAGAAGATCACGTGCGTCACGCCCGCACGATCGAGTACGTCGCGCTCCAATCGGACGAGCCCCGCAGGACCGTTTCCGCCAGGGGGGGCGATCCGGTTGCCCGCAATTCCCTCATTGACGATGCTCTTGATCTCGCCCGCGGGCAGCGGTGCAAAGCGCGTCGCCAGGACGTCGGTCCAGCGCTGGTATCGATCGGGAATGACGTTGTCGCCCTCGTTTGTGCTGCAGCGTCCGTCCGTGATCGAATCGCCGAACGCCACGATCGTCCCTGAGGCAGCCGACGACATCACATCGACCTTGGCCAGCCAGTAGAACGGATAGCCTGGAACGTTGCCACCGGGTGGAACAGCGGTAAAACCAGAACCAGACACGTCGGCGGAGTGACTCCCCTGCGCGGTGTAATTGGTGACCAGCCCAAGCGTGTGCGTGCTGATGTCGGACGCGGAGGAGACGTCGAGGCTCACCGCCAGCCGTTGGAACGCCTTTACCTCCATCACCACCGGATCGCTCCAGGCACCCTCGCCGGGGGCAATCGTCAGATTTGTGCGGCCGGCAAACGTAAGTCGCTTGTTGCTCCCCGCGACCAGCGATGCGCCGGAATCCGCCACTCCAACAAACGCAGAGGAGAACGAGACTGGCGTCTGCCCGAGCGTGTTTTCCAGCTTCACTCGCAGCGACGTTCCCGAAACCGTAGGTCTGACGAACATCCGTACCGTGCTGTTGCTCAAGTCCGGCATCGTCTGGCGCGCGTTGTGCGACACCGTCCACGCGGAAAGCCACCGGGCCTGCGCCTGCGCGAATGCCGCGCCAGGCGCGAGCACCACGATGCAGAAGATCGCAAACACGGCGAATAGGCTCGAGCAATGAAATCGTTTCGACATATGCACCCCTCCGTTGAGAGACATCGGACGCTACGCCGTAGGTTCGATGACTTGCCCCGTTTCTCCGCCCTCGACACTCCGCACGTACGCCTGCGCTACCGCCGCGGCAGGGATGCCGCCGGTGAGGGGTCGCCCGAGCTTCTGAAGCGTCTCCGTAATCCACGACGGGCTCACCACATTGACGCGGATACCGCGCGGCGCCTCGAGTGCGGCCGCGCGACCGAAGCCTTCGAGAGCCGCATTCACGAGGCTGCCGGCCGCGGAGCCGCGCATCGGATGTCGTGCAAGGTAGCCAGCAGTAAGCGTGAACGAACCGTTGTCTGCCATCGACTCGAGCGCAAGCCGGAAGAGATTCACCTGTCCCATCAGCTTGCTTCGCAGGCTGAAATCGAAGTCGGCGTCCGTGAGCTCGGTGAACGGCTTGAAAGCAGCACGGCCGGCGGCGTTGACGACGGCGTCGACACGGCCGATCCGGGCAAAGAGCGCACGGATCGACGTCAGATCCATGATGTCCACCGCTTCGGGTGACTTCTGCTGGCTCGCGAGCACCAGGTCGTGACGACCTTGAAGTGCCGCGACGACCGCCGATCCAATCGTGCCCGTCGCCCCGACGATGAGAATCCGCATGTGCGTGGTTATGTGTTGAGCAGACGTTGAATCCGCACAGCAGTCTGGAGAAGCCGCGCGTCCTGGCCATGTTCCGCCGTAAGCTGGAGTCCAACGGGCAGGGCCGGGGTTGGCATCGGTATCGAAATCGCCGGCGTGCCCAACGCGGTCCATGGTGCATTCATCCGCGCATCGCCGGTGGTTGCGAGACCGCGAGGGGCGGGTCCGGTCGCCGCCGGCACAAGTATCACCGGCGTCGTCTTGTAAAGGTCGGACAGCCGCGATTTCCCCTCCGCAATGTGCCGCGTCGCCCGCTCGTACTGTTCAGCCGACATCTTCAAACCCTTTTCGACGAGATCGGCAACGTCAAGTAGACGTGCTCCATGCTCCTTCCATCGCTGCTCGTGCACGCGTGCGCCCTCGTAGAACATCACATCGGTCGTAGCCGCCTCGAGCGTCCCTAGCAACTCGGCGATATTTATCGTCCTGATCGAGACACCTGCGCGTCGCAGAAGCGCGACTGCGTTCTGGAAAGCTTGTGCCATCGCGGCCTCGACTTCGGGGAGCGGCTCCGGTACGCCCAACGCAAAGTCCTCCTCTCGTCCCTGCGCGTATCCGATTGCGCGCCATAGGGCGACCATGTCCGCCGCTGTATGAGTGAAGAAGCCGACGGTGTCGAGGCTCTTTGCGAATTCCATGACGCCGTCAGTAGAGATGACGCCGTAGGTTGGCTTGAATCCGGTGACACCGCAGTACGACGCCGGCCGCAATATCGAACCGCGTGTCTGCGTTCCAAGCGCGAATGGAACCATGCCAGCCGCAACCGCCGCCGCTGATCCGCTGGAGCTACCGCCGGGGGTGTGGTCGAGATTGCGGGGATTGCGCGTCGGCGCAGGGGTTCGGTACGCGAAGGCCGTCGTGTGGGTTTTGCCGAACAGGATGGCGCCCTGCTTTCTGAGCGAAGTGACGATGGCCGCATCCGTCGACCCGAGCCGCCCTTTGTAGATCGCCGATCCGTACTCGGTGGCGAGCCCCCGCGTCTCCATGATGTCCTTGGCGCCAAAAGGAATCCCCGCGAGAGAGCCGTCACTCAACGACGGCTGTGGCGCGACCTGAACCCACGCATGAATCGACGGGTCCATCGTTCGGATGCGCTCGAGGCAGGCCTGTGCGGCCGACGCGCGGTCGCGGCGCGACGCGGCAAGCCACTCTGAGAATGTCTCCATCCGCGCCGTCTGCACCGCGCCGCCCAGCGGGCGCGCAGATACCGCCGCCACAGAAAGCGCGCCGAGAAACGTCCGTCGATTCAGGACCGTCACGACTCCTCCTGCGGTTTGAGCACCCAATTTACCCGGTTATCGCCTCGGTAAGGGTCACATGTCGGCCCCAGGGCATCGATTCGACTCCCAGCCGCGCGTACTTCTTGTAGGAGCCCGTCACGTGTGCTGCAGCGCAGCAGCGCCAGACATCTGCTCCAGCACCTTGAAGACCACGGCGAAATCCTCCTTGGCGAATCCCATGCCGCGCGCCGCCGTCAGGAATTCGTTCGTCACGGCCGTTGTCGGCAGCGGCACGTCGAGCCGCCGGCCCATTTCGAGCGCGAGCAGCATGTCCTTCTGCATCATGTTCACGTCGAACCACGATTCGTCCGGCAGCTTCAGCACGAACGGCCCCCGGTACTGCACCATCGGCGAAGCAACGACACTGTGCGTGAAGACGTCGACAGCCACGTCGCGCGAGATGCCGCTCTTCTCGGCCAGCATGATGCCTTCGCTGAAGGCCAACATCTGCACGGCGAGCTGGAGATTGTGGGCAATCTTGAGTGACAGGGCGAGGCCGTTGTCGCCGACGTGAGTGACCTTGGGCCCGATATCGTCGAGGACCGGCTTGATGCGATCGAAGGTGGCACGAGTGCCGCCCACCATCACGCTCAGCTTGCCCGCTTCCAGTGTCGCAACGCTGCCGGATACCGGGGCATCGACCATGTCGGCCCCTTTGGCGCGGACCTTCTCGGCCACCGCCCGACTGACAGCGGGACTCACCGTGCTCATGTCCACGACGAACTTGCCCTGCCGAACGCCCGCCAGAAAACCGTCGGGACCATCGGAGACACCTTCGAGCGCTTTCGAATCGGTGACCATCACGAAGATCACATCTGCGGCCTCGGCAACCGCCCTGGGTGAGTCTCCCCACTTCATGCCACGGTCGACCAACCACTGTGCCTTCGAGCGGGTCCGGTTGTACCCGACGACGGTATGTCCCTTGTCGAGCAGACGATTCGCCATGCGGCTGCCCATGGCACCGAGTCCGATGTAGCCCAGATTAGCCATAAAACGCGGTCCTCCCAGGCGCCCTACGCTATCACGCGCAGGACTGCCCGAATCAGGTGTAGTATCTGCCGCCATGGAAGCCACTGTTGCCACGCGTCCGCCCGCCACGGCCGTTACCGCTCGCAGAAAGCCGTTCTACACGACGCTCTGGGGACAGGTGCTCTTGGGTGTCGCCCTCGCGATCGCGGTGGGCGCCATCTCGCCGACGACCGGCGTGGCGATGCAGCCGCTCGGCACCGCGTTCATCCGGCTGATCACGATGGTGATCACGCTCGTGATCTTCACGACCATCGTCACCGGCGTTGCGGGCATGGAGAATATGAAGAAGATCGGGCGTGTCGGCGGCAAAGCGCTCGTCTACTTCGAGGTGATGACGACGATTGCGCTCGTCATCGGACTCGCGGTGGCGCTGCTGACGGTCCCTGGCGGCGGTTTCAATGCGGATCCGGCGTCGCTCGACGCGGATGCCGTTGCCAATTACGC
>Ga0075430_100004606_pt1 | contig 11609 bp, 9 predicted proteins | sample RhiMetdeltSRZDD4_FD_75294 | JGI IMG/M metagenome (GOLD analysis project Ga0075430, IMG submission 75294) | Populus rhizosphere microbial communities from Tennessee, USA - Rhizosphere MetaG P. deltoides SRZDD4 | ecosystem: Host-associated > Plants > Roots > Rhizosphere > Soil | place: USA... | reverse complement strand
TCTCTGGCCGCGCAGGCTAAAGCCTGCGCTCTACTTCACGCTGAGAATCTCCAGCTCACCTTCGCGCCGGAGCACGGTTACGCCGACGCCTGACGCATGTCGCGCCAGCAGTAGATCGACGCTTGCAGATCCGACCGACAGGTTGAGGATCCGCATCCAGTCCACGTCTTCCGGAAGAACCGCGTGAGAAAAGGACACGCGTTTCGCCAGAGCGTCCGCGCGTACCCCGAGGCATGCCTGAAGCAGCAGGTAGACGGCGCCCGCGGACCACGTCTGCGGTGCGCACGCCACTGGATACAACGTCGGCGAATCGCCGGATCGCCGGTGAAATCCACAAATCAGTTCTGGTAGTCGATACAGGTCCACAGCCTGGCTCAAATCGAATGTCGCGCTCAGAACGCGCAGCGCGTCGGTCATGAACCCGTAGCGCGCGAGACCCGCCGCGACGATCGCATTATCGTGAGGCCAGACGGACCCGTTGTGGTACGACATGGGGTTGTAGCGGGCCATGCCGGCCGCGACGGTGCGCACGCCCCACCCGCCGAACGATTCAGCAGACATCAGCATGTCGGCCACCTGCCGGGCGCGCGCGCGATGGACGATGCCGGTGAACAGGCAGTGGCCGGGATTCGACGTGCTAACCGAGCAGGGCCGCTTGCGGCCGTCGAGCGCCAACGCATAGGTACCGAGCGAGTCGCACCAGAACGCCTGCTCGAACTGCGCCTGCAGTCGAGCGGCACGTTCGCGCCAGCGTTCGGCTTGAGCGTTGTCGCCCCGCGCGGCTGCCAGGCCGGCGGCGCCAATCCACGCACCGTACGCATACCCCTGGACTTCGCACAGCGCAATCGGGGGCTCGGCGAGCGAGCCGTCTGCATGAAAGACGGAGTCCCATGAATCCTTCCAGCCCTGCTGCACCAGTCCGGTTTCGCTGCGGCGGGCGTATTCGATGAAGCCGTCCCGGTCAGGGTCGCCGGGTCCATCCAGCCAGTTGAGCGCCGCCATGATATTGGGCCAGAGGCGCTCGATTAACGAGAGGTCCCCGGTGCGCTCGAAGTACGCATGAGCCAGCATCACGAAAAGCGGCGTGGCGTCGGCGGTGCCGTAGTATCGACCGAACGGAATCTCTCCCAGCGCCGCCATCTCTCCGCTGCGCATTTCGTGGAGGATCTTGCCGGGCTGTGCGTCCTGCGCGTCGTCAGTCGAGGTCGCCTGCGTCTCGGCGAGAAACGTGAGCACGCCGCGCGCGATGTGCGGGGCTACCCAGAGGAGCTCCAGCGCAGTGATAAGTCCGTCACGGCCGAACGGCGTGCTGAACCACGGAATGCCGGCGTACGGATATGGTCCGTAGGGAGTGTCCGTGACCATCATCCGCAGGTCCGCTGCGGAGCGTTGAATCCATCGGTTGAACGCCTGGTTCGAGCTCAATATCACGCACGCGCGCTCTTCGTCCCGCGCCACCTGTTGTCGAAGCTCCGCCACCGCATCGCCGAACCGGCGAAGCGGAGGGGCCTCGTGCCCCAGTTCGCATGTGATGTCGATTTCGATCTGTGTCCAGGCATGCGGCTCGAGCGCGACGAGGAAAAACAACGACGCTCCTTCGACACGGTCGGGGGTTCGTGCACATCGGACGCGCGTTCGACGCTCGACACCGTCCAGGCCGCGATAGCTGAGCACCAGATCGGCCCCGGCGACGTCGGGTAAGCGCCAGCCACGCGACGGGCGGCGTGTCCCGCGCACTTCGAACACGTCCGCAAAATCCGCATCGAACCGGAAGGCGAGCGTCGCCTCGATCGGATGAAGCCCGTGGTTCGAGATGCGGAGGCACTCGATCCAACTGCCATTCGCCAGCAGACGCGAACGGAAAAAGTGAAGCGTCCCGCGCGTCAACATCACGCGGCCGTCCTTGACGACGTCGGGATTGGTCAGGTCGGCGGTGAAGACGGCGTTGTCGTTGCTGACTGCCGAGCTGAGCAATAGCGGCTGCCGTCGTCCAAGAAGCAGCTCGAAGCCCGACAGGAATCGCGTGCCGGCATGATAAAGCCCGTGCTCGCTGGCGGGCGCGGGCACGATGTCGCCGCGTGGATCGAATACCGCGAAGCTGTCGCCTTGCTTCAGGACGCGTACGGGCGTCTTCCACAGCTCGCCTTCCCGGAGGATTGTGAACTGTTCCTCGAGCTTGACGATCTCGGTCATCACAAGGCTCCGGTGAGCACCTCTCCCGCCGATTTATGCCCCGCTAGCATTTCGTACAGCCCCACATGATCCGCGGTCATCCGGCTTACGCTGAAGCGGCGCTCGAACACGGCGCGGCAGCGGCGGCGATCGAGCAAGTGCACCTGCCGTGTGGCATCGATCGCCTGCTCGACCGTGTCGACGACAAAACCTGTGACGCCGTGATCGACGACTTCGGGAACCGACCCGCCGCGAAACGCGATCACCGGCACACCACACGCCAGCGACTCGATCATGACAAGACCGAATGGCTCCGGCCAGTCGATCGGAAAGAGCAGCGCCATGGCGCCTCCGAGGAAATCGCCCTTCTGCTGCTCATCGATCTCGCCGATGTACTCGACCAGCGGATGGCTCAGCAGATGCCGAATCTCCCGCTCGAAGTATCCGCGATCGGCTGGATCCACCTTGGCCGCGATTTTCAGCGGCAGGTTGCACCCGATTGCAATCGAGATCGCGCGATCAACGCGCTTCTCCGGGGCGATGCGGCCGAGGAAGGCCAGATACTTGCCAGGTTCTGGATGAAACGGCAGGAGACCGACCGGCAATCCATGATAAACGGTGCCAATCCAGTCTGCGTCGGGAAGCGGCTCGCGCTGGGCGTTCGAGATCGAGATGAGCGGGATGTCGTTGAACTCGCGATACAGCGGCACGAGCTCAGGGAAGTCGAGGCGTCCGTGCACTGTCGAAACGTGTGCAACCTGAAGACGCCGTGCGAGCGGAAAGTGGAACTGCGAGATGTGGAAATGCACGACGTCGAATTCCCGGGCGCGCTTCGCGACCTCCTCCAGCATGAGCAGGTGCGGCGCGAGGGTGTCGCGGCACGCGCCGTCGAGCCGGAGCGCCCGCGGCCATATGGGCAAGAGACGGCCGGCGGTTCGCGAATCGCCGCTGGCAAACAACGTCACGTCGTGGCCAAGCCTGACGAGCTCGTCCGTCAAATATGCGACAACGCGTTCCGTACCACCATACAGTTGCGGCGGCACGCTCTCGGTCAGTGGTGCGACTTGTGCGATTCTCATGGTAGCGGAGTCTCGATATGCAACCGATGTGCTAGACTCCGCGCGCACGACGCGCGTCACCGCCGAGCTGCGAATCTCAGCCTTGTCGCGCGTGCGTTCGTGCCAGCGCTGGTCGGCGGTCACAGCGCGGCATGATTTGGTTGCGGCTCTGCCGCGCTGTGACGTTCAGCAGCCGCAGCCTGGCGCGCATGCCGCAGCTGCAACGCGGGATAGAAGAACGATGCTTCGGCTGGTATTTCTGGGAGGCGGGGCGGCACTTGTCGCGGTGGCGCTCGTGCGCTTTCTCAGAGCGCGACGCGCATCGAGCAAAGACATCGATGTCGGTGCGGTGAGCGACGCATGGCTCGCCGAGCAGCGCGGGATGAAGGGGGATTCGTAATTGACGAATTTACGGATTGACGAATTGACGGATTTCAGTTGCCAATACATGTTGGCATCCGTCAATCCGTCAATCCGTCAGTTGAACTAGACCCGGGCTGTGTTTGCCGGTTTCGACCCTGTCTCACCGACAGGTCGATGTGCCCGGAGGAACGATCGTATCTGGCGCACGGCAAGCGGAATCCGTTCCTTTGGCTCCTTCCACGGAAACATGCTGACTTCGGCCTTCGGCGCGAGCATCGCCGCTTCCATGGCCACTGCGTACGGATGCGCGGGAATGTCATCCGGAAGGATCAGCACGGGTGTTTGGCACTTGCGCACGAAATCACGCGTCACAGTGAAGACGAAATCTGGATTCGTGCGATACATCCTGGTCAAAAACCTGTCGACCATATCCATGGTGATTTCTGGTCGGCGCTTGACCAGCTCTGGGCCCCACCCCTTCGAGTTCGTTTCATAGAAGAGGTCCCGCATCTCGGGACGCGAGCCGCTGGGCTGAGCCAGCACTGCCGCGACGATCCGATTCGGTGCCCGCTCCAGGAGGTTCCAGATGAAGGGGCCGCCAATGCAGAACCCCATCACCATGAACTTATCGATGCCAAGGTGATCCATTACACCGAGATGATCGTCAGTGTACGAGTCCCACGGCCGATCGATCTCGAGCGGCCCCGAGGATTGGCCGGCGTTCGCATTGCGCAGATCGCACGCGACACACCGGTATTCGCCCTTGAACTCGTCGATAGCGTGAAAGGGGTCGCCACGCTTCAAACCGGCGATTGTCGAGTTCAACCCGCCGCCAGCGATCAGCAGCAACGGGAATCCGGAACCGGCCTCCTCGTAGTGGATGCGAACCGGGCCTTTTTCGTAGAAGGACCCAGCTCCTCCCGGCCCCGTCTGCTGGGCAAACACGTGCTGCGCTGCGGCCATCGCGGTCGCCGCGGCGCCCGTTTTCAGTAACTTGCGTCTGATCGGATCCATACTCGGCGTCCTCCTCGATGGTGTTATGGCGGGTGATTGCGGCACTCTTCGTGACGAAGGTGTGCCACGGCGCCGAATTCTAGCGCATTGGACCGCTATGCGGCTCGTTGCGTGAATTTGTACCAGTTGTGCCCCGCATAGCGGTCCAATGCGCGGAGCGCGCCAAGCAGATAACTGCCAACCAGCCAAGGGCGAGACTCGTAGACCGTAACCGGATATCAAGGCCGAGCCCTTGGTTGGTCTGGGTTGTACGCCGGTCCGCCTAAAGGCGGACACTACGTACGCGGGTCGTTCTGAAGGCGGACGCTACGTACGCTGGTACGCGCGCGGTATGATGCGCTTGCTCGTGTGATGACGGCGCGCACCGAGGGTTTACCCCTCTACCTGTTCCTGCATCAGTACAAGACCGCCGGGACCACCTTGTGGAGGCATCTGTCGCCCAACTTTCCGGGCGGGTCGCAGCTGTTTCTCTCCGGCGAGCGCATTGGCCTCGACATCAGCAAACGTGACGGACATCCCGCCGTGCCAGGATTCGTCCGAGATCGGGTTGACGACTACGTCGTGCGCAACAGCAGTGCCCGCACACGTCTGTTGATGGGGCACTTCGTGTACCCAGGGATCCACGCGCTTGTGCCAGGCGTTGAAGACCCGCGCTATTTCACGTTTCTGCGACATCCGGTTGAGCGCGTCGTGTCACTCTACTGGTTTCTGAAGTACGCGTCCGACAGCTTTTGGCATCACGAGCTGGTCGACGCGAACTGGTCTCTGGATGAATGGTTCGATATGACCCGGGCGTTGTGGGCGCATAACGGGCAGACTCGACACCTGCTCGTCGGCAGGCATGAAACTGCGTGTCTGCAGCCCGAGATGGATTCGCAACTCCTGTCCGATGCGATGCGGACGCTCGACGAGTTCTGGTTCGTCGGGCTCACCGAGACATTCGACCGTGACTGCGGATTCCTTCTCGGGCGGCTGGGGGCAACGAGATTCGCCAAGAAGAATGCGATCCGGGTAAACAGTCGAAAGGAGCCGGTAAGCCGTGACTCCTACACTCGCATCGTTGCGGGCAACGAGCTCGACATGGAGCTGTATGAGTACGCGCGTCGGCGGCGCCTCGCCTTCGTGCGGCGACGCGCTATCGCCTACTTCTGGTTCAGTTTTCGGGGGAATGCGCGGAAGCGGGAATGGCAGAGCGCCGTGGCAGTCAAGGAACCCAGTTCAAGGTAACGTCGCGCGAGGACCATCGTGATCCCAGGAAAAATCGTTCGTTTCCTCGAACAATATGCCAACGTCGCGTTTGTCGGCACGCGTGATCGCGATCTGGTGCCGTTCGGTCATCGTGTGTCCGGGTGGTCTGTCGGCGCCGATCAACGCACGATGACGATCCTGGTTCCAGACGAATTCCTTCAGAGGCTCGTGGAATCGCTGCGGCACAATGGCGAACTAGCTGTCACAGTGGAAGCCTTTCCGTCGCACGAGACGTACCAGTTCAAGGGCAGTTATCGGCATCACCGTGGAGTACAGGATGGAGACGTCGAGATCGCAGACCGCATTCGCCGGCGCTTTGTAAAGACCATCAGGCCGATGTCCCACGAGCCTGAAGACGCTCTTCACGCGTTTGTGTCTCCACCGGCGTTAGCCGTCGAGTTCGAGGTCCTCGAAATCTACCTGCAGACGCCCGGGCCGGGTGCGGGGACTCGCCTCATCCCACCGGTGGAGGGGTGAGATGCCCATGACTCGTCTTCCGCCGGAGATACGCCCTGTGCTCGAGAGCGGCACGCCCGCCGCGATGGTGACGTGCTCCGCCGATGGAAAACCAAACACGACTGTGATTTCACGCGTCTATTACGTAGACGACATGCACGCGGCGCTTTCGTTTCAGTTCTTTTCCAAGACGATCCGGAATGTGCGGGAGAATCCCCGCGCCTTTGTCTGCGTCTGGGATATGGCCGGGCACGCACACTGGGCGCTGCAACTCGAATTTGAACGGTCCGAAACCGACGGGCCTATCTTCGACGCGATGGACATGCAAATCGAGGCGATCGCGTCGATGACCGGCATGTCCGGGATCTTCAAGCTGCGAGCGGCCGATATCTATCGGGTGCTGTCGGTGGAGAGGGTGCAGCATCCCAGATGGACGGGTACTGAATTTGCCAATTGACGAATTTACGGATTTACGGATTTACGAGTTGATTGCGCCATCGAAATCCGTAAATTCGTAAATCCGTAAATTCACGCGCCGAATGTCGAATCAGGACTCACATCGAACGGTCACGGAACTCGAGCGGAAGATCGCCGAGGTGCAAATCCTGCAGCGCGTGTCCGCGGACATCAATTCCACGCTCGATCTGGACGAGATCTGCGACGCCGCGCTACGGACGATGGACGAGTTGTTCGAGTTTCACCACGCCAACGTTCTCATTCTCGAGCCCGACCACCGCACGCTGCGGGTCATCGCAAGCCGTGGGTACGAGAATCAGGCGATCGGCGGCCGCGTCCAGGTCGGGACGGGGGTGATCGGGATGGTCGCGCAGAAGCGCCGGATGATGCACGTCAGCAACCTCGGGCAGCAGCGCGCGTACGCTGCGGCGCAGCGACGCGAGATGGAAAAGGCTGGTCGGGGTGCGCAGCTCGGAGAGGCGATCCCGGTTCCAGGCCTGCCCAACGCGGAGAGCCAAATCGCCATTCCGCTGCTCATCCGCGACGATCTCATCGGCGTGTTCTCGATCGAAAGTCCCGTGCCGCGCTCATTTGGTGAGCATGAGCGCGACCTCGTGTCGATCGTTGCGAACCAGATTGCGAGCGCGATTCACAACGCGCGGCTCTACGCGGAGCGGCGACAGGCCGCTGAGGCGCTGCAAGAGGCCAACGCATCGCTGGAGGCGCGGGTCGCGGAGCGAACCGCGGCGCTCGAGCGCGAACTGCGCGTCGCACAGGCCCTCCTCAGCGAGGCACGCAGCCGCGTCGAAGGGCCGTTGCTCGGCGGCAGCGCCGCTGTGCGGCAGCTGCGCGATGGCATTGCGCGTCAGGCCGAGCGGAACGAGCCGCTGCTTCTTACCGGTCCGGCGGGTGCGGGCAAGGAGGCGGTGGCGCGCGCAGTGCACGACGGGTCCGGACGAGCGGGCGCCTTCATCTTTGTCAGCTGCCCAGAGGTCAACACGCAGTATCGGCACGCTGGCGACGCGATGACGTCACGCGATGCGGAGAAGTCTCTCATTGCCAGCAGATTCGAACTTGCCTCAGGCGGTACGGTGTTTCTCGACGCGGTGCACGAACTGCCGCAGGATCTTCAGCGCGCTCTTCACGCGCGACTGGAACGAGATCAGGATCGCCGGCGCCGCGGCGAATTCGAGGAATCCGGCGTTCGGCTCATCGCCTCGACCACGCATGACGTGCGTCAACCGCCGCCGGGCGGATTCCTGCCGCTGTTTCAACTGCTTATCGCGAACCGTCTCAATGTACCCGCGCTCACCGACCGGCGCGAGGACATACCGGCGCTCGTCGATCATTTCGTGCGGCGGCACGCACGACGGTTAGGGAAGGTAATCGATGGTGTGTCGGCAGACTCGATGCGCCGGCTCGAAGCGTACAGCTGGCCCGGAAATATCCGTGAGCTCCGAGCAGTTCTGGAACGGGCGGTCCTACTTTGCCGGAGTACGGTGCTGGAAGTGGACGAGGAGCAGCTGAACGAAGCGGTGGCCGTCGGCAGCTACCGTCTCGTCTCGCGGCTGGGTTCGGGTGGCATGGGTGAGGTCTGGCTCGCGAGGCACCGGTTTCTCGTGCGTCCTGCGGCCGTGAAGCTCATTCGCCACGACGTCCCGCCCGGCGCCGCCCGGGAGCAACTGGTGCGACGCTTCGAGCGTGAAGCGCAGGTGACCGCCGGGTTACGGTCGCCGCACACCGTGCAGCTGTACGACTTCGGCGCGAATGAGACCGGCAGCTTTTACTATGTGATGGAATTTCTGAATGGACTCGACCTGCATCACATCGGAACGCGCTTCGGTCCTCAACCGGCGGAGCGGGTGATCGCGCTCCTGCGGCAGGCATGCCGGTCGCTCGCCGAGGCACACGGTCTCGGGCTCGTGCATCGAGACATCAAGCCGGCCAATCTGTTCGTGACTCGGCTGGGGACGGAATACGACTACGTCAAGATTCTCGACTTCGGCGTCGTCAAGGATCAGTCCGGACGGGATGCGACGGTCCTGTCGAACCAGGACATCGTGCACGGTACGCCGGCTTTCATGCCGCCGGAAATCGTGATGGGCGAAACGCGCATCGACGGCCGCGCGGATCTCTATTCGCTGGCCTGTACCGCGTACTGGGTGCTTACCACTCACACGGTGTTCGAGGCGAACACCCCGGCGCAGATGCTGCTGCAACACGTCCAGGCGCCGCCTGTCCCTCCCTCCAAGCGATCGGAGCTGCCTATCCCCAAACAGCTCGAAGCCATTCTGATGATGTGTCTCGAAAAGGATCCGGCGAAGCGGCCGTCTTCGGCGCTCCAATTCGAGTCTGAGCTGGCCCGCGTGCCGTGCGACGAGAGGTGGACGAACGAGCGCGCACAGAAATGGTGGGAAGTTCACGCGCCCGAAGTCGTCGGAGAGTAGCCCTCAGATAGCCCGCGACTCACCTTGTGCGGTCGGCTCGCAAAACCCCACGCTCCACTGCACGGACCAGTGCTTGATGATCGGCTTCGATCTGGTCCGCATACGCGCGGGCGAAGCGACACATAGCCTTGTCCAATTTGTCCGACGAACCGACGTAACCGGCGATCATCGAAGCCCCGCTCGTCCGGGCATGTCCCTTTGCGAGCAGGTGACCGAGGATCCTCGCATAGTCGGGAAGCGCCGCCGGCTCGATGGCGTCGATCGCGATGGCGCCCTTCATGTCGCGGAACTGCCGCACGTAGTACTGCAGTCCGCCGATGCTTGTCCAACCCAGCAGTGGATCGCTGACCGTCTGTAACTCCTGCTGATACTCGACGACCCGCTGTCCCTGATGGGCGTGCCAGGCTGAGTCGCCATGGACGTATCGAGCCACCACCGACCGCCTCGCCTGCTTGAGTTGGAGGAAGACGACGTCGTCGGGGCTGCTGCCTTCGAAGAGCGCGACATAGCTTCGTAGACCAACACTGCTGACGCCGACAACCTTGTGGGCGACGTCGACCAGCGTGTACCCACCGAGCACATGCCGCCAGTGCGGCGCCAACGTGCCGAGATAGTCGTCGAGGGCAAAAGCTATGCGCTCCGTGTCTGCCTTGGGCGGATGTGTAATGAGAGGCGGCTCGTCCACGATTTGCCGGCGCCCGTCCCGTTCCGTGGTGAACCGAGGCAATGCCCGGTCGCTCGTTCTCGATCGAGCGTGCCTGGCGGCACGCGCGATCTCCGTGCGCAATGATTTGTCTGAAACTCTCCCGTGCAGCTTTTCTACGTCCAGCCGCTCGTAGGAACGCAACAACAGCGGCTCATTGGCCAGGAACTGCACTTCCTGACGGTACGCGGCGACGCACGAGCTGACCGACTCCCCGCATTGCGCCTCGGTCGCACCATTCTGTCGTCCTGCTACCCAGATGCTGGCCACGAGGCGGCGCAAGTCCCACTCCCAGGCGCCAGGATGTGCCTCGTCGAAGTCGTTCAAGTCGATTACGAGGTTCCGTTCCGGCGACGCATAAAACCCAAAGTTACCTAGATGAGCATCACCGCAAATCACCGGGGTGATGCCGGTTGCCGGGAGATGCGCTACGTCCTCCGCCATGACGACTGCGGCACCCCGCAGGAAACCGTACGCGGAGGCGACCATACGGCCAATCCGGATCGGAATGAGATGGGCAAGCCTGCCTTCGTGCGACCGGACGATCAGATCAACGGGGTTTGGGCGCCCGGCGGGCGGCTTCCAGTTTCCCAGCGATCCACGTGGCACCTGGTCCCGGAGGCTTCGACCCAGCTTGAACCGCTCGGCACGCGACGCGGGCCGAAGTCGCAGCGAATGATAAGAGGCGCCGTCTGCGCCAGCGATTACCTTATGTCCCGCGAGGGACCGAGTCACGCTCGGCGGTTCGCGATCCGGCAGCTCGGTGTCCGGCGTGACGCCATCTTTCACGTCTGTGCTGCGCGTCTTGTTTTGCCTGCGTCGAAGGTTTCTGTTCACTCGCTCTTTTGGGACTCAGCAAGGGATCGCTCGAGCCCGACCAGCTTCCACGCGTCAGTCGTTCGCCTGAAGTAGACGCGGATCGGAACAGTCCACGAGGGATGCGGCGGATCGACGGCTTCGATATCTATCCGTATGAACTCGCCCTGCCTGTTTGGCAACCCCATAGGGGCAGTCATGCGGCCCGCTGCTGTGGCCGTTACGGCGCCGAATGGCCGTGACTCCCCGCTGGCATTGTCGAATACATACCAGTGTGCGCGATACCCACCTGCCGGGGCCGTGGCCACCTCGGCTTCAACCGCGGCGTTGCCGAACGTCAGTATGCCGGCCTGGTCCAATGCCGCGTCGACGACGGGGTTGATGGCGGTCAAATATGCCCGGCCGATCCGGTCGCGGCGTTTGATCAGGACGTCCGCGAGGTAGCGCTCCGCAGCGGCATCGCTGAACCGACCGGCGGCAACCACGGTACGAATCAATTCGTCCGAAAATGCCATCACACGTCGAGCCGCCCAGAAATTGTCGTCCGAGCGCGCATGAAGGAATGCCGCGGTCGGTACCCGCGGTTTCCATGTCGTTGGGTCGAATTCATCGCCTTCGAAGCGCCCGACAGAGCGGTACTCGGTATATGGAACGCTCTGCCAGGGTCGTCGGTAAAAACCCAGGGTCACGAGGCGCTTCCACACGGCATCGCCTTCGTACAGATACTCGTATCCCTCATCCCATTCGCGCGGCGCCAATGCTCCGGTGCCAAACGTCGACCCGACATCCTGCAGGTAATGACGGACCACGCTCCGTCCGCTTTCCTGGATGAGCGTATCGAGCGTGTTTCCGGCTTTCATGTCCACGAGATTCGTC
>Ga0075430_100004601_pt1 | contig 11612 bp, 5 predicted proteins | sample RhiMetdeltSRZDD4_FD_75294 | JGI IMG/M metagenome (GOLD analysis project Ga0075430, IMG submission 75294) | Populus rhizosphere microbial communities from Tennessee, USA - Rhizosphere MetaG P. deltoides SRZDD4 | ecosystem: Host-associated > Plants > Roots > Rhizosphere > Soil | place: USA... | reverse complement strand
GGCTGGCCGGCGTCCCGGTCGACTGGCCGGCCTTCCACGCCGAGTCGCCCAGGCGCCGCGTCCCCCTCCCGACCTACCCCTTCGAGCGCCGACGCTTCTGGATCGACGGCCGGACCGACGCGAAAACACAGAATGGCACCGAGCGAAACGGTCACCATCACGGAGCGGTAGATGCCGTCGTGGTCGTGCCTAGTCGCTACAGCCGACCGAACCTGGCGGTGCCGTACGTGGCACCCCGAACCGAGCTGGAACGGCTTCTGGCATATCACTGGCAGGATTTGTTGGGGCTGGCGAGCGTCGGCGTCGACGACGATTTTTTCGAACTAGGCGGCCACTCGCTGCTCGCCATCCAGCTCCTCGCCCGCCTGCGCGACACGTTCGCGGTCGATCTGCCGGTTCGGACCATCTTCGAAGCGCCAACGATCGCCGCACTGAGTGAGACGGTCGAACTGTGTCTGCTGGAGCAGATCGACACGCTCACCGACGACGAGGCCAGCCGCCTCGTTTCGGCGCCCATCGCCTAGACCCAATCAGAGCCCCTGGCAGGACGAGGTGGACCATGTCCGCGGCTGACAACGTGCTCATTCGACGCTCCCAACTGTCCCCCGAGCGGCGTGGGCTTCTGGAAAAGCTCATGCGCGGCCGGGCGATGCCCCAGATGTCCGGTATCCCTCGGCGTGCCGGCCAGGGACCGATCCCAACCTCGTCGGGCCAGGAGCGACTGTGGTTCCTGGATCAACTCGCGCCCGGAACGGCGACGTACAACATGCCGTTCGGGCTGCGATTGACGGGCCACCTCGATCTCTCGGCCCTTCAGCGGAGCCTGGACACAATCGTCGAGCGCCATGAAGCGCTCCGGACCACCTTTCCGGTCGTCGATGGGCGGCCAACCCAACGGGTCGACGGACTGGGCGCAGTCCGGATCTCGTTCGATAACCTGGAGGCGTTGTCGCTCGCTGAGCGCACGGCGGAAGCGCACGGTGTCGCGGCCGACGAGGCGCGCCGGCCATTCGACCTCTCCGTCGGCCCGCTGCTCCGGGTGCGCTTGCTGCGCCTGGACGCCGAGGAGCACATCCTGCTGCTGACGATGCACCACATCGTCTCGGACGCCTGGTCGTTCGGTGTGCTGGTGCGTGAGCTCGTCGCGCTGTACGCTGGCTTCGCCGCCAGCCAGACGCCGCGGCTGAGCGAGCTCCCGATCCAGTACGGCGACTATGCGGCCTGGCAGCGCCAACGGCTGACCGAAGACGCTGCTGCCGAGCGCCTCGGGTACTGGCAGCAGCATCTCGCTGGCGCTCCGGCCCTGCTAGAGCTGCCGACCGATCGCCCGCGGCCGTCGGTACAGAGCTATCGTGGCACCCGCCACTTCTTTGCGCTGAGCGCCAGCCTGCTCGACGCCGTCCGCCACGTGAGCCAGCAGGAAGGGTGCACGCCGTTCATGGCGCTGCTGGCAGCATTCGAGGCACTCCTCTTTCGGTACACCGGGCAAGACGACCTCGTGGTCGGGACGCCGGTCGCGAACCGCTCCCGGCGCGAGACCGAGCCGCTGATCGGCTTCTTCGTCAATACGCTGGCGCTCCGGACCAGTCTGGCCGGGAATCCGACATTTCGTGACCTGCTGAAGCGGCTGCGCGAGACGACGCTCGAGGCGTTCGCTCGCGAGGACGTGCCATTCGAGCAGGTTGTTGAGTCGCTCCAGGTCGATCGCGGCCTGAGCTACGCGCCGCTGTTCCAGGTCATGTTCGTCTACCAGAGCGCCTCGACGCCGACGATCGATCTGCCGGGACTGTCGGTGGAGTTCCTGGACTTCGACAGCGGCACGTCGCAGGTCGACCTGACCCTGGAGCTGTCCGACACGCAGGGGTGCTTCGAGTACAGCACCGACCTGTTCGACGCCGCGACGATCGAGCGGCTGGCCGGCCACTTCGAGACGCTGCTCACCGCCGCCGTCTCCGCGCCGGATAGTCGACTCTTCGAGCTGCCGCTGCTCACCCCGGGCGAGCGGCGGCAGCTCGACACCTGGAACGCGACCACCGTTCCCTATCCGACCGGGCACCGGCTTCACCAGTTGATCGAGGCCCAGGTCGAGCGGACGCCTGACGCCGTGGCTGTGACATACGAGGATCAGCGCCTCACCTACCACGAGCTGAACGCCCGGGCGAATCAGGTCGCGCAGTACCTGCGCGATCTGGGTGTTGGCCCGGACACGCGGGTCGGGATCTGCATGGAGCGCTCGCTGGAGCTGGTGATCGGGTTGCTTGGCATCCTGAAGGCCGGCGGCGGCTACGTGCCGCTCGATCCGACCTACCCGCGCGAGCGGCTCACGTTCATGCTCGAAGACGCCAGGACACCGGTGCTCTTGACGCAGCGGCATCTGCTCACCGCGATCCCGGCCCACGCGGCCCGCACCCTCTGCCTGGATGCCGACTGGGACGCCATCGCCCGCGCCAGCGCGGAGAACCCGATCAACCAGGCCAGTGCCAACGACCTCGCCTACGTGATCTTCACGTCCGGATCAACGGGCCGGCCAAAAGGCGCGATGAACAGCCACGGCGCGATCTGCAACCGGCTGCTCTGGATGCAGGACACCTATCAGCTCGGTCCAGACGACCGGGTGCTCCAGAAGACGCCGTTCAGCTTCGACGTCTCGGTCTGGGAGTTTTTCTGGCCGCTGATGACCGGAGCGCGTCTGGTCGTGGCGCGGCCGGGCGGCCACCAGGACAGCGCCTACCTGGTTGATCTGATCCGCCGCGAGGGGATCACGACGATCCACTTCGTGCCGTCGATGCTCCAGATCTTCGTGGAGGAGCCGGATGTCAGCTTGCTGCCTTCGCTGCGCCGGGTGATCTGTAGCGGTGAGGCGCTCCCGTACGAGCTCCAAGAGCGGTTCTTGAGCCGCCTCGGAGCCGAGCTCCACAACCTGTACGGTCCGACCGAGGCGGCCGTGGATGTGACCTACTGGGCGTGTGAGCAAGACAGCGACCGGCGGATCGTGCCGATCGGTCGGCCGATCGCTAACACCCAGATGCACGTGCTCGATCCGTGGGGCCGGCCGGTGCCGGTCGGAGTGCCCGGCGAGCTGTTCATCGGCGGCGTCAATCTGGCGCGCGGCTACCTCGATCGTCCAGACCTGACCGCCGAGCGGTTCGTCCCAGACCCGTTTGGCTCCACCCCGGGTGCTCGTCTGTACCGGACCGGCGACCGCGCCCGATTCCTACCGGATGGCGCCATCGAGTACCTCGGCCGCCTCGACTTCCAGGTCAAGCTGCGCGGCTTCCGGATCGAGCTCGGCGAAATCGAGGCGGCGCTGGCTGACCACCCTACCGTCCGTGACTGCGTGGTGAGCGTCCACGACGGCGGGCCGTCCGGGCCGCGCCTCGTGGCGTACGTCGTGCCGGCCGACTCGGCGGCCGGAGACCTGGATCATCTGAAAGCCCATCTCGAAGCGCGGCTGCCGGTCTACATGGTCCCAACGACCTTCGTCGCGCTGGAAGCCCTGCCGCTCAGTCCGAACGGCAAGCTCGACCGTCGAGCGCTGCCGGCTCCGGATACCGGGCGCGCCGCTGCGAGCGCCCCGTTCGTTGCACCCCAGACCGCCGCCGAGCAGACGGTCGCGGCGATCTGGCAGGCAGCGCTGGGGGCGCCGCGGGTCGGGCTGCACGACAACTTCTTCGACCTCGGGGGGCACTCGCTGCTGCTGGCGCGGGTCCATGCCGAGCTCCGCCGCCAGCTCGGAACCAGCCTGACGCTAATCGACCTGTTCAAGCACCCGACGGTCAGCGCGTTGGCTCGGGCGCTCACCGTGCCCCAGCCGGCCGCCACGCCGACCCCGCGGGTCCAGGACCGGGCGGCACTCCAGCGGCAGGCGATCCAGCGTCAGCAGCAGACGGCTCGGCAGCGTGCGGCAGTCGCCGGCAGCCGCGCCGACACCCGTCAGTAGTGTCCCGTCTGAAGCACGGCGCGTGTCCATCGAGAAACGACTCTCCTGGGCGGATAGTCCCGGGCTTAGAAAGTGGAGGCTCGGAGTGGCAGCATCGGCCGAGCGAGCGATGAGCAGATTGGGCTTGCGCATACGACGCAGCGAAGGGGCGGACGGTCATGGATGACTCGGTCGAGGGGATCGCGATAGTCGGGATGGCCGGGCGCTTTCCGGGTGCCCGCGACGTCGACACACTCTGGCGTAACCTGCGTGATGGCGTCGATGCGATCACGTCGTTCTCGGATGACGAGCTCCGTGCCGCGGGTGTCCCCGAGTCGGTGCTCGCCGATCCCGCCTACGTCAAGGCCGGTCCAGTCCTCGACGACGTCGAGCTGTTCGACGCCGACTTCTTCGGCATCAGCGCCCACGAGGCCGAGCTGACCGATCCCCAGCAGCGCCTCTTCCTGGAATGCGCCTGGGAGGCCCTCGAGCACGCCGGCTACGACGCCGACCGCCTGGACGGGCGGGTCGGGGTGTTCGCCGGGGCCGGGCTGAACACCTACCTGCTCCAGCTCGCTGCCGCCCGCGACATCCTCAACTCGCCGGACGCCTTCCAGGCGATGCTCGTCAACGACAAGGACTACCTGGCGACGCGCGTCTCCTACAAGCTGAACCTGCGTGGCCCGAGCATCAGCGTCCAGACGGCCTGTTCGACGTCGCTGGTGGCCGTGCACCTGGCCTGCCAGAGCCTCCTGACCTACCATGCCGACCTGGCCCTGGCTGGCGGGGTCTCGATCACGCTGCCCCAGGGGACCGGCTACCGGTACCAGGACGGCATGATTTTCTCACCGGATGGCCGCTGTCGGCCGTTCGACGCGGCTGCCGCCGGCACGGTGGGTGGGAGTGGCGCCGGGCTGGTCGCGCTCAAGCGTATCGCCGACGCCATCGCCGACGGGGACACCATCTACGCGGTGATCCGGGGCTCGGCCGTCAACAACGACGGCGCCGGCAAGATCGGGTTCACGGCGCCGTCTGTCGACGGGCAGGCCGAGGTCATCGCCGAAGCGCTGGCGCTCGCCAACGTCGATCCGGCCACGATCGAGTACGTCGAGGCCCATGGTACCGGGACGCCGCTCGGCGATCCGATCGAGTTGGCGGCGCTGCGCCGGGTCTTCGGTCAGGGGCGCGGGCGGGGCACCTGTGCGCTCGGCTCACTCAAGTCGAACCTCGGCCACCTCGACACCGCCGCCGGCGTGACTGGCCTCATCAAGGCGGCCCTCGCCCTGCACCACCGGCAGATACCGCCGACGCTGCACTTCCAGCGGCCCAACCCTGACCTCGAGATCGAGGATTCGCCGTTCTACGTCAACGCAGCGCTGCTCGACTGGCCGCGCGGCTCGAAGCCAAGGCGGGCCGGCGTCAGCTCGTTCGGGATCGGCGGTACCAACGCGCACGTCGTCCTGGAGGAAGCGCCGGCCGCCCTGGCGGCACCGGCGAGCGCGGAATGGGGCCGGCAGCTCCTGGTGGTGTCGGCTCGGACGCCGGCCGCCCTCGACGCCGCCAGCGAGCGGCTCGCCAGTCACCTGCGGGCGCACCCAGACCTGGATCTGGCCGACGTCGCGTACACCTTGCAGACCGGGCGGCGGCCGTTCCCGTATCGCCGAGTGGCCAGCGCCCAGGATTCGGCTGAAGCGGCCAGGCTTCTCGACGGCGCTGACCCGAAGCGGGTCTGGGGCGGCTGCCCGACCGGCGAGGCGCCAGCCGTGGCGTTCCTGTTCCCCGGGCAAGGTGCGCAGCACGTCGGGATGGCGCGCGGCCTGTATGACGCGCTGCCGGACTTCCGGGCGACCGTCGACGAGTGCGCCGAGCGGCTCCAGCCACTGCTCGGCCTCGACCTGCGCGCCGTGCTCTTCCCGGCGCCGGCAGACGTCGAGGCCGCGCGCCAGCAGCTCACCCAGACGGCGCTCGCCCAGCCGGCCCTGTTCACGATCGAGCTGGCGCTGGCCCGCCAGTGGCAGCAGTGGGGCGTGGTGGCGGCCGCCCTGGCCGGCCACAGCCTCGGCGAGTACGTCGCGGCCTGCCTGGCCGGCGTCTTCGACGAGGAGACCGCTCTGGCGCTGGTCGCCCAGCGCGGCCGGCTGATGCAAGCCTGCCCGTCGGGCGCGATGCTCGGCCTGCCCCTCCCCGAGTCGGAGGTGACCGCCCTGCTCGACGGGCGGACTGACCGGATCTCACTGGCCGCCGTCAATGGCCCGAGTAGCTGTGTCGTCGGCGGCCCGACCGACGCGATCGAGCGCCTGGAGGCCGACCTTGGTATCCGTGGCATCACCGCCCGCCGGCTGGTGACCAGTCACGCCTTCCACACCCCGATGCTGGAGCCGATCGTCGCCACCTTCGCGGCTCGGGTTGCCCAGACCGCCCGCCAGACCCCGAGCGTGCCCTGGGTCTCGACCGTCACCGGCACCTGGATCACGGCGGAGCAGGCGACCAGCCCCGACTACTGGGCGCAGCAGATCCGCCAGCCGGTCCGGTTCGGCGCCGCCCTCGCCACGCTGCTCGACGGCCCGGCCGGTCTCCTGCTGGAGGTCGGCCCCGGTCAGACACTGGCGTCGCTGGCCCGCCGCCTGCTGCCGGACCGGCGCGCCGCCGGACATCCTGATACCCCGATCGTCGGGAGCCTGCGCCACCCGGACGACACCAGCCCGGACCTCGACGTGCTGCTCGGTGGCCTGGGCCGGCTCTGGCTGGCCGGCGTCCCGGTCGACTGGCCGGCCTTCCACGCCGAGTCGCCCAGGCGCCGCGTCCCCCTCCCGACCTACCCCTTCGAGCGCCGACGCTTCTGGATCGACGCCCCGCCCAGGCTAGCTGGCAAGCCGTTGACCGTTGACGCCTTGGAGGTGTCAGCGGCTCCGCCGCCCGAGCACTCGCCGGCCACGCCGACCGGTCGTTACGCCCGCCCGGCGCTCGCCACCGCCTACGTCGCGCCGTCCACGGCGACTGAGCAGACGGTCGCCGCGCTCTGGCAAGACTTGCTCGGGCTCGATCAGCTCGGCATCCACGACAATTTTCTGGAGCTTGGCGGCCACTCGCTCCTGGCAGGCCAGCTCGTCGGGCGCCTGCGTGAGACGTTCGCCGTGGATCTGCCGATCCGCGCTCTGTTCGAGGCTCCGACCGTCGCCACTCTCGCCGAGCGCATCGAGCAGATCTGCGACGAAGAGCCGACCCATCAGCTACCGCCGATCACGCCCGTTAGCCGCGATGGCGCGCTACCGCTATCGTTCGCTCAGGAGTGGCAGTGGGCCCGCGAGCAGGTCGAGCCTCGGAAGGCTCGGTACAACGCCCCCGTTGCCATGCGTCTCCACGGTCCACTGGACGTGGGGGCGCTGGAGCGGAGCCTGAATGAGATTGTGCGTCGGCACGAGGCACTGCGGACCACCTTCGCGATGGTGGATGGACGGCCGTCACAGATCATCGGCCAGCATCTCCCGTTCACGTTGCCGACGGTCGACCTTCAGGCCCTGCCTGAGACCGAGCGGGAGATCGAAGCGCCGCGGCTGGTCACTGAAGCAGCGCTGGCACCATTCGATCCGGTCCGAGGACCGGTCTTTCGCGCTCTCCTGGTCCGGCTGAATGAGCACGATCACGTGCTGCTCCTGGTCATGCACTACGTCGTTTGCGACGGCTGGACCTGGAGCCTGTTCTTCCGGGAGCTCGTCACGCTCTACGAGGCGTTCTCCACCGGAGGATCGTCGCCGCTTCCCGAGTTGTCGATCCAGTACGCCGACTTTGCCCACTGGCAACGGCAGTGGCTGCGTGACGAGCAACTGCAGGTCGAGCTCGACTACTGGAAGAAGCAGCTCCGGGGTGCGCCTCCCGTCCTGGAGCTACCGAGCGACCGACCGAGGCCGGCTGTCCAGACCGGGCGTGGGGTCAGGTATCACGTCGAGCTCCCCGACTGCCTGAGTGAAGCGCTCAGGGCGTTGAGTCGGCGGCATGGGACGACCCTGTTTATGACGCTCATGGCGGCGTTCAAGGCGTCGATCTACTGCTACACCGGTCAGAGCGACCTCGTGGTCGGTACGGTGGTGGCGAATCGCGGCCCGGTCGAAACTGAAGGGTTGATCGGACTCTTCGTCAACCTCCTGGCCCTGCGCACCGACCTGTCCAACGACCCGACGTTTCGGGAGCTACTGACGCGGGTACGCGAGCGCGTGGTTGAGGCCGATGCCCATCAGAGCCTGCCATTCGAGACGCTGGTGCAGGAGCTGCAGCTCGATGGTGACGCAAGTCGATCGCCCGTGTTCCAGGTGATGTTCATCCTGGACAAGACGTCTTCGTTGCCGGCAACCCTGCCCGGCGTGACCGCCGACATCCTGACGATCGAGCGTGGGAAGTCAGATTTCGACCTTGCCATAGCACTCGAAGAAGGTGAAGGCATCACCGGCTACGTGGAGTACAGCACCGACCTGTTCGACGAGCCGACGGTCGCCAGCATGTTCGACCACTTCCAGCAGGTGCTGGAGAGCGTCGTGCTCGATCCAGAGCGGCGGCTATCCGATCTGCCACCTACGACTGCTCACGACCACCGGCCCGATCGACGCGCGATCCGGCACCCCGATAAGGACGCGCGTCGCAGCGCCTAGCCGTCTGACACGAACGGAGATTGCCGTGGCACAACGCACCGCGCCTCACGGGATGCGGATCTTCACGTTCATCTGGATCGGTCAGCTCTTCTCACTGATCGGCTCCGGCCTCACCGAGTTTGCCCTGGGTGTGTGGGTCTACCAGCGCACCGAGTCGGCGACGCAGTTCGCCCTGATCACGTTCTTCATCGCGCTCCCGCACATCGTCATCTCGCCGCTGGCCGGTGCGCTCGTCGACCGCTGGGATCGGCGCTGGGCGATGATCCTCAGCGACGTGGGAGCCGGCTGCTGCACACTGATCGTCGCCCTGCTCCTCTTCACCGGTCGGCTCGAAATCTGGCACGTCTACGTCGCGGTGCTCGCCAGCTCGACCTTCGGGGCGTTCCAGTTCCCGGCCTACTCGGTGGTGATGACGATGCTGGTCCCCAAGGAGCACCTTGGCCGGGCAAACGGTATGGTCGAGCTCGCCTGGGCAGCCGGGCGGATCATCTCGCCGCTGCTGGCTGGCCTGCTCGTCGCCGCGATCTCGATCGAGGCCGTCATCCTGATCGACGTCGCCACCTTCCTCTTCGCGCTGGGAGCCCTGCTGGTGGTTCGGGTCCCGAACCCGGAGCCGACCTCGGGCGATGCTGAGGAGGAGGGCATCCTGCGCTCGGTGCGGTACGGTTGGGCGTACATCGCTGAGCGGCCCGGACTGCGCGGACTCCTCCTGTTCTTCCTGGCCGTCAACTTCAGCCTGGGCTTCTTCCAGGCGCTGTTCGTCCCGCTGATCCTGAGCTTCGCCTCCACGGAGACGCTCGGCATCACGCTGTCGGTCGGCAGCAGCGGCCTGCTCATCGGCGGGCTGCTGATGAGTGTGTGGGGCGGCCCGCGACGCCGCATCCACGGCGTCATCGGCCTCGGTGTGCCGTTCGGTCTCTGCTTGTTGCTCACCGGAGTCCAGCCGTCAGTGACGCTGATCGCTGTCGCGTCGTTCGTCTTCTTTCTCCTGCAGCCGATCATCAACGCCTGCGATCACGCGATCTGGCAGTCCAAGGTTGAGCCGGACGTTCAGGGGCGCGTCTTTGCCATGCGGCGCACGATCGAGATGTCGTCCGCACTGCTGGCTTACCTGATCGCCGGGCCGGTGATCGACTACCTGTTCGCGCCGCTCCTCGCCGCCGATGGTCCGCTGGTCGGGAGCGTCGGTCAGCTTATCGGGGTGGGTCCCGGCCGGGGCATCGGGCTCCTGTTCGTCCTGCTCGGCCTGATGCCGATCGGGACGGCGCTCTGGGCCTACCTCTCGCCGCGCGTTCGACTGGTCGAGGACGAGCTACCGGACGTCGTCGCCGACAAACCTGCCGACGAGGAGCAGATCAGCCGGGAGGCGGACGACCGAGTGGGCCCGGTCCTGGCGGCAAGCTGAGAGCGCGCCGCTCCTGGCCGTCGTCGCCTGGAAGCGACCTCGTGGTCGATCACTGCAAGCGTGCGCCGATCGCGGACCGACCGACGCATGCTTGCAGACAATTGCAAGGTGATCGCCTGGGAACAGCCGGGGCGTGCGGCCGGAGACAGCGCCCGGCCGGACCTGGGCCTACAGTGGAAGTACACAGTCGCGGATGGCGGCCGACGTCAGGCCGCCCATCCGGACGGCCCGCGCGGCCGTCCCCTCCGAAGGAAGGAGCCGCCTCGTGAACAACAGCGACCGTGAAGACACAACGATCTACACCGTGGTCATGAATCACGAAGAGCAGTACTCGATCTGGCCGGCTGACCGGGAGCTGCCGCTCGGCTGGAGCGCGGCCAGCAAGAGCGGGCCAAAGGACGAGTGCCTCGCCCACATCAAGGAGGTCTGGACCGACATGCGCCCGCTCAGTCTGCGCAAGCGGATGGAGCAGGCAGTTGGCATGTCCGAAGCCGTCCCGAGGAGCTCGCCATGATCTCGTCCCTGCCGAGGCGACAGAGCTCAGGTGGCCAGCCGGCGGCCGACCGGGATGCCTGGCTGGTCCGCCCCGATGCGCGGCCAGCGGCTCGGCTCCGGTTGTTCTGCTTCTCGTATGCCGGCGGCGGGGCCTCGGTCTACCGGCCCTGGCTGCGCGAGCTTCCGCCCGAGATCGAGCTCTGCGCGGTTCAGCTCCCAGGCCGCGAGAACCGCCTGCTCGAAGCGCCGTACGCCGAGATGTCGGCGCTCGTGGAGCAGCTTGGCTCGGTCATCGATCGTCGCCTCGACCTCCCGTTCGCCCTGTTTGGGCACAGCATGGGCGCGCTGGTCAGCTTCGAGGTTGCCCGTCAGATCCGCCAGCGCCATGGCCTCAGCCCCGTCCACCTGTTCGTCTCGGGGCACGTCGCGCCACAGCTCAAGCGCCACCAGACGCCGATCCACCATCTGTCCGAGCCCGACTTCGTCGAGGCGATCCGCCGTCTGAACGGGACGCCGGAGCAGGTGTTGGAGAACGCCGAGCTGATGGCGCTGATCCTGCCGGCCCTGCGCGCCGACCTGCAGCTTTGTGAGACCTACACCTGCCGGGACGAGCCGCCGCTGAGCTGCCCGATCAGCGCCTTCGGCGGGATGGCGGACCCGGAGGTCCGGTACGACGACCTGCGGGCCTGGCAAGCGCAGACCAGCAGCACCTACCGGTTGCGCCTGTTCCCCGGCGACCATTTCTACTTGCGCGACGGGCACTCCGCCCTTCTCGAAACGATCCGCCAGAGTCTCGGGCTGCCGATGCGGCTGGCCGTCCAGGTCTGAGATCGACGACCGCCGCCGGCCCGGTCGCCAGGTCAGGTGAGTCCGAACGGCCGGACCTGCCGCCGATAATCGCGGCGGTGGCCCGGCGCGAGTACGCGAATGCAATCAGCCGCCACCACTGGTCGGGGAAGATGATGACGACACACAGGAAGATGATCGGCTCCACCTGCTCCGGGCCATTGGTAGGCTCCTTCCTCGAGCGGTGCCTGCACGAGCTGGTCGCGGCGCAGGCGGAGCGGACCCCGGAGGAGGAGGCGGTCGTCGGGGCGAGCGAGCGGCTGAGCTACCGAGACCTCGACGCGCAGGCCAACCGCCTCGCCCA
>Ga0075430_100004600_pt1 | contig 11615 bp, 9 predicted proteins | sample RhiMetdeltSRZDD4_FD_75294 | JGI IMG/M metagenome (GOLD analysis project Ga0075430, IMG submission 75294) | Populus rhizosphere microbial communities from Tennessee, USA - Rhizosphere MetaG P. deltoides SRZDD4 | ecosystem: Host-associated > Plants > Roots > Rhizosphere > Soil | place: USA... | reverse complement strand
TCGCCAGCGCGGCGACGAACTCCACCCCGAAGTAGGCGAGATTCAGGACCGCCACCATCCTGACCGCCCGGCGCAGGCCGTCCGACGGGACCGGATGGTCAGAGGGGTTCAACGAGCCCATTGTCAGCCAGGGGCTCTGGGCCGACAACCCGGCCCTTTCGCAACCGCAAATCGGGAAGGACTCGCGAAAACGGGACCCACGAAAACGGGGACTATCGACGTATCTCGTCTAAACGAGATACGTCCGGCCCTGTCGCGACCCTTGGGATTCGCGGCGCGACAGCATCAGGTCGTGCACGACGGCCTTGAACGCGTGCTCGCGCCGCCGGGCGTGGGGCGACCGCGCCCGCAGCGCGTCGCCGAGGTTCCGCTTGAGCATGCTCATGACCGTCTCGGCCTGCGCCCGCTGGCCGAACGGCCTGCCCTTCTGCGACCCGGCCAGCTCCCGCGCCATTTGCCGGCGCCAGCGCCCGGCCGGCGGCGGGCATACGCGTCTCCTTTTTCCACGAAACTCGAGAAGCAACTTCTACAAACCGAGTGCCGACGGGTAGGTCGACGTAAGCCTCAAATAGACGAAGACTTGTAACTCGCCGGCCGGCTCCGCCCGCTGCCGAAATGGCAGTTAATCCCTGCGAGCGGCTTTCGGGAAACGCCCAAGGTATTGACGCCATATACCTAGGGGGGGTATTATCGGTATCTCGGAAGCCGCGATCCTGCTGTGGAACCGCGAATTGACCATGAGTAATTGGCTACTTAGCATCGCGATCGTGCGTAGTGCCGGCCGCCGAGTTATCGGAGGGGTGACGGCAGCTATTGTGGTGCTATGCAGTATCCACTGCGCATGCAGTGAGGTGACGACTGCGGGCGCCCAAGCCCGCCATAAAGTAGCGGCCCCTTCCTGCACCGGGCACTGCCTCCACCATCCGGGTTCCACGCCGTCACAGCCGGCCGTTCCCAGCCCGGCTTCACCGAATGACTCGGGTAAGCACACCGGCTGCGGGCACTGCAATCCCGTCGTCTCAATTCTGGAGTCAACGGGGCCTGCGAAGCTGCAAGCGCCGGAGTTAGCGCGCGCATGGGCTCGGTTTCCTGAGTCGCTGTCCGATGCGCAGTCGGTTCCGCCGGCCCCGTGCGTCCTTACAGACCTGCCACCACCCGTAACCGACCCGACACTGTTGAGCTTGCACTGCGCGCTTAACACGTAGCACCGGCCATTTCAGCTCGGTTCCGCTAGTTTTTCGGGCGGACCATCGACGCTCGCTGCGCGCCGGCGCAAGGCGCGCTCTTATTCCAATTGAGTCCCGATTCCACCAGAGGAGTCAATTATGACGATTCGATCACTGCTGTTGGCGCTCGCCGTTACCCTTATCACTGGCTGTGGCGGCCAGCCATCCAACACTGAGACGCCCGTCGACCATCCCGCCAATCACACCGCCGCGGAAACGCCGACACCCCAGCGCTCGCGCACCCTGCAGGACCAGGGAACGGTGCCGTCCTCGCCGTCGAGCAATGAGCAGAAGAACGCCGCCGTCGTGTACACGTGCCCCCACCACCCTGAGGTCGTCTCGAACGAGCCGGGCGTGTGCCCGAAGTGCGAAATGAAGCTTCAGCCGCAGAAGCCGGCCGCGGGCAAAACTTCCCCAGGTGGCGCAACGGGCGGCGGCGGATCACACGAAGGCCACGGAGGGCACTGATGAACGCGGCAAGAGCCAATGTGTGGGTGGTAACTATCGCCGCCGCGACGCTTGTCGGCTGCGCGTCGGTCCCGCGGGAAGCCGGGTTCCCCGACGTGGAACGCATCGTCTCCGAGCGCACTACGCATCGAGTGCGCTGGGACCGCGGGAGCCCTTCAGACACCGCCGTCGCCGAGGCGGTCCGCGGCCTGCTTCAAAAGGAGCTGACGGCGGACGAGGCCTTGCAGATCTCACTCCTCAACAACCGTAGCCTGCAAGCCACCTACGAGGACCTGATGGTCGCGCAGGCCGACCTCGTCGCCGCCGGGCTTCTGAATAACCCCGTCTTCGACGCGGAGATTCGCATCCACGAAGCCGGTGGCGGCACGGGGGCAGAACTCGCCCTGATGCAGGACTTCATTGACCTCCTGTACATCCCGATGCGCAGGAAGATCGCCGGCTCGGCGTTCGAAGCCGCCAAGCTCCGCGTCGCCGGCCGGGTGATCGACCTGGGCGGCGAAGTGCGGGCGGCGTTCTACACCCTCCAGTCGTCGCAGCAGTTGCTGGAAATGCGGCAGCAGGTGGTTGCCGCGACGGCCGCGTCCTACGAAGTGGCCAAGCGCCTGCGGGCGGCGGGAAACAATACCGAGCTGGACCTGGCGAACGAGCAGGCGCTCTACGAACAGTCGAGGCTGGAGCTGAGGGCGGCGGAGTCTCAGGTTGTGCAGGACCGCGAGCGGCTGAACCGGCTGATGGGGCTGTGGGGGCCGGACGCCGCCTCATGGTCCATCTCAAATCGTCTGCCGGAAGCACCGCAGGACGTGGCCATCGCCGAAGGACTGGAGCGCACGGCGGTGGAACGCAGCCTTGATCTCGCCGCCGCTCGACGCGACGTGGAGGCTGCAAGCCGGTCAATGGGTCTGGCGGCGCCGATCGGGCTCTTGCCGGAGGCCGAGGTGGGTGCCAGTGCCGAGCATGAAGCGGAAGGCGGTTGGGCAGTCGGTCCCGCCTTCTCGCTTCCGATCCCACTCTTCAACCAGGGACAGCCCGCGATCGCGTCCGCGAGGGCCGAGCTGCGGCGCGCGAGGCAGGAGTACCACGCGCTGGCGGTGCGGGTCCGGTCGCGGACGCGCGCGGCGCGGGACGCCGCAATTGCCGCACATGACCAGGCGGAGCACTACCGGAAGGTCGTACTGCCGCTACGGAACAAGATCGTTGAGCAGACACAGCTCCAGTACAACGCGATGCAGATCGGCCCTTTCCAACTCCTGGATGCAAAGCAGCGGCAGATCGATGCCGGGGTGGCGTACGTCCGCGCTCTGCGGGCGTACTGGCTGGCCCGCGTCGATCTGGACCAGCTCCTCAGCGGCAGGATGCCCGCCGGTGAGACTTCTCTCGGTGCAGAACCATCTTTTACCCCGGCGCCGGCTGGCGGCGGGGGAGGTCATTGAACATGAACGCAAACGGCAATGCAGGTCGTGAGATCACAGTGCGCCTCAAGTCAATGGACGCGCTGAGCCGCCGCCGGTTGATGGTGAACGGGGCGGCCATGGCGGGGGCTGCGCTGCTGGCGAGCCGCGGGACGGCCGCGGTCGCGCAGGAGCGGCAGCCGAGCGACGCGGCAGAAAACCTGGCGGCCAACAAGCCCGCGGGGCCGCAGGAGGCACAGCCGCCCGGCCAGCCGGGTACGGATTACACGCCGGTCGTCGTCCCAAACGGCTGGACCCTCCCCTTCAAAGTGGTGGACGGCGTGAAGGTGTTCCACCTCGTTGCCGAGGAGGTGTACCACGAATTCGCGCCCGGCCTCCGTGCCCACTGCTGGGGGTACAACGGGTCCGTACACGGCCCGGTGATTGAGGCCGTCGAGGGGGACCGGGTGCGCATCTTCGTCACCAACCGCCTGGCCGCGCCGACCAGCGTCCACTGGCACGGCATCGTCCTCCCGAGTGGCATGGACGGCGTTGCCGGTCTCAGCCAAAGGGCGATCCGCAGCGGCGAGACCTTCATGTACGAGTTCACGCTGAAGCAGCACGGCACGTTCATGTACCACTCGCACCACGATGAGATGACCCAGATGGGAATGGGCATGACCGGCCTGTTCGTCGTCCACCCGCGCGGCGTCCCGCGCGAGCGGCGGCCGGACCGGGACTTCGCCCTGCTGCTGCACGAGTGGGCCATCGAGGTGGGTGCCGAACGGCCTGACCCCAACGAGATGACCGACTTCAACCTGCTGACGTTTAATGCCCGCGCCTTCCCCGGCACGCACCCGATGGTCGCAAAGCTCGGCGACCGCGTGCGCATCCGCATCGGCAACCTCAGCGCGATGGACCACCACCCGATCCACCTGCATGGCGTCAGCTTCCGGATCACCCAGACGGACGGGGGACCGATCCCCGAGACGGCGCAGTGGCCGGAAAACAGCGTGCTGGTCGCGGTGGGGCAGACGCGTTCCATCGAGTTCGTCGCAGACAACCCCGGCGACTGGGCGTTGCACTGCCACATGACCCACCACGTGATGAACCAGATGGGTCACGAGTTCCCCAACATGATCGGGGTGGACGCGAAGGGGCTCGACGAGAAGATCCAGCCGCTGCTGCCGGCCTACATGACGATGGGGCAGGAGGGCATGGGAGACATGGCCGAGCACATCGAGGCCGGCCACATGAAGGTGCCGCACAACAGCATCCCGATGATCGGCGGCATGGGGCCCTTCGACTACATCACGATGGGCGGAATGTTCACCATCCTGAAGGTCCGCGAGAACCTGCCGAACGGTTACGACAAGGATCCCGGCTGGTACGACAACCCCCCCGGCACGCTGGCGGCGATCGCCCCGGCAGCAGTCTTGCGCCGCAACGGCATCGCCGCCGACGGCAGCAGCGCCCCCAAGCCGCCGCCAGGCGTCAATCAAGCCCCGCCATCAGTTCCGCCCACGCGACGGCACGAACCGGGCCACAAAACAGGGACGTAACGATTACGTCCCCGTTTCCCAACCCCGTCCGCTGCCTCGAGTGCGGGACGTCAGCCGCGGGCAAGCCGGCGTGATCTGCCAGGCCGCCCGCGCGGTATCATTCCCTCCGATCGCCCGACGCCTGCGGCGGGCGAACGAGTCGACGCGCACGACCGACCGACGGTCCGGCGCCATCGGAGGAGTCCCGTCATGTCATACCGGCTGCAATGGCTGGCCGCCCTGGTCACGCTGACTCTCGCGGTTCGCCCGTCGGGCGCCGAGCGGCTCGTTCCTTCGGCCGATTTGAAAGCGTCCGTCGCCAGGGCGTTGCCGCCGCTCACCAGGGGGGCGGCGGGGCATCGCGAGAACAAGAGCTGCTTTGCCTGCCACAGCCAGGGGTTGCCGGTCATGGCGATGACCACGGCGCGGGAGCGCGGCGTGGCGATCGATGCGGAAGAACTGAAGCGCCAACTGGAGGCGATCGCCGAGTTCCTGGGCGAGAACCGGGACCGGTACCTGGAAGGCAAGGGCCAGGGGGGACAGGCCGATACGGCCGGGTATGCGCTCGTGACGCTCGAGCTCGGCGGCTGGCGGGCCGACGAAACGACGGCCGCCGTGACGAAGTACCTGCTGCTTCGCAACGGCGACCTCGATCACTGGCGGGCCAATTCGCCCCGGCCGCCGTCGGAGGGCAGCCACTTCACCACGTCTTACGTCGCCCTGCGAGCCTTGGCGGCGTTCCGGACGGCCGACCAGCAGCAGCCCTTCGAAGGGCGCCGCGACCAGGTCCGCCAATGGCTCGTCAAAACGCCCGCGAAGGACCACGAGGACCGCGTGTTCCGCCTGCTCGGGCTGCAGCTCGCCGGCGCCGCCGCGGGCGACATCGAGGCGGCGGTGAAGGACCTCAAGACCACCCAGCGCCCCGACGGCGGCTGGGCGCAACTCGCCGGCGGGGGCTGGGCGCAGCTCTCCGGCAGCGGCGGCGAGCCACCGGCTGCCGCAACCCGGTCCGATGCCTACGCCACCGGGACGGCCCTCATCGCGCTGCACCAGGCCGGCGGGCTGGGCACGAGCGATCCGGCCTATCAGCGCGGGTTGCGATACCTGCTCGCGACACAGCAGCCCGACGGCACCTGGCACGTCGTCACGCGAAGCAAGCCGATCCAGAAGTACTTTGAGACCGGCTTCCCCTACGGCAAGGACCAGTTCATCTCGTCGGCCGCCACGGGCTGGGCCGCCACCGCGCTGGGGCTGGCGATCGAACCAGCGGATTCGCCGCCCGCGGCGACAAGGGAGGAGCCGTGACACCGCCGACCCGGCGACGGCGCTTCGCGGCGTGAACGGGCTGCGTCCAATGTTCCATCCCGGCAGGCTGAAGCAGTTCTGGTTGCTGCTGGCGCGGAGTGTGCCGTGGCTGTCTGCCGCTTGCGCCACAATGGTTGTGGCGTGGTGGGTGCGGAGCCATTTCGCCACCGACGGCGTCGGATACACTCACGGAGGGGCGGAGGAGTATTCGAGCTACTACGTGACTTCCGGGCGCGGACAGGTCCTGTTCGCGTACGGTCGAGTCGTCCAGGACCCGTCTCGCCCGGTCAAGTCCCACTTTCGACGCGACCGAGGCCCCGCCCAGAGACGCCTGGAATCCACGACTCTCCTGAGGCGTGCGGGGTTTTATTACGCGCACGTCCACGTGCGCGGCTCGCATGAAATGGTGAACGTCGTGTTCCCGCATTGGCTCGTCGCCCTCCCGTTCGCGGTGATCCCGGCTTGGCACATCCCCAGCGCCGCGCGCCGCCGTCGGCGGCTGACGCGCGGCCTCTGCCCGCAGTGCGGCTACGACCTGCGGGGGAGCCCCGGTCGCTGCCCGGAGTGCGGCTCAGGGTCCAGTGCACCCGCACCCGCGAATTCGCCCGCATCACCTGCCACCGCTGCGACCGGCAGACCGTCGCGGCGGTGAATCCGCAGGGTAATCGCTTACCGCTCTGGGCGTGATCCTGCGCCCGGCGTTGCTGATGCGCATCAGGCCCTGCTCCCGCCCGGACTGCTGGCGGGTGGCGAGGCCGGGATGGCAAACGGTTGTTCGGAGGCGCGGTAAAAAGGATTGTTCTCACCCGAGGGCAAATCCATGAAACGTTCCGCGAAGCTACGGTCAGCGCAGGGGATGACGCGGCGTGAATTTGTCGGGCGGACTCTGACGGCTGCGGGGGTGATCGCCGGGGCGCCGGCAATCTTGCGCGGGCAGAATCTCAACAACAAGCTGAACATCGCGTTCATCGGTTGCGGCGGGCGGGGCAACGCGAACCTGGGGGAATTGACGATCGTGCCGGGAGCGGCGGCAAGAGGGCGGAGGCGGAACGCGGAAATCCCGGCTGCGCCGCACCCGGATGAGAACGTCACGGTCCTATGCGACATCAACCAGAACGCGCTGGATTCCGCGTCGGCGCGTTACCCAAAGGCGAGGAAGGTCACCGACCTGCGGCGGGTGTTCGACAATCCGGATGACTTTGACGCGGTCGTGGTGTCGACGGCCGAGCACACGCACGCCTTCGCGACGTACCTGGCGCTGACACACGGCAAGCACGTGTATTGCGAGAAGCCGCTGGCGTACAACATCTGGGAGACGCGCCTGGTCCGCGAGACGGCCGCGCGATTCCCGAAGCTGTCGACGCAGATGGGGAACCAGGGGCACGCGTCGGAGGCGCGGCGGTCGATTCGGGAGATCCTCCAGACCGGCGTGATCGGCCCGGTGCACGAGGTGCACGTCTGGGCGGACCGCGCGTGGGGTTTGCAGGACGCGGCGTCGGCCGAGAAGTTCGACAAGCCGCACGGCTTCTACAACGGCGTTCAGGTGGTCGAGCGGTTTAAGGACCAGATGCCGGTGCCGGCGAACCTGGACTGGGACCTGTGGCTCGGCCCGGCGCCCCTGCGCCCGTATCACGCGACGTATTTCCCGGGGCCGCGGTGGTACCGCTGGTGGGATTTCGCGAACGGCACGATGAGTGACCTGGGCAGCCACGACAACGACGTGCCGTTCACGGTGCTGGACCTCTGGCGGCCGGACGGGAAGGGCGGAAAGGTGCTCGCGCCCCTGTCGGTGGAAGCAATGTCGCCCAACGTGCCGGTGGCGCACCCGGAGCTGGCTCCGGCGACGATGCGGGCGACGTTTCAGTTTGCACCGGTCGGCGCGCAGCCGGCGCTGAAGCTGGTGTGGCACCAGGGTGACAGCAAACCGCCGGGCTGGGTGCCCGCGTGGGGCGGCCGGTCCTGCGTCTTCATCGGAAAGGAGGGAATGCTGCTGGGGAACGGCAGGCTGTTGCCGGAGGAGAAATTCAAGGACTTCAAGAAACCGGCAGCGAAGCTGCCGCGGTCGCCAGGGCACTGGATCGAGTGGGTGAACTACGCGAAGGGGAACGGGCCGGCGCCGGGGTCGAACTTCCAATATTCCGGATGGACGACGGAGGCGAATCACCTCGGCAACGTGGCCTACCGCACGGGCAAAAAGATCGATTGGGACTACCAGGCAATGCGGGCCACCAACGCGCCCGAGGCGGACCCGTTCATCAAGCGGCCGGAGTACCGGAAAGGTTGGGAAGGGATCTTAAAGGCGTAGGGACTGAGCAAGCCTGGGAGATGAGACACATGATCGATCGCCGCTCCTTTCTGAAGGTTACCGTCGGCGCGGCCGCCATGGCCGCGTCGGGTCCCCACTGCTACTGCGCCGCGCCGAAGCGCAATTTGCGCAAGGCGATTATGTATTCGACGATCGGCGTGAAGGGGAGCGTGTTGGAAAAGTTCCGCGCGATGAAGGAGGCGGGGTTCGAAGGGGTGGAGCCGATGGGGGGGATGGACCGCGACGAAGTGATCGCGGCGTTCAAGGAGACCGGGCTGGAGGCCGCGAGCGTCTGCTGCCACACGCACTGGGACAAGCCGCTTTCGGCGCCGGACGAAGCGACGCGCAAGATCGGTTTCGACGGACTGGTGACCAGCCTGCACGACGCGAAGGCGTACGGCGCCGGGAGCGTGCTGCTGGTGCCAGGCGTGGCCCGCAACGGCGTCACGTACCGGGAATGTTTCGACCGCTCGATCGTGGAGATCCGGAAGGCGATTCCCGTCGCGAAAGAGACCGGCGTAAAGATCTCCATCGAGAACGTCGGGAATAACTTCATCGTGAAGCCGGAGCAGGCGATCGAGTACCTCGACGCCATCAACAGCGAGTGGGTGGGCTTTCATTTCGACATCGGAAACGTCGGCCGCACGGGCGCGGCCGCCGAGCGATGGATCAGCGTGATCGGGAAGCGCATCAATCGCATTCACGTGAAAGACTACAGTGCGAAACCGACGGCGCCGGAGGCGACGGGGCGCACGCGGCCAAAACTCCTGGACGGCGACACGAACTGGCCGGCGGTGATGAAGGCACTGGACGACGCGGGGTACGGCGGGTGGGCGATTTCGGAGCAGCCGGGTAACCAGGCGGCGGACGTGGAAACGGCGCGTGATCTGGCGCAACGGATGGACCGGATTTTCGCGCTGTAAGATTCGCCAGCGCTCCGGCACGTTCGACGGCTTCCTCCCTGCCCCCTTTCTGATGTTCACCGACGGCCAGTGGACGCCGGCGCGGCTGCCGGGTCGAGGTCGGTCGCGCCCAGGTCCGTGCCCTCGCTGGTCAGCCCCAGCGTCTTCACGATTCGCGCCTCGTCAAACGAGCCCACGTCTTCGGCGCCGGGCGGCAGCGCGATGGTGACGTACAGGGGCGCCGGCTTCTCGTCGCGGAAGCGGAACCACAGCAGGTACTCCCCGCCGGGTTTCAGCTCGGCGGCGCCGAGGGACTGGAGGATCACCTGCTTCGCCCCTTGCGGCGCCTTGGCGCCGAGAATCTTCTGGGCGCTGGGGCGGAAGAACTTCTTGAAGCCGTTCATTTCCCCGGCCGTCGGGATGATGTACCAGCCGCCGAGGTTCGCCGGCGGGATGAAACCCCACGCCATGCCGCGCGCTTCGCCCTCGGGCACGCGGAAGCGGATGGCGTCGAGCTTTTTGCCCCGCGCGTTCAGCGTGAGCTTATGCCAGACGGGCTTGCCCGGCTCGGGCGAGGTCGGGACCTCCCGGAACCGCGGCGCGACCGACTGCAGCGGGGCCGTGAACGCCGCCCCCTGCGTCTGGGCGGCCGCGGCGGTGAGCCCCTCGTCGAACTGCGCGTCGGTGATCCCGGTCCCGGCCGCCGGGTCGGCGGCGAACGCCGCTAAGGCGGCCAGCGCCAACACGAACACCGCCGCCGGCCAAGGGATTCGCTTCATCTTCATCGGGCTCCTTTGTCGCGCCAGGATACCACATCAACGAGACACGAGTACCGGAACGCCGTTCCATTGAGGTTTCGTCTCGGCGGGAATCTCCCGACCGTCGCTGGCCGCGAGAACCGCAGCCGCTCCAGCGCACGCTCGCCGTACTGCCGGTAATTGCCCACGGTCCGCTCGTCGGCGTGAGGATTCCTTCGCGCTCATAATACCGCACCGTGGACGCCGGCACGCCCGCGGCGGCAGCGAGCCGGCCGATCGTGTAGGTCTTCATCGCACCCCTCTATGAGTTCCGGCGCGGCGGCGCTGTACACCGCTCATGCCACGGGCTTCACCGCGTACACTTTCACGCTCGCCGCGTACTCGTTCACGTCATACCGGCGCAGCACGTGATCGATCCCGCCGTGGACGTCGGAACCCGACGGCGTGCAGCAGCCGCCCTGACCCTCGACCTTCGAATACGCGTTCAGGTCCGCGCCGCTGTCAACGACGGCGACGTCGCCGAAGCCCGCCTCGGCCAGCGCCCGGCGGTACGCCCCGATCTCGATGGCCCCGGCCACGCACCCGACGTACGCCATGAGGTCGCCGGCGATCTCCGGCGGCAGCGGCTTCTTCAGCGCGATGTCGCTCACGGCCAGCCGGCCGCCGGGCTTCAGGACGCGCGCGATCTCGCGGAACACCGCGTTCTTGTCCGGCGCGAGGTTGATCACGCAGTTGCTGATCACCACGTCCGCCGAGCCGTCCGGCAGCGGGATGTCGTCAATGGTGGCGAGGTGAAACTCCACGTTCGTCGCCCCGCTCTTCGCCGCGTTCTGACTCGCCAGCGCGATCATTTCCGGCGTCATGTCGATGCCGACAGCCTTGCCCGTCGGGCCGACCTTCCGCGCCGCGAGGAATACGTCCAGCCCGCCTCCGCTGCCGAGGTCCACGACCACCTCGCCCGGCCGCAGGCTGGCCGTCGCGGTGGGGTTGCCGCAGGAAAGCCCCATGTTCGCCTCGGCCGGAATGGCCGACAGTTCCTCCGGCGAATAGCCGAACGCCTCGGCCACCGCGCGGACGCCGTCGCTGTTGCTCGACAGCCCGCTCCTGGCGGTACCGCCGTATTTCTCGCGGACGATGGTCGTCACGTCGGCGCGGGCGCCGCCCGCATTTTCGGCGCTGCCCGCGGTTTCGCCGCCGCAGCAACTCGGGCCGCAGCAGGCATTTTTGGTTTCGCTCGTCGTGGTGCTCATATTGATCTCCAAGGTATCAGGACGACGACCATCGCCGCCCGTCACCCCTGGAGACGGGCGACGGGCGGAAAGGACGCAAAAAATTCAACCGCCACACTCCGGCCCGCCGTCGACATCGCCGCAGTAGCGTCCGGACCGCTCCGTCGTCTCGTAATCCACGACGTTGCCGCGCACGTCCCGCTCGACGCGGCAGCAGTCAAGGAGCATGTCCCGTAGCTGCCCCCGGGCCCGTTGTACCCTGGACTTGGCGCCCGACAGCGAAATGCCCAGTCGGTCGGCAATGTCCTGCTGGCTCATCCCGTCGAAGTGCGCCAGCGTCATCGCCTGGCGGTAGGGCTCCGGCAGCAGTTCCACCATGCGCGTCAGGCACGGCGTCAATTCCCGGACCGCTTCCCGCTGGGCTGCCTCACCGCCGTCTGCCGCCGGCTCGACGTCCGCTATGTCGGCGTGCCCCCGGACGGCGCGGGCGCGG
>Ga0075430_100004598_pt1 | contig 11615 bp, 9 predicted proteins | sample RhiMetdeltSRZDD4_FD_75294 | JGI IMG/M metagenome (GOLD analysis project Ga0075430, IMG submission 75294) | Populus rhizosphere microbial communities from Tennessee, USA - Rhizosphere MetaG P. deltoides SRZDD4 | ecosystem: Host-associated > Plants > Roots > Rhizosphere > Soil | place: USA... | reverse complement strand
TAAATGGGCTCGCAAAAACGTCAACGCCCAATCGCCAACTCCAGGTGTCTATTCCCAGTACCAGACGAAGACGGCACCTTTGGCGCCAAAGCGAAGGTGTCCGACCCTCCAGCCGCCGACACTGAAATGTTAATCAGGCGATCGCGGCCAATCGATGTCGCGAACGTCGCAGCCTCTTCGACGAGGGCCTCCCACGATTTGGTCGTGCTTTCAAATCTCCGGCACTGAACTCTCATCCAATCCTCCCTCGTCGGCATAGCTCGAGGTGAAAACCGCCGTAGTCTAGCCGCGTCCTGTTAACCGTTCACGTTCTGGGGCGTTATTGCTGGCATGGAAGGCAACTCGATGCTGCGAGGCGCCACCGCCAACGCCGGGTCAAGGCACCCGCTCCTGATGGAACCGCCACGCCGGCCCCACCGTCTGGTGACAGTGTGTCGCTCTACACCGCGGTTCAGGAACAACTGGGGTTGAGGCTCGACGCCCAGCGCGGCCCTGTCGACGTGCTCGTGATCGAGTCGGCCCAACGCCCGGTCGAAGACTGACGGTCCGGCTAAAGCCGGACACTACGGGACAAATCGCCAATGAGCCTCTTCGAAGACATTCGCTTCGCGTCGCGAGTACTGCTGAAACGGCGGTGGATGACGGCGGCTGCCGTGGTGGCACTGGCGCTGGGAATCGCGGCCAATAGCGCCGTCTTCACGTTCGTGAATGCCGTCATTCTTCGTGGCGTCCCATTCCCCGACCCGGATCGCGTGGTGGCGATGGGCACACGAGACGCACGCAATCGCCAAATGGGCGTCTCCTATTACGACTTCCTCGATTGGCGTGAGGCCGCGAAAAGCTTCTCGGACATCTCGCTGATGGCGCAGCCGACGTTCAATGTCAGCGAGCCGGGCACGCCGCCGGAGCGCTATAACGGCGCGTACGTATCAGCGAGCACCTTTCAGCTGATTGGCACTCAAGCCCAGGTCGGCCGCGGATTCATCGCGGAAGACGATCTCGACGGCGCCAGACCCGTTGCGGTGCTCGGGTACAGCATCTGGCAATCGCGGTACGCCGGCGATCCCAACGTGATTGGGAAAACGATCAGGATCAACGACTTGCTGGCAACGGTCGTTGGCGTGATGCCGCCTGGCATGCAGTTCCCACCGAACACTGATCTCTGGCTGCCGTTCGGCCAGGCGACGATCAATCGCGGCCAAAGCCGGCAGATGCGCAACTACCAGGTCATCGCGCGCCTTGCCGACGGTGTCACCATCCCGCAAGCGCAAAGTGAACTGGCCACTATTACCGCGCGGCTGGCACGTGATTACCCGAAGACCAATGAGGGTATCGTGCCGACGGTCGTCACCTACAACGAACGCGCCGTTGGCAACCAGATCAGGCTGGTGTTCTTCTCCTTGATGGGGGCCGTCGGCTTCGTCCTGCTGATCGCCTGCAGCAACGTGGCCAATCTCTTGTTGGCGCGATCGGCCGAACGGGCAAAGGAAGTGGGCGTTCGGGTGTCGCTCGGCGCAAGCCGCGGGCGCGTCATCCGCCAACTGCTGGTCGAGAGCGTGATGCTCTCGTTGCTCGGGGGACTTGCCGGCCTTCCGCTCGCTTACGTCGGCATCCGCATCTTCGACTCGCTCACGCAGAACGTCGGCAAACCCTACTGGATGGAGTTCTCGATCGACCCCATCGTCCTGGCCTTCTTCTTTGCCATCTGCCTCATCACCGGCGTCGTGTTCGGGCTCGCTCCCGCGCTGCACGTGTCGAAGACGAGCCTCAACGAAGTGCTGAAAGAAGGCGGGCGCTCCGGATCGAGCGGAATCAGGGCACACCGCTGGACCAGTGGGCTGCTGGTCGTGCAGGTCGCGCTGACGCTGGTGCTGCTCGCGGGCGCCGGGTTCATGATGCGGAGTTTCTTCATGCTCTACCGCCTGGATCTCGGCTTCGAGACGCCGCGCCTCTTGACGATGCAGGTCAACCTGAACGATCGGAGATACCCAACGTCAGAGGATCGGAACGCCTTCGCTCGCCGGCTGACCGAGCGATTGGCCGGAATCGGAGCGCTCGAAGCGGTGACGACAGCCAGCAACTTCCCGCTTGGCGGCGGAGCGGGCCTCGAGCTGACGATCGATGGCCGCACGGATCCGAATGCCCGGCGCCCGATCGTCACGATGTTGAGCGTGGGAGCGAAATATTTCGACACCGTCGGCATTCGCATACTGCGCGGTCGCGGTTTCACCGATTCCGACCAGACTCCTGGACGCGGCGCAGTGATCGTGAACCAGCGCTTCGCTGACATGTATTTCAAAGGGGAAGACCCGGTCGGCCGCCAGATCAGCGTGACCGAGGAAGGACAGAACGGCATCGACCTTCGAGCGCAGACCGTGATCGGCGTGTCAACTATCGTGCGGCAACGCGATATCGAGAACATCGAACCAGATCCGGTCGTCTATGTGCCGTACTTCACGGGCCCGAATATGGGCCGCACTGTCGCCGTGATCGTACGCACTTCGGGCGAAACGGCGGCCGCAGTTCCGCTGATTCGACAAGCCGTGCTCGAGCTCGATGCGGATATCCCGGTATTCAACGTGCGCACCATGGACGAACTGCTGGCTCAGCGCCGCTGGCAGTACCGGGTCTTTGGTGGCATGTTCGCGGTTTTTGCCGCAATCGCACTTCTGCTCGCGGCCGTCGGGCTCTACGCGGTCATGGCGTACTCGGTGACACAACGCACACAAGAGATAGGCGTGCGCATGGTTCTCGGCGCCCCTCCGGGCGAAGTGGTCTGGCTGTTTCTTCGTCGCGCGTTCGTGCTGGTCGGGATCGGTTTGACGATCGGTATGAGCGGGGCGTTCGGCGTCGGGCGTTTGCTGCAAAGCATTCTCGTGCAGTCCACGGGCCGAGACGTGCCGGTGCTTGTGTCGATATCGTTGCTCATGATTGTCGTGGCGGTGACGGCGTGCGTGTGGCCCGCCCGACGCGCCACGCGACTCAATCCAGTAGCAGCGCTGCGTTACGAATAATGCAGAAACGCCTGGTCGTCGTTATCGATCCCGGCGCCAAAACCGCAACGGTGTTTCGGCCGGGGGCAGCGTCAGTCGTAGTCGAACTGGAGATGGACGTCCTCGACCTGAGCGATGTGATCACCGGCTTCCGCTGTTCTCTCCGCGAAATCTTCCAATAGTCGCGCTGGCCGTTCTCACGGCGCGCACAACTGGAACACAATCCCCACGTGAGCCCCTCGTTTCCCGAGTGGGTCGTCCCCATGGCGGCGACCCTGACCGACAAACGCTTTAGCGGCCCGGAATGGATCTTCGAGCGCAAGCTCGATGGCATCCGTCTCCTTGCGTTCAAGAAAGGGCGCAGCGTCCAGTTGTACTCGCGCAATCGGCTGCCCCAGCACAACCCCGCGATCGCCGACGCCATAGCCGGCTTGCCGTCGCGCGAACTCGTCCTCGACGGAGAGGTCACCGGCCTCTGGGGTCCGGCGTCGACCCGCGAGGCAGACCGGCCACGCGGCTTCGCGTATCACGTGTTCGACATCATGTGGATCGACGGGCGCGACGTGACCGCGCTTCAACTCGACGAACGGCGCGCTCTGTTGAAGTCGCTGCCCCTTCGTGCTCCGCTTCGGCGCGTTGCCGCGCTCGACGATGAGAAACCGTGGGAGCGCGCCTGCGAGGAGGGCTGGGAAGGCGTCATTGCCAAGAGGCGCGACTCCGTGTACGAGCATCGTCGATCGCCGCATTGGCTGAAGATGAAATGCGAAGCGAGCCAGGAACTGGTCGTCGGCGGCTTCACCGATCCGCAAGGCGGGCGCGTCGGGTTGGGTGCGTTGCTGGTTGGTTACTTTGAAGGCGAGGACTTCCTCTTTGCAGGCAAGGTGGGCACGGGCTTCGACACCAAGCTGCTGCTCGATCTTCGCGCCAAACTCGATCGCCTCGAAATCGAGAAGCCTCCCTTCACCAAGGCAAAAGGGTTGCCGCGCCTGCGAGCGCATTGGGTACGTCCCGAGATCGTCGTGCAGGTCGCGTTCACCGAATGGACGGTGCACGACAAGCTTCGCCACCCCCATCTCCTGGGTGTGCGCACCGACAAGACGGCCCGCGAAGTCCTGAGGGAGCGGCCGTGATCACCCATCCTGACAAGGTGCTCTTTCCCGAGGATGGGATCACGAAGGGCGCACTCGCCGCGTACTACGAAGCGATGGCCTCGATCATGCTGCCGCACATTCGCGGCCGCCCGATCACGATGGAGCGCTACCCAGCCGGAATCGGCCGCAAGGGCTTCATTCAGAAGGATGTGTCCAAGGGATTTCCCGATTGGCTCGAGCGGGTGGAGGTGCCGAAAAAAGACGGCACTGTTCACCACCCCGTCGTCGGAGACACTCGCTCGCTGTTGTGGCTCGCCAATCAGAACTGCATCACGCCGCACGTGTGGACGTCACGCGCGCCCGAGCTCTATTACCCGGATATCTGTGTCTTCGATCTCGATCCCTCACGGGAGGATCCAGACGCACTTCGCCACGCTGCGCTTGCGCTGCGCGACCTCCTCGACGAGCTGGGTCTTCACAGCTGGGTCAAGACCTCCGGCTCGAAGGGCTTTCATATCGTCGTCCCACTCGACGCCAAGGCCGACTTCGGCGCCGTTCACCGCTTCGCGCACACCGTCGGCACCGTGCTCGTCTCGCGCGAGCCGACGAGACTCACGCAGGAGTTCAGCAAGGCCGATCGGGGTGGGCGCATTCTCGTCGACACCGGTCGTAACGGGTACAGCGCGACGTTCGCGGCCCCGTACGCCGTCCGCGCCAAGCCGGGTGCGCCGATATCTGCGCCGTGCACCTGGGAAGAGGTCGAGAAGGGGGACGTCCATCCGCAAACCTTCACGATTCGGACGATCGCCGATCGTATCGATGCCGTCGGCGACCTGTGGTCGGAGATGCGCAAGCGCCGATATTCGATTGTCAGCAGGACAACGAAACTCGCTGCGGCCAAATCGCGGTAGCCTGTTGTGCGGGCTCAAACGCGACTTTGGTACTCGTTGTCGCGAGCGCATAACAGGCTGGCGCGTAGAGCGCGCCAAGAAGACGCCGTCAACGAGCCGAGGGCTTCGCCCAAATATCAAGGGGGTGCCCTTGGCTAGTTGAAAAACTGGAAAGGGGTCTGACCCCGTTCAGGAGCATCGATATGCCGTCCTTCAATCACGTAGTGACGAACGAGCAGGATCTTCGAGCGGTCATTGGCGTTCCAGGCCCGCGCTCGGTCTTGAAGGAGCGCCGCTCTCTCGACGAGCACACGCGTGCATTCATCGCGCGCTCGCCGTTCCTGCTGATGGCGACATCGGATGCGAGCGGACGATGTGACGTGTCACCCAAGGGCGACGGCCCTGGCTTCGTTCAGGTGCTCGACGATCAACGAATCGTGATTCCCGAGCGCCCCGGCAACAAGCGGCTCGACGGCATGCTCAACGTCATGGCGAATCCGCATGTCGGGCTGATCTTCCTGGTGCCCGGCCGGCAAGAGACCCTTCGAGTCAACGGCAGGGCATGGGTCACGCGCGATCCGCAATTGCTCGAGCCCTGTGTCGCGCACGGGAAAGTTCCGCTGGTCGCCATCGCGGTCGAAATCGAGCAATGCTTCCTGCATTGCCCGAAGGCGTTCCTTCGTTCACGCCTCTGGCAGACGGACGCATGGCCTGCGGCTGATGCGCTGCCCTCGATGGCGTGCGTTCTGTTCGATCAGATCCAGCCAGCCGACGCCACGCTTCAGGACTACGAGCGCGCCGTCGAAGAGGGCAACACCAAAGGCCTGTATTAGACTCTGGGCTCCAGGCCTGAAAACGGATGAGATGTTTTCTTCCTGCTCTGCTGCTGCTCACAGCGGCATGCGCGACACGCGTACCGCCGCCATCGCCATCAACGCCGCCAGCCGTCGAATTTGACGGGACCGTTGATCGGCTGATTCGGCGCGGGTGTTATCGCTGCCTGGAGCAGGCGTACGAGCAGGCGCAGGAGAAGGGCGCCCGGGAGCAGGCGTTCGAGGCGGCGGCCCTCCTGACACTTCGCTCAAAGGAACTCGGCTTACCGAGCGATCTGTGGCTCGACCGCGCGCGCGCGCGCGCGGGCACAGACGCGTCGCTCTCGCCTTATCTGGATATCGTGGACGTGATTCCGCCGGATCGACTCAGCGAGAATCGCGATGCCCTCTTCGACATCGGCCGCCGCAACCGGGCGAAAGCGTCGATCGAGATGTGGCGTGATCGGCTTCGAGACGGCGCCGGGTCTGACGCGTTTCGCGGCTATCTCGACGTGTCGCTGATCTGCACGTTCGGAACGCTCAAGGAGACGCCCGAAAGCTTTACCGCCGCAGTCGTCCCGGTCGCCAGTACCCCGCTGTTTCAGTATGCGCTCGGCGCCTGCGATGCAACCCACCGCGCACGCCTGTTGGGCGTGCGAATGTCCGAGCCGGATTTCGTTGACGCCGATTATCCGTTGGGCCGCTACGCGCTCGAAGATCCCGTCAACCCTGACGCAGAGGAGAGCCTGCGGCGCTTCGAGTCCGCCTCACTCGCGTTCCCCCGCTCGCCGGCGATCACGACGCGCATCGGCAACGTGTATCGGCTGTGGGAGGACTGGCAGCCTGCGCTTGCGGCCTACGATACGGCCCTTGCCGTCGCGCCCCATCATCCGGAAGCGACGATTGGCCGAGTCATCAGCCTGTCGCGCCTCGAACGATCGGAAGAGGCAATCGAGACCGCGACCCGCCTGATCGATGAAGGGCAGTGGCTGCTCGGCGAGGCGTATTACTGGCGCGCGTGGAATCAACTGCGGCTGAACAACTTTCAACTGGCGCGGGCGGACGCCGACCGCGCACGGACGCTCATGTCGAACGCCGCGGTCATGGTCCTGTCCGGCGTGATCGAGTGGCGGCTCGGTCGACTGGAAAGCGCTGAAAAGGATTTCGAAGGCGCGCTGGCCATCGACTTCGGCGAGTGCGAAGCGGCCTTCGATCTCGGCGTCGTCCGCGATCAACTGGGGAAACTGGTCGAAGCACTCGCCGCCTTCAAGCAGGCTGGACAGTGTTACGACCTGTCCATCACCCTACGGCGCGAAGCGATCGACAAGATTCGTCGCGGCCACGGCAGCGAGACCTTGAAGGCACGCGACTCGGCCCGTCATGAACGAACGCTCGTCGATCTCCTCGAGCGTCGGCGCGAGGTCGCTCGCGCCGTGGAGACGCTCGAAAAAGTCGGGCGGCCGGCGGCAGTGCCGTAGCATCGATCATCACAACGCTGCGCCGGTGCGCACGGGCCGGGTCGCCTCGAACCATGGACGGGCGCGGGCATCGAGCCGACTGGCAATGTCGCGAATCACGCGGTAGCGCAATACGCCTCGCGCCATCGTTGCAACGCACTGGACCATTGCGACGAGCATCGCGCTCACAATCCATCCTCCAGCACCCAGGACGGCGCTAACAACGGCTGCCACTATCCAGACAAATCCGGCAGTCGTCCACGTGACCTGAAAGCGCGTCACCGGATCCGCCCAACCTTGCGCTTGCTCCTCATCATGGCGAACGGCTCGCCCCAGGCGGCCAATCGCCAGGCCACCCAATATCAGGCTCAGCCCCGGAACGGCAACCCGGCACAGCAGCCACGTCCGCGACTCGAGGTCCACGATTCGCAAACTTCGAGCATTGCGGTCCGTCACCCACAACCAGGGAAGGAACGCGCACCACGCAGGAAGAGATCCGGCAACAACCCCGATAGTCAATCCGAGAGGTGCCGAGGGGTCTGTGTTTTCGGGAGAGAGCGCGATTGCGAAGGCAATGATTCCGAAAAACGCGGCCGCCGCGACTTGCATGATGGCGAACACGGTCGCGAGCGCACGCAGGGCTGGTGCCGGACGATAACGAACTTCGTGAACGGCAGTGCCGCGCAGCGGCGAAAACAGACCATCCTCGACCAGCACCGCTGTTCCGCCACCGCTGGCGACAGCAGCAGGTGTCGCGGTGAAGGCGGTCCGCACTTGTTCGGAGCGCAACCCCGCTGTACTGACGGCCCCGTCGATCCAATGGAGCGAGCGAATGTAATGACCAAGGGCACTTCCCGTCGGCGGCGGTTCCACAACATAGGGCAGGACCGACACGGCGCCAGCGAGGGCACATCGAACCAGTTCCGTGATCGGCTCTGAAGAATAGCTGGCTCTTGACACGACGACGAGGAGCGCTCGGAAGCCGGCCAGGTGGTGCGCGGAGAGCGCCGTCGCACGCGCGGTTGGACTGAGCGTCCAGCAGCGGCAGCGGAGATCCTCCAGCGCCTTGGCCACACTTCCAGCGACGCCTTCATCGGCGGCGGCATAGATAACGAGGACGTCTGCGTAGCCGGCCGCACTTTCTGCCGGAACCGACTGGATCGCTGGAACGGAGGGGGATGACACAGCTGGAATGTGGTGGGTGCGTATGCGGACGCGGTCCAGCAGTTGCGAGAGAACCGCATATGTCAGCACCGCCGATACAACCTGAGAGACGTCGAGCGGCACGCTCAGCCCGACCAGGCCGCTGACACTCTGCGGAGAGACACCGATCACTGCATCGCGTGCCCCGCCAATGGAATAGGCACAGAGAAACGCGTAACTCCAATAGCGGGCCAGCGGCCAGCTGCTGATGTCACCCGCATCGCCTGAATCGCTGGGCTCTCGCAGGTCATTGGCCATTTGCGCCATCCAGAATGCGTTTGCAAACGGCACGATAGGCCGCCACACGATCTCGCTCCCGCTTGTGCGCACGTTCGCAAAGACCGACAGCAGGTTCAGCCGTGCGCGGCGAAGAGCCAGAATCGTGCCGCCAGCAATGGTCCAGAGCCCGACGGCGGAAGCAAACCTGAGGACGCCGAAATATTCCTCCGCGGTAGACGCAGACGAAGCTTGCTGCCCTAGCAGTATTGCCGCTATGTAGCTCCCATCGCGATAAAGCGCATACGCATTCAGGACAGCGGCGATCGCCAACATGACCGCGAGGCCGCGCTGCAGGTTCCTGGAATCTCGATATGTGGCTCTCGAGTAGCGAGAGCGCGTCAGCCCCGACCGTCTCGGTGAAGTTGCAGACTCGGTCAACGCCCGCCGCGCCGCGTCGACCAGCGTCTGGATCGTCCGTGGGCGATCCTGGGCGGACCACGCCGCGATTGGTGGGATCGTCTCCGTGAAGTACGCGATGGATGGCGATGGGCTCACGTCCTCGATCGCGTACGTGATGATCGGGATGCCACGCCCAGCCGCTCGTTCGAGCTCGCGAATCACGTCGGGTGCTGAGTTGGCCGCGGCAGACAGCACAAACACCAGCGCGCGGCCGGTCTCGAGCGCGGTCAACGTTTCCGCTGGCGACCGATCGGACGCTCCGGAAAAACAGGTGACGCCGCCGGCCATCAACGCTTCCGCCAGCTCCATCGCAGCCGCTGAATTCTCGCGCGCCGCAGAGAGATAAACGTCCACTACCGCGGCCTCGCGAGTCATACGCCGCTGGCGCGAGCCGGTCGGGAGAGCCGCGTTCCAGCCACGAGCTCGGCCTCGCGTCGTCTCATGCGCTTCTCGATCGCCCGAACAGCGCACAGGCACAGCACGCCCGCCACGATCCAGAGGAAATCCATCACCATGGCCAATTTAACGATCGCTTCGTCAGCCCACTCGTCTGCGTCGCCGATGCTGGCAGTGAAGATCGAGATCGGAATGAGCGCGACCGGAAGAAGCCACAGCAATACGAGCCATCGCGGGGCTGCGGTGCTCTTGCTCGACTTCGGCTGTGATGACGATCCGAGGCGAACGCTGGCGTCCCATAGAGCTGCCACGACGGCCGAGCCTCCCTCGAGTTGCAACCCGGGCCACATGAACCGTCCGGGAACGCGGCGCGCGCTGAATCGAAGACCCTCTACGCCTGCGGCCTCGAGAGTCAGGAATGAAGTCGCCAGCCAGGTGAGCCACACGAACGCAGACGGGAGCAGCATGATCAACTGGAGAACTGCCAGCGCAAGCACACGCTCGGCCACATCCTCTTCACCGAACAGCGATCGCATGTAGACTGCATTTGCATAGGAATCGACGTTGGCGATCAGGTCCAGGATGGCCATCACGAGCAATATCCACAGCAGCACCGTCATCCAGGTCGCCGTCACGCGCCTGACGACAGCGGGCGACCCATGCCAGATCTGTTCGGCGCTGGGAAGAGGACGCAGCGCATCCTCGCCCCCTTGCATACGCGTTTGAACGATCTCGGCCAGCATCCCGACCTGCGTCGGCAAATCGACGGAGGAAGGTGCCAGCCAGTCCAATGTCCCGACGTTGAACAACAGGCCACCCGTGGGAACGGTGTCGTCTGTGCGAAACGGAATGATGGGATCGCCATCGCGCGCGGCGCGTTCGACCTCGCGTCGAACCTGCGGCGATCGATTCGAATGTTCCGAGAACACGAGCACGAGCGAGGTGCACTCACCGATGGCGTCATACAACGCCTGCGCGTAGTCCTTGCCGGGCGTAATGTCGCGGGGAGCAATCCAGCAGGGAACGCCGCGGCCCTCGATTGCCGCGCATACGGCCTGGGCAATCTCGCGGTCTTCGCTTGCATGACTGATGAAAACACGCCCCGCCATCAACCTCGTCCGTCGGTAGCCAGAGGCGGGTCTTCAAGACCCGCCTGCAACCGGGCGCAGCACAGATTGCTGCCCCTGTGCCCGTAGGGAGCATAGCCTGCCTTATTCATTAACGACAGAAGCCCCACACGCCAACAGCGACGGTGATCCCCAAGAGAGAGTCGACGAGATAGTGGTAACGGCCCAGGACCGTCGCCGCCACGATGGCCGCGGCAACGACGAGAAAGACGACCCCCGCGTGCGGCATCACGTCGACAACGGCTAGTGCCGTCGCGACCGCGCCAGCAGCGTGACCGCTCGGAATGGTGTTGGCCTGAATGCTGCCGCGATCGAGGATGGACGCGTTGAATCGCCGGAGTGTCGACTGCGGGTGACGCATGCCTGCGGCGCCTTCAATCACTCGTGGGGGCCGTGTCTGCAGCCAGGGCATCGCACCGTACGCAATGAACTCCGCCAGCAGCACGACCGTCCAGAAGCGCGGCAGCGCGCTGACATGGCCGCCGAGGAGCAGAGTCGCAACCGCGGCGGGGATCACTGGATAGACAAGGAGGTACGCCAACTCCAACGACTCGCGCACGAATCGTGGACTGGCCTCATACGCGGCGAAGATCCCGGGTTGCCGCAGGAATCGTCGGTCCACGCTCATCAGCCATGCTTCGACTTCGGGCATCGGGCGCACGAAGAACAGCCCTGACAGCCAGTACCCGATGAGCAGCACCGGTATTGGAACCAGGATCGCAAAGGTGAGCGCGTTGATCCTTAAACCTGGCGATGCAAAAGCCTGCGCGGCGAGCACGACACCGCAGGCCACCACTCCGGCCAGCGTGGGGACGCGCGCCCGGACGAAACGGGTGTCAGCGAATGCGACCACCAGCAGGTATACGTAGTACGCAAATGCGATCCACTCCCATCGCAGCGCGATCACGACTGTCCGTTCCCTTGAGATATAGACGACGCGCCGAGGGATTTCGTCAGAGCAGGCGCGG
>Ga0075430_100004594_pt1 | contig 11618 bp, 11 predicted proteins | sample RhiMetdeltSRZDD4_FD_75294 | JGI IMG/M metagenome (GOLD analysis project Ga0075430, IMG submission 75294) | Populus rhizosphere microbial communities from Tennessee, USA - Rhizosphere MetaG P. deltoides SRZDD4 | ecosystem: Host-associated > Plants > Roots > Rhizosphere > Soil | place: USA... | reverse complement strand
GTCCGCGCGGCCACCGCCACTCGCAGCCCGTCCTTGGCGAGGCGGAGGACGATGGCGCGGCCGATGCCGCGGCCGCCGCCGGTGACGAGGGCGACGCGGGAGGTCACGCCCTCAGTCTACGGGCTCTCGATGCAGAAGAGGAAGATGAGCGGGCGAGTCCCGCCCTCGTTCGGGTCCACGAGGCAGCGTGCGCGCGGCGACGTGGTGGCCGTGGACGGCGGGCTCGGCTGACTCGAGGCGCATCCGGACATCGCGAGCACGACGAGAGCGAGGACGAGCAGGCGCCTGGTCATGGCGCGGTATTATACGGGCCGCCCATGCCCCGCGCGTTCGTCCGCGAAAGTCTCGTCGGCGCCGTGGAGCGCTTGCGACCCGGCATGAAGGTCCTGGTCCCCCCCGCGTGCGGCGAGCCGACCGCGCTGCTCGCCGAGATCTGTCGTCAGGCCGATCGACTCCGTGACCTCACCGTCCTCGGCGGCATTCATCTCGGTGACTTCGGTTTTGCCCGGCCGCAGCACGCCCCGCTGGCCGCGGCGACCTGGCACATGTCGCCGCAGCTCGAGGACGCCCGGCGCCGCGGCCGCGTGGAGTTCGTTCCGGTCCGTTACTCCGAGGTGATCACGGAGTTCGCGCGGGGCGGCGCCTGGGCGCCGGACTGCGTGCTGGTGCACACGGCACCGCCCGACGAGCGCGGTTACCTGAGCCTCGGCGTCGCGGTGGGGGTGGCGCTGCCGGCGGCGCGGACGGCGCCGCTCGTGATCGCGCAGGTCAATCCCCGCATGCCCCGGACGCGCGGCAACTGCTGGCTGCACCGCAGTCAGATCGATGCCTGGGTCGAGGTCGACGCGCCGCTGGTCGAGTACCCGCCGCCCGTCGTCGGCGACGTCGAGCGCGCCATCGGCCGGCACGTCGCCGGCCTCGTTCCCGACGGCGCCACCGTGCAGGTCGGCGTGGGCGCCATTCCCCAGGCGGTGCTCGAATCGCTGGGCGACCATCGCGATCTCGCGCTCCACTCGCTGCTCGTCGACGCCTCGGTGGCGCTGGTGGAGCGCGGCGTCGTCACGGCGGCGCGCAAGCCGTTTCATCGCGGGCGCCTCGACATCGCCGAGGCCATGGGCACCCGCCGGCTCTTCGACTTCCTGCACGAAAACCCGCGCGTCAACATGGAATCGTCCGCCTTCGTGCACGATCCCGACGTGGTGGCGCGGCTCGACCGCTTCGTGTCGATCAACTCCGCGCTCGAGATCGATCTGACCGGACAGGTCAATGCGGAGAGCCTGGGGGCACGACAGGTGGCGGGGATCGGGGGTCAGTTCGATTTCGTCATCGGCGCCTCGCGCGCGCGGGACGGCGCGTCCATCATCGCTATGCCGTCGACGGGCGGCCGCGACGGCGGCGTCTCACGGATCGTGCCGCAGCTGGCGGCGGGGGCGGCCGTGACGACCCCGCGATATCTCGCGGACTGGGTGGTGACGGAGCACGGAGCGGCCCGACTACGGGGACTGGGAGTGCGACAGCGGGCCGCGGCGCTGACCGCCGTGGCCCACCCGCGCTATCGGGAAGAGCTGGAGCGTGTACTCACTTCCTAGCGGCGTCGATCTTGGTGAAGATCTCCTCGTTCTCAGGGAAGCGGTACGTCTCCTGGTTCGAGTACGCCGTGCTGCCGTTGATGGAGACCTCGAAGATGCCCCCTGCGCCCTCGCGCAGCTGGGCGGTGATGCCGTACTTGTCCTTGATGGCGGCCTGCAAACTGGAGGCCTGGGGAAGGTAGTTTCACTCCCCGCAATAGAGGATCTCGATATCCATCCGCGCACCTCCTCCCGGACGTTGTCGCCTTCATTGTATAAGAGTTGGGCAGTCGGCCTGAGGATTCCATGCCGCCCGTGCTGATCGACACCGACCCCGGGGTCGACGACGCGCTCGCGCTGCTGCAGGCATGGGGTACGCCGTCGCTGGCCACCGAGGTGATCACCACGGTGGCCGGAAACGTGCCGGTGGCCAGCGGAACCCTCAACGTCTTCCGGTTACTCGCACTGCGAGGCCCCCGGCGGGAACCGCTCGTCGCCCAGGGGGCCGCCGCGCCGCTCTCCCGTCCGCTGCGCACCGCCACCGACTACCACGGTCAGGACGGGCTCGGCGACCTCGGCGACTGGCCGGCGGCGGAGCCGAGGCTGGCGGCCGAGGGTGCCGTCGCCCTCATCGTGGCCGCCGCCCGCCGCCACGGCGCACGGCTGACGCTCATCGCGCTCGGGCCGCTGACGAACATCGCGCTCGCCGTGGCCGCCGACGCGGCGGCCATGCGAGGCGTCGGCCGCGTGGTGGTCATGGGCGGCGCCGTCGACGTCCCCGGCAACGTCACACCGGAGGCGGAGTTCAACATCCACGTCGATCCGGAGGCGGCTGCGGCCGTAGTCGCGGCCGGTCTGGCCCTCGACCTCGTGCCGCTGGACGCCACCCGGCAGGCGGTGCTCGAGCGGCCCGCGCTCCACGCCGCCCTGGTGGCCGCGCCGCCCGGCCTGGCCGCGCGTGTCGCGCGCTTCACCGAGCCGTCGTTCGGCGCGGACGGCAAGGGGCGCCTCACGCTGCACGATCCGCTCGCGGTCGGGGTCGCCGCCGATCCGTCGCTGACCACGTGGGAGGCGGCACGCCTCGAGGTGGGACGTGAGGGCCAGACGCGTCGGGTCACCGGCACGCCCAACGTGCGCATCGCGCGTACCGTCGACGCGCGACGGTTCCTCCGCACGTTCCTCGACGCGCTGTGCCGCGCGTCCTCGTAGTCGGCTCCGCGAACGTCGACTTCACCCTGGCGCTGTCGCGTCTGCCGACAGCCGGCGAGACGGTCACCGACGGAACGCTGCTGGTGAACCATGGCGGCAAGGGCGCCAACCAGGCGGTGGCCGCGCGCCGGCTCGGCGCCGACGTGCGGCTCATCGGCTGCGTCGGCGACGACGCCTCCGGCCGCGCGGTGCGCGCCGCGCTGGTGGCCGAGGGGGTCGGTACGGCCGGGGTGGCGACGAGCGGAGCGGCCGCGACCGGCACCGCGCTCATCCTGGTGGACCGCGAGGGGCGCAATCAGATCGCGGTGGCCCCGGGCGCCAACCGCGCCCTCACCGTCGAGCACGTACGCGAGCGCATCGACGACATCGCCTGGGCGGACATCGTCCTCGCGTCGTGCGAGGTGCCGCTGGAGGCCGTGCGCTGTGCGCTCGAGCTCGCGCGCCGGCGTGGGATCGCGACCGTGCTGAACCCGGCCCCCGTCCCCGACGTGGGCCTGGACTTTCTCCAGCTCGTCGACCACCTGACACCGAACGCCGGAGAGGCGGCACGACTCGCGGGCGTCGACGGCGACGCGGCGGCGGCGGAAATACTGATGGCGCGGGGCGCGCGGTCCGTGGTGGTCACGCTCGGCGAGCGCGGCGTGCTGGCGTGCGGCGATGGGCCGCCGTACCGCGTCCCGGCCTTCGGCGTCGAGGTCGTCGATACCACCGCCGCCGGCGACGCGTTCAACGGGGCCCTGGCGGTGGCGTTGACCGAGGGGCGCGAGCGGCCGGCGGCGCTTCGATTCGCCAGCGCGGCGGCGGCCCTGGCATGTACGCGGCGTGGCGCCCAGGCGTCGCTGCCGACGCGGGCCGAGGTCGAGCGGCTGGTGGGCTAACGCGCCTTGCGGCGCTCGAGCGCCTCCAGCAGACGCTCGGCCTGCTCGATGTTCCGGCGGGCGTTCGGGTGGTGCGGCTCCATGTCGAGCACCAAGCGCCACTCGGCGATGGACTCCTGCAGGCGTTCTTCGCGGAAGTGCCGGATGCCTTCCTGGTAGTGATGATCGATGACCTGGCGACGGGCCTGCTGCACGAGGCTGGCGATGTCGAGGTAATCCGGCTGCAGGCGTGCCAGCTGCCGCAGCGTCTTGTACCCGTCGTCGTAGCTCTTCTGCTCGATGAGCGTGTAGCCCTGCCGATAGAGCGTCAGCTTCTTCAGCTCCATGAGCTCGCGATCGCTGGGATTGAGCGCGATGTAGCGGTCGATGTCGGCGAGCGCGACGCTGTACTCTTTGCGGTCGATGGCGTCACGAATGTCCGCCAGCATCGGATCGACCTCCGGCGGCTCTTCCGTTCCCGCCGAGCGGTCGGGCGTGGGGCGTGACGGAGCCGGTGGAGCCGTGGCCGCCCGTGCGCCCGCCGCCGCCGCGAACGGCAGTCCCGGAATCTCCGGGATCTTCAGGGTCGTTCCGACCACCAGCGGACGGCCGGCGGGCAGCCGGTTCGTCTCCCAGATCACCTCGCCGCGCGAACGGTCACCATAGTAGCGCTCGGCGATCGATCCCAGCGTCTCGCCCGCCCGCACGGTGTGGGTGACCGAGTCGACCTCGCGCACCGAGCCGCGGAGCAGCGCCGCCGCCGCCGTATTGTCGGGCTCGAGCGCCAGCACGGACAGGAGCTTGCGGCGTGCCTCGACGTGCGCGCCCCGACCGAAGGCCGCACGCGCCTCGGCCAGGCGCTCGCTCGCGCGGCGCTGGATGCGGCCCTCGAGCTTCGTCTGCTCGGTGCGCGTCTCCGCATTCTCGGGGTCGATGGCGCGGGCGACCTTCCACTCGAGGAGGGCGGCGCGGAGCTGGCCGTCGCGCTCGAGGAGTCGCGCCCGCTGGTGGTGCGTGGAGACCATCTCCGCACGTGGCGGGATGGTGGCGCAGCCGGCGAGCAGCAGGGCGCCGGCCACGAGTGCGGCCGCCCTTCTCACCGCAGATTCTCGGGATGGAACACGTTCAGGTTCCTCGCGAACTGCTCGAGCGTCATCTCCGCGTAAATCTGGCTGCGGCTGATGCGGAGCATGTCGACGAACGCGGCGTTGCTCTCGCGTCGCACGGTGAAGGCGGCCTGGTAGCCCTGCTCCTTCACCTTGACGAGAACGGCCTCGTCGAAGCGCCCGTAAGGGTAGGCGAGGAAGCTGATCGGCCGGCCGATGTGCTTGGCGAGCACCCGCGGCGGCTCGATGAGCTCGGTGTGCATCCGGCGACCGTAGGTGGTCTCGCTCTCCTGATCGCCGCGGCGCAGATCGTTGTGGGACTTCGAGTGCGCCTGCACGTCGAATCCCTCGGCGGCCAGGGCCTTCAGGTCGTCCCAGTTGAGCGCGTTCCGCCCGGCGCCGACGTAGTCGGTGTACACGAAGAGAGTGGCGGTGAATCCCAGCTCTTTCAGGACGGGGTAGGCATGCTCACGGAACGAGCGGTACCCGTCGTCGAACGTCAGCACCACCGTCTTCCTGGGCAGCTGGCGCCGGAGGTGGAGCCACTCGACGAACTCGGCGGCGCTGACGACGCGGAAGCCATGGGTCTTCAGATATTTCATCTGCTCGGTGAAGGCGTCGACGCCGAGCACGAGCCGGCCTCGCGGATTCTTGCCGAAGTTGTGATAGACGAGGACGGGCACGAGCTGATAGCCGGTGGCGTCGACACCCGACACATTCCACGGCCTCTTCGGGATCACCACCTGCTGACCACGCGCGAACGTCCGCGTGCCCATGAAATCCTCGATCATCCAGCTCTTGCCGGCATCACCGAGATGTGTCCGGGCGAGGTCGTCCGCCGTCTCGCCAGCCTTGGCGACGACCACGAGGAAGTCGTCCGATTCGCCGACGGTCGTGCTCGTTCCCACGACCGCCGCCATCGCCCGCTGCTGCAGGGCAGTCAGCGTTGCGCACCCGCTCAGCAGCAGGGCGGCCGCCAGCGCGAGGGCGGGCGTCAACGCCGGAACCCCAGCACTTCGTAGACTTCGACTTCTTCTTCCTTGCCCTTGACCTTGAGCGGCCCGCGCGACAGCGCCTCGACCATATCGTGGACCGCCTCGTACGTCCGGCGCGACAACAGGATCGAGCCCGGCTTGGCGTGGCCCTGCAGGCGGGCCGCCACGTTCACGCTGTCGCCGATGACGGTGTACTCCATGCGCTCCTCGGTGCCGACGGTGCCGGCCACCACCTCGCCGAGGGCGACGCCGATCCCGACCTCGAAGGGATCGAGCCCGCGCATCGAGCGCGCCTTGCTCAGCTCGGTGAGCGCGGTGCGCATATCGATGGCCGTCTTCACGGCGCGGGCGGTGTGGTCGGGGTGGGCAATCGGCGCGCCGAAGACGCACATGACGGCGTCGCCGAGGAACTTGTCGAGGGTGCCGTCGTACCGGAACGTGGTCTCGATGGCCGTCGTGTAGAACTCGTTGAGAAGGCTGACGACCTGCTCCGGCGACAGCCGCTCGGAGATGGCGGTGAAGCCGCGGATGTCGCAGAAGACGACGGTGGCCTCCCGCCGCTCGCCCGACAGCATCAGATGCTCCGGATCCTTGAGCACCTCCTCGACGACCTCGCGGGCGACGTAGCGCGTGAATGCGCGCTTGATCATCTCCTTCTCGCGCAGGCTGCGCACCATGCGATTGAACGAGGCGGTCAGCACACCCAGCTCGTCGTGCGTGGTGACCGGGATCTGGACGGCGAGATTCCCGCCGGCGATGAGCTGCGTCGCCTCGACGAGGCGGAAGATCGGCCGCGACAGCACGGTGGCCAGGGTGACCGCGCCCGCCACGCCGAGCACGATCATGAATGCCGTCACGTAGATCGCCTGCTGACGCGCCTCGGTCACGGCGTGGGTGACCGCGAGCTTGCTGAAGCCGATGTAGAGCGTGCCGACCGGTGTCTTGCTGAAGGCGAGCGGCGTCGCGAAGTCGATGATCTCCGCCTCGCCGTCCTCCGGGCGGTACGTCTGGATCACCGCGCGATCGGTGGGGACGGCGAGCGAGGCCGGACGCGTGAGACGCTTGCCGATCATCGACACGTTCGAGTGCGCGCGCACGACGCCGTCCTCGTCGGCGAAGATCACGTAGGCGACGTCCTTGTCGTGCATCGCCTCCTTCACGAGGATGTTGAGGGTGAGGTCGTCGTTGGAGACGAGCGCGCTCTTGGCGCCGCCGGCGAGGTTGGCGGCGATGGTGAGGCCCCGCTTGGTCACCGCGTCGGTGAGGGTCTGCGCTTGCTTGCGGAGCAGGGAGGCGCTGACGAGCAGCACGGCCAGGACCACGAGACCGGTGATGAGAAGGCTGAGCTTGACCTTGAGGGGCAGCCGGAACTTCACCGGTGAGTTCTCACAGAAAATGAGCGTATCGTCCGGGCCCGGCGCTGGTCAATTTTCTACGGCGGGCCAGAAATCCTTTGGTTACGGGATCTTCGCGCGCATCACCCCGATCCGAACGAGAGCTTCCTCCACCCGCCGAGGCGAGATGCGTCCGCGGCGGACCGCTGTACCAAGACCCTCCATGACGACGGCGGCGGCGGAAACTCCGCCGGGCAGCCGATCGTCGGCGATGAGCACCACGTCGACGCCGGCCCGGAGGGTTCGCAGGGCGGCGTCGGCGAGACCGTAGTGCTTGTCGATGGCGCCCATTCGCAAGTCATCGCTGACGACGACGCCGCGCCAGCCCAGATCGCGCCGCAGGAGGCCGGTGATCGTGCGCTCGGACAGCGTGGCCGGGTAGCGTCGATCCAGCCGGCGATTGAAGACGTGCGCGGTCATCACGCTGTCCACCACGCCTTCCGCCAGCAGCATGCGATAGGGCGCGAGCTCGACGGTCGGGTTGGCGGTGTCGGTGACGTCGACGAAGCCATGATGCGAGTCGGCGACACTGGAGCCGTGGCCCGGGAAGTGCTTGAGGGCGGTGATCAGCCCCGCGGCGTGCATGCCGGAGATGAATGCCCTCGCCTGCGCGGCCACCAGCGCCGGATTGGCGCCGAACGAGCGGCCCACGCCGACGATGACGGGATTCGCCGGGTTGTAGCCGACGTCGACCACGGGCGCGAGATTCCAGTTGATGCCGGCCTCGCGCAGCATGGTGCCGATGCGCCGCGCCTCCAGCTCCGTCTGCGCGAGATCGTTGGCGTCGCCGAGGTCTTGATGCGAGAGCGTCGCCGTATAGCCGGCGCCCGGACCGAGGCGCATCACGCGCCCGCCCTCGGCGTCGACGGCGATCAGCAGCGTGCGTCCAGTACACGCGCGGGCGCGGTCGCTGAGGGCGCGCGTCAGGCGGCCGACCTGGTCGGCATCGACGATGTTCCGGGCGAAGAGGATGACGCCGCCCACCCGCACCTGGCACAGGAGGCGTTCGAGGTCGGCGTTGTCGTCGAGCGTGGTGCCGTGAAACCCCACGAGCAGCAGCTCGCCGAGCCGGGGTGCCAGGCGAGCCGCGCGCTCGTTCCGCGCGGCGTCCGCGCCGGTGCGACAGCCGGAGACGACGAGCAGAAGGACGGCGAGGAGGGCGGCGCGCCGGAGGCTAGCGACCACCGACGGCGTCGACGAGTCGACGCACGCGCGCCGGATCCACGGGCTGGCTGACGTCGCCGCCCTGCTTCAGCGCGGTGCCGACGATCAGCGCGTCGGCCACGGAGAGGAGCTCGGCGGCCGTCTCCGGGGTCACGCCGCTGCCCACGAGAATCGGCACATCGGGGACGGCACTCCGCACGCGCTTGACGTCCTCGAGCGGTGTCACCTCGCCGGTGGCGCGACCGGAGACGACGAGCCCGTCCGCCAGCGCGCGGTGCGTGAGATCGCGGGCCTGCTGCTCGAGCTCCACCGGCACCAGCGGCACCGCGTGCTTGCCCTGCACGTCGGCGAAGATCGCGATCTCGCCGCCGAGCAGGCGACGGTCGCGCAGCAGGTCGAAGGCCTCCGTCTGCACCAGACCCTGGTCCGCCACCACGGTGCCGGCGAGGACGTTGACGCGCACGAACGTCGCACCGACGGCGCGGGCGATGGCGAGGGCGGAGCGCGCGTCGTTCTTCAGCACGTTCACGCCGAGCGGTGTGGCGGGGAGGGCGCGCCGGATCTCGGCGGCGATGACGGCCATCGCCGCCACCGTCGAGGGCGGCACGCGGCCGGGCGTGAACGGCGCGTCACCGTAATTCTCGACGATGAGCGCATCCATCCCGCCATCGACGAGCGTCTGCGCGTCGGCGAGGGCGGTGGCGATGGTGCGTTCCATGGAGCCCTCCCAGCGCGGGCTGCCGGGGAGCGGCGGGAGGTGGACCATGCCGATCAGGCGCATGACAGTCGAGCGAAATTGTAGCATCATCCGCGTCAAGCGCCCCTCGTTCCTGATCGACGCCCTCGTCGCCGAAAGGAGTACCCGTGGGTTACCAGACGCTGTTTCAGAGTCGCAGCGGCGCCGTCACCACCGTCACGCTCAACCGACCGGCGGCGCGCAACGCGCTCGACCTCGTCATGCGGCGCGAGCTGACGGCCGTCCTCGACGAGATCGAGGCGGACGCGGAGGTGCGCGTCCTGATTCTCACCGGCGCCGGCGGACACTTCTGCTCCGGCGGCGATGTGAAGACGATGCGCGAGAAGCGACACACGGCGGCCGAAGGGCGCGGGCGGGTGGAGCTCCTCAACGCGATGGTGCAGCGCCTCGTGAGCTTCCCGAAGCCGACCATCGCCATGGTCGACGGCTATGCCGTTGGCGCCGGGTCGAACCTCGCCCTCTGCTGCGACCTCATCGTGGCCTCCGAGCGGGCGAAGTTCGGCGAGCTGTTCTGGAAGATCGGCCTGGTTCCCGACGGCGGCGGCACCTGGCTCCTGCCGCGGGTGGTCGGCCTGGCCCGGGCCAAGGAGCTGATCTTCACCGCGGACATCATCGACGCCGCCGAGGCGGCGCGGATCGGCCTGGTGAACCGCGTGGTGCCGCTCGCGGACCTCGAGCGCACGACGCAGGCGCTGGCGGCGAAGATCGCGGCCGGTCCTCCGGCAGTGCTGAAGATGGCCAAGCACATGGTCAATCGTGCGGCCACGTCCGATCTCGCCTCGGCGCTCGATCTCGAGGCGTTTTCGCAGGGGATCGCGATCGCGTCCGAGGACCACCAGGAAGGGCTGGCGGCGTTCTTCGAGAAACGCCCGCCGAGATTTACCGGGGCGTAGAAGCGTCTAGCGAGGCTGCGAGGGTGCGGGCGGGATCGGCGGGACACCGCTCGGCGCAGGGTCGGGCACCGGCGGGGCGAGCGAGGGCGGCGCTGGCGGTGTCGACATCGGGGCGTGGGTGGGCGGGCGCGGCGCCTGCCGGACGGCCCGGTCCAGCTCGGGTGTCGTACCACGTATCTCGTCGGTGATGCGCTGCGCGTCCAGCGGCGTGCCGACGACCCGCGGTGTGATCAGCAGGATCAGCTCGCGCTTCTCGACCGTGCGCTCCTTGAATCCGAACAGAAAGCCGAGGAACGGGATCCGGCTGAGGATGGGGACGCCGCGGTCCGAGGCGCCACGCCGATCCTGGATGAGACCGGCCATCACGAGCGTCTGATTGTTCAGCAGCACCACTGACGTCTCGGCTTCGCGCTTGTTGATGCGGCGCGAGCCGGTTGGCGGCTCGGGATCGCCAACGTCGTTGACCTCCTGCTTCACGTCCAGGGCCACGGTGCCGCGCTCACCGATCCGCGGGGTGACGGTGAGCACGACGCCGGCGTCGCGGTACTCGACGGTCTGGTTCAGGCTTCCCGTGGTTGCCACCGTGCTCGTCGTGCCGCCCGCGGTCGCTGGCGAGGTCAGCGTGCCGGTCTGCTGGCTGGTGACGATCGGGATCGAGGCCGAGACGTTGACGATGGCTTTCTTGTTCTCGGACGTCATGACGTGCGGGTTCGAGACGACGTTGACCCGGTTCTCGCTGGCCAGCGCGTTCAGCATCGCGAAGAACTTGTCGGTCGCGAACGCAAAGGCGGTGAGTCCCGCTCCCGGCAACCCCGCGATTGCCGTCGCGGCGCCGAGGCCATCGAACCCCGTCGGCGCCGTGACGCCGGGCGTGCCGCTGGTGGAGGTGGTGACGGACTGGCTCACGAGACGAAAGCTGCCGGTCTTCAGCGCCCAATCGATGCCGAGCTTGGTGTCGTCCTGGAGAGTGATCTCGGCGACGAGCACCTCGATCAGGACCTGGCGCGGCATCTTGTCGAGCTGTCGGACGGTGGGCTCGATATCCGTCCACTGGCGTGGCGTGGTCGTCACGATGATGGAGTTCGTCGTCTCGTCCGCGATGAAGCGGAACTGGCCCTCGGCGAAGCCGACTTCGGCGAGGCCTGTGCCGCCGATGGGACCGCCGGGTCCGGTGGTGGGCGGCGGCGGTGGTGGTGGCGGCGGCTGGCCCGGCGTCCGCGCGGTGGTGGGCGGCGTCGGCGCGGCCGTGGCTACGGTCTCCTTCGCGCCGTAGATCGCGTTCAGGGTCGCCGCGAGGTCCTTGGCCTTGGCGTTCTCGGCGAAGTAGATGAAGACGCGCCGGCCGCCCGTCACGTTGATGTCGAGCTGCGCGAGAACGCGCCGGATCGTCTCGGTCTCCGACCGCCGGCCGTGCACGACGATCGAGTTCGACCGCCGCTCGGCGATCACCAGTGGAGGCCGCTCGGTGGCCGTCGGCGCCCCCCCCGGCCCGAGCGGCGGGGCCCCTGCCGGAAGCGGCATCGGAGCCGCCGGCGTCCCGGGGGCCGCGGCCGCGCGCAAGCGTCCGCCCGAGAACAGCTGGTTCAGGATTGCCGCCACCTCGGTGGCGTCCGCGAACGACACGGGAATGATCTGTACCTCGTCGAGCGACACCTGAACGTCGACGAGCTTCACG
>Ga0075430_100004593_pt1 | contig 11619 bp, 11 predicted proteins | sample RhiMetdeltSRZDD4_FD_75294 | JGI IMG/M metagenome (GOLD analysis project Ga0075430, IMG submission 75294) | Populus rhizosphere microbial communities from Tennessee, USA - Rhizosphere MetaG P. deltoides SRZDD4 | ecosystem: Host-associated > Plants > Roots > Rhizosphere > Soil | place: USA... | reverse complement strand
GACAACCTGCCGGCGGGCGAGTACTACGCGCTGCTGCTGTTTTCGATCGTCGGGATGATGATGATGGCGACGGCCACCGACCTCCTGGTGATCTTCGTCGCGCTCGAGATCCTGTCGCTGGCGGTGTATGTGTTGACCGGCATCCGCCGTGACAATCTCGCCGGGACCGAGGCGGCATTCAAGTACTTCCTCCTCGGCGCCATCTCCAGTGCCTTCTTCCTGTACGGGATTGCCTTCACCTACGGCGTGACGCGCAGCACGCGCCTGTCGGCGATCGCACAGTACCTGTCGGCTCAGTCGATGAGCGGCGAGCCGATGGTGCTCATTGCGCTTGGTCTGCTGCTGGTCGGCTTCGCGTTCAAGATCTCGGCGGTGCCCTTCCACATGTGGACGCCAGACGCGTACGAGGGCGCGCCGGCCATCGTCACCGGCTTCATGTCCACGGGTGTGAAGGCGGCGGCGTTCGCGGCGTTCGTGCGGGTGTTCCTCTCGAGCTTCGAGCCGTTCCGCGACATGTCCGCGGCCGGTCCTGGCTGGGCGCCGATCGTTGCGGTGCTCGCGGTGGCGACGATGATCCTCGGGACGGTCGTCGGCGTGGCGCAGGGCAATCTCAAGCGGATGCTCGCGTATTCGAGCATCGCGCACGGCGGCTACCTGCTGGTCGGCCTCGTCGCGGCCAACCAGGTGGGGAAGGCCGCCATCCTGTTTTATCTGCTCGCGTACTCGGTGACCAACCTCGCCGCGTTCGGCGTCATTGCGATGCTCGGCGCGCGCGATCGCGCCAACGACAGCCTGCGCGACTATGCCGGCCTGTGGAACAGCAGCCCCGGGTTGGCGGCGCTGATGACGGTCTGTCTGCTCTCGCTCGGCGGCCTGCCACCGACGGCCGGGTTCATCGGCAAGTGGTACATCTTCCAGGCGGCGGTGAGCGCCGGCTACTACTGGCTGGCGATCATCGGTGTGCTGACGACTGTCGTCTCGGTGTTCTTCTACCTGCGCGTGGTCGTGATGATGTACATGGCCGAACGCGACGGCGCTCCGGAGCCGGCGCGTATTAGCGGCTTCGGCATGGCCGCTCTGGCGCTGTCGATCGCGGTCATCTTCTATCTCGGCATCCTGCCGACGCCGGTTCTCGACTTCGCCGGCAAGTCAATCGCCACGATCTTCTAGAGAGATCAATTCCCAACGCCCAACTTCCAACTGCCAACCACTCCCAATTTCCAACTCCAAGGCGCAACAACTCTCGATTGGAAGTTGGCATTTGGGAGTCGGGCGTGGTTGTTGGGAATTGGGAGTTCGAGCAGTTTCCGGTGCATTCGGCGGCGGGACCTACGGTTCCACACTGCATCGACGCGGCATGGATGCTATCGTTGACCCGCCCGTCAATTCATGTCCCGCATCGGACTGCTGAACGAGAAACCGCTCCACGCATCGCTCAAGCAGTGGTATGCGCAGCCGGGCGATCGATTCGAAGTTCCAGTTGACGGCTTCGTCATCGACATCGTTCGAGCCGGCGTCCTGCTGGAAATCCAGACACGGCATTTCGGGGCCATCAAGTCCAAGCTCGCCACGCTGGTGTCGTCACATCAGGTCCGGCTGATCTACCCGATCGCTCACGAGAAGTGGATTGTGCAGTCGCCCACGGCCGGGAACGCGTTCGGCAGCCGTCGAAAATCACCGAAGAGAGGGCGAGTGGAGGACCTGTTCCGAGAAGCTGTCGCGATCCCTCGCATGCTGGCGCACCAGAATTTCTCGCTGGAAGTGTTGATGACCAGAGAGGAAGAAACCAGACGCTACGATGGCCGGAGATGGCGTACGCGGGGCTGGGTGACTGAAGAACGCCGATTGTTGGAGGTTATGGATCGGAGGGTGTTCAACGGGCCGGCGAGTTGGCTGGCGCTTCTTCCAGTGTTCTCCGGGCCGTTCACGTCGAGAGACCTTGCGCAGGCGATCGGCGTCAGACTCGACCTGGCCCAGAAGATGACGTACTCGATGCGGCAAGCCGGTTTACTACAGCCGGTGGGCAAGAGTGGAAGGGCCACTCTGTATGAGTCGAGCGCCATTCACTGGCGTACGACACACAGAGGCACCGAGGCACAGAGTTTCTCTTTGTAGGCCGAACAGAGACTTTCGGAACCCCGGAGTCCCTGAACCCACGGAACCATCCGTATGACACAATATTCGCTTCGTGCCGGACCAGTCGCCAGATATCGAGCGTGAATTGCAGATGCTCGAGGCGGAGTTACGACGCCTCGAGGCCGAGTACAACATGTACTTCGGCGGCCGGCTGCCGCGGCCACCATGGGAGACGCGCAAACGCGTCGAAGGCATGGTCAAGCGCGTGGACCGCATGCACATCCCGAACTACGGTCACAAGTTCAAGTTCAACACCCTGCAAGCGCGATTCACGGCCTTCGTCGATCTCTGGGATCGCGGGCAGCGTTCGCGCGACGAGGGCCGCCCCGGTCCTTTCGTGCATCCGCGCCCGGTGGAAGAGAAGCCGGCGGCCAAGCCCGCCGAGAAGGAGAACCGCGCCGCGCACGTCGCGACGTTCAAAGAGCCGCTCAAGGAGATGGACAAACTGCACCAGCTGTACGACCAGCTCGCCGAGATGCGGCGTCAGGCAGGTCAGGACGCGATTCCGTTTCACAAGTTCGCGGATCTGGTGAACACCCAGGTCACGAGGATGAAGGAGAAGGGCAGTCCGGAAGTCGCGTTCCGCGTGACCATGAAAGACGGGAAAGTGGCGTTCACGGCACGCGCCGCGAAGGGGCAGACGGACAAAGAGAAGCCGTGATTGACGGCGTGGCTCTCTCCAGGCGGAGGGCGCTGAGCGTGAGGATTGGGTTGGGAGTTGGGAACCGGGAGTTGGTTGTTTCGACAGGTGGATCACCCGGCGCCGCTGTTCGGCGCCGGGTAGGTCAGAAGTGGTTATGGCTTGGTGACGTTCCCTGCCTGAGGACCCTTCGGGCCATCGACGATCTCGAACTCGACCGCCTGGCCCTCTTCGAGCGACCGGAAGCCGTTGCCACTGATCGCGGAGTAATGCACGAACACGTCACTGCCTCCCTCGCGTTCGATGAATCCGTAACCCTTGGCGTTATTGAACCACTTGACCTTGCCTGTGATGCGCATCGTTCTTCTTCCCTGCTTCCTCGCGGCTCCGTTCAGGACGCCGCTTGGTCGCGTGCGATCCGAAGCCGCAGATGAGCTTCGGGACACAAAAAAAGACCGCGACTCTTTACGCGGTCTCGACTTCGACGTTTAGGGAACGCCCCTCAAACGCAGGCATATGCTAAGCGCGTGTTAAATAGCTGTCAAGCATTAGGTGGCGCCCCTTAGCGCAATCTGCGCCAACATGTGCACACTTCCTCATGCCCAGAGCGCTCCTGAGCGTTTCCGATAAGTCAGGCCTCGTCGCGTTCGCGCGCGGTCTCGCCGACCGCGGTTTCGAGCTCGTGTCCACCGGCGGCACCGCCCGTGCGCTGGAATCGGCGGGACTTCCCGTGATTCCGATATCCGACGTCACCGGTTTCCCCGAGATGATGGACGGCCGTGTCAAGACTCTGCACCCCAAGGTCCACGGCGGCATCCTGGCCAGGCGCGGTCATGCCCCGGACCTCGACGCCGCCGCCGCGCACGGGATCACCCTGATCGATCTCGTGGCCGTCAATCTGTATCCGTTCGTGAAGACGGCGGCCGACCCCGCGACGCCGTTCGATGCGCTCGTCGAAGAGATCGATATCGGCGGACCGAGCATGGTGCGCGCTGCGGCGAAGAACTTCGACGGCGTGCTCGTCGTCGTCTCGCCGGCCGACTACGACACCGTGCTGACGCAGCTCGATCGTCGCGACGGCCCGTCACGCGAGTTCCGATTCGAGCTCGCCCGCAAGGCGTTTGCGCACACCGGCGCGTACGACACGGCGATTGCCTCCGAGCTCGACACGGTCACCTCCCAGAACGGCCAATTCGTTCGCAGCGCGATCCAGGGCTATCCCGCGTCGATCACGCTCGGGCTGCGCAAGCGCGGCGATCTCCGCTACGGCGAGAACCCGCATCAGCGCGCCGCCTGGTATACCGACGAGTCGCAAGTCGGCCTCGGCGGCGCGGAGCTGCTGCAGGGCAAGGAGCTCTCGTATACGAACCTGCTCGATCTCGATGCGGCGCTGCGCATCGTCCTCGAGTTCAGCGAGCCGGCGGCGGCGTTCATCAAGCACACCAACCCGTGCGGCGCCGCCATCGGTTCCCGGGCCAGCGACGCCTATGTGCGGGCGCGCGAAGCCGATCCGTTGTCGGCATTCGGTGCAGTGGTCGGTCTGAATCGTCCCATCGATCTCGACACGGCCAAGGCCATCGTGTCGACGAAGATCGACTGCATCATTGCCCCGGCGGTGGACGAGGACGCACGGCCCATCCTGGCGACGAAGTCCCAGATGCGCGTGGCCATCGCCGATGTCGAGCAGCTCGAACAGCTCAAGACACGCGATGTCCGATCGGTGCTCGGTGCGGTGCTCGTTCAGGATGGCGACCGAGTGGTCGAGGCCGCCGCACCGTGGCCATCGAACGACCTGCGCGTGGTCACCACACGGCAGCCGACCAGTCAGGAATGGACCGCGCTGCGCTTTGCGTGGCGCCTGTGTGCGCACGTGAAGTCGAACACCGTGATCTTCACCAACGCCCATCGAACGCTCGCGGTCGGCGCCGGGCAGATGAGTCGAGTCGACGCGGTCAACGTGGCGCGCATGAAGGCGTCGGCAGGCGGCTTGAGAGGATCGGTCGCGGCGTCGGATGCGTTCTTCCCATTTCGCGATGGTCTCGATGCGGTCGCGTCAGCTGGCGCCACCGCTGTCGTGCAGCCTGGCGGTTCGGTGAAGGACGCCGAGGTCATCGCCGCGGCCGACGAGCATGGACTGGCGATGGTGTTCACCGGCAGGAGACACTTCAGACATTGATGATTGGGTGATCGTTGATTGGTGAATCGTTGTTGATTGTCGATGCGTGATTGACGATTCTTCGATGCCAATGGCAACTCAATCGAGAATCAACAATCATCCAATCAACAAGTAATCAACAATCAAAGATCGTCAAATCCAAAATCGATCTAGAGATGCTGCACATTCTCGTCTACGGTGACTCGCTCTCGTGGGGCATCATTCCGAACACGCGACGTCGTCTTGGGTTCAACGAACGCTGGCCCGGGGTGATGGAGCGGGCGCTCGTTGACGGCGGGCACCAGGTGCGCGTGATCGAAGACTGCCTGAATGGCCGCCGGACCGCATGGGACGATCCGTTCAAGCCGGGGCGCAATGCGCTGGACGGGATCGAGCAGCGTATGGAGATCAACTCGCCGCTCGCGCTGGTCATCCTCATGCTCGGCGCCAACGACTTTCAGTCGGTCCACCAGAACAACGCCTGGCATTCAGGGCAGGGCCTCGCGGCCGTGATACGGGCGATGCGCCGCGCGCCGATCGAGCCTGGTATGCCGGTTCCGCCGATCCTCGTCGTGGCGCCGCCGCCGATCACGACTCCGGTAGGGAAGCCCATTTGGGAGAAGTTCGAAGGGGCGCCGGCTCGATCCGAGGGCGCGGCTGACGCCTATGCGGCGATTGCGACGGAAATGGAGTGCCAGTTCTTCGATGCGGGACGAGTCATCTCGACGAGCCCGCACGACGGCATTCACCTCGACGCCGATCAACATGCGGTGCTGGGTGCTGCGCTCGCGAAACCCGTCGCAGCTTTGCTCGGTTAAAGGCGAGGTTTAAAGGCTTAGGGCGTCGTCGCCGACGCGTCGACGACTTTCAGCAGCTCGACGAGGCTGACGGTCGCGGGTCCGAACCTCGCAACGGACAATCCAGCCGCTTCGTTCGCCAGCCTCGCTGCTTCGGTCATCGTTGCGCCGGCGGCGAGCATGACGGCCATCGTCGCGATCACCGTGTCGCCCGCGCCGGTCACGTCTGCCACCTCGCGCGCTGCCGACGGCAGGTGGCCCTCGCTGTCGCTGCTCAGCAGCCACATTCCCTGATCGCCACGCGTCATCAGCACGTTCGCGCACTGGGCGCGGGTGCGGAACTGACGTGCTGCGGCACGTGCGTCATCCTCGCTGCGGATGCGCGTGTTCGTGGCGACCTCAGCCTCGTGATGGTTCGGTGTGACCAGCGTCGTGCCGGCGTAGTACTCGATGTGCGGAATCTTTGGATCGACCAGCACCGGCACACCCGGGGCGGCATGGGCGACGGCGCTCTGCACGACCGTCCGCGTGATGCAGCCCTTCAGATAGTCCGAGATGACGATCGCCGTGGCACGCGGCGCATGCGTCTCGATCTCGCCAAGAATGCGGCGCTCGGTCTCGTCCGCAATCTCGGCATCGGCTTCGTAGTCGATGCGTGCGACCTGCTGGTTGCGGTCGGTGACGATGCGAACTTTGGTCGTGGTCGGACGGCTGGTGTCGCCGACGAGCGACGGCGCGATGCCGCCCTCGCGGCAGGCGCGAGTCAACGTGGCCGCACCCTCGTCCATGCCAGTGACGGCAACGAGCGTCGCCTGACCACCGAGCGCGGTGATGTTGTGCGCAACATTGGCGGCCCCGCCGATTCGGAACATCTCGTGATCGAACGAGACGACCGGCACCGGCGCTTCGGGAGAGATGCGCGTCACACGGCCGACGATGAACTTGTCGAGCATCGCGTCGCCGATAACGAGCACACGGGCGCTGCCGGTCGCCCCGGTGATCCGCCGCGCCCGTTCAGGCGTGACCGGCGGCAGCAGCATGAGGATCGGGACGTTCCGCTGCGAACGGCAGCGTGACGATGACGAGGAACAGCATCAGGAATTCCGAGTCGCCGAAGTTGTACTCGAACATGCCAGCGGCCAGCATCGCCGCGATCGCGGCGAGCGCTCCCGCGGCAAGCACACGATCCCGACCGCCGCGGAAGATTCGGAACACGCCCATCGCGAGCAGGCCGATGAACGCGAGCCACACGGCAAGCGCGGGCAACCCGCGCTCGGCGGCGATCTGAACCGGCACGTTGTGGAGATGCGGATTCACCTTCTGCACGCCCTGTGGATCTCGATACTGCGTGTAGAGGCGTTCGACCATGTTCGGGCCGACGCCGGTCAGGGGATGGTCCTTGATCATCGCCGCGCCGGTCTGCAGCATCGCCACCCGATCGCGGCTGCTCGGATCCCGCAGATCGAACACCGACATGATGCGATCGGTGATCCGGTCTGGCGCGAGCGCGAACAACAACGCGATGACGACCGGGATGAGCCCAGTGAGGCGGAAGTCCTTCAGGATGAACAGCAGGCTGACGCCCACACAGACGCCGACCCACGCGCTTCGGGTGAACGTCAACGTCAGCGCCACGATGAGCGCCGGCATGACGAGCGCCGGCCAGAGTCGCTCGCGGGCGCCGAACACGATCCGCGCCGCCGCCATGCCGATGACCAGCATCAGCGTTCCCGAATAGGTCATGTAGTGGCCCATCGTGCCGCGCGGCCGCAGGCGAAGGCTGTCGAAGTGCAGCATGCCGTACTGAATGATTCCGTAGGCGGCGGCCAGCGCGCCGATCGTGATGATGACGTCAACGATGTTCTTGGTGCGCGAGCCGCGGGCCAGGTCGTACACGACGGGGACAATGAGGAACAGGTAAAGCTGCCGACTGTCGATCAAGCTCTCGATCGGATCGAGCGAGAACGTAGAGGACACCAGCGTGACCGCCGCGTAGCCGAGCAGCGCCCAGAAGAACCGCGGCGCGGTCGGCCGCGTCTTGTCGCGCACCAGCGTGGCCATCCAGGCGACGAGCAGCAGGACGAAGAACGCCTGGGCGGCGACGATCGATATCTGCACCGTCGCGACGAACGCCAGCAGCAACGCAATCGTCAGCCGATCCAGCCACGGCGTCGTCGGGGCGTGTGACAAGCTCAGGGTCGTGGCGTTCATCTCAGTAGGTGCTCCACAGCTGCAATCACCTGCTCCGGCGTGATCCTCGTCAGGCACCGGAAGTCACCAGGTATGCAGCGGCGCTGATCACATGGCCGGCACGGCAGCGGTCCGGCGTCCACCATGGCGGACGGCAGCCGCGAGTCCCGCCACGGGCGGGATCGCTCGGCCAGTGTTGGTCCGAGCAGCGCGACGATCGGCGTCTCGGTCGTCGCCGCCACGTGCAGTGGTCCGCTATCGCCCCCAATGTACACCGCCGCGCGGGCGACGAGGGCGTGAAGCTCGTTCAGGTCCCACTCGAGGAGCGGCGGCAGGGATTCCGGCCGTGTCAGCCTCGACCGGGCGGTCTCGGTGACACGGGTCGCAGCCTCGGCGTCCGACGGTCCTGAGGCCACGATCACGCGGCACTGCGGATCGCGCTCGACGAGCGCGGCGATCATCGCGCAGAAGGCGTCCTCAGGCCAGCGCCGGAACTCGTTGCCGGCGCTCACATGCACCACCACGAGACGATGTCCGCTATGGACTCCCGCCGCGTGGAGACGCTCGGTGACGCGGACAGCAGCGGCGGGATCCTCGGTCATCTCGACCGGGTCGTGCTCGGGCGTGCAATGGCCGATGCCGAGCGGCGCGAGCAGGTCCCATTGATTGAGCACCGAGTGGCGTGGGAAGAGGTCCGGTGAGCGTGGGACCCGGTGCGTATAGATACGCGACCGCCAGCCCATGTCGTAGCCGATGCGCATCGGCGCGCCGCTCGCCCTCGTCAGCCAGGCCGCGCGCGGGCCGCCATGGAGGTCGATGGCGAGATCGAATCGTTCACGGCGCAACCGTCTCGCGAGGGCGAGATCGTCAAGGAGCCGACGGGCGCCGCCCCGTCGAGGGGCCACGATGACGTCGTTGAGATGCGGGTTGCCGCGGAGCAGCGCGGCCGCAGAAGGCTCGACGAGATAGGCGATGTGAGCGCCGGCATGATGGCGGCGCAACGCGCGGATGATCGGCGTCGTGAAGACGACGTCGCCGATCAGGCGCAGGCGAACAAGGAGAATCCTCACCGGCAGGTCCGTCGAACGGGACCCGCGCTACGGTTCGATCGTGGCCTCGTCAATCAACATCACCGGGATGTCGTCCTTGATCGGATAGACACGGTGGCATGTCGCGCACTTGAGACCGGTGCCGTTCTTGACCAGCGTGACCGGCGTCTTGCAGTTGGGACAGGCCAGAATTTCGAGCAGCTCGGCGTCCACGGGCATCGTCATCTCCGAACTGGGAAATATAGCATCTTGGGCTAAGATCATCGTGTGATGCTGTTTACGCGCCGGTCGGCGTTGGCGGTGTTGACCGCCCTGTTCATCGGGACACCGCTGTCGGTCCTGGCTCAAGCGCAGGCCGACACCTACTACGAGTTCCTGCTGGCTCGACGGCTCGAAGCCGACGGTGACGTGAAAGGCGCTCGCGCCGCGCTCGACCGTGCGGCGGCAGCCGATCCGAAGTCGGCCGAGATCCGCGCCGAGATTGCCGCGCTTCATCTCCGCCGCAACGAACGGAGCGAGGCCGAGAAGGCGGCGAAGGCCGCGCTGGCCCTTGATGAGAAGAACGTCGAAGGCAACCGTGTGCTGGGGTTGCTCTATGCAGCGGCTGCCGACGCGGCCGGCGAACGGAGCAGTCCGCAGGTGGCGACCAACGTCCGCGATGCGATCACCTATCTCGAGCGCGCTGCGGAAGGCACGACGGTCACCGCCGATGCGACGCTCTACTACACGCTGGGCCGGCTCTATATCCGCAACGGTACTCCGGACAAAGCCGTTCAGTCGCTGGCGCGTGTACTCAGTCAGAACCCGAACTCGGTGCAGGGACGCCTCGCGATGGCACAGGCGTACGCAGCGGCGAAGGATCTGAAGAGCGCGATCAACACGCTGCAGGAGATCATTGAAGACGAGCCGCGTGTGGCATCGGCGCTGGCGCAGTATCAGGAAGACGCCGGTCAGCTCATGGAAGCGGCGGCCAGCTACACGTTGGCGCTGGCCGTGCAGCCCGCGAATCGCGAGCTGAAGATTCGCCGCATTGCGGTGCTCATGGAGGCGAAGGAGTACGGCCGCGCCGCAGGGTTTGCCGGCGATGCTCGTAAGCAGCATCCGAACGAGCCGGTGTTCCCACGGCTTCAGGGCCGGGCGCTCTTCGACTCCGGCGACCGAACGGGCGGCATCTCGGTCCTCGAATCAGCGGTGAAGACCTTTCCGAAGGACACGGCCACGCTGTTTGCGCTGGCCGACGTCTACGCCGACGCTGGACGGAGCATGGATGCCGAGCGCATGCTGCGCCAGCTGCTGGCTACCGAGCCCGGCAACGCCAACGCGCTGAACTATCTCGGATACCTGCTGGCCATCCGTGGCGAGCAGCTCGATGAAGCGATTCGTCTCGTGCGCCGCGCGCTCGATGCCGAGCCCGACAACGGCGCGTATCTCGACAGCCTTGGCTGGGCACACTTCCGTCGGGGCGATCTGGACGAAGCGGAGAAGTATCTCGCGGCCGCGGCGGCGAAGCTCCCCGAGAACTCGGAGGTTCAGGATCATCTCGGCGACCTCCATGCGCGCAAAGGCCGGCTGTCGGAGGCCATCGAGGCGTGGACACGCGCACTCAAGGGCGACGGGTCCGACATTCAGCGAGACGCGATCGAAAAGAAAATCAGTAATGCAAAAGTCAAAATGCAAAATGCAAAATGAAAGACACAACGACGGTAGCCGATGAAAGCATGGCGTCGTCTTTTTTGCATTTTGAATTTTGCATTTTGCATTGCCGCCATCGCGTGTGGTCCTCGTCGCGTCGCACTCCCCACTGACACCGGCTCGCCGTTTCCGGATTTCGCCAAAGTTCATGAGCAGATCTCTGCGGCCTGCCGCGGCGTTCGTACACTCACCGCTGAATTGAGCCTGCGCGGGCGTGCCGGCGGCCAGCGTCTCAGCGGGCGGGTGATCGCCGGCTTCGAGCGCCCAGCCTCGATGCGGCTCGAGGGGCTCGCACCGATCGGCCAGCCCGTGTTTCACCTGGTTGCGCAGGGCAGTAACGGCGTGCTGCTGCTGCCGCGCGACAATCGCGTCCTTCGCGGTCAGCCGGCAGAGGCGATCCTGGACGCGCTGATCGGTGTCAACCTCGCGCCTGCGGACCTGCAGGCCATTCTCACCGGCTGTGTCGTGCCGAACCCCATGGCGAGCGCAGGGCGGCTGCATGCCAACGGCTGGGCCTCACTGGATCTGCAGGGCGGGGCCAAGCTCTATCTGCGCCGGACGTCGCAGTGGGAACTCCGGGCCGCGCAGCGCGATGGCTGGCAGCTCGAATACACGATGGGACAGTCGCGCTTTCCTGAGTCCGTGCGGCTCGCCTCGGACTCGCAGAAGGTGCCCGTCGACTTGACGACAGGCATCTCCCAGCTCGAGGCAAATGTCGATCTCGACGCGGTGGCGTTCCGCGTCGACGTGCCGCCCGATGCGAAGCCGCTGACGCTCGACGAGCTGCGCCAGTCCGGACCGCTGCGAGCCCAATGAATCGCCTCGTCATCATCGTGGTGCTTGGAGTTGTCGCGGGGCTCTTGTTCCCGACCAAGACGCAGCGCTTGGCCGCCGTAGCGCCACGCGCAAAGGCCTTGGGCGCCGAAGCGCAGCGCGCGAAAGCGGCGGCGACGCCGGTGT
>Ga0075430_100004592_pt1 | contig 11620 bp, 10 predicted proteins | sample RhiMetdeltSRZDD4_FD_75294 | JGI IMG/M metagenome (GOLD analysis project Ga0075430, IMG submission 75294) | Populus rhizosphere microbial communities from Tennessee, USA - Rhizosphere MetaG P. deltoides SRZDD4 | ecosystem: Host-associated > Plants > Roots > Rhizosphere > Soil | place: USA... | reverse complement strand
GCTATCTAATGTAATGATGATGATGATGATGATGATTTTCTGTTCTCACCAGCCTGCAGGCTCATTAGTGCTCATGAGGAAAAAATACTTGTAAGGATAGCATCGGCTGTATCTTTAATTAATTTTGTTGCATAGTTGAGTACACTAATGGCTCGGAAGAACGATGAACGCGGTTTCAAGCCAAGTGCAGTAGTAAATTTTCCCGAAGCCGAGAAAAGGTTCCTCAAGCACCATGAAGTATGCAGAGTAGCTACGTCTCAAAATGACAATCCGCATATTACGCCTGTTAACTTTGTATTTGATGATGATGATGGCTTTTTTTACTTTGCCACAGACTACGACACAAAAAAGTACAAAAATCTAGCGAAGAACAAAAAGGGCGCCCTGGTAGTTGATGTTTACAATTCCTCTGTAGACAACAAAGCAGTTATCATTCAAGGAGTTGTGGAATTCATTGAAAGAGGAGCGGAATTCCAAAAGCTCTACGATACCTTTTATGAAAAGTTTGACTGGGTTAGAGAAGATCCATGGAAGGAGGGGGAGGCGCCCTTTGTAAAAATAAAACCGCTTCACAAGGTAAGTTGGGGGTTTTGAAATAAAAACACAGATGCGTTGACAAACCTCAAGAATAGGGAAGTCTTAAATTCAATAGCAAGTAGGTATGGACATGGCAAAGTCCCTCGATGGTTGGGAAACAATTGCCAAAGCAAGCGAACTACCTTCAAGGTCTATGAAGCATGTTGAAATTAAAGGCAAGGAAATCGCTGTAATCAATCTGGCTGGAAAATACTATGCAATCAATGACAGATGTGGGCACATGAACGCTCCGCTTTCAAAAGGAGAGATTAGGAACGTGAAGGGAAAAGATATCGTTACTTGCCCACTTCACTTTTCAACATTTGATATTGTGACAGGAAAAAAATTGTCAGAGCCAATGATGTCTCCGCCTATGGATATGGCATCTCTCCCCAAATCTCTGCAAGATGCTTTCGCTCATGCCGCACAGATAATGGCATTTGTCAAGACATATGATATGGAAACGTTCGAAGTTGAAAGAGATGGAGAAGATATTAAGTTGAAAATAAATTCATAATCGGATGCAAACGGCGACTTGATTTTTGCGTAAGGTCCGCCAATTCCTCTATATTCCATACATCAAATTACATTTCAATAACGACCTGTCACGATGCCTGGGGATACGTATATACGTACACCTCACCAATAATAAGAGAAAATTCTGGTGGACTCTGTAGCATAGATCGTAGCTGCACTGTAAACTATCATTTTTATTCCAGTTCTTTGGCACATTGTGATTTCTACATCTACTATTTCTTTCGATAATGTATGGTTTAAGAAATCATGTAATTAGCGGTTCGTTATTTCCTCTTATTTTTTTCTTCATCCGTCAATCCCTTTTTCTTGCTGTTAAGCCTCCTCCCCTCTATCTGTCTTAACTTCTGTTGCTCTTCAGTTAGATTTCTTTGATCATATGCTATCTTATGAATTTCATTAGCTCTTCGTTTGTTTTTTCTTTCTCCTCAATGTTTAAGGCATGACCGCTTTCGTTGAACTGCACTAATTCTGATTCTTTGATACCATTATTCATTACCTTTGCCAAGTCAAAGGGGCATATCTTGTCATGAACACCATGAAATATTGCCACTGGCAAGTTTCTGTCGCTAATCATTTGCATGTCATTTCGTAGATCTTCATCGCGCAATGATTTCGCACTTGTTAAAGTAGCATAAGGATCTGCTGTCATACTTTGTTCAAATAGCCAGCTGGCCATTTCTGGCCCTTGAGATTCTGGGTTGTGAAAGAGCAATTTTCCAAAATCAGAAACCGCTCTTGGCCTATTTTGCATTAATCCCGCGATAATCTGATCGCAAAATGCTCTATCCTGTCCATGCGGATAGCCATCTCGTTTGGTAAGTGAAGGAGCTGCTGCACCCATGAACACTACATGTGATAATGTCCTTGGATAGTATTTTGCCACATAACGCATTACTATTCCTCCACCCATTGAAAATCCTATGATTGCAAATTTTTGCTCAAGCTCTAGTTCATTCATGACCTTTTGAATATCGTCAGCAAAAACATCATAGTCGTAATCTTGCCATGGTTTTGCAGACATTCCAAAGCCTCGAAGATCCAAGCCAATACAACGATAGCCGTTCCCTTTGAGAGCTAAAAATTGATACTCAAAGATTCTGTTGTCCAGTGGCCAGCCATGGACAAAAATTACGGGCTTGCCATTTCCACCTGTGTCTTTGACATGAAGAGACATATTTGCTTCTACTGGTATCATCAAAGCCATAATGAATACGAAAGTCCTTATTGCTTATAGCAAATTACAAAGATTTCTGGATCTTCTAGTTCTGCTAGAATAGACTGATTTTACTTTTCATTAACCATGATCCGCATTAGATCATATCAGTCTGCTATTAGCAAACCACCACCACCACCACAACAATAAGTCTAGAGGTAGTGCAGAGAAATCCGAAATAGAGAGGCGGAATAATAATGTGACTTTTACTAACTAACTTTTTTCCTTTTTTGCTTTGTCTCTGAATCGGCTACTCTCTTTTCGTATCTTCCCACCTGAGCCAGATTTTTACAAAGGCAAATCGAGGGTTCGGTGGAATGCAAGACAGAAGACTTGTCTTGATAAAAAAACCACCCGAACTTCGTTCCTTTTACCTCGTCTGTATAGCATAGGATTAGTTTCACCTTGCAACTCTATTGTATGCATTGACGCAGTCAGCAGTTATAGTGCGCAAAAGTGTGACGGATGATTTATTTATTCATGTTGTTTTTTGTTATGGTATATCACCTTTTTGCATGTGCTCTGTCATGATATGCCTTTGCATATCTCCAAAACTGTCAAATTCTTGACCACATGACCTGCATTTGAAATACTTTGAAAGATCATCTTCGTGATTTTGGTTCTCAGTGGTATTCAAATATTGTCATCTCTATTCTACAGAGCGTCTGTATTGCTGAAAAGCCTTTTGCATAATTCTATAATCTATAATACTTTGGGCGAACAATGACTCACATAAGACGATATAAAATGATGCGCAATATTCCGCCAGGTCCTTGGGGCTCATTTGTTGCAAAAGCCGACACGTTTATGGTAAAGACAGATGAGCATGCTCTTCAAGGCGTAAATCCCGGTGGCTATTATCAAGCGATCTGGTGCAGAGATGCATCTTACATTCTAAGAGACTGGACGCTTTCGGATAACATGGCTGCAGCTCTACAACAACTGAATTTGATATGGTCTCATCAGATACAGCCAGGCAGAGAGAAAATCGTTTATGGTAGGGGATCGCCAGAAATGAAATTCATGTCTGAGGAAGCAAAGGAAGATAAACAAAAAGAGTTTGACGGAGCGCTGCCTACGACAATATACCAAGTGGGATTCTCAGAAATATATGGACAAAATCCTGACATTGATTCTACAGCATTGATGATTTCAACGACTGCATGGATTTTGAACAAATCTTTGAAGAAGCATGCTTCATTATCTGGTGATCCATCCACGACTTCTACTACTTCCACTACTGCTTCAGAGCATTCTGCGGACTATGTTTCTAGTTTGTTGCTAAAGCTTGGAATAACAGATCCGAAAAGGGCAATTGATTTGCTCGTTCCTAGAATGTTGCGCGCAGTAAACTACCTTGCAAAACGCGACATTGACAATGATGGATTGCTGGAGCAGAACCATAATGAAGATTGGATGGATACTGTCCTTCGAGCTGGCAAAATAGTCTATAGCCAGGCCTGCTGGATACTTGCCTTAAAAGACTTGATGACTTTGCTGCGAGCCCTTGTCATGGGAAATGAAGCTGAAAGAATAGCTAACATGGCAAATAAGGCGATTAGTGCTGTAGAACAAAAACTATGGTCAGAAGAAGAAGGAGCACATATAGATATTCAGGAAACTCATCATATTGGAGGTCCTTATAGGACACTGACCCAAGATGTTTCCTTATACTTAGTTGCCCTGTCGCAAGGTTCAGCACAAGATAACATTTTAGATGTAGTGCAAGGAGGAGGAGAACAACAACAACAACAACAACATCAGAAGCAACGCCCTGTAAAGGAGGACAATGGCGATGAGAACATGCTTCTACATGACCGAGCCATCAAAACCTTGGAGGCTCTCAAAAGTAGGACATGGAAGGGTAAGTGGCCCTTGGTTACAGAAGTTGCCCTCAAAAGCACCGGGCCGTGGACTCTCAAACCGTATCAGTACCATAACCTTACTTTCTGGCCATGGACAACAGGAATAGAAATGCTAGCAAGAAGCCGGTTCGATAGGGTAGAGGATAGCAATATTTTGCTCTCCGCTCTCGCCTCTGAAAGTGGCCTTCACATGCACACATTATATGAATGGGTGAACCCAATCACTGGTGAAGGAAAGGGAGCATTTCCATTTAGGACTGGGATATCTGCAGTCAGATGGGCAATTATCGACATATTCAACAATATCGAGAAAAAAGTATCATCGGCAGCAGAGACATGAACCTATCGTTTTCTATTTAAGGTAGGGATGTTGCTGGAAGTCTGAGGTTTCTCTACAGGATAAAATAAGTTTCATTGCTGCTGTGCAGCATTTCTATTTACGCTACTTCAAGGAGTTTGCACTAGCGTTTCATTCAAAAGAGTGGTGTCGAATGCACGACGCAAAAAGTCATTCCCCCCATCAATAAAGAATACACTCCCCGTGTTATAGGCTGCCTCGTATGATGCACAAGTATATACCCCATCTATCAAAGTATAAAAAAGAACTCTCCGTCGTTCCTGCAGCGGTTAGCAGAGTAAGCGTTAATGATCATAAGAAGATTATTTCATTTAATCCTATAATTTCATGGTCCATGAGTCCAACTCATTGATCGTATAGGATTTTTTTGTGTTCATCTTTTCTTTTCAGTCGCTTCACCAGCAATACCCCAATTAGTGCGAGCAATCCAGCCAACAATGAAATTGCAATTGTAAGGCTGACGTAATCTTCGAAGAAGAATTTCGTGCCAAGCCATGCAGAGGGGATGATAGTGAAAAAGTCTAATGGCGAAAAATCTTCAATTTCTCCTACAGCAAGGGTGTATTTTCCGACTTCCTGTGCAGGACTTTCATTAAAGACAATCAGGTAGTACGTCCCACCAGAAGGCAAACTATTGATTATTATCTCCTGCCTTTCCCAGTACGACGTCTGAGTAAAGGGCTCATAAAATTCGCTAGAGGGTATCTGACCGTCATAATCAACTACTAGAGCCTTCATACCAGGTGGGATGGCAAACGGTAGATTGCCAAGCTCATGAGCATATTCATTCACAGAGTATCCACCTTCTAAATTGGTAGCAGCCAACTCACTGCCAACTATAGCAATAGAAGGGAGAAAGGTAGAAAACCTTTCTATTCTGGGAACTGATATTTGAGCGTACAGTCTTTCACCTTGGACAGCAGCAAATTTGTAATAGTGGACAGGATTGTTTCCGTTTAGTTCTTGGTATATTGCCCAAGAAATTCGGTGATTTGGAATTTCCTTTGCTGTTGAGAAGTCATTATTGTTTCCATCTACTTGAAGTGGTTTGTGAGCATTGGCGACTGGAATTGAGAAGATGAGCAATACAAGAACGATGATTACGGTAAGGCGTTCTTTCACAAAATTGCGCTAACTACAGGTCTATTAAATAAATATACGTTGTATTCAGGGTTAGCACCATAAGATGGACGTCTAGCGTTAGCACTAGGTCGGCACGCATCAAAATGTTATTTAGCATGCAAACTGACTTTAGCAAACGCAAGATATGGAAAATCAAAGTCGAACAGAAATAGCCATTCAAATTCTAAAGATTGCAAATAGAGAGAGCAGCAGTGGGGAGGATAAGAAAACTGGCAATATGCAAGCTGCGATAATGCATAAAGCGCTTTTCAGCTATTCAGAATTGAAAGAATATCTAAAGTTATTAGCAGAAAGTAACTTGATCACATATGATTCAGCAAGTTGCAAATTCAAAATTACAGAAAAAGGTTGTCGGCTTCTTGAACTATACAGCAAGGTAAGGAGTGTAATTAAAGAACATTCTTGGACAAATACAATATAACATCAGATCTAGATACAGAGATATAGAGATAGCATAGGTCAGTCACACTGAAACAATTGGAATAAGAGATTTTGTCAGATGCTTTTTTCTCGAACCAGAAAGCTCAGAGTTCAGGAAACCTTAACTGCCGTAGCAATAGTAGGAGAGAGCTGCTAGTAATTGGCTTGAATTGTGGATGAGAAATGAGTTTAATGTTATATTTATGAACCGTTGAAAGATTTGGGTCGGACCGTCGTGAGATCTTCATCGCTTCTGCTCAGTCAATCAGCTAACGCACCTCATTCCCACCTATTATACGCGGTTTATACCTAAAAAGCATACACACCCTTTATCCTGGCAGGAGGCTTTCAGAAATATAGGGCAGTCTAGGAGAGAGGAGAAGAAGAATAAAAATAAAAAATATCCAAGCATAAAACACTTGGTGGGTCATACTAGAGATGCGTTCTAAGTTATTGCAATTTTTGTTCTTTTGCTTGCTTCTCTAGAGCGCTCCTTAACATTCCCAGATGCTTTTTTCGTTCCTGCTTTATGGTATTCCACATATTTTCAAGTTCAGAATTATTGTCTTTCCTAGCGTCCTCTATGTATGTGTCAATCGTAGAATACAGAAATTGTGCCTCTTTCCCAAGTGCAATCAAGATATTGTAGGTAGAGTTCTCTAGTTTAGTAGTTTCATCCTTTGTTGTTGATCCTTGCGAAGACATTGTTTTTCTTTAAGGTGAAAAAAGGCTAAAAAGGTTACACACCCTCTTTCATGGCCAGACGGACGCGGTTAAAAAAACTAAACTTGTGTTGTAGGAAAAAGCCACTGGCACTTAGGGATAGAGATGACAGAACAAAAAACAAACAAAAAACAAAAAGATAACCCGACCAGCATTCGAAGGCATGTGGCTTTCCCTTCAAGATAGGCTTTGCAGGTTCCAAACTACCTTGTGGTTTGCCCCTGTCGTAATGAGTGAGGAAGAGTGGCGGTCAATCTTTTGGATTGACCGTGTACCTGCTTCCGCATTATGACAGCCATCCAGTCCCATGGGCCCAGCAGGCCTTTACCTGCTGCGCAGACCTGAATGGTGGATCAGCCCTCTTTTTCGGCTGGTCGGAGAACTATATTCGGCAAACATCTATTTACGCTTTTATTAAAAAATCTTTGAATCCTATTATATTTTTTATCGGCAACCGCTGTAGATCAATACAGAAATCCAGGGGTTTAATATGTCATAGTATAAAGAAATCAAAGAATCTGCGATTTGTTAAGTCATGTATACAGACAAAATTCCTGATGTTTTCGTAGATAACCGTCTGGTTTTTTGGAGATTTAGCACTGTATAATAACGGATATTATATTACTTCTCATAATTTTTAAGTTAGGCACATGTCGATTATTGCTAAACATCACTGCGTGACAGACGATAATTGATCGGCAATCTTATGATATAATTACAGATTACTGAAAAGCATACTACTACTACTACTATATTGCAGCTAATTTTTTATTTTTGAGAGGTAGATGCACGTCACAATCCATACCTTCTGTTATCTCTCGACAAGTCGTGTAGCATTTGCCACTTCCGAAACACTTTCGTATTGTTTCTCATTATCCAGCTTTTTTACCATAGAAAGGATTTCTTTACTATCAGGAGTGTTAAGTTTCTCCACGAAAGTAACAATTGTTTGCTTATCTGCGGGAAAATCTAGGTCTTTTAGGATTTGTCCTACTGAAGCGGCTTTTGGAAAATCGTTAATGGTTTTCTCCTTACGTTCGCCAGGAATTTGACTTTGTTTTCGAACTGCCCTGAGAGTTTGTTCTTCATTATATTCTGTTGGAATCTGTTCAGGATGGTCTCTACCTGAATCCATATCGAAAAATACATCACACCAAGAATTTTTAACGTTATTGGGTAGCTCATACATTAACCATCTTATCGTTTGGGCATCTGAGTGACCTTCATTAATTTTTTACTGGAACCTTACAAGCTTGGTTTATAGATTAGACAAATACAAAAGAGAAATTAATTTAGCAAATAAGAGAAGATGTCGCTATTTCTTACTGCTGAAACCTTTCGGGTAGCCCACCTGTTGTCTATCTTTAAAGCTACCAGCGACTTTCTTGCTCAATTCCAGTGCACGCTTTGACTTTTGAGGATCGGTTCTCTTAAAGAAGACCTGCAAAGCACGAAGTTCACCCACTACCTTTTTTTCTCCCATCTCTTTAGCTCGACTGAACACTATTTGTTCCTGTTCATCATTTGACCGATCAAAGAAGCCAGCTCCGCCTAGTGCACCTTCCTCAAGTGGCGGTACCACTTTAGGTCCGCGACCAGACTTTCCTCGATCACTAATTTTGAATGTTGAGGGCTTTACCTGTGTCTTGGCGACTTTAACCTTTTTTCCCTTCTTATCACCTCGCTTCGTGGTGAATGCCTTCCTTGAATGTCCCTTACGGCGGATAGTCAGTTTCGCCATGTATATCGTAAGTACAGAATCCTAGATAAAAATATCGCAAACTGAGAAGGAGAGTATCTCGCATTATTAACAAAAATATTTCTAGCAAGGGCTTTATCCCTAAATCTTTACATTCTTTATTTCCTCTACTCTGCTATAACCTCGGAACGTTAACTGGTGTGCAAAAAAATTGAATGGTACCAAATTTGGTAGCTTAAATCTATATTCGCAGTGGATTCACTTTGGATCCAAAATTAATTTATATACAATCCGATCGACCCAATTGAAACAAAACTTTTTGGCTACTATTTGGATGTCTTTTTGTATATCTTTACACTAAACCTTCTTTTTATCAGTCCTAGAAGGGCACAGTCCTACTTGACAGAGTAAAATACAGATTCTTGGGAAGACGCATACTAAACTTACTCTAAGTGCAAGTTCTCAGTCTTACAACATTTTCTCGACACATACATACACACATTATCCTGCAAGGATTTACCACAAAAAATAGCGAATATTGAAACGCACAATACTGCTTATATTCTTGATATCCTAACAGTTGTCGGATATATATATCGAGGTAGATAAGTAAAATAAATGACAGGGTCAAGTGTAAATAATAATACAAATAATCGTAGAAGCAAAGTTGCACTTGTTACTGGCTCCGATAGAGGAATAGGTAGAGCTATTGCGTTAGCATTTGCAAAATCTGATACATACACAGGCATAGTTGTAAACGCTCGTAAGAGTGAGGAGACTGAAAGAGTAGCTAAAGAGGTACAGACTTTAGGAAACTGCAGTTCAATAGCAGTAATTGCAGATGTCTCGCAAGAAGCTGATTGTATAAGATTGATAGACGAAACAATGAGCCATTATGGCAGAATTGACGTTCTTGTTAATAATGCAGGCATACAGCAGGAAGTGCCTTTTGAGGATACATCTGTAGAAGTTTGGCAAAAAATACTGGCAGTTGATTTGACAGGTCCTTTTGTTTGCAGCAGAGAATCAGTAAAGCATATGCTAAATCAAAACCCAAAAGGTGGATGCATAATAAACATCTCATCAGTTCACCAAGTAATTCCAAAACCACATTATGTTCCATATGCCACTTCAAAAGCAGGAATAGAAATGATGACCAAGACAATGGCTTTAGAGTTAGCTGAGCATAACATTAGAGTAAATGTGGTTGCTCCTGGTGCCATAGAAACAGACATGAATCAGGAGTTAAAAGAGGACAGGGCGGAATTAAATAAGGTGCTCAGAAGGATTCCTCTTCGACGAATAGGGACATCTGAAGAAGTAGCAAACATGGTTGAATTTCTTGCGTCGGATAAGGCGAGCTATATCACTGGAAGTGCTTTTTTTGTTGATGGGGGAATGACTTTGTACCCATCGTTTAGTCCATCATTTGAACTAGAGAAGTAGCACGAAATGATATATAGGACAGCAAAGATATGGGGGCAGATATTAACAAAATAGCAGCCAGTGTTATGATGGTGGTTGTTACATTTGCTAACATCAAGTGTGTATATCCATCTAATGGATGCAAATAAGGCTCTACTTCTAGAAGCTTTATAGTATTATGATCGGTATGCAGACGCAGAGCACAGAGCAAAAATATGCTTGCACTATTCCTCGACAACCATGGTTCCTGTAGTCTCGCCATTTTAGTGCTCCCTGTACGCTGCGGCAGGCTCAGTTTTGTCCGAAAAAAAGGGGGGGTTAAACGACTTGATTTGGAGAGTTAGGCATAGTTGCATAGTTGGTGAGCGTGGAGCAATTTGTTGTCCCATATTGGTGCGTCCACCGTTGTGGTGTATTTGCCCCGACGGTGTTGGAGAGTGATAATGTCCTTTATTATTATCATCTTCTCTAGATAGGTTTCTTCCTATTGTTGTCTTTTTATTTCGCATTCTCTTCTAGTAAAGACTTCTTTTCTAGCTTTCCCAACAAATTGGGGGGAGGACATAGGTTTTGATGTGACCCAACTTGTTGGGGGTATTAATGAAAGATACACTGCTTTGAGTCCAAATGAACAGGATGAGGAGAAAAAGTTTCAAACCAGTGTTAGAGTCATTTGACCCTAACATTAAGGATAAAGAATTTCAGCCATTAGAGTCAAATGACGCTAATGACAGTTGATGCATGCGCTGGTGTTCGCATCAGCGCATTGCACTAGTCATATTCACTTACTTAAAAACTTCTATTGTACCATTCTTGTAGTATATATCGTGTTGTTAGTATAGAGATACACAGGACCTAAAAAGTTATGTAGGAATTAGAATCTCGTACCATTATCATATCTCAAATAAAAAGCACTGCCGTATTCGAAAATTTGAAGTTCTGTTACATGTGTGCTTCAGTTCAATTAGTAGAGCACCAGCAAAAGGACTTGTAGCTGATGCTTCAAAAGAAGAAGGAAGTATAAGACCAGATTTAACATAGGCATATCCAAAAGAAGTGAATTACAGACAACAGCAACTGTAACGTAGTCTTTGTCTGGATATTATTATTTTCTTTTTACTTGAGACAACAAAAGTAGAAGAAATAGATTAGAAGAAGAATTACTACTATGTCATTATATCAATTTCTATCTCTACCATCTACCTCTGGACCTAGATCATCCTCTAACCGACTATTTGCTCCTGAAGTTGGTGTTGGAGTATCTGCTTCATACTCTTACTCCTCTTCTTCTGTTGTTGACCCTTCTGTAGGTGCTTGCATCACTAACCCTAATGTATTTGCATTAGTTGGGTATAGGCACACATTCGTATTTTGTTCCATCTAAAGCAGTATCTCTAGCGTATGTCCTCTATATCTGTTCAGCATTGAACCAAATTAAATTGGTTCACAAGTGTCTATTATTCCATCTTCATTGGTATCTACAGGATTTTCAGTGGCTTCGTCACATACAACTTCATCATCATCACCACCACCATTACCACCTTCTCCTTCATCAGCTGCTTCTCCTTCATCAGCTGCTTCTCCTTCATCAGCTGCTTCTCCTTCATCAGCTGCTTCTCCTTCATCAGCTGCTTCTCCTTCATCAGCTGCTTCTCCTTCAT
>Ga0075430_100004589_pt1 | contig 11624 bp, 10 predicted proteins | sample RhiMetdeltSRZDD4_FD_75294 | JGI IMG/M metagenome (GOLD analysis project Ga0075430, IMG submission 75294) | Populus rhizosphere microbial communities from Tennessee, USA - Rhizosphere MetaG P. deltoides SRZDD4 | ecosystem: Host-associated > Plants > Roots > Rhizosphere > Soil | place: USA... | reverse complement strand
GCACATGCAATACCTACTGCGAGCCCAAAAACATTCAGGAAGCTGTAGGTTTTATTTTTCCACAGATTACGAAAAGCTGTTTTAAAATAGTTTTTGATCATAATAATTAATTAATAATTATTAATTAATAACTATTAATTATTCAGTTCGCAACGACTTGACAGGGTTAGCCAGCGCCGCTTTGATCGATTGAAAACTTATCGTCAGCAAAGCGATCAGTATAGCAGCTACTCCTGCCACAATAAATACCCACCATCCAATTTGAATACGATACTCAAAATCCTGCAGCCATTTATTCATCAACCACCATGCGACAGGGAATGCAATTGCAGCGGCGATCAGCACAAGCTTTAAAAAATCTTTTGACAACATCCTTACTATTCCTGTAACAGAGGCACCAAGCACTTTACGGATACCGATCTCTTTTGTTTTTTGTTCAGCAGTAAATGTTACGAGACCAAACAAGCCAAGACAGGAGATGAATATGGCAAGAAATGCAAAGTAGCGTGACAACTTACTCGTTGTGTATTCAGCTTTATAATTCTTCATTATTTCATCATCGGTAAAATAGTACCGGAAGGGAAAACCGGGATTGAACTTCCTGAATGTACTTTCCATACTTGCAATTGCCTGCTTTGTTTTTCCTTTTTCCGTTCTGATGATCACATTGCCCCAATAACCACCTTCTTTCACCCAGCTTCCCTTGAAAAGGCGAAGGATCAGCGGCTCTATCGGAACCTTTAATGAATTATGATGAAAATCTTTCATCAACCCGATGATGCTGCCTTTGTCCCCCCACATTGTTAATTCTTTACCCACCGGGTCTTTATAACCAATTTTTCTTGCAGCTGCTTCATTCACCAGGTAATTCATTGTATCCAAACTAAAAGATGGATCAAAATCACGACCGGCGATCAGCTCGATCCCCATTGTCTTTACATAATCATACGTGATAGGATTATTGCTGAACAAGATCAGTTTTGTAGTATCCTTTCCCGGCCAGCGAACACCTTGTGTTGAGCTACCCACTTCGATCGGGCTGCTTTGAGCACTGGTAACATTTTTTATTCCTGGTTGTTTTAGCAATTCATCTTTGAAAGCCATAAAATTTTTACCTAAGCCGCCTTCCAATGGCATATACAAAAGATCTTCTTTTGAAAAACCAAGATTCTTATTATGGATATAGTCGATCTGGCGATAAACAACGATCATCCCAAGAATTAAAATGATCGACAAAACAAATTGTGATACAACAAGGCCTTTCCTGAACAACGTAGCGCCTGATTTAAATTTTAAAATGCCTTTTAATACAACGATTGGTTTTAAGGTTGACATGAACAGGGCAGGATACGATCCTGAAATAACACCCGTAACTACCATTAATCCCAATAAGATCAAAACAAACATGGGGTCGGTAAGATCGATCGCCAATTGTTTTTCGGTTAGTGCATTAAATGAAGGAAGGATCAGCACAACGATCAATAAAGAAATTAAAATTGCGAGGAATGAGACAAACATCGATTCGCCAATGAATTGGGCGATCAATTGTCTCTTGCCGGCACCAACAACTTTGCGTACACCGATCTCTCTTGCTCTTCTTAAAGAACGTGCGGTTGCCAGGTTCATGAAATTGATACAGGCGATGAGTAAAATAACAACGGCAACAAATGAAAATATTCTTACATTTTCAATACGGCCGCCTGCCTGTTTGCCATTTTCCCAATTAGAATAGAGATATGATTCGCCATAATTCTGAAGAAACAACTCCACGTTGCTGTCTTTGTTTTTTGTTTTGATATAATTCTTGATCTTGGCATTTACTTTATCAACAGAAGTATTTTTTTTCAGCATCACGGCACATCGCGGACCGTTATTCCCCCATTCTTTGGCCCAGTCATTTCTTTTGAACCAAATATCATAGCTCATCAGGAAATCAAACGTCAAAGAAGACAATTCAGGAATTTCTTCAAGCACGCCTGTAACAACTACACTTTCCTTGCTGTCGATCTTTATCATTTTACCGATCGGATCCTCTCCTTTAAAATATTTATCAGCCAGTTTTTTTGAGATCACAACGGCATCAGGGCGTGCAAGAGCGGTATTAGGGTCACCCTTTTCAAGTTTATAAGAGAACATTCTTAAAAAATCCTTTTGCACATAGCGTCCCTTTTCCTTATCGAACTTATCATTAACCGTGAACAAAGGCTCTTCTTCCCAAAGGATCTGGCTTGCCATTTCTATTTCAGGAATATCTTTTACAATGTTTTCAGCCAATATGCCGGGCGAAGCAGAAAATGTAGAAATATCACCGGAGTAATACTGGTTCTCCATTACGCGAAACAATCGCTTATCATTTGCATGAAACCTGTCCTTTTTTAATTCATCTTTTAGCCAAAGCATGATAAGAAGACTGCAGGTCATGCCAAGTGCGAGACCAAATATGTTGATAAGAGAAAAGGTCTTGTTATGCAACAAATTTCTCCAGGCTATTTTGAAATAATTTTTTATCATAATGTTGCTTTAATAATTATTAATTAATAATTATTAATTATTGATTTACTCAGTTCGTAATGATTTCACAGGGTTGGCCAGCGCCGCCTTCACTGCTTGCGAGCTAACCGTTACTAAAGCGATCAGCAAAGCAATTATACCTGCAGCGACGAATATCCACCAACCAATATTTATTCGGAAGGCAAAATCCTGTAACCATTTATTCATTGCCCACCACGCTAATGGAATGGCCAGTGCAGATGCAATCAGTACCAGCAACATGAAATCTTTTGATAACATGGATACAACATCTGTGATCGTTGCTCCCAGCACTTTTCTAACACCGATCTCTTTTACTCTTTGCTCTGCCGTATACATCGCTAACCCAAACAATCCAAGACATGCAATAACGATCGCAATGATGGCAAGCGTTAAACCCAACTTACCAGTACGTTGCTCAATGCGATACATACTATCAAAAGCTTCGTCCATGAATTGATAACTGAATGGTTTGCCCGGCGCCATTGTTTTCCATTTACTTTCGATAGTACTCACCAGTTGTTTTATGTCTGAAGTGTTTACTTTAAATGCTGTCGTCCATGAATTATTTGCTAAACGGAAACAAAGTGGGCCAATATTCTCTTTCATTGACTCAAAATGAAAATTTTTCACAACCCCGATCACTTCCCGGTCAATGAGTTTTGTTCCTACCTGGTCCTGGAAAAATGTGTAAAGTTTTTTTCCAAGAGGGTTATCCCAACCCAAAAGCCTCGCCGCAGTTTCATTGATTATCGTTGCATTTGAATCCGTGCCAAATTCTTTTGAAAAATTCCTGCCCTTTACCATTTCCATTTCCATCACAGGTATATAATCATGGCTAATATCCCACACTTGCATATTCACGCTGTTGTCTGCGGTCATTGCAGAGCTTTTAGAAAAACTCACATCATTTCTTGAATACCCGGATACAGGCAGGAAACCTGCATAAGTAGAAGCTTTTACCCCGGGAAGTTTTGATACTTCCTCTTTAAAAGCATCACGCTTATTATCCAAAGCACCAGTTCTGACAATAAGCATTTGGTCTTTATTGAACCCAAGTTTTTTTGTTTGGATATAATTCAATTGGCGAAATACAATGATCGTTGCGGCAATAAGGAAAATAGACATTGTGAATTGACCAACCACTAAAACATTTCTCAAATTACTCCTCTTTAATCCGCCACTTAGTTTCCCTTTTAAAACAACGATCGGGTTAAAAGAAGAAAGAACAAATGCAGGATACATGCCAGCTAACAAACCAACCACGATTGGTAGCGCAATAAGAACTGAAAGATATTTTGGCTGCAGAATATCTGAAATGTGTAATTCTTTTGCTGATAAATTGTTGAACCACGGCATGCAAAGTGCGGCAATACTAATGGCAAGCGCAGTTGAAAGAACAGTTGTTAAAATAGACTCCGTTAAAAACTGTCTTACCAAATATCTTTTTTCTGAACCAACAACTTTCCGGATCCCAACTTCTTTTGCACGGGCTGCTGATCTTGCAGTAGAAAGATTCATAAAGTTGATGCACGCCAAAATCAACACTACCAACGCAATTACAGAAAAAATATAAACGTATTGTATATTGCCATTTACACCCATCTCAACGGTACGATCAGAATGAAGATGAATATCAGTTAATGGTATCAGGCTATACTCCAGCTTATTTCCGGCTTTTTCAAATTCCTCCATTGATTTGATCTCCATGAATTGAGCAGCTTGTGGCACTACATAACGATCGATGAATTGTGGGAAATTCTTTTCAAACGCTTTGTAATCAGTTCCGGGCTTCAGCAATAAATATGTTTGATGATTATGACTCAAAAATTGTCCCCATTGATATTGCACATTATCCATGGAAAAGATCATGGAAAAATTAAAATGAGAATTATGCGGTATATCTTTCATTACCGCAGTTATTTTGTACAGCGTACCTCCATTGTCATCTGTTTCAATACTTTTTCCTAACACATCCGTTGCTCCAAAATATTTTTTTGCAGCCGATTCAGAAATGACAACTGTGTTGGGCTCATTCAAAGCAGTTTTACTGTCACCAGCAATTACAGGAAGTGTAAACACATTGAATAATGTAGAATCGGCATGGGCCACATCATTTTCATTAATGAACTGATCGCCTTTCTTGATAAGTTTTGAGCCGCTGGATGTATAAAAGCGAACATATTCTTCTACCTGCGGATAATCTTTTTTCAATGCTTCACCCATTGGATCAGAAGCAACAGCGAGATGTAGTTTGTTTCCACCAAAAACAATATCAGAGTTGACCCGGTAAATACGAATGGCTTTTTCATTAAACCGATCATAACTCAATTCGTCAGCGACATAAAGCGCAATGAGAATAAAGCACGCAAGGCCTGAAGCCAGGCCGGTAATATTTATTAAAGAGAAAGTCTTGTTCTTTAATAAATTCCTCCATGCTACTTTCAGATAATTTTTTAACATGGCTATACTTTTTGGTCAATGGTGATGGTGAATTGGCAACGAAAGTAAATTCACAATTGACTATTGACCATTCACGATCAAACTAAAATGTTCTCGGTCACAGTTTGCCCATCCAACATGCGGATGATACGATGACTGAAACGGGCATCATGCTCAGAGTGTGTTACCATAATAATGGTAGTTCCCTGCTCATTCAGGTCGGTAAGCATTTGCATTACTTCACTTCCATTATGCGAATCAAGATTACCGGTAGGCTCGTCGGCCAGAATCAGCTTTGGTTTGTTTACAACAGCCCTTGCAACTGCCACACGCTGCTGCTGACCACCTGATAATTGTTGCGGATAATGGTTGCGACGATGCATGATCTGCATTTTGTCAAGCACCTCCTCTACTCTTTTCTTCCTGTCAGATGATTTTACACCTGTGTAAATAAGCGGTAATTCAACATTCTCGAAAACTGTAAGCTCATCGATCAGATTAAAACTCTGGAAAACAAAGCCAATATTCCTTTTGCGCAGATCGGCTCTTTTACGTTCATTGTATTTTGCCACTTCAACGCCATTAAACACATAGCTGCCATCATCCGGGTCATCAAGCAGGCCGACAATATTCAATAATGTTGATTTCCCACAGCCCGATGGGCCCATGACTGCTACAAACTCTCCTTCTTTAATTTCAAAAGAAAGTTTGTTTAATGCTACAGTCTCTACTTCTTCCGTGCGATAAGTTTTTTCGAGATTTGTAATCTTGATCATTTTATATTTTTTAAAGTGAAGGTGAAAGGTTCAGATGTTGAAAAAGAAAAGGTTTAATGAAGGAGTATGATACTCGCTTTGTTTGGTTGCCTTGTCTTTTGGCGCCTGTTTGCACTTTTCTGTTTCTGTCTTTGTGCAAATACTATTGCAAGTGCCTTGTATTTTTTTAGCAGATGAAATAAGGCTGGCTAAAAAAATAACGAGGAACAAGTAGATGACTTTATTTTTCATGGCTATACTTTTTAATATTAAGCACCTATTTTTTTATTACGAGTTCCTGCATGTTACCATAGTTCTCATAGCTGGATGTAACTACTTTGTCGCCTGCCTTCAACCCTTGTAATACCTGGTAATAATCCGGGCTCTGCATGCCAAGCTGTATATCTACTTTGTACGCGGTCTTGCCATTATCGGCCAATTTGAATATCCAGTTGCCACCAGTTTGCTGATAAAACCCACCTTTCGGAAGAAGCAATGCTGTGATCTCATCACTCAAGGCAAGTCTTATCTGTAATGTTTGCCCGCGACGAACTCCTTGTGGCACGTCGCCCACAAATTCCATGTCAACCTGGAAACGGCCATTGGTAACCTGGGTATACACTTTCGTGATCTTCAGCTTATAGTCTTTTCCGGCAAAACTGAATTCACCCATAAGACCAGTGTAGATGCGTGAGATATAATGTTCATCAACATCTACTCTTACTTTAAAGCCACTGAGGATATCAAGTTGTCCCAATCTTTCTCCTTTATTTTTTGATTGGCCGATCTCTGCATCTAAAGAAGTAAGCTGACCATCAACCGGCGCTCTTACAATAAGATCACCAACTTTCTTTTGCATTACACTTAACGCTTCCTGTGAACCCTGGTAGGATTGTGATGCCTGTCTCAATTGCTGATTCCCTGAAACAGAATCCTGTTTCATGATCTCTTCAGAAAGTCTTTTCTTTTCGAGCAAATAGTAATAATTATTTTCAGATTGTTTGAATTCCTGTCCGCCAATAGCTTTCTGATCGTATAAAGATTTGTTCAGTTTATAAACTCTTTCCGCTTCTCTCAACTGACTGTTTGCGTCTGTTAACTGATTCAAACGGTTCACTGTATTTTGTACCGCGGCATTCCGGGAGATCTGCATTTGAGTAAGCAGGTTATAGACCGCTGTTTGCTGGTTCACCAGGCTTAACTCAAGATCTGTGTTTGATAAACGAAGGATCGGTTGTCCTTTCTTCATAATAGCTCCGTCTTCCACGTATTTTTCTTCAACGCGTCCGCCTTCCAACGCATCGAGGTAAATTGTTGTAATCGGAAGCACTACGCCATTGACAGGAATGAATTCACGGAAGGGACCTGATTTTATTTCACTGATCGTGATTCGTTCCTCATCCACATTCAAACGGCTTTTTCCGGAAGTGAGATAATAACTTCCGCCAATCAAAACCAAAATGCCAACGATTCCGGCAATGGTCAAAATCCTTTTACGACTCCATCTCTTTTTTGCAATAACGCGATCCACGGTGTATGATTTTTTTGTCCGATTTGTTAAAAGAAGCTGCTCCAAGCTTACGACTGCATTGAAGGTTGAAGCAGCTGTCCAAGTACTTATTTAAAGAATCCGTCTTCTACTATGGGAACAATATGCCAGTTTATGACGAACATGATTTACAGAATGTTACAAGCCTCCAATCTACGAAACTGTTCGTTAGTGATACAATTACTGTTCGCTTTTGATACACTTGATTTGGACCCCAATAACTAAAAAATTAATTGCCATGACTTTGCATTTGTGGTATAATTGCAGAGATTGTTAAAACTCCAAGGAAAATGTGAATAAATGAACCTGAAAAATGCTTCGATATTAGTAGTGGATGATGACCCTGATGTACTGACTGCCGTAAGATTATTATTGAAAACAGAGGTAAGAGAAGTAATAACAGAAAAAAATCCTGAGAATCTTCGCTGGCACCTGAACAAAGATCACTTTGACCTGATCTTGCTTGACATGAATTTCACCAGCTCGATCCATACCGGCAATGAAGGTTTGTTCTGGTTAAATGAGATCAAAAAACACAAAACGGACCCTGCGGTAATTATGATCACAGCATATGGTGCTATTGATCTTGCGGTTCGGTCACTCAAGGAAGGCGCTGCGGATTTTGTTGTAAAGCCATGGCATAACGAGAAGCTGATCTCAATAATTAAAGATGCATTAAAAAGAAAAGAAACCAAGACCTCGCTCACCCCAGGCCTGACATCTGATTCCATTATCGGTAAAGAATTGATCGGCGAATCAGAAGTGATGCAGCAAATATTTTATAAAATAGAGAAGATCGCCCCAACCGATGCCAATATCCTGATACTTGGTGAAAACGGAACAGGTAAAGATCTTGTGGCAAAGGCAATTCATCAGCAATCGTTACGTGCTGATAAGCCGTTTGTGAAAGTAGATGTAGGTGCATTGACCGAATCCCTGTTTGAAAGTGAATTGTTTGGCCATAAGCGTGGCGCGTTTACTGATGCAAGGGAAGACCGGATGGGAAGATTTGAAACGGCAAACGGGGGAACGCTTTTTTTAGATGAGATCGGAAATATTTCTTTACAACAGCAGGCAAAACTTTTAAATGTTTTACAAAATCGGCAAATAAACAGGTTGGGAAGCAATGAACCTATTGCTGTTGATATACGTTTGATCTGTGCCACCAATGTTTCTCTGACCGAGCTTGCCAATGAAAATCGATTCAGAAAAGATCTTATTTACAGGATCAATACTGTTGAGATCGTCATGCCATCGCTGAGGAAAAGAGGTAATGATATCTTATTACTGGCAAAACATTTTTGCAAATTATATTGTAATAAATACATCAAGCCTGAACTGGAATTTGACAGCAAGGCGATCGATAAGCTGTTAAATTATCATTACCCGGGCAATGTAAGAGAACTGCAATACACTATTGAAAGGGCGGTGATCATGTCAGATGATGATGTATTGCATACGAACGATCTCATCTTTTCACCAATAGAATCTGCGGTAGCCAGCGACAACGAACCTGAAGAAATGAAGCTTAGTACGATAGAAAAAAATACTATTTTAAAGGTGATTGAAAAAAATAACGGCAACATTACAAAAGCAGCAAAAGAATTAGGATTAACAAGAACTGCATTGTATAGAAGATTAAGTAAGTATGATATTTAACCCCCTGTCCTCCGCTAGGCGGAGAGACTTAGGTGGAACAATCTTTATATTTGTTTTTTGATATTGAAGATTTGAGGAAGGACATTTATTCATTAATCTTAGAGATTAATATTTATTAACAGAATTAAATCTAAGTTCCCCCTTTAGGGGGACAGGGGGTATGTTCAAACAATTTGAGTGGAGAATCCTTATAAGAGTGGTGCTGCTGTTCATAACATTAAGCGGTACGTCTTTTCTTTTAGTAAGAGGATATTATGTCTATTTACTTCTGGCAGTTCCGCTGATCATTTACCAGCTTGTCGATTTTTATAAATTCCATAAGAAAGCACATGATGAATTGAACCAGTTTGTAGAATCAGTCCATTATCGTGATTTCTCCAGAAGCTTTGATGTGAAACATGCGCCGGTAGAGATACAACCACTGCGGCAGGGATTCAATGAGATCAATACAACATTCAAAGTAATCAGTAAAGAAAAAGAAACGCAGTATCAATATTTGCAGAAGATACTGGAACTGGTTGACACGGGCATCATTTCCTATGAGGAAGATGGTGGAAAGATCGTTTGGATGAATGAATCTCTCAAACGAATGATGCAGCTGCCCTATCTCAAAACGATCCATTCAATGGCAAGAAGAGACCAGGCTTTGTACCAGCAAATCATTTCACTAAAACCCGGGGATGGAAGGATCGCAACAGCACATTTGGAAACTTCTTCTTTTAAAGTGTTAATGTCGGCAACTGCGTTTCAAACAGAGGGTAAGATCTATAAACTGATCGCTTTTCAAAATGTGAACGAGGCATTGGATGAAACTGAATCAAAAGCATGGCAAAAACTATTGAGCGTATTGACACATGAGATCATGAATTCAGTAGCGCCAATCTCTTCTTTGGCCGATACATTAAAACATCGTTTACAACAATCAGTTGCGGTGTTAAGCAATGAATCCGGGTCGGTAGATGATCTTGAATTGGGAATTGAAACCATCAAGCGCAGAAGTGAAGGTCTTTTAAAATTTGCGGAAACCTATCGTAACCTTAATAAGATTACAACGCTGAATCTTAAGAGAGTTTTTGTCCGTGATATTTTTGAGAACCTCCTTCAGTTGATGCAACCAACAATGGAGCAAAAGAAGATCGAGATAGAAACCATATTAAAGGATCCTGATCTTTCCCTGGAGGCCGATACCAGTTTACTGGAGCAGGTGTTGATCAATCTGGTGGTAAATGCAATTGAAGCAGTAAAAGAAAGACCCCACCCGAGGATCGTATTGTCGGCTTATTTAAATAACAACCGCAAAACCGTCATCAAGGTTGCGGATAACGGCAACGGTATGCCTGCGGAGATCATCGATAAAATATTTGTTCCTTTCTTTAGTACAAAGAAAAGCGGTAGTGGCATCGGCCTTAGTCTATGTAAACAGATCATGATGCTTCACAAAGGGAACATCCAGGTTCAGTCCATAGAAGGCGAAGGCACCGCTTTCCTTTTACAGTTTTAATTTTTTCCTGCACTAAACGGATTCGCTCTTATATCTTCTTTGGCGATACAATTCTCTTCTGTATCTCAAAAGTTTTTCTCTTTCTTCATCGGTCAGATCGGATGTATCGATCACATCACCCTCACTTCTTTTTTCCCAAAGGCGAAGTCCATCCTCGTAATCTGATTCAGAGCCAGGCTTACGTTTTGCTTGGTGCAACCTGTTCCTATAGAGATTGTCCGTACTATAATGCTCATGACTATAAAAATCAGGCTCGAGATCGTCATCAGGCATACCTGTTTCTGTAACTACTTTTTCCTGTTTAACAGTTGTTACCGGCTCAATCTTCACCTTTCTGCCAAATATGGAAGAGATTTTTCTTTCTGTATCCGCTGTAAGTAAATTCCTGGAATAATCAGGCAACCTGCATAATTGGTCAACTGATACGTTTGGTATCAGCACATCATCCGTTTCTTTATGCAATTCTGCAAATCCAATCGGGATCAATACTTTTCTGTGTTCCAATCTCAATTCATTTTCGTCCAGGTCAACGACCATATATCTCACTTTTTTTGCTTTCGCATCCAGGATCAGTTCCTCTACTGCCCCGATCTTTTCTCCATTCTTATATCTTACATCCCATCCGCGAATATCCGGTTCACCCTTTACAATTTCGAAACCTGAATGATCCAGTTCCTGCAGGCGATAATTTTTATTCTTATCCATAATAAAATATTTTAAGAACAAAATGTTCTTTGGTTAATGAATGTCAAGGTGGTATTTTTCTGATCAGGCAGCTTGTGATGATTCATACTGAATAAAAGAAGTTTGGTTTGGCTTGCCGACCGCATCTCTTACATTGGGATTATTATTCCATATTAGTAAAAAGGCGATTACGGCAATCACTATTATGGAGATCAGAATCCATAACCAGGCGGACGAACTTCTTTTTTTTGCCTGTACATGTATCTCAGCCATAAAAATATATTTTGGTTAAACAATAGTTGTTCACTTAATAAGCAACATAAACTATGCCTGCAGTGATTGATGTTGGAAACGAAACTGTTGAACTGTATTTCTTTCAAAATTCCTGCCTGGGAAAAAATATCAATGCAAAGTGAGGAATGAAATCACCAATAAAATTCGATTTCAAGCTTCGGCCATATTTCTATATTTTTGCTGCCCTTTAATGGTTGATCATTATAAGGTA
>Ga0075430_100004588_pt1 | contig 11625 bp, 12 predicted proteins | sample RhiMetdeltSRZDD4_FD_75294 | JGI IMG/M metagenome (GOLD analysis project Ga0075430, IMG submission 75294) | Populus rhizosphere microbial communities from Tennessee, USA - Rhizosphere MetaG P. deltoides SRZDD4 | ecosystem: Host-associated > Plants > Roots > Rhizosphere > Soil | place: USA... | reverse complement strand
GCGCCATTCTGAGCAACACGGAGACCGCGGAGCTGATGCTCGATTCACCGGCACCCAATTTCGATGAAATCAAGACGATACTCACCGATATCAAGCGAGCCGATCAGCGGGCGACCGACGTCATCCAGCGCCTGCGGAGTCTTCTGACCAAGTCCGGCATCGAGGCGCGGGATGTCGATTTGAACGAGATCATCAGCGAGGTGATTGGACTGCTTGGCGCGCAGGCCGCGGCGCAGGATGTGACCGTCTACACGGTGCTCGCCCCCCACCCATTGACTGTCAATGGTGATCGCGTCCAGATCGGGCAGGTCATTCTGAACCTGGTTGCCAATGCGATCGACGCCTTTTCTGAAGGACGGGACCATCTTCGTCGCGTGACGGTGCGCACCCATCTGCTTGGCGAGTCCATGGCGGAGCTCACGGTTTCCGACAGCGGTCCGGGAATTCCGGCGGAGGCTCTGAAACAGGTCTTCGAACCGTTTTACACGACGAAGGAACGCGGCATGGGCATGGGGCTGGCGATCGCGCGCACGATCGTCGAGGCTCATGGCGGCCGGATCTGGGCGGAGAACCAGGCCGGCGGCGGGGCGATCCTTCGCCTGACTTTGCCCGTATCGGCGGTTGGTGCCGAGGAATCGCCATGACCACCGTTTACGTCATCGATGATGATGCAGAATTCCGTACCGCAATCGGTCGGATCCTCAAGGTGGCCGGTTACCAGGTCGCGCTTTATGAATCGGCGTCGCAACTGCTCGATCATCTACCGAGCGAAGAAGAGCCTGGCTGCGTTTTGCTCGACGTGAAGATGCCTGACGTCAGCGGCACCGACGTGCAGGGTCACCTGGCTGCGCGGGCGCCGCTGCTGCCGGTGGTCTTTCTCACCGGCCATGGCGACATACCGACAAGTGTCAGGGCAATGAAGGCCGGTGCGGAAGACTTTCTCACCAAGCCGGTCGGCAAGGACAGACTGGTCGCAGCGATCGAGCAGGCCGTTGCCGATTACACCGCGAAGCGCGAGCGGTTTCTCCGGCTGAACCGCCTGCGCAGTCTTCTGTCGACTCTGACACCCCGGGAACGACAGGTATTCGAGCTGGTGGTGCGAGGGAAGCTGAACAAGCAGATCGCCTTCGATCTGGGCACAACCGAAAGGACCGTCAAGGCCCATCGACTGAAGGTCATGGCGAAGCTTGGCGTTCACTCGCTTGCCGAGCTCGTGTCTGCTGCCGAGCGGCTGGGTGTCGCGTGATCAGCTGTCCGACTCCTCCTCCTTGAAGGCGCCCGCTGCCAAGGCGATCAGCCTTCCAATGTCATGGATAACGATCGTCTGCGCCCGCGGCAGGCTCACAATGCCCTGTGTCTTGAGCTTGGCGAAACTCCGGCTCACGGTTTCGACGGTAAGGCCGAGATAATCCGCAATATCCTCTCGCCCCATATGGAGCTCGAGCTCAAGCTTGGTATCCTCGCCCGTCCAGACCAGAAATCCGAGGATGAAGGTTGCAAGCTTTTCCAGAGCCGAACGTCGATTGAGGAACGCAACCTGGTTGCGGGTTTCGGCGAGCTCCACCGCAAGACAGCGCACGAGCTCGGACCCGAACCGCGGCTCCTCCTGCATCCGGCGATAAACGATGCTCAGCGGAACGCATTGCAGGACGACATCGGTCAGCGCCTCGGCGCTGCAGAACTGGGTCTCATGTTCGCCAAGACCGATGAGGTGTCCGGGTAGGCGAAACGCGATGACCTGGCGGCGACCGTCCGCCAGCAGGCGGTAGAGCCGCATCATACCGCTCTTGATGCGGTAGATGTGGGTTTGCGCATCGCCTTCGTAAAATGCGTGCTCATGGGGCTCGAGATGCCGCATATGGGCGTCGACCAGCAAGGTCTCGGAAAAGTCGCCGTTTCGGGGCAATCGGCGGTAAGGCGTTGGAGAATCCGATGCTGACGCTGGCAGCATTGTCGCTACCTCCTCCCGTTGCTTCATGCGCAATCCCACGACTCTGCGGCCGTTGTACCGACCATGCTATTTCAAGCGCTGCACCGCCCGACATTGTCCTTTCGGACAATATCCAATCCCGCCGCATCGGGCGTACAAACGTCGGGGTGTGAGGCGCGGAACCAAAAAGTCGAGCGGTAGAACAGTGGGGTCGTCTGGAACTTCTCGGAGCTTTCCATCCGTGGCTCGCCGGAACGTCATATATGTGCTGGATGACGATCGGGACATGCTGAGGGGGCTGGAGCGCCTGCTGAAGGTGCACGGATTTCGCCCGAAGCTGTTTCAGTCAGCCGAGGATTTCTTCGCATCTGTCGACAATGACGATGACGCCTTGTGCCTGCTGCTCGATGTGCATTTGAATGGTGCTTCCGGGATCGACGTCAAGCGGCAGCTGACGCGCTCCGGCGTCCGCCTCCCTGTCATCTTCATTACGGCAAACGACAATGAAGCCACCCGCAGATCGATCGAGGATGTGGGCTGCGTCGCCTATCTTCCGAAGCCTTTCTCGGCCAGGTCTCTGGTGGAAGCGATCGCGCTGGCCGACCAGCACAGTCCGAAGGCTGTCGGCTCGATCGATTGACTTGGATCAAAATCCGCAGGCGATCATCCCTCTATCCTCCTAGCTGGGTTCAAGAGGGCGTTCAGGCAGATGAAAGCGGAAAACGGTGGCAAGAACGGGCGGATGAAGCGCAAGGACTACGAGAAGGAGCTGCGCAAGCTCCAGGTCGCTCTTTGCGATTTGCAGGAATGGGTAAAGGAGAAGGGGGCACGCATCATAATCCTGTTCGAGGGGCGCGATGCCGCCGGCAAGGGTGGAACCATCAAGGCCCTGACCGAGCGGGTGAGCCCACGCGTGTTTCGCGTCGTTGCGTTGCCGGCGCCTTCCGACCGCCAGAAAACGCAGATGTTCATGCAGCGCTATATCGAGTTCTTTCCTGCTTCCGGCGAGGTCGTGATCTTCGACCGCAGCTGGTACAACAGGGCCGGTGTCGAATATGTCATGGGCTTTTGTGACGAGGAGGAGCACAAGCGCTTCCTCGAGCTCGCGCCGCAGATCGAGAATTTCATCGTCGAAGGTGGCATCAGGCTCATCAAAATCTGGCTCGAAGTCGGGAAGGAAGAGCAGGAAAAGAGATTTCACGCCCGCATCGATGATCCGGTCAGGCAGTGGAAGCTCAGCCCGATGGATCTCGAGTCCTACCGGCGCTGGTATGATTATTCGCGGGCACGCGACATCATGCTGGAAGCCACCGATACCGCAACCGCGCCCTGGAACATCGTGCGCTCGGACGACAAGCGGCGGGCGCGGCTCAATTGCATCTCGCATGTTCTGAATTCGATTCCCTACAAGAAGGTCGAGCGCCAGAAGGTCAAGCTTCCCAAGCGGTCGAACAAGGGCGAGTATGACGACATGGCCAGCCTGAAGGGGCGGAGCTTCGTTCAGGAGCTGTTCTGAGCCTGGCGGATCAGATCATCAATGCTGGCGAGTCGATCGAGACCACCAACCTTGTCGGCAATGCCGTCGGCCCGCAGAAGGTCGCGCACCCGGCCGCGGGCGCCGACGATGCGCAGCGGAATGTCATGGCTTGCCAGTTCGGCATGAAGGCCGTGCAGCATGCGTGAGCCTGCGAGATCGATGTAGGGAGACGCACTCAGATCGCAGATGCACAGGCGCAGGGTACGGGGATCGGTCGCTGCGAGCCGGTTCATCACCGCGTCCATGACGGCTTCGGCGTTCACATAGAGTAGCGAGGCCTCGGGCCGGAAAGCGAGCACGGTCGCCAGCTGCTCGTTCTCGGGGTGGCGATCGAGGTCGGAATAGCTGTCTGTCCCGGGTATGCGGCCAAGGAATGCGACATGGGGATGCGATGCGCGCGCCAGCAGCAGGAGCACGGATGCGCCGGCGGCCAGCAATATGCCCTGGAGAATCCCGAGGAGGAGGACGGCGCCGAGCGCGATGGCAGCGGCGTAAAAATCGACCCGGCTGATCCGCCAGATGCGGAGCATCGCGGCGAGATTGATCAATCCGTAGACCGCGGTCAGGACGATGGCGGCAAGGACCGCTTTCGGCAGGTTGGCCAGCGTATCGGCGAGAAACAGCAGGCATAGGGCGAGGGTGGCGGATGCAAAGACGAGGGCGAGCGGGGTCCTGGCGCCTGCCTTGTCATTGACGGCTGATTGCGACAGACCACCCGCCACCGGATAACCGCCACCGAAGGCGGTGGCGAGATTGGCCGCACCAAGTCCGAGAAACTCCTGGCGTGGATCGATGACGTAGCCGTGTCTGGCTGCAAAGGTCCGGGCAGCCGAGACGCTCTCGATATAGGCCAGCAGCAGGCATCCCAAAGCGAGCGGAAAAATCCCCTCGACATCGCGCAGGCGTAGCGTCGGACCGCTGAATGACGGCAGGCCCGGCGGAACCGGACCGGTGACGGCGACACCCGAGGCTGCAAGGTCAAGGACGGTGGCGAGTGCTATCGAGAGCGCCATGACCAGGAGACCGATGGGTTTCCCGGGAAAGAACCGCTCCCCCAAGATCAGCAGCAGCAGTGCGCCGAGGCCGAGCGCAAGTACCAGATAGTGGATGCTGCCGAGCTCACCGGCGAGCGCGATGACTCTTTCGAGAAAGTTGTGACCGCCGCCTGGAACGCCGAGCAGATTGGGCAGCTGGCTCGCGGCGATGGTCAGCCCGGCACCGGCCTTGAATCCGACGAGGATGCTCTCGCTGATGAGGCGCACCAGGATGCTTAGCCGCAGCAGCCAGGCGATGAAGCAGAGGAGCGCCACGGCGAAGGCTGCCAAGGTGGCAATCTGGATATAGCGGGCGGCATCGCCGCCTGCCATGGCGACGACGGTGCCGGCGATCATCAAAGAGATGGCCGAGGTCGGTCCGACCGCGAGTTGGCGGGAGGAGCCGAGCAGCGCATAGCCAAGGCCGCCGAGCAGGTAGCCATAGATGCCCAGCTGCGGCGGCAGGCCGGCCATCGCCGCATAGGCAAGCGAGACCGGGATGGCATAGGCCGCCAGCGTGATGCCCGCGACGAGATCATTCTGCAGCCAGGCGCCTTGATAATTCGCGAGCCAAGCCGCGGGTGGGAAATTGGAAATCCAGGACGCCCGACGCTCGGCCGTGTCGCTCAACCCCATTTCAGCGTGATTCCGACGTCACCGGGAACGCCATTCGGGAAATCGACGATTTGGAATTGCAGCTTGTAACCGAGCGGCTTCAGCTGACGCGCCCAGAAATCGTACATTTCCTTGGGCAGGCCGGTCAGGGTGCTGGCGAAGTCGGCTTCCTGCTGATTGATGGCGCGCCCACGATCCGTGCACAGACTGTTGGGGAAGCGATAGACCTGGACCTGGGTGAGGCCGTTGTTGACTGCGCGCTCGATGATCACCTTGACGCGTCGCATGGCCTCCTCGTCGGAGACGCCCGAGGGCTTTTGCAGGCGATCGATCAGGGCCTGCTTCTCGGCGTCCGCCTTGGCCTGCAAGCGCATGGCTTCCGCGGCCTTCTCGGCTTCCTTCTGGGCAGTCCTCTCCATCAACTCCTTTGCGCTCGGCAGCACGCTCGCCATCTCACCTCTCCTTCAAAGTCGATCCCGGCCTTTTGCCACTGTCGGCGAACGGCTGCTTTGATCTAGCGCAATGAAGTCTCCCGGACGGTGGCGAATCGACTTGCTCCAAGCACTTCCTCCAACCCATGGTTGTTCCCCCTCGGGCGCTGAACCGCCCTCAGTGCGCTCTGTGGCTCCCGGCATCCGCAAGGCAGAATCTTTGCTCTGGCTGGCACTGCCCTGGCAGTGCAAGGCCTCTAGCGCGAGCGCCGCAGCGCCCCGTCGAATAGTGGTCGACGCGATTAAAGCGTGGCGAATGGAAACGGCCAGACAGTACAATCACACCGTCGAGCCAAACTCTGTTTCGTATCAGAACCGCAGACGATCGTGACGACCAGAGTTACAGGTGATTCCCCCGGCCAGCCCCATCAGCCTCGATCATGTTTTGAGATTGTTGCTTGGAGATCCGCTGAAGCTGATCGGTGAATTGCATGGTATTCGTGCGCCTGTCACGAGCGGAACGAGAAGCGTTCAGGCAATATCGCGAATTGAGCAACGCCGAGCATGGGTATGTCTTGCTCTCCCAATTTCAGGAGTGCATCGGGCGCGTAACGCTCGACTGGGATCAGGGCAGAACGACGTTGACTCTCAGACTTTCGTCGCGGTTAACTGCCTGCAATCGAGAAGAAGCTCCGAAAAGGGGAGGAAACGGCGATGGACAATCAGAATATCCTCAGACAGATCGTCGGCAGGAACCCCGTGCGTTACGCCAGCATGGAAGGGTACCGCATCACCCGTCGCGCCCTGCTCGCGAGCGCTGCTGCAAGTGCCGCTGTCGGAACCTTCGGCAGGGCGGCAAGATCACAGGACCGAGTGCTGAATCAGTTGGTGTGGGACGGCTATGCGGACCCGCGGATGGCAGATCTCTGGAAGAAAGAGACAGGCGGAACTCTCAAACCCGAGATCCACATTTCCGATCCGCAATCGCTGAACCGGCTGCGCGCCGGCGAAACCAAGAATTTCGACTTTCTGAATGTGAACGATCCATGGGCGAAGAATTATCTCTGGCCGGAAAAACTGATTGTCGAGGTGCCGCGCGACAGGTTCGAGCCCCTCTATGGCCAAATGGTTCCGAAGTTCCACCCGCCGTTCAAGCGCGCCTACAGCAAGGACGAGCAGCATTTGCTCGGTGTGGTCCAGCGCTTCGAAACCTTCGATTTCGTCGTCAACACCGACAAGATTTCGGTCGACACGGCGGAAAAGGAGGGATGGAGCCTGTTCAGCAATCCTGACTTCAACCAGCGTTTCGGGATCCTCGCCTATGACGACTGGAATGTGATCGACATCTGTCTGGGCGCCGGAATTCACCCGTTCAAAGAGAAGACCCAAGCGGACGTGGACAAGTTCAAGCAGACCGCGGAACTTTGGGTGAAAAACGCCAAGCTCATCACCACCGATTTCGTTCAGCTCAACCTCGCCATGCTCAATGGCGAGATCGACCTGTATTTCACCGGGGGTACATATTCCATCGCCGGGGCGCGACTCGAGGGTAACAACAACTTCCACGCGATCACACCGCTCAGCGGGCCGGCCGATGGCAAGGGCGGCATCAACTGGATCGAGCTCAATTCGGCAATCAATAACCCCAATCTGCACCCCAAGATCTTCGACTTTCTTGAATGGATCACCAAGCCCGAGCCTGCCTACATCGTGGCGACCGCCAACAACAATCTCCAGCCGGTCAGTCAGATGTCGCAGGAGGCGGTCATCTCGAAATTCTCCAAGGAGCAGCTCGCGGCAATGCAATACGAGACATTAGAAAAGCGCATCGCCAATGCCGTCGAGTTCGATATCGTTCCGGATTACGACAAGCTGCTCGACATCTATACCGCCGCCCGCCGCGCTCGCGGGTGAGTTCGTCCGGTGATCGCGGCCCGGAAACCGGCTCCGGCTGGCGAGCCCGGTTCACGTGATGCTGCTCCGATACTGTCGCTGCGTGGGCTTACACGAATTTTTGGCGCGAAGCGCGCAGTGGACGGTATCACTCTCGACATAGCTGAGGGCGAGTTCTTCACTATTGTCGGCCCCTCGGGCAGCGGCAAGAGCACGTTAATCCGGATGCTTGCCGGCCTCGACAAACCATCCTCGGGCGAAATTCTGCTGCGGGCCGAGAGAATCAACGACATGCCGGCCAATCTGCGCCCGACCTGCATGGTGTTCCAGTCGTTGGCGCTCTTCAATCACATGTCGGTTGGCGAGAATATCGAGTTCGCCCTGACCATGCGGCGGGTCGACAAGACAGAAAGACGACGGCGGGCTCATGCGCTCATGGACCTCGTCCGATTGCCGCACGAATTCTATCGAAAATCCGTGGTGACCTGCTCTGGCGGCGAGCGCCAGCGCATAGCGCTTGCCCGGGCGCTCGCCTCTGACCCCGAGATCCTGTTTTTCGACGAACCGCTCTCGGCGATTGACTACCAGCTGCGAAGGATTCTCGAAATGGAGATGAAGGACCTTCACAGGGTCACAGGTAAGACTTTCATTTACATCACCCATAGTCTGGAGGAAGCCATGGTGATGAGCGACCGGATCGCCGTGATGCGTGAGGGACGCATTGTTCAGATTGGCGATCCGCTCACCATCTATCGTCAACCGGGTTCGCGTTTCGTCGCCGAATTCATGGGTGAGGTCAATCTTCTCCGATTGACCCGTGGCGACGGTTCGGACTGGCGCCTGCCGGATCTCGGGATCTCATTGCCGAGGCTTCTGGACAATCCCGCCGAAGGATGGATCGTGCTCAGACCGGAGCGGCTGCGCCTGCTCGAGGACGGTGCACACGCCGATGTCGAGTTCCCAGGAGAACTCCTCAATGACTATGTTCTTGGACCGAGAACACATATCCTCCTGAAGAGCGGGAGCAGGACCTTCGTCTCTGAACTCGGCGGGAATAGCACACCTCCCTCGATTGGCAGCCAGGTCCGCGTCGGCTTTAATCTTTCCGATGCCGTTGTGGTCACCGAGTAGACCATGGAGCAGAGCGCGCGAAATGGCCTTATTGCAGTTATCCCAGTAGCACTCCTGCTGCTTTCGGGTTTTGCCCTGCCTCTCATTTTCATCATCTTCACCGGCTTGATGCCTCCTCGCAGCTTTGGGCTGCTCGAGGATCCAACTCTCGCGAATTACCGAACCATCCTCGAAGAGGGATATTGGCGGCCGATCATGTGGTCACTTGGCTTCGCCATCGCGACCACTCTCGTCTCGCTTGCCTTGGCGTGGCCGATCGCCAAGGCACTGGTGATCCATGCCGGACGATTCGCATCGGTCATATCCATACTCATTGCTGTTCCCGTCTTCATTGCAGAAAGCGTGCGACTGTTCGGGGCGCATCTCTTCTTGATGCCGAAAGGCGGAATTCTTGCCGGGACGGTGAATGCCCTCCTAGGCATCGATATAGGCAGCATCCTGTTCAGCCCGCTCGCCACCCTGGTTGGCATGATCTACATTTACTTGCCGTTTGCCATCTTTCCGATGACGCTCGGTCTGTCGCAGGTTCCCCCCGAGCAGGTGGAAGCCGCCAAGGATCTCGGTGCGAGCGGCTGGCAGACCGTCAGAAATGTTGAACTGCCGATCGCCCTGCCGGGGATCTTGATAGGGGGACTTCTGGTTTTCGTGCTGGCACTTGGCGCGACTGCGGAAGCAGCCATCCTGGGCGGTCAATCGGTGGTCGTCGCTGTTCAGTCGATCGAGCAGCGCTTCAACTATGCACAGGATTGGCCGCTCGGATCGGCATTGGCAACGGTGCTTTGCGCCATTACCGCTCTGGTGGTGTTCCCATTGATGCGGCGGCTCGATATCGACCGCCTGTTCCGGCGCTGAGACCCGGCATGGAGCCCCGTTCCGTCATAGTTGGACGAATTGTCTGGACGGTTCTGATCGTGGGGCTGCTCTATCTGCCGATCATCAGCATCGTGCTGGCGTCGCTGGCCAATACGCGCTTCATCAGATTTCCCCATCGCGTCTGGTCGATCGATGCTTATCGCGAGGCGCTGGGGCTCGGCCTGACTTACGATCTGCAATGGACGTCGCTGAAGGTCGCGATCTGCGTTGCATTCCTTGCCGTGATCTTTGCGATCCCCGGGGCACTCGCTTTCGCACGGTATTCATGGCCTGGTCGCTCGGTGTTTCAGAAATCGCTTCTGCTTCCGATTTTCTTCCCGCAATCGGTACTGGGTCTCGCCGCGTTGGTGACCATGAGCGCGGTCGGCATCTCACCTTCGTGGCAAACGGCGGTTTTCATGCACCTGGTATGGGTCGTGCCTATTGCCACCTTGATCGTCTCCATCCGTCTTTACGGTTTCGACGTCGCCCAGGAGGAAGCGGCCTTCGATCTCGGCGCAACGCGGCTCCAATCGTTCCTTGCAGTCACGCTGCCGCAAATGATGCCGGGTATCGTCTCCGGGGCATTGTTTGCATTTCTCCTCTCTTGGGCCAATCTACCGCTTTCGGCCTACACGTCTGGCGCCGATTCAACCCTTCCCGAGTGGCTCTATTCGCGTATGTCGACCAATTATGCACCGATGGTGCCAGCTGTCTCGGTGCTTTCGATCATTGCCAGTGTTCTCGTCGTGATGATCTTCCAGTTGATCCGCCTCTGGTGGCGCCGTCACATAGAAGCAGGGAGTGACTGACATGGACCTCGGACAATGCCTGAAGGGCAGGGTAGCTCTCGTTACCGGGTGTGGTCGCGGCATCGGTCAGGCGATTGCCCAATTCGCCTCCCGCAGTGGTGCGGCAGTCGGCTGCGTGGACATAGATGAGAGCGCGGCCGGTGAAGCCGCCCGAGCGGTAACAGCATCAGGTGGCGCGGGATTGGCGCTCGGGGCCGATGTCCGGAACCTTGGCGATCTCATTGCCGCCGCCGATGCCGTAGCAGCACGCTTCGGCTCGGTCGATACGATCTTTGCATCTGCCGGCATCTATCCGGCGGCACCACTCGAAGCGATTACCGATGAGCATTGGGACATGGTGCTTTCCCTGAATCTAAAGGGGGTATTCCACACCATAAAGGCCTCGCTGCCGCATCTGACGAAACACGGCAGCGGCAGCATTGTCATCGTATCATCCATCACCGGCAACCGGGTGGGCTATCCTGGCCTTTCGGTTTATTCCGCTTCCAAGGCAGGTATCAACGGTCTCATCAAAAGCACCGCGCTCGAATTGGCGCCGCGGAACATCCGCGTGAACGGTGTCGAGCCGGGAACCGTCAGAACGCCGGGAGTCGAGGCGATGGGAGAGGCCACACTGGCCAGGATTGCCGCCGTCATTCCGATGGGCCGCCTGGCATCGCCGACCGAAGTCGCCGCCGCGAGCGTGTTCCTGGCATCGGATGCAGCAAGCTATATCACCGGGCAGACGATTATTGTCGATGGCGGTCAGACTCTCCCTGAGCTGCCGCTTTCCTTGTCTTTATCGTGATCGGGCGAACCGGTCTGGGGTACAAGGTTCGATGTTTTCACTCGGCTTCCTCCCCGAGACCAAGTCTGCAGTGATGCGCGCGGTGATCGGCCCTAGCGTATAGCCGGCATCGCCAGGAATGGCGATGAACAGGCCAGGAACCGAATGCACCGGCCCGATCACGCCGCAGCCGTCGACCATGGTATTGACACCGGCCCATGTGCGTATGACCCGGAGCGGCGCGAGAGCAGGAACGATATGCTGGGCCAAGCTAAGATTGCCGATCATGCTCGACAAGCGGGTCCGCGCGATCTTTCCGGGTCCACCGAATTCGGCTGGCCAACCGCCGCCGATCACGGTTTGGCCGCCGCCAAGCTGCTTGAGCGTGATCGGCCGGGTCGCATGCTGAACGAGATGCCCAATGACCGGCTGCGCTTCTTCTGTAATGTTCATGTGCAACGGATCACCTGTTGCCGGAAAGTCAAATCCGAGCTGGTTGGCAAGGGGCCGGCTGCCATGGCCGGCGGCAAGAATGACCTTGCCGGTCCGCAAGCTCCGTCTCGCAGTGGTTACCCGAAATCCGCTTCCCTCCCGCTCGACCCGGGTGACCGGTTCCTCACTGAA
>Ga0075430_100004582_pt1 | contig 11634 bp, 9 predicted proteins | sample RhiMetdeltSRZDD4_FD_75294 | JGI IMG/M metagenome (GOLD analysis project Ga0075430, IMG submission 75294) | Populus rhizosphere microbial communities from Tennessee, USA - Rhizosphere MetaG P. deltoides SRZDD4 | ecosystem: Host-associated > Plants > Roots > Rhizosphere > Soil | place: USA... | reverse complement strand
GTGCCTAACGGCTCCGTCTACGGCTTCCTCGGGCCGAACGGCTCCGGGAAGACCACCACGATTCGACTGCTCCTCGGCATGCTGCCGCCCGCCGATGGATCCATCACCGTGCTCGGGCACGACATCCCGACCCACGCACCGAGTGCGCTCGCCGGGATCGGGTACGTCCCCGAGCGGCTGCATCTCTACCCGATGCTCACCGTGGACGAAACGATGCGGTATCACGCCGCGTTCCACTCCCGCTGGGACGCGGGCGAGGCGGAACGACTGCGGCGCTCGTTCGAGCTCCGCGGAGAGCAGCGCGTCGGACGCCTGTCGAAGGGCGAGGCAGGCAAGCTCATGATGCTGCTTGCCCTGGCGGTGCGCCCCGAGTTGCTCGTACTGGATGAGCCTACGGACGGACTCGACCCCGTCGTTCGACGGGACGTGCTCTCGGCGCTCCTCGATTACGTCTCCACGCACCGCGCGACGGTGCTCATCTCGAGCCATCTCGTGCACGAACAGGAGCGTGTGTGCGACTGGATCGGCGTGCTCGACGGCGGACGTCTCGTGGCCGAGATGCCGATGACGGCGTTCCGCAACGGCATCAAACGGCTGCGCGTGGCGCAGGCGCCAGTGGTGCCGGCACGGACACCGTTCGGCGTCCTCACACGCCGAACCGGGGCGGGACGAGAGGAGGAATGGGTCGTTCGGGACTGGCGTGATGACATGAAGTCCTGGTTCGACACCACCGACAGCTCGCTGCGTGAGGTGGTTGACCTGGACCTCGAGGAAACGTTCGTCGAGACTCTACGCGCCGCGCGCGATGCCGGCGGGAGGGCCGCCTGATGTTCGCGCAAACGCTCTTCGTTCAATGGAAGTGGAACCGCGACTTCCTCGCGTTCTACACGATCGTGGCGACCGCGGGCCCGCTCCTGATCCTGTGGATCGCGCTGCCACAACTGGGACTCACGTCCGCGCGCGAGCTCGTCACCGTCGGCAGAGCAGTCGGCGCGGCATCCGCGGTAATCGCCGTCCTCGCCGGACTCACGCTCGCGTGGCAGGGGTACGGCATCGATGATCGCGGCGGGCACATCTACGCGCTGTCCCTCCCTGTCACGCGGGCCCGCCTGCTCGCAATGCGCGCCGCGACCGCGAGTCTGCTGCTCGTGCTCCCCGCCGTGGGTGTGTGGGCGGGGGCGGGGTTCGCGGCGAATCAGGCGAACCTCCCACCGACGCTGGAGAGCTATTCGGGATCGTTGGCAGTGCGGGCGTTGCTGGCGTCATGGCTGGCTCACTCGTGCATGTTCGCGCTGCGGTACGGCGCCGGCCGTCGAGCGAAGGCCATCGGTGCCACGCTCGCCATCGGCGGCAGCCTGTTCGCGCTGCTCGCCTTGCTGTCGCCAGGCGTGCGCGAGCTGATGAGCGTGGTCGGCGACGCGTTGATCTCGAACCCGGGGCCATTCGGTGTGCTGTTCGGCGGATGGACGATGATCGATGTTTGATCACCGTAGCCTCGCCTCGCTCGCGGCGTGCGTGATCGCGGCAGCGCCGTTAGGCGCGCAGACACGTCCGTCCCAGGACTCGCTGCTCCGCCGCGTACTCGCGCGCGACTCGATCCTCGCGATCCAGGTGCGCGTCGTCGATTCGGTGCGGCGGTCGGTCGCGAGGCCAGTGCCCTCGGTCGACGTCATCGGCGGACCATTGCACGTTCGCACTCAGCCCGAGTTGAAAGCGAGAGTAGCAGAGGCGGTCGATTCCGTCGCGGGGGCGGTAGAGCGGCGCGGCGGCACGGCGATCGCCCGCCGGCTCGCGGCGCGAGTCCCTTCCATCAGTCGAGACTCCGCGCGCACGGCATTCGGAGTGACGAGGACGATCGTTCTCGCTCCCGACACGGTCCGCCGCTGGTCGGTGACGCGTCATCGCGTGGGCGATGACGCGAGCGTCGCAGAGCTCACAACGGCGCTCGCACGACTGGTCGAGGAGATCGCCTTCGAGGGTGTGGACTCGACGCTCTCTGCGTGGGTGATGATGGGGAGGGTCCCGCTTGGACCAGCGACCGCGGACGAGCTCAGCGATGCGTACATCGCACTCGCCACCACGGAATCCGCTGCGCTCCGGCGCTGTCGAAGCGGGGATGACCAGGCGTGCGTCGATGCGCTCGGCATCGACTCCGTCGCTGGGGGTCGGCTGTCACGGTGGTATGCACCGACTGACTATCGATCGTTGTTGCGCAGCGTTGCGCCACCTCGCGAGGACTCGGCTTCGATCGCGGCATGGCTTCGGTGCCGTGAGAGTCGAGAGGAGGCTGCCTGCCGCATCGCGGCTACTGCGCTCCCCGAGGACCGCGTGCCGCTGCCACTGAACTCGTCGGCGCGGTTGCTCGTGCTCCGGGAAGTCCTCGACGCCGGCGGGCCGGGCGCGTTCGATCGCCTCGTCACGACGTCGGGCACACTCGAGACCCGGTTCGAGGCTGCGTCGGGCGAGCCAATCGAGCGCACTATGAGACGCTGGCTCGGCCGTGTGGAACGGTCACGTCCCGAACGGACGCGCGTATCCCCTCAGCTGGCGCTTGCGTCGCTCGGTTGGTCCGGCGTGCTGCTCGCGCTGACATTGACCCGGAGGCACTCATGGGTGTGACGCCAAGCCGCTGGTTCGGAGCGGCCGTCATTGTCGGCCTGCTGGCAATGCTTTTGTCGCTTTCCCTGGACGTGGGTCGTGAGGCAGCATCGGTTTCGAGCGACCCACTCGCCGTGGCGGTGCGACGACTCACCTCGGCCGCCGGTGACGCACAGCTCGCTGTCCACGAGTACCGCTCGGCTCAGGCGCTCGACCGCTGGAAGCGCGCACGCGCCGCAAACCCGGGAGTCCGACCCGCGCGTCTCGACGAAAGCGTGCCTCGGGCGATTGCTGACTCCGCCCGTTCGGCGGTCCGTTCGCAGTGGTCCCGACTTGGAGCCCAGTCGCCGGTGAATGCGGAGGTGTTCGTGTTTGTCGATACGTCGACGATTCCGCGCGCGGACACGGCTGCCGCGTCGCGCCGGTCGATCGAACCCCGTCGCCTGGTGGACGTCTCGTATGCCCTCCCCGAGGCGACGGACGGCGACCGCTGCGTCGTTCTCGTTAGGCTTCGAGGCACGTCGCCGGCGCACCTCGCAGCGGTGCACGCGCAACGGCTGATCGGCGTCTGTGGGTTCTATGCCGTCTTCGGAATGCCCGGAGACAGCGTTCGGTCCTGGCTCCGGGCGACGGGGCACGCGTTCGCGCGCCAGAGCGATTGGCACGTAGCAAGAGCGCCGGTGATCGATGCGACGTCGGCTTACGCCCTGCATGCGGACGCCGCACGATGCCTAACGGGTGACGCCAGGGCGTGTCGCGTCACGCTCGGCGTGGTCGCCGAGCGCGAGTCCGAGCCTGTCCGACGCGACTCCTCCGTTGCCGAGAGCGTGCTGAGCGCCGTGACAGCATCGCCCGATGGCTGGCAGCAGCAGCGCGCCGGCGAGCATCAGGGCCGGTATCTTGCCGACGTCGTGCGAGATCTCGGGCCGGAGCGTTTCGCTCGCTTCTGGCACGCCAATGGCTCCGTCGAGGCCGCGTTCGCGGCGGCAGCGGGCGTCGACCTCGCCGCGTGGACCGAGACGTGGCTCGCGCGGACCTACGGCGCGGTGCCAGACCGGCCATCGGTCCGGACGCGCGACGTCGTCTGGCTGGCGGTGGCCGCGCCGCTGTTACTGCTGGCGGCTGCGAGGCCAAGAGAGCGACTGCTCATCGAGGCGCTCCGCCGGCCAGCTCGTTAGGCGGTTCCCGGATGAAACGACGCGGGCGCCGGCAATCTGCCGGCGCCCGCGTCCTTCGTCTGCGGTCCTAAACCGACGTGATCTGGCTGGTCTTCGCCGAGAACCAGCTCGCGATCTGGCTGCCGAACAGCGTGACGACACCGATCAACAGAATGGCGATGAGGGCGATCAGCAAGCCGTATTCGGTGACGGCGATACCCTCTTCTCCCTTGACGAAGTTCCGGACAGCAGCGCGAATGCGGTTCATGACAAGCTCCAGGTGCGGTGTGAGTTCAGGACTGACGCACGATAGCGGGATCGCGCTCATGCGTGAACAGCAAACCCGTTACGGCTCCATGACGATCCGTTCATGATTGGCCAGTCTCGAGCAGGCTCGTGGCTGGTCGTGCACGAACGCACCGCAGGAATAGGCACGCGGCGTTCCGCGCGCGGCTCGGGTGCTGGCCGACACGTTAGGGCCACGAATTGGCACGCAACCGAGGATGTTACGCGCGAAGAGGCGCAGGGCGCACGCTACGACTGTTGCGCAGACCCCACGCGGTCGCACGTCGGGTGACACGCGCGCGGTGTGCTCTGCATCACACGCCGGCCACCTAACGCCAGCATGCCGGCGGCGGATCGGCTATCGTGGGGCGACGCCGGTGCCGGGAATCATGCCGAGTGGCCGTCAGCGCCGGGCAGCGGACGAGACCGAGGCCTAAACGACGACCGCCACCCGGTGGGTGGCGGTCGCGAAATCGGTGCGCGTGGAGTTCGTGTCTTGCGAGAGCCAGCGGTCGGGATTGAACCGACGACCGCCCGATTACGAATCGGGTGCTCTACCACTGAGCTACGCTGGCGAACGGCCGGCGAACCGACCGCGAGGATGCCCTGGCGCGGACTCGAACCGCGACGCCTTTCGGCACCACCCCCTCAAGATGGCGTGTCTACCAATTTCACCACCAGGGCCTAACGGGGAACCGGGATCAGGGAACCGGAACCGGTTCCGCGAGACCACCACGGAACCACGAGAACGCTTCCCTGTTCCGGTTCCCAGTTCCCAATGTCCTACGGGGCTGACGGGGCTCGAACCCGCGACCTCCGGTGTGACAGACCGGCACTCTAACCAAGCTGAGCTACAGCCCCCTGACCTGCAACCGACACCGCACCTGCCTAACGCTGCTTCGCAACGAACCGTTCACATAGCCCCAACGGGAATCGAACCCGTCTTTCGACCTTGAAAGGGTCGCGTCCTAACCGATAGACGATGGGGCCAGGCAATCGGGGTTCGAGGCTTCGGCCGGGCCCCCGGCGAGGCGGGAGGCTGCGAGCCGTCGAACCCCGAACCCCGAACCCCAGAACCTGAACGGCGCCTTTCTATAGCGGTAACGGGATTCGAACCCGTGTTCCAGCCTTGAGAGGGCTGTGTCCTAGTCCCCTAGACGATACCGCCGTGACGAACACGTACACGGAGCTACAACCGCAAACCTCTGCCGCTCGAGCCACCAACGACTACCGACTGAGGCTATCGACTCTTCCACAGGCCCGGAGGGAATCGAACCCCCAACCGCCGGTTTTGGAGACCGGTGCTCTACCAATTGAGCTACGGACCTAAAGAGCCGGCTCCGATGCTCACGTCGGCATTCCTGAACCGACGCTGACCTCCGGTGCCGCTCTCAGGGTGACTGAGGGGACTTGAACCCCCAACCCCCGGAGCCACAGTCCGGTGCTCTAACCGGTTGAGCTACAGTCACCATGAACCAGGCATTCGCGGGCTGCCTCGACGAGGTGTTCCGCGTTCCCGGCCGCTTCGCAACCACATTGGCAGCGAAGACTTTGATAGTAATTGCCCCGTGAGGTCGAATCAACCGGTCCGTCGCCGCCCCACATGGGCGCGGAGCGCCAGGCTTACTTCGCCCGATCCATGTACTCACCGGTCGCCGGGTTCACACGAACCTTTTCGCCGGTGCTGATGAACTCCGGGACGTTCACGGTCACGCCATTCTCGAGCTTCGCCGGCTTCGTCGACGCGGTCTTCGTCGCCGTTTTCATGACCGGCGCCGTATCCACGACCTCGAGTGTCAACGTATTCGGCAACTGGATGCCGATCGGCCGACCCTCGTAGTACTCGGCGACGATCTTCATGCCCGGCTGCATCCACTGGGCGTTGTCGCCGAGCATCTCATCGTCCATCTCGAGCTGATCGTAGTTCTCGACGTTCATGAAGTGGTAGGTGTCCCCACCCTGATAGAGAAACTCGAGCTCGTGCGTCTCCATGGACGCCTTCTCGATCGAGTCCGCGGCGCGGAAACGGTGCTCGAAGCTCGACCCGGTACGGAGGTTCTTGAGCTTCGCCTGCACCATGGCGCGCAGGTTTCCCGGCGTGTGGTGACGGAACTCGATGACCCGGCAGGGCTGGCCCTCGAACACGAGGACCATCCCGCGGCGGATCTGTGTCGCGGGCATTGCCATACGATCAGTCCAGCGAGAAGGAGTGAGGCGGACGACCCGACCGCCGGCCGCGTCGTGCGTGCGTTAAAGCAACTCTAAGATGAGACAGCCTTTGATTTTAGCCGGAGGACGCGACTCCGTCAAGCTCACGCAGGACTGGCTCGAGCGCGCGCCACACGTTGCTCGCAACGATCTGCTCGCCCTCCTCGTTCGGGTGGATACCGTCGCCCTGATTGAGGCGCGTGACACCTGCGACCCCCTCGAGCAGAAATGGCATCACCGACACCCCGGTTTCCCTTGCAACGTCCTGATACATGGCGCGGAACGCAGCCGTATATTTCGCCCCGAGATTGGGCGGCGCCTCCATCTGCGCGAGGAGAATCCGCGCGGACGGACGCGCCGCTTTCACTTTGCCGATCAGCGCTCGGAGATTCGCCCGCGTCGAGTCGACGTTGAGCCCACGGAGCCCATCGTTTGCCCCTGTCTCGATGACCACGACGTCGGCCGGCCCACGAAGCAGCCAATCGACTCGCCGGAGGGCGCCGGCCGATGTCTCCCCGCTGAGCCCGGCATTCACGAAGTCGAAATGAAGTCCAACGGAGTCTGCCTTCCGCTGCAGAAGCGCCGGGTACGCGTCTTCGGGATCCAAACCCAGCCCCGCAGTCAGGCTTGTTCCGACCATCAGCACGGTTCTTCGGGAACCCGGCCCCCGATCACCGGAAACCGCCGACGCGGTATCACCGGCGTTCCCCGCCGCCGTGACCGACTTCGCGGCGCCCTGTCGTTCGTTCGCCGCTCCCTTCGCGGCGGAGTCCTGTCCGCCACCGCAGGCAGTCACCGCTGCGAGTGCTACTGACCACACTATCGCGCTTCGCATGCTCGTTGCTCGAGAGTTGACGAAAGAATTCCAGAGCGGCTCGCACCAGCTGACTGTGCTGCGCGACGTCTCCTTCGCGATCCCGCAGGGCGCGTTCGTCGCAATCGTCGGTCCGTCAGGCAGCGGCAAAACGACGCTGCTCGGGCTGCTCGCGGGTCTCGATACCCCGTCCCACGGCACGGTGATCCTCGACGGCGTCGATCTGCGCAGCCTGACGGAGGACCAACGCGCGCGGCTCCGCGGTGAGAAAGTTGGATTCATTTTCCAGAGCTTTCAACTGATTCCGACCCTCACCGCGCTCGAAAACGTCCAGGTGCCTCTGGAGCTTCGCGGTGAAGGGGGCGCCACTGCACGCGCCGTCGAGCTGCTCACCCGCGTTGGGCTCCGGGACCGCATGGAGCATTTCCCCTCCCAGCTCTCCGGCGGTGAACAGCAGCGCGTCGCGATCGCCCGGGCATTCTCGAACCGACCGCGTATTCTCTTCGCCGATGAGCCCACCGGGAACCTCGACGCGACCACCGGCGGGCGAATCGTCGAGCTCATTGAAGAGCTGAACCGGGAATCGGGGACCAGTGTGGTGCTCGTCACGCACGACCTGAATCTCGCCGGCCGCGCCGGTCGCATGATCCGGTTGGCGGACGGCATCGTCGTCGAAGATCGGGAATCGGCGGGTGCCCGCGACCAGCGGGCCGGGGGGAATCGGGAATCGTTGGATCGCGGCACGCCGCACGCCCGCGACGCGAAGGTTCCCGGGACCGTCGCGATTCCCGATTCCCCCCGACCAGCCGCGCTGGGCACCCGCCCGATTCCCGACGGGGAGGTCGCGTGAGCCTAACGCTGCCTTCGACGACCGCGTCGTTTCACGACGCTGACGTGCCCCGCAAGAAATCCCTGAAGAACCTCTCGCGCGCACTGCTCTCCCTCGCGTGGCGAGAAAGTCGCACGGCGCGCCGGCGACTCCTGCTGTACATGTCGTCGATCTCGCTCGGCGTCGCTGCCCTGGTCGCCATCGACTCGTTTGCCGCCAACGTCACCGCCTCGGTGCGAGAGCAATCGCGAGCACTGCTCGGCGGCGACGTCGGCTTCGGGGCGCGAGGGGGGAACTTCACGCCGCGCGGCGACTCGCTGCTCGATTCGATCGCGGCGACTGGCGTACGAATCGCGCGTATGACGACGTTCGCGTCGATGGGCTTGGTCGAGCGATCGGGCGGGACGCGGCTCGTCCAGGTCCGCGCGGTCACGCCGGAATACCCGTTCTACGGCACCGTCACGACGTCGCCGGCAGCGCGATGGGGCTCGCTGCATGGTGGGATGAACGCGCTCGTCGACCAGTCCCTGCTCGTCTCGCTCGATGCCCGTGTCGGCGACTCCCTCTCGCTCGGCTACGCGAAGTTCGAGATCATCGGGGCACTCGTCAGCGTGCCCGGCGACCCGGGCATCTCGGCGACGATCGGTCCACGGGTGTTCATTCCGGCCGAACACCTCGAGGCGACGAAGCTGCTCGGCTTTGGGAGCCGCGCGGACTACGACGCGTTCGCGAAGCTACCTGACGACACGGATCCGGCAACATGGCTGGCGCCGCTGCGGCCAAACCTCGAGAGGGCGCGCGTCCGCGCGCGAACGGTCGTCGAGAACGAGGTGAACCTCACCGAGTCGATCGACCAGATGAGCGACTTTCTCGGCGTCGTCGGCCTCGTCGCCCTGCTGCTCGGAGGAATCGGCGTGGCGAGCGGCGTTCACGCCTTCGTCGCTCGCAAGATCGATACGGTCGCGATGCTCCGGTGCCTCGGCGCGACGAGCCGTCAGGTGCTCATCATCTACGTGCTCCAGGCGGCGGTGATGGGGTTTGTCGGCGCTGCAGTCGGTGCCGCGCTGGGCGTCGCGATTCAGTTCACGCTTCCGATGGCGGTGCGCGACTTCCTCCCGGTCGATGTCGAGGTCTCGCTCGCGCCGATCGCCATCATTGTCGGGTTGACGCTTGGCGTGTGGGTCGCCATGGCATTCGCGCTCCGCCCGCTGCTCGCCTTGCGGAATGTCTCGCCGCTTCAGGCGCTGCGCCGAGACCTCGACCATGCGCCGTTCCTCGGCAGCTGGAAGGATTGGCCGCGCATGATCGTGAACGTGGCGCTCGCGGGTAGCGTCATCGTCCTCGCGGCGACGAGAGCACCGTCGCTCGAGAACGCGCTGTGGATGAGCGCGGGGATCGCCGGCGTGCTCATCGTGCTGGTTGGCAGTGCGACGTTCCTGTCGGCGCTCGCGCGCCGAGTCCTGCGAGTACGGTGGCCGTACGTCGTGCGACAGGGCGTCGCGAACCTCTATCGTCCGGCGAACCAGACGCGCGCTGTAGTGCTCTCGCTCGGGTTTGGCGCGTTTCTGATCACGACCCTGTTCCTCGTGCAGTCGAATCTGCTTCGGCAGTTCAACATCACGACCGAATCGTCACGCGGGAACCTGCTCTTCTTCGACGTGCAGGAAGATCAGGGAGAAGGCGTCGGCGCACTCGTCAAGCAGGCGGGCTACGAGGTCGTGCAAACGACGCCAATCGTCACGATGCGGGTGAAGTCCGTGAAGGGGCAGACGGTCGCGCAAATGCTCGCGGACACGAGCCGGCGGGGTGGTGCGTGGGCCCTGCGGCGCGAATACCGCTCGACGTACCGCGATTCGATCCAGGGCTCGGAAACGCTCGTCGCGGGCAAGTGGTTCGGCGAAACACGGGCGGCCGAAGGGGCGCCGACCGAGGAGGTGTCGCTCGAGCAGGACGTGGCGCGCGAGCTTCGCGTGGAGCTCGGCGATATCGTCACGTGGGACGTTCAGGGAGTCGAAGTGCCGACGCGCGTGACGAGCCTGCGCGACGTCAACTGGGCGCGGTTCGAGCCGAACTTCTTCGCCGTGTTCACGCGCGGAGCGCTGCACGAGGCGCCGAAGCAGTTCGTTCTCCTCACCAACGTTCCCGACGGCGTGAGCGCGGCACGCGTGCAGCGTGCCGTCGTGCAGCGCTACCCTAACGTGTCGGCGATCGACCTGTCGCTCATCAGAAAGACGATCAACGAGATCGTCGATCGGGTGTCGATGGCCATCCGCTTCCTCGCAATCTTCAGCCTCGCCATGGGGATTCCGGTCCTGTTCAGCGCCGTCGCCGCAACGCGCCGCGAGCGCGTGCGCGAGGGTGTCTTGCTCAAGACCCTCGGCGCGACACAGGGACAGATCAGACGGATCCTGCTCGCTGAGTACGCGCTCCTCGGTGTGCTCGGCAGCCTAACGGGCATGCTGCTTTCGTTCGGCGGTGCGTGGGCACTCCTCAAGTTCGTTTTCGAGCGTCCCTTCGCGCCCGCGACCGGGCCCGCGCTCGCGATCGCTGGCGCGATGGTTCTCGTGACGATCCTGATCGGCGTGTTGAGCGGGCGCGACGTGTTCCGCACGACACCGATGGCGGCGCTTCGAGAGGCGTGACGGTTTGAATCGGCAAACGGCCGCCCGGCACCACAAGGTGCCGGGCGGCCGTTGTCCTTTTCGCGCTCGAGTCAGTTCAGACGAACGACGTAAACTCGCGCGCCCTGGAAGTTGACGTTGCCGCCGCCCTGGTCGAGCATTCGGAACGTCGCCTGAGGGGAACCAGCCGCCCGATTCGCGAGGAAGTACACACCGGACCCGGACTGCGCCGTCGTGGTGACAGGTGCTCCGGGCGTCAACACGCGCAACGGATATGTCCCGCCCACCGCGCCGGCGACCGCGTCCCGCATGTTCCAGCTCGTGTAACTATAGCGCGCATCGAGCCCCGGTACGGCCAAGTTGTCTGTGTAATTCGCGATGAGCCAACCGGAGATGATCTGATCGAACGGCACGCCCGCCTTCTCGACGAGATTCGTGACGCTGGACCGCGGGCCGGCTACGAGTCGCCGGAAGAACAGGCGCGCGTTACCGGGGGTACCGGGCGAGAAATGGTCGGCGGTGTATCGCAGGAGCGCCCAACCGGCACCACGCGGCGCGAGGTCCTGGTCCGCTCGCGAGCTGATCGGCGACGACGTGTCGGGCCGAGCGAGCCATGTCGAGAACCGGGCGAGGTTCTGCTGGAAATACGCCGCGTAGTCCTCGGTGTTCGCGCGGACATCGGCGAAGGACAGGCTCTGGAAATCCGTGAAGTTGCGCGCGGCGCGGCCCACTGCCTCCTCGGCGAAATGCGAGAGCGCCTCGTTCAACCAGTCCACCTCGAACGGGTCCGCGTTCTCGTTGAACTGCCGGATGCCCTGGTTGATCATGTGCTGCATCTCGTGAGCGATGGTGCCGCGAGTCGACTGGCGAACGAGGGCTGTGCTGCGCGCATCACCGAACGTCCCTGTCGGATCCGCGGCGAGCAGGTAGAAGATCTCCTGCTCGTTCGTCTGTGGACACGGCTGCCCCGCCGCTTGCCAGTCGGCCTGGGTGAAGAGGTCGCCGCCCCAGAAGAAGCCGCCGATGTAGCTCGACGACCCGCGCGGCGTAAACTTGTTCACCTCTGGCGAGTACAGAATCGTTATCCGGTTGTCTCGATTGATGTCGGTCGGCGACCCGAAC
>Ga0075430_100004577_pt1 | contig 11640 bp, 6 predicted proteins | sample RhiMetdeltSRZDD4_FD_75294 | JGI IMG/M metagenome (GOLD analysis project Ga0075430, IMG submission 75294) | Populus rhizosphere microbial communities from Tennessee, USA - Rhizosphere MetaG P. deltoides SRZDD4 | ecosystem: Host-associated > Plants > Roots > Rhizosphere > Soil | place: USA... | reverse complement strand
GCGGATTTCGTGCTGGTGCTCGGGGCGCCGGTGTTCACCTATCACTTCCCCGGTACGGACGATCATATCCCCGACGGCGCCGACCTCTGCCTCGTCACCGACGATCCCAGGCAGACGGCGGGCGCGGCCGTGGGCTCCGCGATCTTGTCCAACATGCGGCTGGCGGCAGAGGGCCTCGCCGCCCGCGTGAGGCAGCGCAGCATCCGCACCGAGCCGGCGCGGCCGAAGCCGGCGCGCGTGGCCCAGACCTTCGGCATCACCAACGACTTCTTCTACCAGACCCTCGGGGAGGTCAGGTCGCCCGACAGCATCCTGGTCGAGGAGGCGCCGAGCTCGCACGACGCGCTGCACGATTACTTCCCGATCGAGCGGCCGAACGGCTTCCTCGCTACCGCCAGCGGCTGCCTGGGCTTCGGGCTGGCGGCCGGCGTCGGCGCGGCCCTCACCAGCCCGGCGAAGCCCGTCATCTGCGTGGTGGGCGACGGGTCGAGCCTCTACACCATCCAGTCGCTGTGGACGGCCGCCGAGTACGACGCCGATATCCTGGTCATCGTCCTCAACAACGGCGGCTACCGCGTGCTGGAGGCCATCGCCGCCAAGAGCCAGCCTAAGCGGATCGACGGCGTCGACATCCGCCACGTCGACTTCGTGAAGATCGCCGAGGGCCAGGGTGTGCGCGCGGCCCGCTGCTCCCGTGGCGCCGAGCTGGCCGACGTGCTCCGGACCATGCTTGCCGAGAAGGGGCCGCGGCTCCTGGAGGTGATGATCACGGACAAGGACTCCGACATGAATGTGATGGCCAAGATCGCCGCCCAGCCCAAGGCGCCGGAGAAGTTCTTTATCGGCGGCAAGTGGGTGGAGCCGCTCTCCAACCGCAAGCTCGACGTGATCTCGCCCGTCACCGAGGAGCGCATCCTGAGCTACCCGGAGGCCAGCCAGGCCGACATGGACCGCGCCGTGGCCGCCGCCCGCGAGGCCTTCGACAACGGCCCCTGGCCGCGCATGGCGCCCTCCGAGCGCGCGCGCTACCTGCGCAGGATCGCGGACCTGCTGGCGCAGCGGCTCGACGACATCGCCCATTCCTGGACCCTGCAGGTGGGTGCGCCGATCATGCTCACCAAGAAGCTGGTGGGCCAGAACCCGACGCTCTTCAACTACTACGCCGATCTCGCCGAGACCTATCCGTTCGTGGACGAGCGGAAGCGCGACGACGGCGGCAAGGTGAAGGTGGTGAAGGAGCCGGTGGGCGTCTGCGCAGCCATCACGCCGTGGAATGCGCCGCTGGTGCTGCTCTCCTACAAGGTGGCGGCGGGCCTCGCTGCCGGCTGCACCATCGTGTCGAAGCCGTCGCCGGAGACGCCGCTGGAGGCCTACATCCTGGCGGAGTGCATCGAGAAGGCCGGGCTCCCCGCCGGCGTGTTCAACCTGGTGCCGGCGGGCCGCGAGAGCGGCGACTATCTCGTCCGCCATCAGGGCATCGACAAGGTTGCCTTCACGGGCAGCACCGCGGCCGGCAAGCATATCGCCGCGATGTGCGCGGAGCGCCTCGCCCGCGTCAGCCTGGAGTTGGGCGGCAAGTCGGCGGCGATCCTGCTCGACGACGCGGACTTCAGGGCTGCGCTGCCGGCGCTGATGGTCTACACCATGCCGATCACCGGGCAGGTGTGCTTCTCGCTCACCCGCATCCTGGTGCCGGAGACGCGCAAGCAGGAGTTCCTCGATCTGTACCTGGGCGCTGTCTCCGGCATCAAGGTCGGCGACCCGTTCGATCCGAGCACGCAGATGGGTCCGCTCACCATGGCGCGCCAGCTCGACCGGGTGCAGGGCTACATCGCCGCCGGCCGCCGCGAGGGCGCCAGACTTGCCTGCGGGGGCGGGCGCCCGAAGCATCTCGGCAAGGGCTACTACATCGAGCCCACCGTCTTCACCGACGTGAAGCCCGACATGAAGATCTTCCAGGAGGAGATCTTCGGCCCCGTGGTGTCGGTCATCACCTACACGGACGAGGACGACGCCATCGCCAAGGCCAACAACACCACCTACGGCCTTTCGGGTGCAGTCTTCACCACGAATCCGGACCGGGGCTACGCCATCGCGCGGCGGATGCGCACCGGCAGTGTGACCGTGAACGGCATGATCGTCGATCCGAAACATCCCTTCGGCGGTTTCAAGCAGTCCGGCATGGGCCGCGAAGGCGGGCCAGAGGGCCTCGACAACTATATCGAGACCAAGACCATCCACATCGCCTGAGGTTCGGTGTCATCCGATCACCGGCTCCGCCTTGATGACGAAACGAAGCGTGGCCGTGCGCGACCGGGCTGATGGGTGTGCCCTCCCCTTTCTGGGGGAGGGACACTGTGGGGATCGCGGCGGCGGTCATCAAGAAGTCGGGAGCAACGATATTGCTCTGCCTGCAGCGTTGCCGCACGCACGTCGAAGAAAGCGGGCATTTCGGTCGTCCCGACTGCACATGCGCTGGAAGGGTTACCCAACACGCGGCGTGATGCCGCCTTCTTCGAGCCCTCCGTGCCACCACGTTACAGTCACCGGGCGAGCGAGAGCCCGGACCACCAAGACCAGACAAGGGAGCTGATCATGAAAAAGATCATGTCCTCACTGATCGCTCTGTCGGTTCTCGCCGGTGTGGCGACCTCTGTGGGCGCGCAGACGAGAGAGGACGAGGAGCGTGGTGACTTCTGGAAGTACCAGGAGCGCAACCTGCCATAACCCCTGCAGAGGCGATTGGAACGGCGGGAGCCCGGCTCAACAGCCGGGCTTCTGCTTGCCCGGAATCGGCTCTTCGCCGCCTCAAATGCCGTCGGCCCGGCAGCGACGCCCGTCCTCGAGCCTTAGAGCCCTGAAATTCACCCAGCCCGCCACGCGCCCGTTCCATACCCACAAGCGGTCGCGGACCTGCTCCCCGGCTCGGAAGGCGCGGTCCTTGTACACAGGCACGTCGCAGCCGTGGCAATTGCTCAGCCAGGTGTTGACGACGGTGACGACGCAGGGCCGGTCCCCGCGGTCATGGGCCTGTGCCGAGATTGAGATCGCCGCAACAGAGGCGGCGGCCACCATCGCGGTGAGCAAGGCAAAGAGCAATCTGCGAGACACGGGAAGACTCCCCCAACGGACGATGGAAACTGAACCGGAGCCGGGAGAATACTCCGTTCCACAACGGTCGTCGAATCCTCCGAATGCTTGCGAAAGGCCTCGACCCTCCATTCGTCCGTTAAGCGACCAGTGCTATCGCGTCCGAAGGCAACCGAAGGTTGTTGCTTCGTCCTGGTGCTACGATCCTATCAGAGTATGCAGTGCGAACGGCTTTGCGGCACGCGTCCTGTTCGGGGCATGCTATCCCTTGCGATCGGGCATCGCCAGCCGGATATGCAGCTCGCGGAGCTGTTTCGGCGTCACCTCGCTCGGTGCCCCCATGAGCAGGTCCATGGCCTGCTGGTTCATGGGGAACATGATGACGTCGCGCAGGTTGGTGGCGCCGGCCAGCAGCATGACGATGCGGTCGATGCCCGGCGCGATGCCGCCGTGCGGGGGCGCGCCGTAGGTGAGCGCCTTCAGCATGCCGCCGAACTTGGCCTCCAGCACGTCGCGGCCGTACCCCGCAATGGCGAAAGCCTTCACCATCACCTCGGGCAGGTGGTTCCTGATGGCCCCGGAGCTCAGCTCCACGCCGTTGCAGACGATGTCGTACTGGTAGGCTTTGAGCTTGAGCAAATCCTCGTTGGACTTGGCCGCTTCCAGCGCGGCGAGGCCACCCTGGGGCATGGAAAACGGGTTGTGGGAGAAGTCGATCTTCTTCTCCTCCTCGTTCCACTCGTACATGGGGAAGTCGACGATCCAGCAGAACTCGAAGCGGTTCTCGTCGATCAGCTTCAGCTCGCGCCCGATCAGCGTGCGCGCCTCGCCGGCGAACCTGTAGAATTTGTCGGGGTTGCCTGCAGCGAAGAACACCGCATCGCCCACCTTGAGCCCAAGCTGCTTCTGGATGGCCGCAGTGCGCTCCGGCCCGACGTTCTTGGCGATCGGCCCGGCGCCACCCTCTTCGCCCTCGCGCCAGAAGATGTAGCCGAGCCCCGGCTGGCCCTCCTTGATGGCCCACGCGTTCATGCGGTCGCAGAACGCGCGGCTGCCGCCGCCGGGCGCGGGGATGGCCCATACCCGCGCCTTCGGGTCCTTCTCGATCATGGCCGCGAACACCTTGAAGCCGGAGCCGCGGAAGTGCTCGGTCACGTCGGCCATGGCGATGGGGTTGCGCAGGTCCGGCTTGTCGGAGCCGTACTTCTGGATCGCCTCGTCGTAAGGGATGCGCGGGAACGTCGGCGTCACCGGCCTGCCGCCACTGAACTCCTCGAACAGGCCGCGCATGACCGGCTCGACGGCCGCGAACACGTCCTCCTGCTCGACGAAGCTCATCTCCAGGTCGAGCTGATAGAACTCTCCAGGAGAACGATCGGCGCGCGCGTCCTCGTCGCGGAAGCAGGGCGCGATCTGGAAGTAGCGGTCGAAGCCCGCGATCATGATCAGCTGCTTGAACTGCTGCGGCGCCTGCGGCAGGGCGTAGAACTTGCCCGGATGCAGCCGCGACGGCACCAGGAAGTCGCGCGCGCCCTCGGGGCTCGAGGCCGTCAGGATCGGCGTCTGGAATTCGAAAAAGCCGGAGTCGCGCATGCGCCGGCGGATCGAGCCGATGATCTCGTTCCGCAGCATGATGTTGGCGTGCAGTGTCTCGCGCCGCAGATCGAGGAAACGGTACTGCAGGCGCAGGTCCTCCGGGTAGTCCGGCTCGCCGAACACCGGGATCGGCAGCTCCTTGGCGGCCGACAGGACCTCGATCTCGGAGGCCACCACCTCGATCTCGCCGGTCGCCAAATCCGGATTCAGAGTTGACTTGCCGTCAATGACGGGCCGGTCGCGGACCTTGCCGTCGACGCGGATCACCCACTCCGAGCGCACCGTCTCGGCCGCCTTGAACGCCGGACTGTCCGGGTCGGCCACCACCTGGGTGATGCCGTAGTGGTCGCGCAGGTCGATGAACAGCAGCCCGCCGTGGTCGCGCACGCGATGCACCCAGCCGGAAAGGCGGACAGGTTCGCCAACGTCACCTTTTCGTAAGGCTCCGCAGGTATGGGAACGGTAGCGGTGCACGGCGCCCGCCGCGCCCGTTGCCCCTGCCGCGCCTCTTCTCCCAGCCCCTCTTGCCTCAGCCATGACACCTCAGACCGGTATCGCGTTCGTTGTCGCATTGCGTGCGGAAAGACCCGCGGAAAAGCACACGCGGGCCGCCCCTTGTCAAGCCGACGGATGTGGCCGGTGCGGACCGTCCCCATGGCTGCAGTTTCACTGCAGAGGCGGGGGCGGCGATTTGCGCGAGCTTGGTCATTTTCCGGTTAGCCGCTCGTCCCGATCGCCGCAAAGCTTGGCTCCGCGAAGCTTGCGTGTGGCCGCGGGGCGTTGCCTCGGCCTCGCCGCGCTCGCGCTGGCGGCTCTGGGAATAATCGCGGCCCCCGGCGAGGCCAACCCCCCTGTGTCCGGCGCCGCCGCCTCCCACGGCAAGCACAAGGCAAAGGCAGCCGAGACGACGAGCGGGCCGCTCCTCGCCGTCGTGTCGATCGCCCGCCAGCGCATCCAGGTCTACGACGGCAGGCGCCTCGTTGCGCAGAGCCCCGTCTCCACCGGCATGGCCGGCTTCCGTACGCCGACCGGCGTTTTCTCGATCCTGCAGAAGCGGCGGTATCACGAGTCCAATATCTATTCGGGGGCGCCGATGCCCTTCATGCAGCGCCTCACCTGGTCCGGCATCGCCCTGCACGCCGGCGCCCTGCCCGGCTATCCCGCCTCGCACGGCTGCATCCGGCTGCCGCACAGCTTCGCCGCGGAGCTGTGGGGCATGACCAGGCTCGGCACCCGAGTGGTGGTGGCGCCGGACGATGCTGCGGCGGTCGCCATCGAGGATGAGCGCCTGCCCGCGCCCCGGCTGACGCCGATGCCCCTGGACGACGACCGCCTCTACGAGGATGTCGCCTCCACGCCGACCGGCCCCACGCTCGCGTCTGCTGCGGAGCGCCGGGTGGCGGATGCTCAGGACGAGCTTGGTCCGACCGGCGTGCCCCGCCTCACGCCGTGGCAGCGCGCCAACGCGGCCAGAGGCCTCGCCAGCCGGAGCATGGCCGCCACGGCCAATGCTGCAAAGGTGGCGGCCAGGGCCGCGACAGCAGCCGCTGCCGAGGCACGCAACGCGGTGGCGGCCTTGCGCCGGGCCGAGCAGGTGCTCGCGGCGGCCCAGCGCAGGCGCGACGCGTCGGCGCGGGCTGCGGCTTTGGCCTCCCGGCCGGTTGCCGTGGAGCGCACGGCCGAGGCGCTGGCCGCCGCGGAAGAGACCCTGGCCGCCGCGCAGCGGGCCGCCGACGAGGCGAGCCTGGTCGAGGCCGCCCTGAGCCAGGAGGCGTTCGAGGCGGCGACGGCAGCCGCCGACGCCGAGGAGGCGCGCCGCGAGGCCGCCGCGGCCGTCAAGGCGGCCGAGCGCTGGGTCGAGCCTATCTCCATCCTCGTCAGCCGCAAGACGGGCCGCGTCCATATCCGCCAGGGGTGGGAGCACGTGCACGAGGCCCCGGTCACGTTCACGGACGGCGGGCCGCTCGGCACCCATGTCTATCTGGCGACGGGGGCCGCAGCCGACGCCCAGCTGCGCTGGCTCTCGGTCTCGCTGCCCGCCTCGCCCTCGCGCCCGCATCGGCCCGTCGACCGCCGCGGCGCGCCCGCGGCAGCGGCGCCCTCGACGGGCCTCCCAGCGGAGACTGCCGCAGGGGCGCTCGGGCGTTTCGAGCTGCCTGAGGCGACTCGGCGCGTCATCGCCGACCGGCTGTGGGCCGGAGCCACGCTGATCGTCTCCGACCAAGGCACCAGCGGCGAGACCGGGCCGGGCACCGACTTCATCGTGCTGACGCGCTGATCCATCGCCGCGCCGCGGATGCGCCCTCCGGACGGCTCTGAAGCGCTTTCCATTTCCTGTGCATCGGCCTTCTTTCGCAGGCGCCAACGGCGCCGGCCCCGTCGGCAGCGCCGGCGAGGATGCGACGGGTGACGCGGACGCCTACTCCGCAACCAAGGGAGGGCTTGCGCCCTCCGTAACGGGTTGCCTTTCGGCGACCGCGTCAGCGGCGTCTTGATGACCCGTGCCGTTCTTTGGCCGTCCGCTTTGGGCGGGGTCAGACCCCTCGCGCAAACGCCGGAGTTCCGGTTCCAGCGCTGAGGCGAGGGGTCTGACCCCGTCACCGAGGCCGCGGCCTTGAGCCACTGAAGGCGGGCCTCGGCTCCACCGCCATTGCTGGTGGCTTCACCGCTGCCGGTCGGCACGGGCCCCTGGATCTCGAGCCATCTCGCTCTCCTTCCAGGCGCCGGCCGTCTGCACGTGAACGTTAAGATGGCGCCATCCACGTCCCGTCGCTGCAAACGACGCCCATAGTGTATCAGGCAGCTCGGCCGCACCGGGGATAGCCGCGTGCGGTGGCGCGCTGTCGTTTTCGACTGTCAGCCTTAACGAAACGCGTGACAGCAGCGCGCAAGATCCTTGCCGCCCCCGTCTTGCCAATGTGCGGCGCTAGTGCCCACCACTTGAGGGAAGCAACAGGAAGCCGGGCGGGCCGCTGCCCGTCGGCCGGCTCCAGGGCGGGGGCGTCGCATGCGCAAGCTTGTCGTGGGTCTGTTCATCGCGCTGGTGGTCGGCGCCGGAGCCTATTTCGGCGCCGTCTACTGGGCGGAGCGAACCGCCGCGCGCGAGGTGGACGCGAGGCTCGACCGGTGGCGCTCCGGAGGAAGAACGGCCACGCGCGGACGTGTGTCCTTCGACCTGTGGACGCGCACGGTCAGCGTCGCTGACCTGGCCTTGCAGTCGCCGGCCTCCCCCGAAGAGTGGATCGCCATCGAGGAGGTGGTCGCTTCGGGCATCGATGCCCACGGCGGGGCAACGCGCCTCGAGATCGTCGGCCTGCAGATGAGCCACGTCCTGCCGGGTCTGGCCGGCGTCCGTGTCGAGCAGAAGGCGCCGCGCGTCACGCTCACGGGGTTCTCCGAGCGTCCGATTGCGCGCACCAAAGGAGCCTCCCCGGTCGATGCGATGCGCCCTCTCTCCATTGCAAAATCCTGGGTGGAGCAACTCAGCGCCATTACGGCGTCCTCCATCGTCGCTCCCTCGCTCAGTGTGACGATAACGCCGGCGGAGGGCAGCGGCCGCGCCGATCTCATGGGCACGGCCGAGTACACCTACTCCAACATCGTCCTGCGCGGCGTCGCCGACGGCCGCATTGCCGAAGCAACCCTTGACAAGGTCGCGCTCCGCGGTAGCGCCGGGCGGATGGCCCGGGGCTTCACCGGCGAGGTCGCCAACACCTCGGTGCGCGACATCGACATGGGGCCCGTGCTGGCCTGGCTCGACCCGTCCCGGCCGAGGGAGGAGGGCTACCGGCGCGTCTACGGGCAGCTCGCCGTTGGTCCTTACACGGTGCGGCTCGACGACGGCACCGGCATGAGCCTCGACAGCATCATCGCCGAGGAGATCGGCCTGCGCCCGGCCAGGTTGCCGCTCGACGACCTCGTTTTCCTTATGGAGGTCACCAGGCCCGGCACCGCCCCGCCCACCGCCGGCCAGCTGAGCATGCTGGTGGACAAGATGGCGGGTCTCTACGAGGGCATCCATCTCGGCAAGCTGGAGCTGCAGGGCCTGCAGGCCGACACGCTGCGCGAGCGCATCACGATCGGACGCATCGCCCTCAACGGGCTCGACAACGGCCGGCTGGAGGAGCTCTCGATCGAGCGGCTCGGCGGTCAGAAGTCCGCCAAGGAGATCGCCGGCATCGGGCCCATGACCATCGAGAAGCTCGAAGGCCGGACGGTGACGCGAGACGCCGTGAGCATCGGGCGTGCGAGTCTCAAGGGGTTCGACATCTCCAACCTGCTTCGCACCGCCTCCGCGCAGCTGGCCTCGCTGGGCCAGCGGACGGGTGCACCGAGCCCGCTCATGGCCATGCTCGGGGTGATCGAAGGCATCGAGATCAGGGACTTCGCGGCTCCAGACCCGGCGACCGGCCGCATGGTCCAGGTCGAAGCGCTCGACGCGTCGTGGGGCCAGCTCGTGGAGGGCGTCCCCTCCGAGGGCAGGCTTTCCGCGAAGCTGTCCGGCCCCATCGGTCCTGCCGAGCCCGATGCGTTCATCAGAGCGCTCGCCGAGCGCGGCATCGCCAGTCTGGCGGTCAGCCTCGACCTTGGCGCCCGCTGGACGGAGGCCCACCAGAGCGTGGTGCTGGCGCCGGCGACCCTGGAGGTCCCCAACGTGCTGGCGCTGTCGATCAAGGCGTCGGCGGGCAAGGTCGCCCGCGAGATGCTCTCCACCGATATTCTCAAGGTGATGGCTGGCGCCCCGCTGGTGGAGGCCGGGCCTGTCGAGCTGACCATCCGCGACCTCGGGCTGGTCGATCTCGCGGCCACGCAGCTCGGGCAGACCAAGGGCGTGGATGCCGAGGCGGGCCGTGCGCTGCTTGTCGAGTCGGTGGCGCAAAGGGCCGCCGTGGCCACGCAGACAAGTCCCGAGCTGCAGCCCGTCTTCGATGCTCTGAGCCGGTTCGTGCAGGGCAAGGGCGAGACGCTGACCGTTGCCTTGACGCCCAAGGGCAGCGTGGGGCTGCTCCAGCTGATCGAGGGCGCCAGGCGCGACGCGGTTGGGGCGCTGCTCGCCAACTTCACGGTCGAGGCCAGAACGGGAGGCTGAGCGGGCGGGAGTCAGACCCGGAGCGCCCCGGCGCCTGCGACGCCACGCGATGAATCGATTGTGTGGCCGGAAAGATACGGTTATAAACCGCGCGCCCATGCGTCCGATCACTACGACCCAGCAGCTCAGCGACCTCTGCGGTCGCCTCGCCGCTCATCCTTTCGTCGCCGTCGATACTGAGTTCATACGCGAGCAGACCTTTTGGCCGAGGCTCTGCGTGATTCAGCTCGCCGCGCCCGGGGAGGAGGCCATCGTCGATCCGCTGGCGCCGGGCATCGACCTTGCGCCCTTCTACGAGCTGATGGCGGACGAGCGGGTGGTCAAGGTGTTCCACGCTGCCCGTCAGGACCTGGAGATCGTCTGGATTCAGGCACACCTCATCCCGCATCCGATCTTCGATACCCAGGTTGCCGCCATGGTGTGCGGCTTCGGCGAATCCGTGAGCTACGTGAGCCTCGTCAAGCAGCTCACCGGCCACTCCCTCGACAAGACCTCACGCTTCACCGACTGGGCCCGCCGGCCGCTCTCGGACAAGCAGCTGGCCTACGCGCTGGCCGACGTGACGCACCTGCGGGACGTTTACCGCCGCCTCCTGGGCGAGCTCGAGGCCACCGGCCGGGTGCGCTGGCTCGACGAGGAGATGGCGGAGCTGACGAGCCCCGAGACCTACCAGACGCACCCCGAGGACGCCTGGCGCCGCCTCAAGATGCGGGTGCGCAACCGCAAGGGCCTGGCGGTCCTGATCGAGTTGGCGGCCTGGCGTGAGCGGTTGGCCCAGGGGCAGGACGTGCCGCGCAACCGCGTCCTGCGCGACGAGGCGCTCTATGACATCGCCAACAGCTGCCCCACCGAGGTGGGCCAGTTGGGGCAGCTGCGGTCACTGAGCGAGGGCTTCGCCCGCTCGGCCCGCGCCAAGGAGATCGTCGAGGCCGTCAATCGCGGGCTCAAGCGCGATCCCAAGACCCTGCCGCCCCTGCGTGAAAGCACGGGCCTGCCGGCCGAGAAGCAGGCCACGGTCGAGCTTTTGCGGGTGCTGCTCAAGGCCTGCGCCGCGCGCCACAAGGTGGCGCCCAGGTTGATAGCCGACGCCGACCATCTGGACCGTCTGGCCGCCGAGGACGAGCCCGACATTCCCGCCCTCAAGGGTTGGCGCTACGAGCTGTTCGGCGCCGAGGCTCTGCGCCTGAAGCGGGGCGAGCTGGCGCTCGGCATCGACGGCGGCGAGGTCGCCCCCGTCCTCATCGAGCCGCCCGCGAAGTAGGCTCGGAACGTTCGCGACCGTTGCGCCCGGATCCCCTCTCCCCGCTTGCGGGGAGAGGGACAAGGGTGAGGGGCAGCCACGAGGGAAAGCTCCTCCACGGCGAGCCTCGGGTCTTTGCGCAAGCGTCGAGGAAAGGGGCGTCGATCGGCGCACCCTCGGCTGCCCCGATCCTGCCCTTATCCCCGCCCCCTTCCGGCATTGCTACACTTCGCCCGTCGCCTGGCTGCCCCGGGTCCCTCCACCGGTTCCGGGGCAGCGAGGCGACCGGGTGCCGGCTGGCGCCCGCGCTCTTTGACATCGTGAAGCAAGCGCCGCTCCGGCGCGTCCCCGTCCAGGCGGCGAGCCTGCGGCGTGGCTTACGCCACCACAGCCTCGAGGTGCCCGGCCCCACATTAGGCCCTGTACTCAATTTCAGCAGTGCCCCGCGGGCTGGTAACGAACGTGGCAAGGTGGATCCACCCCGAACAGCGGACCACCTGACGCCTTCCCCTGCACGGAGAAAGAGTGCCACTAGCGGCCACTAGGGCGGTTTCCAGTTGATAGGCATCGGGGCAGTCTGCAAGCTGCCTGCCGAGTTGGCGGCCAATGATACGCTCTCCCCTTT
>Ga0075430_100004576_pt1 | contig 11641 bp, 7 predicted proteins | sample RhiMetdeltSRZDD4_FD_75294 | JGI IMG/M metagenome (GOLD analysis project Ga0075430, IMG submission 75294) | Populus rhizosphere microbial communities from Tennessee, USA - Rhizosphere MetaG P. deltoides SRZDD4 | ecosystem: Host-associated > Plants > Roots > Rhizosphere > Soil | place: USA... | reverse complement strand
CCTTCGCCCGCGTCGCGTCGAAGCCCATCGCGATCAGTGCTGTGCCCGCCGGCACGAGGGAGGTGATCGCTTTTGCTTCTTCGCGCGACGAGAGCAGGCGCGGCAGCGCATAGCCGATGCCCGCGTCTCTCGAAACGCCGCCCAGGTCCGCCGTCGTCGCTTGACGTCCTCGCTCGGACGTTCCTCTTTTGACCGCCGACGAGATACGTGGATCATCCAGCTCGAAGACTGGATCGGCCAGAATCGCGACGGCCTTGGGCGCTGGAGTGCGCGCGATCGTTTCGCGCCGCAGCGCGGCAAGCGCTGACGCCGAGGGCAGATTGACGACTTCGTGGTCGACCATGAGCGGGACAGGACGTTCCTGGGGCGATGACTCGCTCGGGCGTCCCGGCGCGCCAGGTGCAGGCAATGCCGCGAAGGGGATGTACTGCAGCGCACCCTCGGCGGCGATGAGCAATCGCTTGTCGCCAAGCTGGCCTGCCACCGGCCCCAGCGTCATCTGGCTCAGCGCCGCAGCGTCCTGCCAGTATCGCGCTTCGGCGTCTTTCACACGCGCGTGATAGTCGTTGTAGGTGTCGCCGGGTCGGCGCTGCCGTGCGCGGAGGTCGTCGTACACGAGGCGGGCGGCTCGCTCTACGTCAGGACGTTTGGGCAGCTCGTGACTGGTGAGCGAGGTCCGCGTCACAGCCCACACGTAACTCCGCTCGTCGCCCAGCGCGTACTCGAGGAGCAACGTGCGATCGTCCAGCAACTTCTGCACGTCGGCGATGGCGAGCGGCTGCACCTGCGTGAGAGCGGCGTAGCGCGGACCCTGGGCCTTGATCTGGTTCCGTACTTCTTCGTAAGCAGCGGTCAGCGCAACCAGCTCCTTGTCAAGGGCGGCCGCTTCTTGCCTGGCATGTTGGCCGGTCAGCAACCGCGCCTGGCGCTCGGCCACCACATCGAGTTGCTGCTCGAACGATCGCTCGCGCGCGAGCAACGCCTGGTCAACACCCTGCCGGATGTCTGCGCGCGCCTCGGCAAGCAGGTCGATCAGGCTTCGGGCGCGACCGCGTTCGCTCACCACCAGGGCTTCCGCAGCGAATCCTCGCGAGGGCCGCTGCCGGTCGAGCAACATCAACACGTCGACCAGCAGATCGTAGTACTGCCGAACGGATGCAAGATAGGATGCACGCAACTCCTGGCTGGCGACGTTGGTCCGGAGCGATTCGACAATGCTCAACGCGGACTGGATGGTGGCGCGCGCCTCGGTGAGCGCGCCGAGACCGCGCTGGGCGCCCGCCATGTTGTAGAACGTCAGAGACTCTCCAAAGCGATCGCCGAAAGCCCGAGCGAGTGGGAGCGCTCGGAGGTAGTAGTCGAGCGCCTCTTGCCGGCGCCCGAGGCCGTCGTACACGCGGCCGATGTAGTTCAATGTGTACGCCGCGTCCCGGTCGTCCTGACCCGCCAGCATCAGCTGAAGCGACTGCCTGTAGTAATCGAGCGCGCGATCCTTGTCGCCAAGCGCGTCGTGAACCAGTCCAATATCTCTGAGCGTCAGCGCTTCCAGCAGGGGCATGGCCAGCTCGCGGGAGGTCGCCAGCGCTGGAAGGAAAGAGTCGAGCGCCTTCCGACTGTCTCCTTGGCGGTAGTAAACGCGACCAATATCCAAGAGTGTCTCGGCGGCTCCCCAACGGTCGTCAGTCGCCTGGAAGAGTGGAAGGGCCTGACCCCAGTACTGGAGTGCGCGCCGTTCTTCACCGAGTCCCTGATACACGACTCCGATGTTTCCAAGGATGATCGCGGTCGACGCGCGGTCGCCGGTCGGCCCGATGAGCTGCCGGGCCTGAAGGTGCGAATTCAGTGCCTCCTGTCGATCGCCAAGCTTGTTCTGGAGATTGCCGAGAGCCGAGAGCGCGAGGGCCTCGCCCCGAGACTCCTTGACACTCCGCCACAAGGCGAGCGCTCGATGATACGCGTCGAGAGCCCTCTGGGTCTCACTGAGCATCCGATACACGAAGCCGACCGCCACCAGGGATTGCGCCTCTCCCCGGGCGTCATCGAGCGCGCGCCACTGTGACAGCGCCTGCTCCTGGATTGCCAGCGCTTTGGACATGTCGCCCAGGCTGGAGTACGCCTCGCCCATGACGTAGCGCGCCCGTGCTTCGCCACGTCGATCGCCAGCCGACTGGCTCAACGCGAGCGCGATGGCGGCATTGTCGAGCGCCTTCTGCGTGTCACCCAGAAAGAACTGGAGGTAGGCGAGGCCGGCGAGCGTCTCGCCCTCGCCGCGAACATCTTTGGCGCTTCGGCAGAGCGAAAGGGCGCGATCGTAGGAGGACAGGGCTTTCTGCGTCTCACCGAGCGCCTGATACACTTCTGCGATCGCTCTGAGCGCGTCGGCCTCTCCGCGCCCGTCATTGGCGGCGTTCCACGCGCGGCGCGCGGCTTCGAACTCCGCGATAGCCTGGCGACTCGACGATTCTTTCTCCTCCGCGCGAAGGCGGGAACCCTCGACGAACGCACGCTCGGCAGCGAGCCGGCTCCCATCGCGGCTGGAAGTCGGACGGGATGACGGCTGCGTCACGAGCGCAAGACAAACAGCCAGGAGCGTCACCAGGCGGGCCGGCGTCATGACTCACCCGCGTGTCTTGCGGGGGCGAATCTCGGACAATTTCTCGAGACGCTCGACGGCAATCGGATTCGCCCGAATACAGTCGCTCAACCCTTCTTTGATAAGGGTGATCGGTGGATTGCGCATGCTGACGATCGGATTGCCGCCACGGAGATCAGTTTTGCGGAGATCAGTTTTGCGGAAATCGGTTTTGCGGAAGTCCGTTTTTCTGAATGGTTCACCGCCCAAGGCACCAGGCGCAGATGTTACCGGTCTGTCGGGGGCAAATTTGAGCAGCTCTTCGTTCTTGCGACCCTTTCTGAACCCGCGCGGCTTTCGGCGCGTCTGAAACACGTACTCCTGCAGGAAGCCATTCCAGCCCGCACGGCGGGCAAACGAGAGATCCTGGTACCTCGGAGCGACGTCGGCCCACGGGAAGTAAATCGACACTCCATTGGAGAACTGGCTCTCGACGCCACTGAAGCACGACGTCCGGACGAGGTCGTCAATCTTTTGTATGACCTTTCGGCATGCATTGCCCCCTCTGGGAAGCCGCATTTCCAACCGCTCGCAGAAATCCCGGAGGTCGACGAACTGCTCCCCGTTGTAGGATTGCGACTCCCAATGAGCGAGGACGATGTCGTCCCTGAACGACTGCCTTCGTAGCCTGCCTGTCATGGCTCTCGTGAAGTTCCTGACTGCTGTGACCAACGGCGCAGAGGCGCGCACTTTCAACACCGATTGATCGACCGACAGGCCGCCCCTGACGTAGTCGCTGTAGAAGTTGATGTACTCACGGACGATGAGTGACGCGATTTTCTCCGTCTCAGCCGCTTTGTTGTCTTGCAGCGTCTTGACAATCTGCCCGTAGGGCCAGCCGGCGGCCGGGCTGAAGCTTTCCGAGCTGACCAAGTACTTGACAAGTCCCTTGAGCTCGTAGCACACCTCGACCATGCTCATCAGACAGACATCCATTCCGAGGATGTCGATTTCGATCTTCAGTTTCGTCTTCACCTTTTCGAAGACTTTCCGTAACGCTGGAATGCTGAGAGAATTCGACGGGTTCTCATCCTGCAGGAGAAAGTCTTCTTCAGTTCCCGCTCCATGGCCGGCCAGGATGACCATGTAGCGATCGGCAGGGAAACGTTCTTGGGTCCAACTGATGAAGTCGAAGAGCGTCGCAGGGTCGCCGCTATCCGTTTCCCCGCCCACGCGTCTGGAGCCCAGAGCACGAGTCTTCGGTCCACGTCCTGCGTTGAACTTGATTGTCGGTGCTTCTATCGCCCTCAATTCGGACCCCAGGCTACCAGCAATGGCCGACAACTTCGCGCGGCCGGTGGAGGTCTTGTGCGCCGCAGCGCGGCTGATGACATAGCGGTGTGTCGGAATGTGTAACGCCCTGGGATCGAACTGGGCGATCACCGAAATGCGGTCGTCTGGGTCCACGTCCTCCATTTCAGTCACCGAGAATACCGACTCCTCGGTCAGGTTGTTATCGCCAGCGAGATACACCATGACGGTCCACAGAGAGTTCGGCGTGCTTTTCTTGGCCATGGCAGTCCTCCGACGGGCTCATCGTGGGCCAGTCAATCACGGAGCGTTGACGCGAAGACCGTGCTTCTGCTCGTTCGCAACCTAACAGTTTTCGTTGTGTTACTAGGATCGGAGCCGGACGGGATAGTGCCGTATGCCGGGAACTGGCTCGCGCACCACGCTGCAATCGTGGCCAGAACAGGCAGCTGAGCTGCGCTGAGTCTAGTTGTCACGTCGTGCAAGCGCAACTGTCCTGAAACATGCCCTGCACCAGGAAAATGGCGCCCGGGGCTGCTTCATTTCACGCGACGGTGCCCCGGCACTATTCGCGGTAAACAGCGCGGCAGGACGATGAAATGAAATGAGGACTGAGCGGCTCCGTCCTGCCTACGGATGAGCCTGTGGCAGGAACGGCAGAGTGGTCGACCTTGTGCATAAGAAAATCGATGGTTTTCGGCGTGCCGGAACCGCTGCCGTGCCCGAACCGGCGCGCGTCGAATGACGGTGCGTGTCAGAATTAGCTTCGTGGTTCGTGGTTAGTCGCTCGTAGCTCGGAAGGCGTGTCGAAGAGCACTACGAGCGACGAGCTACGGACCACGAACCACGCCACTCGTTCAGATTGGAGTGCTACGTCATAGATGCCCACCCGCAGACGCAGGATCACGCGCACAGCTAAGTCCAGGACACACTCGTCCCTCGAAAAGGTCGCGACTGGCATCGACGGCTTCGACGAGATCACGGGCGGTGGACTTCCTAAAGGCCGGCCGACGCTCGTGTGCGGCGGTCCGGGGTGTGGCAAGACGCTCTTCGCGCTCGAGTTCCTCGTTCACGGCGCCGCTCGCGGGGAGCCCGGCGTCTTCGTCACGTTCGAAGAGACCGAAGAGGACGTCCTCAAGAATGTTTCGTCGCTGGGCTATGACGTCGCCGACTTGGTCAAGCGGAAGCGCCTGGCGCTCGAATACATTCGGGTCGAACGCTCGGAGATCGAGGAGACGGGAGAATACGATCTCGAAGGCCTCTTCATACGTCTGGACCACGCGTTGCGCTCCATCGGCGCGCGGCGAATCGTCCTGGATACGATCGAGTCGCTTTTCGCCGGACTGGACAACTCGGGTGTGCTGCGCGCCGAGCTCCGTCGTCTGTTCGCGTGGTTCAGGGAACGCGGCATCACGGCCGTGATCACTGGCGAACGGGGCATCGATACGCTCACGCGGCAGGGCCTCGAGGAGTACGTCTCCGACTGCGTCATCTTTCTCGACCATCGCGTTGCCGGACAGGTCTCGACGCGACGGCTTCGCATCGTCAAGTACCGCGGTTCGAGCCACGGGACGAACGAGTATCCGTTCCTCATCGATCGGCGGGGGATCGCAGTGCTGCCGATTACCTCGTTGCAGCTGATCCACAAGGTCACGTCCGACCGCTTGCCGACCGGCCTCGACTGGCTCGACGAGATGTTCGGCGGTCGAGGATATTTCCGGGCGAGCAGCGTGTTGCTGTCTGGCAGCGCCGGAACGGCAAAAACGACCATCGCGTCGTGCTTTCTGGATGCGGCCTGCCGTCGCGGCGAGCGCGCCCTCTGCTTTCAGTTCGAGGAGTCGCCTGCGCAGTTCGCCCGTAACATGAACTCGGTGGGCCTGGATCTCGACCGGTGGGTGAAGAAAGGCCTCCTGAGGATCCATGCAGCGCGGCCGACGCTGTACGGGCTCGAGTTCCACCTGGCGACCATGCATCGCGAGATCGACGATGCGGAGCCGTCTGTGGTGGTGGTCGATCCGCTGTCAAGTTTTACCGGCGCCACACACGAGGAAATCAACAGCATGGTGATGCGGCTGATCGATTTCCTCAAAGGGAAGAACATCACGGCCCTGTTCACCCACCTCATTCCTGGCAGTGGCGCATCGCAGGAGATCGAAGTCGGTGTCTCGTCTCTGATCGACACATGGATCCTGCTTCGAAACTCGCCCCCGGGCGAACAGGGAGGTCGTCACTTGTCGATTCTGAAATCGCGCGGCATGTCTCACTCGTCGGAGCTGCGGTCGTTCCAACTGACCGACAGTGGCGCTGTCGTTCAACCGGCAGCTCGACGTTCGAAGATCGCGCGCGGGGTGGGAGCATGAAGCGCGGGGTGCGGGGCATGAAAGCTGTGGGTGCGGGTAAGAAGAGGAAGACGGCGCGCTCCGAAGAATGGATCCTGCGACTCTACGTTGCCGGGCAGAGCGCCCGTTCCGCTGCTGCGCTGCGGAATCTCGAGGCGATCTGTGAAGAGCACCTGGCCGGACGCTACCGGATTGCCGTGATCGATCTGCTGAAGCAGCCCCAGCTGGCACGCGGAGATCAGATCGTCGCGGTGCCCACCCTCGTCCGTCATCTGCCCCCGCCAATGAAAAAGATCATCGGTGACCTGTCAAACGAGGAGAGCGTCCTCGTCGGCCTCGACCTTCGACAGCGTCGCCGTCGCCAGGGAGCCCGGCCGTGACGAAGACGCCCGCCCGCAAGAAGAAGCCCACCGCTACCCGCCGCCAAAGAGCGAAATACCTGCTCCGCCTATACGTCACGGGCACGACGGGGAGGTCGGTGAGGGCGATCCAGAATGTGCGACGGATCTGTGAGGAGCATCTGAAGGGTCTCTACGACCTCGAGGTCGTGGACATCTACAAGAACCTGCCTCTCGCTCGCGGCGACCAAATCATTGCCGCGCCCACGCTGATCAAGCGGCTCCCTGTGCCGCTTCGGCGGTTGATTGGCGACATGTCGGACGAAAAGCGGGTGCTCGTTGGGCTCGACATCCGTCCTCAACGCGCCGGTCGGATCGATGGCCAAGCGTAAGCGACCCACACGGCCATCACACGCAATGGAGGAACTGCGCCGGCGGCTCCAGGAGGCCGAAGACACCATCAACGCCATCCGCGACGGGCACGTCGAGGCGCTCGTCGTCAGCGCGCCGGAAGGCGAACAGATCTACACGCTCAGAAGCGCCGACCAGCCGTATCGCCTGATGGTGGAGCAGATGCGAGAGGGCGCCCTGACGCTCGCGGCCGATGGGACGATCCTGTACTGCAACCAGCGCTTCGCCGAGCTGATAGCGCGCTCGCCTGAACGCATTGCGGGTCAGGCCCTCGCGGAGTTCATCGACGCGGCCGACCTGTCCACGTTGCAACGCGTGCTGAGATCGGAATCGTGTCGAGCGGAGGTCCAACTCAGGAACGCTGGCGGTACCGTGACTCCTGCCCAGCTGTCGTCAATCGCCTTGACGATAGACGGCGTGCGAACCGTCGCCGTCGTGGTCACCGACCTGACGCATGAACGCATCGAACGAGGGCTCCGGGAGTCCAACCGTCTGAAGGACGAATTTTTGGCGACGCTGTCCCACGAGCTCCGCACGCCGCTGAACGTGATCCTGGGATGGACGCGCATGCTGCTCAACGATCAACTCAACGAAAAGGCGCGAAGACACGCCCTCGAACTCATCGATCGAAACGCGCTGGCGCAGGCGGAGCTCGTGAACGACCTCGTCGACATGTCGCGCATGACGACGGGTAAGCTGCAGGTCGAGCTCGAACCGCTGCCCGTGGTGCCTGTGCTCGAGGCGGCGCTCGAGAGCGTGCGGCCGGCGGCGCAGGTCAAGGACATCACGATTCACACCTCGTGGCACGTGCAGGACGCCAATGTGCTGGCGGACGCCACGCGTCTACAGCAGGTGCTGTGGAATCTGCTGTCGAATGCCGTCAAGTTCACCCCGAATGGCGGCCGCATCTCGTTGAGCGCGGCGCGCGTCGACCAGCGCATCCGGATCGAGGTCATGGATACGGGGATCGGCATCGATCCCGCTTTTCTTCCGCACGTGTTCGATCGGTTCCGGCAGGCTGACAGCGCCACGACACGTCGATATGGTGGTCTCGGGCTCGGTCTGGCAATCGTCCACGATCTGGTCAGGCTGCACGGGGGCGAGGTCGCGGTCCGCAGTCCTGGCGTCGGTCAGGGTGCGACGTTCGCCGTGACGCTCCGTGCCAGCGACGGCCCCGTTCGTGCGGCCGACCGGCGACGCCGGCTGCGCAAGGCGGTCAGCCTGGCGGGCCACTCCATCATGCTCCTCGAAGACCACGCGGACAGTCGCGAATTGCTGGTCCAGGCGTTGCGGAATTCCGGCGCCTCCGTGGTGGCATTCAGTGCCGCGCGCGACGCCTTCGCCGCGCTCGAGCGCGTGCGGCCGTCGGTGATCGTGGCGGACATCGCCTTGCCCGACGAGGATGGATACTCGTTTATCCGGCGAGTCCGCGCGCATTCGACGCCGGCCATTCAGTCGGTACCGGCGATTGCGGTCACCGCCTACGCAACCGTTCCGGATCGCGCGGAAGCCCTTGCCGTGGGATTTCAGCAACACCTACCAAAACCCATCGATCCCGGTCGCCTGGTTCAGGCGATCTACGACCTGACTCACAGGTCGGCCTAGCTCACCGCTGTTGCACGCCGCTGAAAGGCGGGCGGCTGCTGACGTTGTTTCCAGTTCATCTGCAGGCTTCTCCGGTGCGCCAATAGCACCAAGGGATTACGTCGTTTAGCCTTCCGGGCCCTTAGAGTGCTGGGAATAAGGCGACGGCCTCTCGTTGCGAAGCGGAGGAGATCGACGCGGCGGGAAGTGATCAATCGAGGAGCATCATAATGGCCAAGACAGACAAGCCAAACATTCTCGTAATCTGGGGCGATGACATCGGTATCTCGAATCTGAGTTGCTACAGCAACGGCCTCATGGGCTACAAGACGCCCAACATCGACAGAATCGCCAAGGAAGGGATCAGGTTCACCGATTCTTACGGCGAGCAGTCATGCACTGCTGGACGCTCGTCTTTTATCACCGGGCAATCCTGTTATCGCACTGGACTCTCCAAGGTTGGCGTGCCGGCCGCCCCGCAGGGCATGAGGGCCGAAGATCCGACCATCGCGGAACTCCTGAAGCCGCTCGGGTACGTCACCGGGCAGTTTGGCAAGAACCACCTCGGCGACCGCAACGAGTTCCTGCCGACTGCGCACGGCTTCGACGAGTTCTTCGGCAATCTCTACCACCTCAACGCCGAAGAGGAACCGGAGATGGACGACTACCCGCCGGAGAAGGACTTCCCGAACTTCCGGAAGCAATTCGGTCCGCGCGGTGTGATGAAGTGCAAGGCGACGGACAAGGACGACCCGACCGTCGACCCGCGGTTCGGAAAAATCGGCAAGCAGACGATAGAGGATACCGGTCCGCTGACCAAGAAGCGGATGGAGACCTGCGATGACGACTTCGTCGCCTCCGCCATCGACTTCATCAAGCGGGCCGACAAGGCCGCCAAGCCGTTCTTCGTCTGGCTCAACACGACCCACATGCACCTGTTCACCCACACCAAGCCCGAGAGCCGCGGACAGGCGGGCCGGTGGCAGTCGCCCTACCACGACACGATGATCGACCACGACAAGAACGTCGGTCAGGTCCTCGATGCGCTCGACCAGCTGGGCATCGCCGACAACACCTTCGTCATGTACTCGACCGACAACGGACCGCACATGAACTCCTGGCCTGACGCCGGCATGACCCCGTTCCGCAGCGAGAAGAACTCGAACTGGGAGGGTGCCTACAGGGTTCCGCTACTGGTCCGCTGGCCCGGCAAGATACCGGCTGGCGTCGTCGTCAACGACATCGTTCAGCACCACGACTGGCTGCCCACCTTCCTCGCCATAGCCGGTGAGCCGGACATCGTCGAGAAGTGCAAGAAGGGACACAAGGCCGGCGACAAGACCTTCAAAGTTCATCTCGACGGCTACAACCTGACCGAGTTCTTGACGAAGGAGGGCGTGAGGAGCCCGCGCAAAGGCTTTGTCTACTTCAATGACGACGGCGACATCGTTGCGCTGCGGTTCGACAACTGGAAGGTAGTCTTCATGGAACAGCGGGTCGAGGGAACTCTGCGGATCTGGGCAGAACCGTTCGTGACGCTGCGCCTTCCTAAAATCTACAACCTGCGGACCGACCCGTACGAGCGGGCCGATATCACGTCGAACAGCTACTACGAGTGGTTCCTCTATCACGACTACATCGCCCTGGCGGCCTCGATCATCATCGTGCCGTTCCTGGAGAGCTTCAAGGAGTTCCCGCCGCGCCAGAAGCCTGGCTCGTTCTCCCTGGACCAGGCGCTTGCGCGGATGAACGATGTCGCGAGCGGCGCGGGACACTGAGCCCGGCGAGTGTGCACAGCCGCGCCCAAGCGCGGCTGTCACCAGATCAGTTGCCCTCAGGACTGTGCCGGCAGGTGATCGGGGTCGAGACCGATTCCGGTCCGCAGCCGCATGAACGCATATCGCATCAGCTCGTCGACAGCACCCGGCTCGGGCAACTGGCCATCGATGCCAAGCATCGCCACGCCATGCACGACGGCCCAGACGAACCTCGCCATTTGCACTGTATCGTCACCGCGCACGCTCGCGTCATGCTGCAGTGCGGCGAGGGCATCGACCAGCGCCTGGAAGGCGCCTGCCGCTTCGGCGGCGAGCTCGGGCTCGCACGCTTTCGGGTCCACGAATCCGCCGAACATCACGCGATAGTGCGAGGGGTTGGCGACGGCGAAGCGAACATAGGCCACCCCCATCGAGTCGAACGCCGCGCGTCCGCGGCCGCCATCCTCCCACGCGGTGATGAGCTGCTGGCGAAGGGTGCGGAACCCTTCGGTCGCGACGGCCGCGAGCAGCGCACGCTTGTCGGCGAAGTGCCGGTAGAGCGCGGTCCGTGAGACACCTACCCGGGCGCCGATTTCGCGCAGCGTCAGACCGTCGACGCCCTCGGCGCGGATGGTGGCGAGCGCCTCGTCGAGGAGGGCGCGCCGCAGGTTGCCGTGATGATAAGGACGGTTCGGCTTGGTGGCTACCCGCCTCAATCGCGCCATAACTCATCATAACGCCAAGTGTTGACATCGTCTACATTGGGTGATAGGTTGATGTTGACAATGGCAACATGAGGGAGGCACTCATGGATTCGAGATCATATGTCGTCCGATCTACAGCGGGGGGTCGAGCCGCCGACTTGCTCGACCGCCTGTGGCGTGCGAGTCCGCCGCTGACCGCGGTGGGGCTGCTGATGGTCGTCGTCGCCGGCGCGTCGGTGGTGGGGATGCTCGTCGATCCCCGAGTGATCACTGGCGCGCCCGCGTGGCTCAAGCCTTTCAAGTTCGCCGTTTCCACCGCCGTCTACAGCCTGACGCTCGCGTGGATCTTCAGATGGTTACCCGACTGGCCGCGCGCCCGCCGCGTCGTGGGCTGGACGACGGCGATCGTCTTCGTGCTGGAAGTGGCGGTCATCGACGCACAAGCCTGGCGCGGCACGACGAGCCATTTCAACGTGTCTACGCCGCTCAATGCGACGCTGTTCGCCATCATGGGCGCTGCGATCCTGCTGCAGACGTTCGTGAGCGTGGCGGTCGCCGTCGCGCTGTGGCGGCAGCGATTCACCGATAGAGTGCTCGGATGGGCCCTGCGCCTCGGCATGACGCT
>Ga0075430_100004575_pt1 | contig 11642 bp, 12 predicted proteins | sample RhiMetdeltSRZDD4_FD_75294 | JGI IMG/M metagenome (GOLD analysis project Ga0075430, IMG submission 75294) | Populus rhizosphere microbial communities from Tennessee, USA - Rhizosphere MetaG P. deltoides SRZDD4 | ecosystem: Host-associated > Plants > Roots > Rhizosphere > Soil | place: USA... | reverse complement strand
GCCAGCGCTTCAGCGCCGGCCAGCAGGCCTGGAGCCAGGGGCACCGCGACTGGCTCGCCAGGGTCGAGCTGGCAGACCCGGTCGCCCAGCTCGTGCTGCGCGACTGCCTGGCGTCGGTCGACGCATCGTGATCCGCCGCGACGAGCTCGAGCGCCGGATCTCAGGGTTTGTGCCGGGCTCGCCGTGGCAGGAGCTCGTGCCCAGGCTGCGCTGCCTGCGTGGGATCGACACGCTCTCGGAGGTCGGCCTCTGCGGCGAGGTCGGTGACTTCGAGCGCTTCGCCCGCCCCGGCGAGCTGATGAGCTATCTGGGGCTCGTCCCGGCCGAGCCGACCGGTGGCAAGCAACGGCTCGGCGCGATCACGAATCGGGCTCGCGCACGCGCGCCGGCTCTTGGTCGAGGCCTCGCACTACCGGCTCGGGCCGCGGCCGAGCCGGGAGCTCGCCAAGCGTCAGGCGGGACAGCCCGAGCACTGATCGCGATCGCCCGGAAGGCCCAGCAGCGGTCACACCGTCGAACGGTGCCGCCCGACGAGTCCGGCCAAACGCGCCCGTAATTCGTGCGCCGGCGTGCGTCCAGAATGCGCTGCTCCACCTCCGCCGATAGCGCCCACGGACACGAACGCGGCCGACGCCCAGGCCGGCCGCGGCCTGCCTGAACGAACGTCCCTGCTCGATCACCACAACGAGCTCGCGCCGGCCCGCCAGTCCGAGCTTGCATCTACCGTCTTCCATCCGGCCCCTCCTTCGGAGCTGCAGTCGTCGCTGACCGCAACCCTCAGGACGGGCCCCGACGTACCTCTCAGCCGTTCACCAAGCGCGGAGGCAGCTCACGTAGCGCCTGGCTACGACGTTCATCCGGCCTCCTCGAAGGCCGGGGGCGTGACCGGACTATGGAGGGTGCGTTCGTCCTCCTCAGAACGACGCTGCGGCGGCTCGCTGCGTGGTCGCGCGACAGCATGCGTGGCGCCCGACTCGAGGTCGCCAGCGCTTACCGCCTCGTTTCCCCGCTCGGATCGGTACAACCGCCTCTCGCTCGACCGGAACAGAGCGGGCAAGGTGAGCAAGAGGATCTCGAAATCCAACCAAAGGGACCAGTTCTCGATGTAGTAGTTGTCGAGCTCGATCCGGTCGAGGATTGAGGTCTGTCCCCGCAGCCCGTGAACCTGCGCCCACCCCGTGATGCCCGATTTCACGCGATGACGGTCGCTGTACCTGAGCAGGTCCTTGCCGAACACGCTCACGAACGTCGGCCGTTCAGGACGCGGACCGACGAGGCTCATATCGCCCTTGAGGACGTTCAGGAGCTGGGGCAGTTCGTCAAGAGACGTGCTCCGGAGGAACGTTCCCACCCTGGTCCGGCGATCCAGACCCTCGACCCCGCCAGGCCCGAGGCCTTCCCTGAGCTTCGACTGCGCTCTCACGAATTCGGCTGCGGCGCCATCCGCCGGCTCGGGCTCCACCTCGTCGAGCCGCATCGACCGGAACTTGAGCATCTCGAATACCTTGCCGTCACGGCCCACGCGCGGCTGGCGGAAGAGCACCGGCCCGCGTGAGGACAGCTTTACCGCGAGGGCGGCGCCGAGCAGCAGGGGAGCCATACACGTCAAGAGCACCGCGGCAAGCGAGCGGTCGAGCACCTCCTTGACCACCAACTGCGCTGGACGCGGCTGGTCGAGGTGGAAGAGCGGCAGGCCGCCGAGGTGGCTCAGTTCCACGCGGTTACTCCTAAGCTCGGCGAGGCGCGGCACCACGGAGACGGACACCTGGCGCTGCTCACAGACAGCGAGGAGGGTATGCAGCACATCCTCCCGGCGAAACAGGTATGCGAAGATGACGTGTTGAGCCCCGGTTCGATCAATGAGCTGCGCGAGCTCGGACGGGGGGCCGAGCACCGGTACGTCCGGATCTTGCTGTTCGAAGTCGACGAACCCAACTGGGACGAGACCGCGCTCGAGGTACTCCAGCAAGCGGCGCTCGATGATCCTGCCAATCCGGCCTGCGCCTACGATCAGCGTGGGCTGTCCGGCGACTCCCTTAGCTCGGGCGTGCTTGCGCGCGAGTAGCAACCCGACGCGCAGGACCGCCAGGAACAGCGACCCGATCAGCCAGACCCGCACGATCGGTCCAGTCGGGTGCGGCGGCGCACCGACCAACGCTATGGCGGCGAGAAGGGCCACCGCAGCCGTCGACGACGCGGCGACGGTTCGACGGACAGTCTCGAGAGCGCTCGGTAGATCCTGGCGCCGGTAGATCTCCCGCGAGCCGGGCGCGAGCAGCGCAAGCACCGGGAAGAGCCACACGACCGCGGCCATCGCCTCCCCAACGCTTAGGTACGTAACCAGGCACGCCAGCACAAGTGCGGACGCGTCGACGGCGAGGCTGAGCATCGTGAAGGTCTGTCCCTCGAGCAGTCGGCCAGACAAGCGGGGACGGAAGGCCTGGGCCTCCAGGAAGTGCACGATCTACTAACGGAGCGGTCACGGCGGCGCTTCCAGATGGCCCGGGTGCGACCCTGTCGGACCGCGCGCGGCGAGCTCGCGGCAGCTGCGTCAAGGGACCGAGCCTATAACAGCGACAAGCAGCCTCGCGAGCTGCCCCGAGCGCGGTGTGATCACCGGGTCGTCGGCGCAATTGGGGGCGGGCGGAAGAAGTTTTCGCCCAGACCGTGCGTTGGTCGCGCGATAGTTCGTCGAACGTCTGCGGGGTTCGCCGGGGCGTTCATCCACTTACGGAGGGAAAGCTATGCCGAGGTTCCTGTTGCTGGCCGTGGCCGTCGCCGCGACGGGATTGGTGGTCCCCGCCGCCGCCGGCGCGGCCACGATTCGTGGAATCAATCCGGTCTTCGTCAGCGGCAAACCGGAGTGCAAGGATCTGGGTATGACGAGCGCGATCCAGGCCAAGTTCGACCAACCGGTCAACGGCGTGACCGACGGCCGGGTAACTCTCATCCTGTCGTCGAGCGATGTCACCTGGTACGTCCTCAACAATGAAGATGTCGACGCGGTGATCATCAAGGGCGGGTCGGGCGCGAACGTCTATCGGTATCCGGGAGGCGACTTCTCGGACGTCGGGCTGACAACACCCCTCAACAAGGGCGGGCAACCCGCCGCTCTCGGCTACGTGACCGTCTGCTACACGCCCTGAGCTCGAACGCTCATTAGGAACTGTTGTGCTCGCGCACGACGGGGCTCGTGGCAGGTGAGCAGGTGCCGCCGACGTGGGCGGCGATCAGCTCGGTCCTACGCCTGATGCCGCGCTGAACCAACTCATCGGGGTTCTTCTTGGGACGCTCAAGCGGAGCCCCGCGAAACCCGGCCTGGCTGAGTTCTGAGACAGCTTCTAAGCCCAAATTCCGACCTCCGGTCACGAAGAAGCTGCGGGTGCCGGACGTTGAATCTGCATGAGGTTCACCAAGGCCCTTGTCTTGGCTCAGCGGCCGAGCTTCCCGTCCGCCGGCGTCTCGACGCGAGGTCGCGCGAGCCTTCTCCCCGCCCCGTTGCGTCCGGTGGCAAACCGAGCCCTGCTGAGCCATGCCCTCGGCTGGCTTGGGGAGGCGGGCGTGAGGGAAGTGGCGGTGGTCGTCCCGGAAGAGCTGGCCGCTGAGGCCCGGCGCGCGGCGGCTGACAGCCCCGGGACCATGTCCTTGAGCTGGCTCGAGCAGCTCCCCGACGAGCCCCTCGCGCAGACGATCGATGACCTCACAGGGTTTATCGACGGACAGCCATTCGTTCTGCATCTGGCCGACAGCCTCGCGAGACGAAGCTTGCGAGACGTCGTTGCGGGCGCCGCCGACAACAATGCTGAGGCGTTGCTCGTCGTGGACGCACCGGCCCAGGCCGGCGGGGCGGAAGTCGTGCAGCTCCACGCGACCGCGGGCACTGGCCCGGCCATGCGCCGTAGGCACCGTGGCTCCGCTGGAGTTGCTGTCCTGACCGGTCGCGCGCTTGAGGACGTAGGTAGCCTCGACGCGCCGGCAGAGCACGTCCTCGAGGCGCTCGCCGATCGAATCGAGCAGCGCGGCGGGCAGGTGCGAACCTGCTCTGCTGGCGAATGGTGGCGCTTCCGTGGAGGGGTAGACACATTGCTGGAAGGCAATCGCTTTGCCCTCGAGCGCGTGCGCCCGGACTATGCCTGCGCTCAGCTCGTGGATTCGGCAATCCAAGGGCCGGTCATCGCGCACCCAGAGGCACGCATCGAGTCGAGCACCGTGCGGGGCCCGGCTGTGATCGGGGCGCGCGCGCGCTTGCGCGACGCCTACCTCGGACCGTACACATCGGTCGGTGAAGACGCGACAATCGAGGGCGCCGAGGTCGAGAACAGCATGATTCTGCCCGGCGCGTCGATCACACACCTGAGCGGGCGGCTGGAGGCGAGCATCGTTGGCGTGAACGCCCGTGTCTTCAACGAGTTTCGCTTACCGCGTGCACTTCGGCTCAACATCGGCGAAGGAGCACAGGTCTGTTTGAGCTGACCGCGCCCTGAGCCAGAAGCGCGGAACTTCCTCATGCGTTCTGTTCGTGTGGAACCCGCAGGCTTGGCTGTAGAGGTGAGCGCGACAGGTACGCTCCGTCAGCGGCTCGTTTCAGCGCTCGAAGCGAGCGGTATCGCGCTAGGGAGGAACCACGACGGCAGCCCCGGCGACGTGCGAATCGTCGCGGAGAATCTCTCGCAACACGTCGCCGTGGGTCCGCTACGCAACTGCCTCGGCGCAGATCATGCCAGCCCGATCCTAGTCGTCTCGTCCGAATGCAGTGCACTGGCGGCGCGGCGGGCGATCCGGGCGGGCGCACACGCTGTCATCCTCGCGCCCGACCTCGAGAAGACGCTTGCACCGGCTGTACGTGCCGTCGCCGCTGGCCTGAGCGCCCTCCCAATGCTGCTGCGAAACGCCGCAGACCGCCCCGCACTCTCGTACCGCGAGCGCGAGGTCCTGAGGTGCGTGATCGCTGGTAAGACGAACAGCGAGATCGCAGAGGAGCTATTCCTCGCGCAGAGCACTGTGAAGAGCCACCTCTCGTCCGCGTATCGAAAGCTCGGCGCGGGCGGCAGGGAGGAGGCCAGTTCGCTGATCCTCGACCCCGACGAGGGGTTGCTGGACGTGGTCTTCACGGAGCAGCCAATCCGCGGACGTCCGGCTTAGCTCGAAGAGACACAGCACTCGACCGCGCGCTGAAAGGTCCGCTCCTCGACCACCCACTCTCCTGTCGGGACCCCTCTACGCAGAAATACGCAAACTCCGGAAAAGACTAGGGTCGCCACCCTAGCGCGAGACCCGCCCGAGCCACGTAGCATCGCGACGTCCCTGTCCCCTGTGCCATTGAAGGGAGTGTCGGATTACGCCTTCCCGAGTCGCCATCGACGGCGCCAGCCAACCCTCGAAGCCCTCGCGCTTCGAACGTCGCTCTACCGCCCCACGGAACGAGAGCGACCTGCTTCCGCAGGCAATCGCGCGGGCCAAGGCAGGCGACGCGGGCGCGCTGCATTTCCTCTATGTCCGCTTCGCGGATGATGTGTGCGCCTACGTCGACAGCATCGTCCGCGACCGCGCCGACGCCGAGGACATTACCCACACGCTGTTCCTCAAGCTGCTTGTGAAGATCCAGCGCTACGAGCAGCGTGACGTTCCATTTGCGGCGTGGATCCTGCGGGTGGCCCGAAACGCCGCGCTCGATCACCTGCGGGCGCGGCGCGCGATCCCGTTCAAGGAGCTGCGAACAACCGATGAGGGCCTTGAAGACGAAGCCGTGGAGCGCGCCGAGTCGTTGAGGCTCGCGCTCGACGAACTCCCGACGGCCCAGCGTGAGGTGCTGATCCTCAGGCACATCGCTGGCCTCACTCCGAGCGAAATTGCCGAGCGGCTTGGTCGGACCGAGAGCTCGGTGCACGGCCTTCATCACCGGGGCCGGCGGGCCCTCCAACTGGCGCTCCGCGAACTCGACTCCGGCCCCTTGACCGCCAGCGCCTGAGATCGGATGCGCTCAGCGGCCGGTTTCGGTCGACTGGAGCAGCCATGCGGCCACGCGGCCGAGTCGAGGTCGGCCAGGAACAGCAGCGCGGCGTGCTCGAACATGGCGCGGAAATCCGTGCGTTTGCGCCGCGGAAGTGAGCGGTACGGTCCAAACGTTGGTTTGGAGGCGTGAACTGCGTCCACCAGGAGCTCCGCACCGTGTCATCGCGCTACGACCGCGAGCGCGGTCTGCTCATCTACTTCTGGGTCTGCGATCGCTGCGGTCGCCGCCTGCATGAGGTCGGGCGTCTGCGCTACCGGCCCGACTACGCAACCTTCGGGAGCGCCCGTCGGCTCACCTAGCCAGCGGGTCCGCGAACCAGGGAATAGAGGGCGACGCTTCACAGCCGGCCGGTCATCAGAGCCCCCAGGCAGATCCGCCGACGGGCGCTTCCGCACCCTGGCAAATTTCGACATGGCGCCCGGCCGAGCGACGGACGGAAGTAACGAGCCCTCCGGCCCGTTAGTACACCGTGGGTCGCCTGCTCCACAGAGGGGGAGTCGTCGCTATCGCGACGGTTCTGCTGGCCCTGATTGCGGGGGGCACTTCGGTGCAGGCGGCCACTTATCCCGCCGGCTTCTCCGAGCAGACGGTCTTCTCCGGACTGACGAACCCCACGGTCGTGCGGTTCGCTCCCGACGGCCGGATCTTCGTGGCTGAGAAGAGCGGGCTCATCAAGGTCTTCGACTCGCTCGCGGACCAGCAGCCCGATCTCTTCGCCGACCTGCGCACACAGGTCCACAACTTCTGGGACCGCGGTCTACTCGGCCTGGCGCTCGACCCGGACTTCCCAGCCAGCCCGTACGTGTACGCCCTCTATACGCACGACGCGGCGATCGGCGGCACGGCGCCACGCTGGGGCACGGCGGGCGCCACCTCCGACGGCTGCCCCACTCCGCCCGGGGCGACCGGCGACGGCTGCGTGGTGAGCGGTCGGCTGTCGCGCCTCACTGCCGCCGGCAACTCGATGGTCGGCTCAGAGCAGGTGCTGATCGAGGACTGGTGCCAGCAGTACCCGAGCCATTCGGTCGGCTCGCTCGACTTCGGCGCCGACGGGGCGCTGTACGTGACGGGCGGCGACGGCGCGAGCTTCAACTTCGTCGACTGGGGGCAGGACGGCAATCCGGTCAACCCGTGCGGCGATCCACCCAGCCCCGCCGGATCGTTGCTGACTCCGCCAACGGCGGAGGGTGGTTCGCTGCGCAGCCAGGACCTGCGCACCCCCTTCGACCCGTTGGCCACGCCTCTGGATCCGACGACTCTGGACGGAGCGCTGCTGCGGGTGGATCCCGCGACCGGCGCAGCCCTGCCCGACAACCCGCAAGCCGGCAGCAGCGATCCCAACGAGCGTCGAATCGTTGCGTATGGCCTGCGCAACCCGTTCCGCTTCGGCGTGCGGCCCGGTACCAACGAGATCTGGATCGGAGACGTGGGCTGGAACGTCTGGGAGGAGATCAACCGGGTGACCGCGCCGACGGCCGGCGTGACAAACCTCGGCTGGCCCTGCTACGAGGGCGGCATGTCCACCGCCGTCCCCCCCGTGCCACTGTCCCTGCGCCAGAGCGGCTACGACGCGGCCAACCTCTCGATCTGCGAGAACCTCTACAACGCGGGGACCTCGGCCGTCCAGCCGCCGCTGTACGCGTGGAATCACTCGGCCAGGGTCGTGAGCGGCGAGACCTGTCCGACCGGGAGCTCGTCGGCGGCCGGGATCGCGTTCGGCTCCCCTGACAGCAACTATCCAGCCGAATACGAAGGCGCGCTCTTCTTCGCCGACTACTCGCGTGACTGCGTGTGGGCGATGCTCCCGGGCGCAAACGGGCTGCCGGATCGCGGCCAGATCCGGACGTTTGCCGCGGGCGCCGCGAACCCGGTCCATCTCCAGGTCGGCCCCGGCGGGGACCTCTTCTACGCGGACTTCGACGGAGGAACCGTACGGCGGGTGACCTTCGCGCCGGCGAACCAGGCGCCTACGGCGGTCGCCAGCGGGAACCCGACGACTGGGGACGCCCCGCTGACAGTCCAGTTCGACGCCTCGGGCTCGACCGACCCGGACCCAGGTGACACCCTTAGCTACGCCTGGGACCTCGACGGCGACGGCGGGTACGACGATTCGACGCAGGTTGCGCCGAGCTACACCTATACGAGCAGCGGCTCGTTCATCGTAAGCCTGCGTGTGGAGGACAGCCAGGGCGCCTCAGCGACGGCCGCGGTGACGATCAGCGTCGGCAACACCGCTCCGACCGCGGCGATCACGGCGCCGGCGGCCGCCACCACCTGGCGCGTGGGTGACCTGATCACCTTCGCCGGAGGCGCCACGGACGCCCAGGACGGTGCCCTCCCGGCGTCCTCGCTGTCCTGGAGCCTGGTCCTGCACCACTGCCCGTCGAACTGCCACACCCATCCTCTTCAGTCGTTCGACGGCGTGGCCGGCGGCTCGTTCGCGGCGCCGGATCACGAGTATCCGGCCCACCTCGAGCTGCGGCTGACGGCTCGGGACTCGGGCGGCTTGGCGGACACGGAGTCAATGCGCCTCGATCCGCGCACGGTCGCTCTCACTCTGAACACGAACCCCGGCGGCTTGAGCCTCGCGCTCAACGGCACGACCGCGTCCACGCCGTTCACGCGAACCGTCATCCAGGGATCGAGCAACACGATCTCCGCGCCGTCGCCACAGACGAAGGCCAAGAAGTCGTGGGCCTTCCAAAGGTGGTCGGACGGCGGCGCGCAGACGCACGTCGTGGTCGCTCCGGCCAGCTCGACGACCTACGCCGCTACGTTCAAGCAGCGCTGAGCGGCTGCGGCGGGCTGTCCGAGGCCCTTACCAGCACCGGCTCGCCCCGCTCCGGGAACGGGACCTCGATGCGGTCGAAGTCCCGCGGGACGACGACGTTGGCGAAGCGCTCGCGCGCCTCGTCGCGAACCTGAGCACCCGAGTAGCGCGGGGAGACGTGCGTCAGGGCGAGCATGGTCACCTCCGCGGCGGCGGCGATCCCGGCCGCCCCGGCGGCCGTCGAGTGCCGCGTCTCGGAGGCGCGCTCAGCGTCCTCCTCCATGAAGGTCGCCTCGTGAACGAGCAGGTCCGCCTCCCATGCCACCAGCCGAGTCATGTCACAGGGCGCGGTGTCGCCGCTGAGCACGACCGTCCGTCCCGCGCGCGCCTCCCCCATCACCTGGTCCGGACGGACGCCGTTCACGACCTCCCCACCCTGGAGCCGGCCGAAGTCAGGGCCCGGGGTCACGCCCAGCTGGCGCGCGCGCTCGGGATCGAACACGCCCGGGCGCGGGTCCTCGACGAGCGCGTAGCCGAGCCCGCGCCCGCCGTGGTCGACCTCGAACGCGGCGATCCGGTAGCCGTCGCGCTCGAGCTGTTCGTTCGGCTCGAGCTCCTCGAGCTCGACCTCGAATGTCAGCCGGCCGATTACCGGTGCGAGGGTGCCGAACAGGTGGCCAAGCCCGCGGGGCCCGTAGACCGTGAGCGGACGCTCGCGCTGGCGCAGCCCATAGGTCTTCAGCATTCCCGGCAGGCCCAGCACGTGATCGGCGTGAAAGTGAGTGATGAACAGCTCCTCGAGCTCGACGAGCCCGACCGAGCGCATCAGCTGGCGCTGGGTTCCCTCACCGCAGTCGATCAGCAGGCGATCGCCGCCGCGTCGTACGAGCGTGGCGGGCAGCCCGCGCCGCGGGCTCGGGGACGAGCCGGCGGTTCCGAGGAAGAGCACATCCAGGTCCATGGGCGACCCCTATGTTGACCGGGACGCCTCCTCTTCGAGCTCGTCGTCGTCGCGCGTCAGGGCGCCGATGTCCTCGAGGTCCCGGTCCCGACCGGCCGCGCGCTTCATGCGGATCAGATCGTCGAGGCCCGCGACGGCGAACGTCCGACCGTCGACCTGAGCCTCTACGGCATGCGAGCGCAGCAGCTCGTAGGAGCGCGGCGCCCCCGCCAGATGCTCGATGCTGAGCAGATCAAGTCGTCCGTGACGCGTGATCAGCACGATCTGTGGGACGCGTCGCAGAACCTGCGGATCCGTCACGTCGATCCTCGCTCGTGCCCGAAAAGGCCTGGCCTCGAGCTCGGCGAGCGCCTCTCCAAGCCGGCTGAGGTTCAAGAGCTCGAGCTTCGGGACGATGTCGAGATCGCGGGTGAAGCGACCGTGCCCGTGCGACTGGACCGCAATGCCTCCCACGATCACGAAGTCGACCTGATGCGCCCCGAGCACGAAGAGGATTCGCTGGGGGTCGAAGATCGGCTCGCGGGCGTCAGCCACTCGCTCGCGCCTTGCGCGTGGCGGCCGCCAGCTCGCTCGCGAACCGGTTCGTTGCCAGCGCACTTTCGAGCCGGGCCGAAGGCGACATCGCTCGCTGCTCCAGAACATCCCACGCGTCATAGCGGCTGGCAAGCGGCGCGCTCCCGAGCACCGGCTCCTCCCCCATCGCCAGCATGATCGCCGTCAGGCGGGGCCAGGTGACCTCCTCCTCGCCGCGCTCGATCCGCGCGATCGCGCTCTGACTCGTGCCGGCGCGATGCGCAAGCCTGCGCTGGCTGAGACCCTTGCGCGCGCGTGTTTCCTTGACGAGCTCTCCGGGCGTCATGATGCCGTAAACGGTATCAGCTCGAACAGGATACGTCCCTCGGCGACGCGGGCGATCCCCATCGTGTGCGCGGGCGCGCGGCGGCGCTCGGTCGGGCTGCCTGGGTTGAAGATCTGGAAGCCGTCCTCCGCCGTCTCGTGGAGCGGCAGGTGCGAGTGTCCGAAGACGACGGCGTCGGCCCGCTGCCCGAAGCTTCGCTGGAGCCGCTCGAGGCGCCCGCGACGAGCTCCTGCATCGTGCACCATCGCGATCCGCGCGCCGTCCGCTTCCACGATCCGCTCGGCGGGGAGCAGCCGGCGTAGCTCCGGGCTGTCGACGTTCCCGTGCACCGCGACGAGCGGCGGGCCGATCGCCTCGAGCTCGCTGAGGACCGCGAGCGTCTGGACGTCGCCGGCGTGGAGCAGCAGGTCGGCCGCCTCGATCCGCTCGACGCACTCCCGGGGCAGCCGGCGCTCGCCGCGCGGCATGTGGGTGTCGGAGATCACGGCGATCAGCATGCCTCGGACTACACTGCACCAGGCCCGCGCCCGTAGCTCAGTGGATAGAGCGCTGCCCTCCGGAGGCAGAAGTCGCAGGTTCGAATCCTGCCGGGCGCGTCACCGCGGGAGGCCGCTCCTAGAGCGGGTTTCCGAGTCTTATGGGGGTCCATCCGACGCAGCGGCTCGGCCTTTTGGGTCAACGGTGCGCGGTCGGCATCGGTCGGCGCACTGATTCTTAGGCTCTATAGGTAGAGGGATTTTCTTGCGCTGCGCCGCCCCAACTGCTCCAACTCGATTGACGACCGCCTTGCTGCCTGGGACGCCCGTCCTGGGCGTCGTGGCCGACCGCCGATCTACTGCACCGACCCCGAGTGCGAGCGAGCTCGTAACGCAGCCAGCCAGCGCAAGCACCAGCACCGCCGCCGCGGTGCGCGGCCCCCATGCCGATCGCCCGGGCGTCCAGGCGCCCCGGTAAGGACGAGCAGCAGCTCGCCGGGCTGGACGGCCTGGACTCGAACGAGAGGCGCGTGCGGCTGCACGAGGAGGAGAAGGCGGAGGCA
>Ga0075430_100004572_pt1 | contig 11649 bp, 6 predicted proteins | sample RhiMetdeltSRZDD4_FD_75294 | JGI IMG/M metagenome (GOLD analysis project Ga0075430, IMG submission 75294) | Populus rhizosphere microbial communities from Tennessee, USA - Rhizosphere MetaG P. deltoides SRZDD4 | ecosystem: Host-associated > Plants > Roots > Rhizosphere > Soil | place: USA... | reverse complement strand
AGCGATGAGCTCCGGATCATTCCCGCCACGCGTCGGACGCCCGGTCGGGCCCATGGCAGATCTCCGGTGACGTCGATGGTCAGCTGCCGCGACTGTCCCGTTTTCGTATCCACGAGATGGATGTAGCCCGCCTGCTCGTAGACAATCGCGTCCGGACCGGCCGACGCGTTCATGATGTCGAAGTCGTCGTGCTTCGAGAGTTGCTTCAGCTGTTTCGACTCGGTGTCATACGAGAAGAGATTCGTCGTGAAGTTGCGGTCGGACAGGAAATAGATCGTGTTGCCGACCCACACCGGATCGGAGTCGTTGCTGTCGGTCCACGGCAGCTTCATGACGGAGTTGTCGGCGACGTTCATGACGCGGATAGGGTGCGTCCGACCGCCACGGTAGTGTCGCCACTGGCTCACCTCGTACCAGCCGGCGATGAACGGCGTCGAGATCTCCTCGTAGGCGATCCGCTTCCCGTCGGCGGAGTACGTGCCCTTGAACGCGCGCGGCATGGGCAGCGGTTCCGGGAGCCCTCCGTCCAACCCCATCGAGAAGAGCCGGAAGTACGACTGGTGCGGGGGGCTCGAGCGGGCGGAGCCGAAGATCACCCGCCGCCCGTCCGGCATCCAACCGCGTACCCGGTCCGCGCCGGGGTGATACGTGAGCCGTGTCGGGTCGCCGCCCGCGGCGGGCATCACGTAGACGTCCGTGTTGCCGCCGACCGTGGCGGTGAACGCGATGCGCGATCCGTCGGGCGAGAAGCGTGGCTCTGTCTCGACGTTAGGCGTGGCCGTGAGTCGTCGCGCCTGCCCGCCAGCTCGGCCGACGACCCAGATGTCGCCGGCATAGGCGAACGCCACCAGATCCCGGCTCACGGTGGGGTGGCGGAGCATCCGCGTCCCCTGCCCCAACACGGTCGTAGTAGCCAAGAGCGTTGCCAACGAACCCAGCACCATCGTACGGATGAACACGGATCCTCCGATTTCTGGAACTCGATGTGTTGTCGCCTGGCCGTGGCTTCGGCCGCGCAGGACGGCCCTCGCGCAGCCCGTTTCAGTAGTGAGTCGTCAGCGGGCCAGTCGGCCAGTCATCAGTGAGCAGCGCTTCGGTGGCAGTGGTCGGTTGACCGGGTTCGCGTTGTCGTCCTGAGCGCAGCGACGGATCTTCGTCGTCCCGGGAGAGCGCGTTGTCATTCTGAGCGAAGCGAAGAATCCTCGGTATCCCGGCTGAGAGATCCCTCGGTCGGGACGGTGAGGGTCCTTCCCTTCGTCCCGGGTGCCCGCCTGCGGGCGGGCTCCTCGAGGGCAGCCGGCTGACGCCTCAGGACGACCCCTTGGTCCCTCCGTCGCTTCGTCGCTGGCGCTGTTCGAGGCCAGCCGCCTAACGGGTCCGGACAACAGGATTCCTGAAGCCACCCTCACCCCGCCGGTTCTATTGAACGACCTTCGGTTGAACGACGGGCAGCGAGATGAACGATGCCTGTGTCGGTGATCGGTAGACCTTCTGCGTCGCCGCGCGGAAGTCGGAGTCCTTCGCCTCGAAGATGTTCGGCATGAACGTCTGCGGGTTCCGATCGATCAGCGGGAACCAGCTCGACTGGACCTGCACCATGATCCGGTGGCCCTTCTTGAACCGGTAGCTCTGCTGGTGGAGGTCGATCGTGTACTCCTCGACCTTGTTCGGCGTAACCGCTTCGGGCGTCTCGAAGCTCTTCCGAAATCGGCCGCGGAACACGTCGTTCGACACCATCAGCTGGTAGCCGCCGAGCTTCGGGTCGGGATCGTACTCGTCCGGAAAGACGTCGATGAGCTTCACGACCCAGTCCGCATCCGTGCCAGTGGTCGCCGCGAAGAGCTTTGCGAGCACATCACCGGCGATGACGACGTCTTCCGCCAGCGGCGGCGTTTGCCAGAGGGCTACGTCGGGGCGGTCCGACGCGAAGCGCTGGTCGTCCATGAGCCACGTGGACCATGTCGACCCGTCGCCGAACGAGGGCAGGATCGGCCTGACGCGGTATGGGACCGGCTTCGCCGGGTCCGAGGTGTAGGCGTCGAACGCGCTGTCCGCGTGGGCCGGGGGCGGCGGCTCGAACGCGAGCTTGCCGCCGGCGTGGAAGTAGAGCTTTCGCTCCGTGATCTCCTGCTTCGGCGGCCAGGTTGCGTACGTGCGCCACTCGTTCGCACCGGCCTCGAACGTCGTCGCCTCGGCGAGCTGCAGCGTGCCCTTGTCCTTGAGCCAGTACGCGAACCAGGGCGTCTCGATGTTCTTCTTATAGTATTGGGCCGTCGGGCTTCCCCAGTCCATCACGCCCAGCTTGTCGCCCGTTCGACCGCGCCAGCCCCCGTGGTTCCACGGGCCGACGACCAGGTAGTTGTACTTCTTCGTATCGTGTTTCTCGAGCGCCTCGTAGATCGTGAGCGGTCCGTAGAAGTCCTCCTGATCCCACCACCCGGCGACGTTGAGCGTCGGGACGGTCACACGCGTGAGGTACGGCGTGACGTTCTCACGCTTCCAGAAGGCGTCGTAGTTCGGATGCGCGACGAAGTTCTTCCACGTCGGACGTTTGCCCTCGTCGAGGTTCTTCGTGATGTTCGCGAGCGATCCCTGCGAGAGATACCAGCTGTATACGTCGTACTGCGGGAAGTCGAATGGCGAGAATTCCTTCCCGCCTTCCATCATCGCGACGTACTCGAAGCCGTAGCTGAGCCGGAACGCGCCGTTATGGTGGAAATCGTCGCCGAGGTACATCGACGCGGGCGATGCCTGTGGCGAGACGGCCTTCATGGCGGGGTGGGGATCGAGCATTGCCATGACGGTGAGCCACCCCGGGTACGAGACACCGAGCATTCCGACGCGGCCGTTGTTGCGCGGAACGTTCCTGAGTAGCCACGCGATGGTGTCGTAGGTGTCGGTGCTCTCGTCGATCGCCTTCGCGTCACGCTTGTCGCGCGGCGGTCGCAGCATCACGAACTGGCCTTCGGACGCGAACCGGCCGCGAATGTCCTGGAAGACGAAGATGAACCCTTCCTCGGCCAGGTCGGCGTAGGAGGTCGCGAAGGTACCGCCGGCGCGCGCGATGCCGTACGGCGTGCGCGTGAGGATGATCGGCAGCGGCGCGGTCGCGTTTCTGGGGACGAAGATCTTCGTGTTGAGTCGCACGCCGTCGCGCGTCGGCACCATGACGGTGCTGGAGTCGAACGCGGCGGCGGGGTTCGGAGCGACCTCCTGCGCGCGCAGCGCTCCGAGCGGGGCGACCGCGAGCAGAACGGCGACTTTGGCGACGGAGCGGGAGCGGAGCAACATCATCAGGCGGTACCGGAGCGGTGTTCGGTCGACTGGTTTGGTATACCATTCCCTGCCTGGAGAAGCTACGTCCGGGGCTCGTCGCGCGAAAGACTCTCGGCGCAGTCGCCGGCGTCCGGCCGTGTACGGGATGCGTCCGCCGGCCGTCACCCGTTAGGCATGGCGACCGGCGAAGTTGGCGAAGCGCATTGACCGCAGAGGACGCGGAGGAACGCAGAGTGGCCCCGAGGCAGTCGGCCGACTCAGCGGGGTGTCAGACCGGAAAGAGGGAACGGCCTAACGGGGCAGTGACGTCCCGGGCGGCCGTTCCCTCCATCGTTCTTCCTTGGGAGTGTGGGTGAACTCGATTATTGCAGCGTTGATGGCCGAGCACGCCATCGATGAAAATCGGGCCTGACGACGGTGTTCCTCTGCGTTCCTCTGCGGTTGATTGCTTTTGAGCAACCATCCCGGTAGAGGGTTAGCGACGTGCCGCGGACTTGCCCGACGGCGCCGGCTCCCAGGCGTGCCAGCTTCCGCGCTCGCCGAGTTGAGCGATGACCTTCGCCAAACGGCCGGCGGCGTTGCGCCAGTTCGTTTCCACCGCGCGCTGGGCGCCGACGGCGTCGCCCGATGCGATCGCCCTGATGATGATGTCGTGCTCCTTCACCGACGTCGGCAGCTCATCGACGAGCACACTGATGTAGAGGCGCGTGTAGCGCTCGATCTGCGGCTTGATCGATCGGTGCAGCGCGAGGAGCCGCGGGCCGACCACATCCTCGACGTACGTCCGGTGGAACGCCTGGTCGAGATCGAAGATGCGGGTGAACACGCGCCGCTTCGATTCGGCGGCGAGCTCGCGGTTCAACTCGCGGAGTCGCGCGATGAGCACCTTGCGGCGGTCGTCAGGCAGGAGCGCAGCCTCGTGCGCGGCGAGCCCCTCCAGGTGACCGACGATCAGGATGATCTCACGCCCGTCGTCCTGCGTCAGGGGCGCGACGATCAGGCGCTGATCCTGGCCGCGCCCGACCGACGACACGAAGCCCTCCTGCTGGAGTCGGTGCAGCGCGCTCCGCACGGGCGTCCGGCTGAGGCCAAGTCGCTCCGCGACCGCACGCTCGGCGATGCGCGCCCCGGGCGGCAGATGGCCCCACACGATCAGTCCGCGAAGCTCCTGGTAGACCCGAGAGACAGTGTCCGAACGGGCGTGATGGACCGATGAGCGGCCTGCACCCGCCGTTGGCGGCGAGCCGGACTTGCGCGCTGGGCGACGCGGGGCCGAAGTGGGCACGTCGGCCAAGCTTACTGGCCAGTGGCGGGGGGCGCAACCATATGTCTGGTACCGCTGCGACCGGGATGGTCGACCGAATCGACAGTCGCCGCCAATGCCGGGGAGACCATTTTGGTCGACCATTGTGGTATGCTGGGACTGGTCGTACGTTGTCGCTCGCGCGACCGATGGCGGCGCGCCGGCGCTCACGCGCTCTCTCCTGAGTCGAGGTCACCGCAGCACGCCATGCCGCTCGCCTCCGACGACCGCTCGTCTTCGTCCGCCACCGCGTCCCGCCCTGCCGCTGAGCGTACGGAGGTCGACGGGCTCACGTACCGGGCGTTCGAAACGCCGGAGGACGCCGCGGCATGCGTCCGGCTCCAGGGCGAGATCTGGGGGTCGCAGTTCGATCAGGTGCCGGCGTCGCTGCTACGTGTGACCACGAGCATCGGGGGGCTCGCGATCGGAGCCTTCGACGCCAGCGGGGATCTGGTCGGGTTCGTGTTCAGCCTGGCCGGCATTCGTGACGGCGAGCCGATGCACTGGTCGCACATGCTTGCCGTCCGTGAGTCAATGCGCGGCGCCGGTGTGGGGCGCCGCCTGAAGGAGATGCAGCGCGCCGAGCTCTCGCGTCGCGGCATCTCACGCGTGCTCTGGACGTTCGACCCACTGCAGGCGAAGAACGCCCACCTCAATATCAATCGACTCGGCGTGCGCGTCATCGACTACGTCGAGAACATGTACGGCATCACGGCGAGTCCGCTGCATCACGGTCTCGCGACCGACCGGCTCGTGGTGATGCTCCCGACGTCCGACAGCCCCACTGCGCGCCCGGCCGCGTCGCACGAGCTGAACGGCGGGGTTCCGGTGCTCACGCCATTCGCGCGTCCGGGTGACGTGACGATCGATCTCGAAGATACGGCGGCGCCGCTGGTGATGATCGAGATCCCGAGCGACCTGCATCAGGTCGTCAGCACGACGCCCGCGGTTGCCACGGTGTGGCGTCTCGCGACCCGGGGCAGCTTCCAGCGGGCGCTCCGTGGCGGCTATGAAGTGACCGGGCTCAAGCGCGACGCCGCGACCGACCGGGCCTTCTACGTTCTCACCGCAACGCCACGCCGATGAGCGAGTCGAGCGGCCTTCGCCGCAGCCTGGGCTTCACCGATCTCGTGTTGATCACCATGGGAACGGTGATCGGCTCGGGCATCTACCTCGTGCCGAGTCTCGTGCTGCGGCAGACCGGCGAGCAGACGTCGCTCGCGTTCGCCGTGTGGGCCGTGGCCGGCGTACTCTCGCTCCTCGGTGCGCTGACGTACGCGGAGCTCGGCGCGATGCGGCCCGAGGCCGGTGGTCTCTACGCCTATATCCGCGACGCGTTCGGCCCGCTGCCGGCCTTCCTGTATGGTTGGGCGAGCTTCGTCGTGATCGCGAGCGGGTCGATCGCGGCGCTGGCCGTCGCGTTCTCGAACTACCTCAGGCCTCTGCTTCCCGGCGTGTCGTTGCCGGCGCCGGTCGTGCCCGTTGTCGTCATTCTCATCGTCGCCGCGGTGAACGTGCGCGGTACGCGCGGCAGCGCGACGCTGCAGAACTGGACGACCGGCGCAAAAGTCGGCGTTCTGGCGTTGATCAGCCTGGTCCTGATCGCACGCGGCGGGGCCGGAGCGCCAGCCGCGGTGGCCGCGACGACGGCGTCGCCTAACGTCTCGCTCGCGGCCGGCCTCGGCGCGGCGATGATCGGGGTGCTCTGGGCGTACGAGGGGTGGCAATACGCCACGTTCTCAGCCGGCGAGGCGCGCGACCCGCAGCGAACGTTTCCACGCGCCATCAGCATCGCGACGCTGCTGCTCGTCGTGCTCTACCTGCTCGCGAACATGGGGTACGTGACGGCGCTCGGTGTGAACGGCGCGGCGCACAGCGAGCGCGTCGCCGCCGAGGCTGCCGGGACGGTGCTCGGGCCCATTGCCGGGACGGTTGTCGCTGCGCTGATTCTCGTATCGATCTTCAGCGCGCTCAACGGCATGGTCCTCACCGCCCCGCGCATGTACTACGCGATGGCACGCGACGGCCTGTTCTTCGAGCGGCTCGGGACGGTGCATCCGAAGTTCGGCACTCCCGCGTTCGCGATCATCCTCTTCGCAATCTGGGGCGCGGCGCTGGCGGCGAGCGGCACGTTCGAGCAGCTCCTCACCTACGCGGTCTTCACCGGCTGGATCTTCTATGCGCTCGGCGCGCTCGCGGTGTTCGTGCTGCGGCGTCGCGAGCCTAACGCCGTTCGGCCGTTCCGCGTCCCGGGCTATCCGGTGACGCCCGCACTGTTCGTCATCGCGGCGGGCGCGCTCGTGGTCAACACCATCCTGACGCAGTCGCTTCGCGCGGCGATCGGACTCGGCGTGGTGGCGCTCGGGGCACCCATGTTCTATCTGTGGCGGGCGCTGCGAGGTGGCGGGACTGCCGGCCCATCAGCATCGACGCTCGAGAAGCCGTCTGCAGTGCAGTAGGGAATCGTTCTGCCTCACATCGACAGGAGAGGTCGCATGACAGTGGCGTTTGGTCAGCTCGTACGGCGCCGACCGCGCATAACGTGGATCGTCGCAGGCGCCCTCGCGTTGCTCGCCCCCGCGGGCATTCGCGCACAGAACGCAGTCGCCGACGCGGCCGGGCCGACGGTCGGCAGTCCGTTCGCCGCGCCCGCGGCGCGCGCCGGTCGCCCTCGCGCGTTCGTGGGCACGGTCGTGGGCCGAGTCACCGATGCGCGAACCGCGGCGCCGGTGAGTGGCGCCACCATCGAAGTCGAAGGACTCCGGCTCGGCGCGACCACTGCGGATGATGGTCGCTATCGCATTGTCAACGTTGCGGCCGGATCGCGTGTGATCATCGTCAGGCGGCTCGGCTACGCGGCGAGCCGGCAGACGGTGACGGTCACCGACGATCAGCAGGTGACGGCCGACTTCGCACTGTCGGCCGCGGCGATCGCACTCGACCAGATCGTCGTCACGGGCACGGCGGGCGGGGAGACGCGTCGTTCGATCGGTAACGCGGTGTCGACGATCAACGCGGCCGAGGAGCTCGAGAAGTCGGCGGCGCCGAACCTCGGCAGCCTGCTGGCTGCACGCGCGCCGGGTGTCGTGATGGCACCGACGACGTCGCGCCTTGGTGCTGGCCCGACGATTCAGGTTCGCGGCCGCTCGAGCCTGTCGCTCGATAACAGCCCGCTCCTGTACATCGACGGCGTGCGGGTGAACAACGCGACCGGTACTGGCCCGAGCCCGGTGTCGGGCGGCGGCGCGAGCTTCGGCGGCCAGTCGATCAGCGTCGCCGGGCGGCTGAACGACATCAACCCCGAGGATATCGAGAGCATCGAGATCATCAAGGGACCTGCCGCCGCGACGATCTACGGCACCGAAGCCGCCAACGGCGTGATTCAGGTCATCACGAAGAAGGGCGCTGTCGGGCGCAATCAGCTCAGCCTCTCCGTCGAGACAGGGTCTCTCTATTTCCGTGATGCGGAAGGGCGGATGCCGACCAATTACTTCCGCGAGCAGAACGGAACGATCACGGAATGGAACGGGGTGAAGCAGGAAGAGGAGGCGGGTACGCCGCTGTTCAAGACCGGCCACACGCGACAGTACACGGGGTCATTGTCGGGTGGGCGCGACCTGTTGCGCTACTATCTGTCGGGGACCTACCAGAACGATCTCGGCATCGAGCCGAACAACACGCTCCGGCAGTTCTCGACCCACAGCAACGTGAACGTGGCGCCGAACAACAAGGTCGACGTTGGCGCGAGCGTCAACTTCGTGGACCTCTCCGCGCATCTCGGCGTCGACAACGGCGTGTCCGCGATGCTTGGCGCGCAGGCGGGACATTCATCCCTGTTCAGAAACGCGCGCGGGTTCTATCCCAACTTCGCTCCGGAGATTCCACAGCGGCTCTACGACAACTCATCGGCCGTCAACCGGTTCACGGGAAGTGGGACGGTCAACTACCGGCCGTTCGAGTGGTTCACGAACAACTTCATTCTTGGCATCGACTACACCGGCGATGACAGCCGAGCGCTCGAGCGCTTTGCGCCGCCGGCACTAGCCGCACTGCTGCCGGCCGCCGCCGCTGGCGGTCGGATTCGACAGACGCTGCGACGCAACACAGTCATCACGACCACGTACGCCGGCACGGCGCGCGCGCAGCTCAGCGATGCGCTCTCGGCCTCGACGTCGATCGGCGGTCAGTTCTATCGGACCGACCGCAACACGAGCTCGCTCGGCGGGTGGGGGTTCCCGGGTCCTGGCGTCGAGACGGTATCGGGCACGGCGAACAAGGAGGCTCCGACGCAGGGGAGGACGCTGAATACGACGATCGGCGCATACGCCGAAGAGAAAATTGGCCTGCGCGATCGCCTCTTCCTCACGGCCGGGTTGCGGGTCGACAACAACAGCGCCTTCGGCGAAGACTTCAAGTGGGTGACGTATCCCAAGGTGGCGCTGGCGTGGGTGGTAAACGAGGAACCGTTCTGGAGGTTCGATAACGTCGTCAACACGCTGAAGCTGCGCGCCGCGTACGGCCAGTCCGGGCGACAGCCTGACGCGTTCGCCGCACTACGTACCTTCGAGCCGGTGCCCGGTCCTGGCGGGACGAACGCGGTGACGCCGAGTTCGTTCGGCAATTCCGACCTCAAGCCCGAGCGTGGCAAGGAGCTCGAGGTCGGGTTCGAGGGCGAGCTGTTCAACCGGCTCAGCCTGGACTTCACGTATTTCAACAAGCAGACCGAAGACGCCATCGTCCAACAGCCGATCGCACCGTCCGGTGGATTCCCGGGAACGCGGTACGCGAATCTCGGGAGGGTCGACAATCGCGGCATCGAGCTCGCGGCCACGCTGCGGGCGCTCACCCTCCGAAACGTGTCGTGGGACATTGGCGGCAACGTCGCGACGAGCAAGGATGAGATCAAGGATCTCGGCGGGCTGCCGAGCGTGATCGGCAGTGCGGGACAGTACAACAAGGTGGGGTATCCCATCGGCGCGATCTTCACACGCCGCGTCGTGTCCGCGGACCGGAACCCGACCACCGGCGGCGCCACGAACGTGATGTGCGATGGCGGACCGGGTGCCGCGCCGGTGGCGTGCAACGCGCAGGCGCCGTTCGTGTTCATCGGCACGCCGACGCCGAAGCTGACCGGCGCCGTCACGAACACGGTGACGATCATGAACCGCCTGCGACTCTACGCGCTCGTCGACTTCAAGCGCGGGCATCGGATGTACAACGCGACCGAGAACATTCGCTGCGGGGGCCTCATTGGCGCACCGCTCTGCCACGCGAACTACTTCCCGGAGCAGTACTCGCCGGTCTACCTCGCCGAAACGGCGACCACCGCGATCCAGTTAGGCATGATCGACCAGTTCTTCCAGGATGCGTCGTTCGTGAAGCTGCGGGAGGTCTCGGGAACGTTCACCTTCCCCGAGAAATGGCTGTGGGGCGGGCTGTCGCGTGCGTCGTTGACGCTCGCCGCGCGCGAGCTCGCGCTCTGGTCCGACTACAACGGTCCCGATCCCGAGGTCAACCGCTACGACATCGCTTCGAGCACCACCCTGCAGGACCAGGCGATCGTCCCACCGCTCAGTCGCCTCATCGCGACGCTCAACGTGAGGTTCTGACCGATGCGAACATCCAGGCTCGCTTTCACGATCGCGGCAGCCGGCGTGCTCGCCGCGTGTACGGAGCTCACGACGCTCGACCAGGAGAATCCGGGGCAGCTCGACGCGTCGGGACTCTACGTCCCGCAGAACGCACAGCTGCTCGTCAACGGTGTCATCGCCGATTTCGAGTGCGCGTTCTCTCGGTACGTGTACGGCACGGCGGTGTTCAGCGACGAGCTGACGAACGCGTTCTCGTCGTCGAACACCTTCGACTACGACCGGCGTACGCTCCCGACGAGTGCTCCGTACGGCAGCACGACGTGCGGGACGGGGCAGACCGCGCCGATCTACACGACGCTCTCGATCGCGCGCGCGGCGGGCGACACAGCATACGCATACCTCTCGACATGGACGGACACCGAGGTCACGAATCGCAACAAGCTCATGGCGCAGGCCGCGGTGTACGCCGGGTACAGCCTCGTCCTCCTCGGCGAGGCGATGTGCACGTCGGCGATCAACCTCGGGCCGGAGCTCACCCCGGCACAGCTCTTCGCCGAGGCGCGCACGCGGTTCGACAACGCGATAACCGCGGCAACGGCGGCGAACGATGCCGCCACGCTGAATCTCGCGTACCTCGGCCGGGCGCGCACGCTGCTCAACCTTGGTGACCGAGCGGCAGCAGCAGCCGATGCCGCCAGAATTCCGGCCGGCTTCGTCGCGAACATCTCGACGAACGCGACCGTCGCGCGCCAGTACAACTACGTCTTCTTCGCTGTCAACCAGAGCAACTTCGCGTCGGTGGACCCGTCGTTCCGTGGCCTCACCGTCAACGGCGTGCCCGACCCGCGCGTCGCCGTAACAAACATCAATCGTAACGGCACCTCGGGTACGGCCATCTGGACCGCTGACAAGCACGCGGCTCTCGGGACGCCGATCGCCGTCGCGCGTTATGCGGAGGCGCAGCTCATCATCGCGGAGGCCCGCGCGGCAACGAACGACCTCGCCGGCGCGGCGGCTGCGATCAACGCCGTGCGGGCGACACGCTCTATCGCACCGTACGACCCCGCCGGTCAGACGCAGGCGCAGGTGATCGCACAGATCGTCGAGGAGCGCCGTCGTGAGCTGTTCCTCGAGGGGCACCGGCTGGGTGATATCCGCCGTTACAACCTGCCGATCATGCCCGCCGCCGGAGCGACGTACCCGAACGGCGGCACGTACGGCACGGCAAATTGCTTCCTGCTTCCGGACGTCGAGCGCGTCAACAATCCGAACATCGGTTCGGGCACGTGAGCATGGCCATGAGAATCCGAGCGCGGTTCGTTCCTGCTGCACTTCTCGTATTCGCCGCGCTCGGTGTGCCGGTGGCTGCCGCGTCGTCGCAGGGCGCATCGTTGCCACCGGCGCTCGAGATGCGGGTCCCGAAGCCACCCACCGTGGCAACGGGGGAGAACGGATCGTTCCTCGCCTACGAGCTTCACG
>Ga0075430_100004570_pt1 | contig 11650 bp, 10 predicted proteins | sample RhiMetdeltSRZDD4_FD_75294 | JGI IMG/M metagenome (GOLD analysis project Ga0075430, IMG submission 75294) | Populus rhizosphere microbial communities from Tennessee, USA - Rhizosphere MetaG P. deltoides SRZDD4 | ecosystem: Host-associated > Plants > Roots > Rhizosphere > Soil | place: USA... | reverse complement strand
CATCGCGTTGGCGCCCTTGCCGTACCGGACCGGCTCTATGTGCGTCCGCTCGTCGGGATGGAACGAGCTGGTGATCGCGACCCCTTCGGTGAGGTCGAGCCCACGCCGGCGAGCGGCCCGGCGGGGCACCGAAGCGCCCACAATGGACTCGGAGTTCGTCCGGGTCAGCGTGCCCAGCCGGGCCGACAGTCCACGTAGGACGCCGGTGGCTTTCATGCGGTGCAGCAGCCGTTGGGTGCCAAGCGCGCCGGCGGCGAACACGACGTGATCCGCCTCGAAGACGCGACGCGTACGTCGGGGCAGCCAGGCTCCGGTGCGTACCGTCTCGATGTCGTAGCCACCCGCGGCGGCCGGACGTACGGCGGTGGCCGTGGTGAGCGGGTGTACCTCGACCCCGAGCTTCTCGGCGAGGAACAGGTAGTTCTTCACCAATGTGTTCTTCGCGTTGTGCCGGCAACCCGTCATGCACGAGCCGCAGTGCCGGCAGCCGGCCCGGTCCGGTCCGGCACCTCCGAAGTACGGGTCCGGCACCGTCTCCCCCGGCCGTCCGATGTGGACACCCACCGGGGTCGCGTGGAACGTGTCGGCCACCCCCATCCGTTCGGCCACCGCCCGCATCGCGCGGTCCGCGGCCGTGTCCCGGGGGTACGTCGTGACGCCGAGCATCCGCTTCGCCTGGTCGAAGTGCGGCGCGAGCTCGTCCCGCCAGTCCGTGATATCCGTCCACTGTGGATCGTTGTAGCAGTCGGCCAGTGGCTCGTAGAGGGTGTTGGCATAGACCAGCGAGCCGCCGCCCACGCCGGCACCGGAGAGCACCATCACGTTACGCAGCAGGTCGATGCGCTGGATGCCGAAGCACCCGAGCCTCGGTGACCACAGGAAGCGACGGCTGTCCCACGAGGTCTTCGGGAACTCGTCATCGGCGAAGCGCCGCCCCGCCTCGAGCACCGCGACGCGGTAGCCCTTCTCGGCCAGCCGCAGGGCCGCGACGCTGCCGCCGAAGCCCGAGCCGATCACCACGACGTCGTACCGCATAGGCCACGCTACCTCACGGGCGCGGCGGTCTGGTCGTCCCGTATAGCCAGGCGTCGAAGAGCGGCCGGAGCGGTTTGCCGGACACGCGCTCGGCGACCCCGATGAACTCGGCGATCGTCGCGTTGCCGTTGCGCTTCTCCGCCGTCCAGGTCGACAGGATCTTGAAGAACATGTCGTCGCCGACGGTCAGCCGCAAGGCGTGCAACGCCATCCCGCCGCGCCGGTACACGGATCCGCTGAACAACCGGTTCGGTCCCGGGTCGCCGGGCGGCGTCTGCCAGATCTCCTCGGCGGCCGCGTTGTACTCGCAGTCGAAGGACGCCGCGACGGACGGCCCGCCCTCGTGCTCGTACCACATCCACTGGGCGTACGTCGCGAACCCCTCGTTGAGCCAGATGTCCTTCCATTGCTGCACCGAAACGCTGTCGCCGAACCACTGGTGGGCCAGCTCGTGCGCGATCACCCAGGTACCGTCGCCGGCTGGCCGGCAGCCGACCGCGGAGGCCGGGAAGAAACCGGGCGAGTACGCCGGCCGGCTCTGCGTCTCGAGCGCGAAGCTGATCCGCGTCTCGTTGTGAACGATGCCGCCGTAGGCGTCGAACGGGTACGCGCCGAACTTCGAGGCGAGGAAGTCGGCGACCTCGGGTGTGCGCGCGATCGCGCGGTCGGCCGGACCGTCCGGCAGGGCCGCGGCGACCGCGGTGAACACCGGCTTGCCGTTGTGCGAGGTCTGCTTCACGCGGTAGCGCCCGATCGCCACCGTCGAGAGGTAGCTGGCCATCGGACTGCGCTCGGACCACTTCCACGTCGTCCAGCCCTGGTCAGCCGGGGCGGTGCCCTCCGGCACGCCGTTGCTGACGGCCGTCAGGCCATCCGGCACGGTAACGGCGATCGTGTACGTCGCCTTGTCCATCGGGTGGTCGTTGACCGGATACCACGAGCTGGCCGACTCGGGTTCGCCGATCGCCAACGCCCCATCGGTCGTGTGCAGGAATCCCGTACCGCCCAACCCCGGGCGGCCGAACGGCTTGGGCACTCCGGAGTAGGTGACCTCGACGGTGAACTGCGTCCCGCTCGCCAGCCCGGTCGTCGGGGTCACGACCAGCTCGGTATCGGTCTGCGTCCACTTCGCGGCGGCGCCGTTCACCTTCACCGCGTCGGCCTTCAGAGCCGCGAGGTCGAGGTTGAATCGCGACAGGTCCGCCGTGGCGAGTGCGGCGATGGTCGCCGTACCGTTCAACTGGTCCTTGGCCGGGTCGTAGCGCAGCTTCAGGTCATAGTTCCCGACGTCGTAGCCGCCGTTCCCGTACCCCGGGAAATAAGGGTCACCGATGCCGTCCGCGCCAGGCTGGTAATTGCGGCTCGCCGGAGGGGTCGAACTCGGGGTCACGTCCGGGGGGCGTGGGCCGCCGACCGTGCAGCCGGCCAGGGCCGTCACGCTCAGCACGGCCGCCGTGGTCGTCAGGCGCCGTCGCCACATCTCGGTGCTCCCTTCGCGGACACACGGGTACGCAACACCGTACGTTCACCCGGCCACGAAATGGTCACGAAGTACCTGCCACGAGCCTCACCGGTCGAGGACGAGGCCGACCTTCTGGAACTCCTTGAGGTCGCGGTAGCCGGTCTTGGCCATCGCGCGCTTCAGGGCGCCGAAGAGGTTGAGCTGTCCGTCCGGTTCGTCGGCCGGCCCGTAGAGGACCTTCTCCAGCGAGCCGAGGGACTCGCCGGCCACGCCGAAGGCACCCCGCGGCAGCTTCGGGTGGCTGGCGGCGGAGTGCCACCACGCCCCACCGGCCGGTGCTTCGTCCACGAGGGACAGTGGCTCGCCGAGCATCACCGCGTCGGCACCGCAACCGAGTGCCTTGGCGATGTCGCCACTGGTCTGCACGTCGCCGTCGGCGATGAGGTGGACATACCGCCCACCGGTCTCGTCGAGGTAGTCTCGGCGCGCGGCGGCCGCGTCCGCGATCGCGGTCGCCATCGGTACCCGGATGCCCAGCACGGTGTCCGTGGTGGACCACTCGTCGGCGCCGACTCCCACGATCACGCCGGCCGCGCCGGTACGCATCAGGTGCAGAGCGGTCTGGTAGTTCGTACACCCGCCGACGAGGACCGGCAGGTCCAGATCGGCGATGAACTCCTTGAGGTTCAGCGGCTCGTCCACAGTGGACACGTGCTCGGCGGACACCAGCGTGCCCTGGATGACGAGGATGTCGACGCCGGCATCAAGGATCACCGGTGCCAGCGCGAGCGTGTGCTGTGGCGAGACCCGTACCGCGACCGTCACGCCGCCGTCGCGGATCTGCTTGACCCGCTCCCCGATCAGCTCCGGCCGGATCGGCTGGCTGTACGCCTCCTGCAGGTGGCGCGTTGCCGGCGCCTCGTCGTCGAGCGCGGCCAGCTCGGCGAGCACCTTCACCGGATCGTCGTACCGCGTCCACAGCCCTTCGACGTTGAGCACTCCGAGGCCGCCCAGCCGGCCGAGCGCGATGACCGTCTCCGGGCTCATCGTCGCGTCGGACGGGTGCGCGATACACGGGATCTTGAACTGGTACGCGTCGAGCTGCCAAGCGGTCGAGACATCGTCCACGTCCCGGGTGCGCCGGGTCGGCACGATCGCGATGTCGTCCAGGTGGTAGCCCCGTTGTGCGGTCTTGCCCAAACCGATCTCGACCATGTCCCGCATGTGGCGCTCCACTGTAGACGGACCCCGTTCAGCGAGTGTGGTAGTTGGGCGCCTCGACCGTCATCTGGACGTCGTGCGGGTGGCTCTCCTTGAGCCCGGCCGCCGTGATCCGGATGAGGTTGCCACGCCGGTGCAGCTCTGCGACGGTCGGCGCACCGACGTACCCCATCGCCTGGCGCAGCCCGCCGACCAACTGGTGGGCCACGTTGGCGAGGGGGCCGCGGTACGGCACCTGCCCCTCCACGCCTTCGGGGACGAGCTTGTCCTCGCTCAGCACGTCGTCCTGCATATACCGGTCCTTCGAGTAGGACCGGCCGCCACCGCGGGCCTGCATCGCGCCGAGCGACCCCATCCCGCGGTACGACTTGAACTGCTTGCCGTTGATGAAGATGAGCTCGCCCGGGCTCTCCTCGCAGCCGGCCAGCAGCGACCCGAGCATGACCGAGTCGGCGCCGGCGACGAGGGCCTTCGCGATGTCCCCGGAGTACTGCATGCCGCCGTCGCCGATCACCGGTACGCCGGCCGGCCGGCACGCCCGTACCGCCTCCATGATCGCGGTGACCTGGGGAACGCCCACGCCCGCGATCACCCGGGTGGTACAGATCGAGCCCGGCCCGACGCCGACCTTCACCGCGTCGGCACCCGCGGCCACGAGCGCCGCGGCGCCGTCGTACGTCGCGACATTGCCGCCGATCACCTCGACCTCGGGCACGTCCCGCTTGAGCCGCGCGACCATCTCCAGCACGTTGCGGCTGTGCCCGTGGGCACTGTCGACCACAACCACGTCGACTCCCACGTCGACGAGCGACCGCGCGCGCTTGTACGCGTCCTCCCCGACCCCCACGGCGGCGGCGACCCGCAGCCGTCCGGCGGCGTCCTTGGTGGCGTGCGGGAACTGCTGGCTCTTCGCGAAGTCCTTGACGGTGATCAGTCCGCGCAGCCGGCCGTCCGGGTCGACCAGCGGCAGCTTCTCGACCTTGTGCCGGCGCAGCAGCGCGAGCGCATCGTCGGCGGAGACCCCGACCGGTGCGGTGACGAGCGGCATCTGCGTCATGATCTCGCTGACTAGGGCTGATTTATCCGGAACGAACCGCATATCGCGGTTCGTCACGATCCCGAGCAACTTGCCCGCGCCGTCCACCACCGGGACACCGGAGATCCGGTACCGCGCGCACAGCGCGTCCACGTCCCGCAGCGTGTCCTCGGGCGCGCAGGTGATCGGGTTGGTCACCATGCCGGCCTCGGACCGCTTGACCAGATCGACCTGCAGGGCCTGCTCGTCTATCGACAGGTTCCGGTGCAGGACGCCGATGCCACCCTGCCGAGCCATCGCGATGGCCATCCGGGCCTCGGTCACGGTGTCCATCGCGCTGGACACCAGCGGGATGGCCACGCTGATCCCGCGCGTGAGCCGGGTGGCGGTGTCGACCGCGCTGGGCACCACGTCGGACTCCGCCGGCAGCAGCAGCACGTCGTCGAAGGTCAGGCCGAGGGGGAGCGCCTGCTCGGCGCCGGTGGTCACGGTTCCGATGGGCAGGTCGGTGGAAGAACCCACAGTGCGATCTCCTCTGGCGCGGTGCGTCTCATCGTACCCATTCAGACATCTGGCATCGGCCACGCCGGGCCGACGGTCGTACTGAACCAGGACTACCGTGGAGGCGTGCACGACGAGCCGATCGACCCGTTCAGCGGTGACCCCGCGGACCCGGCGTCCGACCTCGAGGCAGGGCCCGAGGACGACGACGACCTGGAGCCGCTGACCGCCGCCGAACGCCAGGACGTCCTGGAGGATCTCGCGGATCTGGAGATCTACCAGGCGTTGCTCACGCCGGTCGGCATCCGCGGGCTCGTCATCGAGTGCGAGGACTGCCACGAGCCGCACTACTTCGACTGGGATCTGCTGCGGGGCAACCTCAAGCACCTCCTCAGCTCGGGGCGCCCGAGGGTGCACGAGCCGGCGTTCGACCCGGACCCGGACCACTACGTGACGTGGGAGTACGCGCGCGGCTACGCCGACGGCGTCCACGACGCACTGGCCGAGAAGGCCGAAGACTGAGCTGGCTAGGTAACGAGCCCGGCGCGGAAGCCGGCGGCCACGGCGTGGGCGCGGTCTCGGGCGCCCAGCTTCCGGAACAGCCGCCTAGCGTGGGTCTTCACGGTGTCCTCCGACACGTACAGATCCCGCCCGATCTCGGCATTGCTCTTGCCGTCCGCCATACCGTGCAGCACCTGAAGCTCACGCTCGGTGAGCGCTAGCCGCCGGCGGACGATGCCCTGGTTCGGCGTGGCGTCACGCTGCAACGGCACGACCGGCGTGCCGTTCTGCACGGTCGGGATCGGCCGGCCGGGCAGCCGGGGTCCGGCGTTCGCCCGCAATTGGGCCGGCGTCGGCGCCAGCACCGGGCCACCGGCGATCGCCCCCGCGACCGCCGGCCGGGCGACCGCGGCGGGGCGCTCCTCGGGGCCCGGCAACCGCAGCAGCAACAGCGTCTTCGTCACCACCGTGACGAGATCCTGGTTGGCACCGCGGATCACCCCGCGCGCGCCGGCCGCCACTGCCGCGGCCGCGACGCGCGGCTCCTCGGGACCGAAGAGGACGATGGTCGCCTCGGGCGCGCGGGCCAGCACGCGGCGAGTGAACGCGACCGGATCCGGCCGCGCCAGCAGGGAGTCCACCAGCACCACGTCGGCGGGTTGCTCCGCGAGCCGGGCCAACGCCTCGGTCACCGACACCGCGGCGCGAACGCCTGCCGTCACCCCGAGCCGCTCGGCGCACGAGGCAATGGCCTGTGCCGCGACCGAGGTCCGCACACACACGAGGACCGTACGCACTTTGTCGTCCCCCTCTCCGTTCAGGGGAGAAGACCACCGAACCGTCTGATCATTACGCATGTTTGCCATCAAGCGCGGCGAAAACCTTCGAACCGGCGAAGCCGCGAGATCCGCGATTGATTGAAAGGTCACCGGGGTAAGAGTTGGGCCGTTACAGCGGTGCGCCCTGCGTGACGGTCGTCGGATCGGACGTGTTTGCGCACGTCAGGGCATGTGCGGCAGCGTGTGGAAGGAAGGTGCAGATGGCTAACGTACGTAGGCTACCTGGGCCGATCGCGGACATCTGGGACTGGCAACGACTCGGGCTTTGTCGGGGACGCGACAGCTCCCAGTTCTTCCACCCGGATGGTGAGCGGGGATCGTCGCGCAATCGCCGGGAGACGGCGGCAAAGACGGTATGCCGGAGTTGCCCGGTACGTGCCGAGTGCGCCGCGCACGCTCTCGCGGTACGCGAGCCGTACGGCGTCTGGGGCGGCTTCTCCGAGTCGGAGCGGCTCCGCCTGCTCGCCGTGGGCTGGGAAGACGCCGCCGACCGGCAGCGCCAGCAGGTCGACGTACGCCGGCTCGAGGCCAAGCTGGACTCCCGGACCCTGGCCGCCGCGAGCTAGCTCGCTGCACCTCCGGTCATTGCACGGTCACGTCGATCGTGTCCCACCCCGTCGCCCCGTCCGGAAAAGGCGGCCGGCGGGCTTCGTCCTGTACCGCTCCCGTCGTGTCGGTCGCCCGTACCGAGATCCGGTGCGCCCCTGGCGTGGCATCCCACCCCCATGACCACTGCCGCCACGTGTCGGACGAGATCGTCTCGGCCAGCGTCGCGTCCTGCCAGATTCCGCCGTCGACACGTACCTCCACCCGCGCGATGCCCCGGTGCTGTGCCCAGGCGACCCCGGCCACTGTCATCCGGCCGGCGTTCACCCGGCTCCCCCGGCGCGGCACGTCGATCCGCGACTGGGTCTTGATCGGTCCCTGAGCGGCCCAGCCGCGGCGGACCCAGTACGCGTCGAAGTCGGCGAAGCTCGACAGCTCCAGCTCGACCAGCCACTTGCACGCGGAGACATAGCCGTACAGCCCCGGGGTCACCATCCGCACCGGGAACCCGTGCTCGACCGGGAGCGGCTCGCCGTTCATCCCGACGGCGAGCATCGCGTCGCGCCCGTCGCGCAAGATCGCCGTGGGGGTACCGCAGGTCCAGCGGTCCGCCGACCGGCTGACGACCTGGTCCGCGCCGTCGAGCGGTTGCGCTTCGTCGAGCAGATCCTTCACGGGTACGCCGAGCCAACGCGCGTTGCTGATCAGTTTGTCGCCCACCTCGTTGGACACGCAGCACAGCGTGACGTACCGCTCGATCATCGGCCGGGCCAGCAACTGGTCGAAGGTCAGCTCCATCGGATTGCGTACCCGGCCGTGGATCCGCAACCGCCAGGTCTCCGGATCGACCTGCGGGACGACGATCGCGGTGTCGATGCGGTAGAAGTCGCGATTGCTGGTGACGTACCGGGCGAGCTCCGGCAGGTTCAGGTCGCTGCCGGCCGGCACAGCGCTCGGGACGCTGGCCGGGGCGGGCAGGGTCACGGCGTTCCGGGCGTCCGCCACGCCCCGCCGGGTGGCGAGGAACCGCCCGCCGAAGCCGGCCACGACCGCCGCGCCCAGCGCGCCCAACACGACCCGGCGATCTATGCTTCTGGCGCTCGCCTCCGACTCCGCCGAGGGCTGCGGCCGTAGCAGCCACCACAGGAGGGCGGCCGCGAGCAGGGAGCCGACGAGTGACGGTACGGCCGCCAGCGCCGACGCGCCCGGCCGGCTGACCGCGGCGGCGACGCCGACCACGCCGAAGAGACCGATGCCGGCGTACCCGTACCGGATGTCCCTGGTGGCCGCCACCCCGATGAGCGCGGCGAAGGCGGCGAGCAGCACGACGGTGCCCACCTGGAGGGCGATCTTGTCGTAGACGCCGAACAGCGAGATCGCGAACGCCTTGACCGGCTCGGGCACGGTGTCCACGACGAACCCGCCAACCGAGACGAGCGGCGATGTGCCCGCTCCGGTAGCCACCGCCACCAGCTCTGCCGCGCCCAGCGCGACCGCGGCCGACGCGATGCCTATCGCCGCGCCGGCTCTCCATCTCACAGCCACGTGTCCCAGTCTTACGGCGGGACGGCGAACCGCCAAGGTCAGTCAGCGAACCGTAAGCTCGGCGAGCCTCACCGGTACGGTGATCGACCGCGGTCCATGCTCGCTGAACACCTGAGTGAAGCTGACGTTGGCCAGCGCGGTCTCCGGAGACAGGGCACCGGCGAACACCACGTACCCGCGGATGAAGCCGAACGCCGGCACCGCCTCGGGCCATTGGCTCGTCCGCGGTTCTCCCGCGAACGCGGTGCCGTCCGGCAGGCTCAGCTCGGCGAAGCCGGAGACGGGCAGGCGCAGTACCTCGTCGCTGCGGTTGGCCGCCTCCAGGCGGACGATCGTGAACCGGCTGTTGACCACGACACTGGTCACCGTGAGGACCAGAGGTCCTTCGGTCTGCGACTGCGGCTCGGCCAGCCGCTGGTTACCCGGTACCGAGGCCGGGTCCAGATACAGGCGTCCCTCGCGCACCCCGCGCTGGACGCCGTACGTCGCCGCGGCCGCCCCGGCCCCGCACAGCAGCAGCACCAGCAGAACGGCGACCGGTACCGGCACACCGTGGCCCGCGGTGCGCGCATGCCACCGCAGCACCGTGCCGAGGCCGACGATCAAGGTGATCACCGCGACCACGATCGAGGTCTCCACCGGCCGGTACGGGCGCAGCTCAGCGACCTCGACGACCGCTATACCCGCCCCGTTACCGATGAGCCAGAACGCCGCGCCGACACCGATAGCGCGGCCGACTTGCCTGCGCCGTACGCGCTCCAACTGCAGCCTCCACGGGTTCGAGGGCAAACCAGGGATACCCCCGATTTGCCCTCGAACAACGAGACGTGCGGTAAGTGCGTGGTCAGAATCCCGGGCCGTGCTGGTGGCCGTGCCCGTGGCCGTGGCCGCCACCCGCCGGCGGCTCGGGTGCCTTCGGCTTCTCGACGATGAGGCTCTCCGTCGTCAGCAGGAGGCCAGCGATCGACGCGGCGTTGGCCACCGCGTGCCTGGTCACCTTGACCGGGTCGACGACACCGGACCGGAGCAGGTCGCCGTACGCGCCGGTAGCCACGTCCAGCCCTTCGCCCCAGCCGAGCCCGCGCACCTTCTCGACGACGACGGAACCGTCGTGGCCGCCGTTGGCTGCGATCCAGTACAGCGGCTTGTCGAGCGCCTTGCGGACGATCGCCACGCCGGTACGCTCGTCGGACCCGTCGACGTTCAGGTCAGCGAGCACCGCGGCGATGTGTACGAGAGCGGACCCGCCACCGGGGACGATGCCCTCCTCGACTGCCGCCTTGGTCGCCGAGATGGCGTCCTCGATGCGGTGCTTCTTCTCTTTCATCTCGACCTCGGTCGCGGCACCCACCTTGATCACCGCAACGCCGCCGGAGAGCTTCGCGAGCCGCTCCTCGAGCTTCTCGCGGTCCCAGTCGGAGTCGGTCGCCTCGATCTCCTTGCGGATCTGCTCGATGCGGGACTTGACCTCCGACTCGCTGCCACCGCCGTCCACGATCGTGGTGGTGTCCTTGGTGACCACGATCCGCCGGGCGCTGCCCAGCACCTCGAGGCCGACCGAGTCGAGCTTGTAGCCGAGATCCGGCGTAACCACCTCGCCGCCGGTGAGCACTGCCATGTCCTGCAGCATCGCCTTGCGCCGGTCGCCGAAGCCGGGTGCCTTGACCGCACAGACCTTGAGAGTCTTGCGGATCGCGTTGACGACGAGCGTCGCGAGGGCCTGGCTCTCGACGTCCTCGGCGACGATCACCAGCGGACGGCTCGCCTGGACGACCTTCTCCAGCAGCGGCAGCAGCTCCTCGATCGAGGACAGCTTCTGCGTGGTGATCAGGATGTACGGGTCGTCCAGCACGCACTCGCCGGCCTCGGGGTCGGTCACGAAGTGCGGGGAGATGAAACCCTTGTCGAACTGCAGACCCTCGGTGACCTCCAGCTCGGTAGCCAGCGTGGAGCCCTCCTCGACGGTGATGACACCGTCCCGGCCGACCTTCTCCATCGCCTCGGCGATCAGGTCGCCGATGCCCGAGTCCTGGGCGGACACGGTCGCCACGTGGGCGATGTCGTCGCGGGTGACCACCTCGGCCGCCTTCTCCAGCAGCGCGTCGGACACCGCGGTGACCGCCGCGTCCATTCCGCGCTTGAGGGCGGTGGGGTTCGCACCGGCGGCCACGTTGCGCAGACCCTCGTGCACCATGGCTTGGGCGAGCACCGTCGCGGTCGTGGTCCCGTCGCCGGCGACGTCGTTGGTCTTCGTCGCCACCTCCTTGACCAGCTGCGCGCCGAGGTTCTCGAAGGGGTTGGCGAGTTCGATCTCCTTGGCGATCGTCACGCCGTCGTTGGTGATGGTCGGTGCGCCGAACTTCTTGTCGAGTACGACGTTGCGCCCGCGCGGGCCGAGGGTGACCTTGACCGTGTCGGCGAGCGAGTCGACACCATGCTCCAGGCGGTGCCGAGCGTCGTCCGAGAAGCTCAGGATCTTCGCCATTGCTGTGGATTTCCCTTCATGCGTGACCGCCCTGGGCCGGGTAGCCCCAGCCCAGGGCGGTCACCGGTCTCAGTTGGTCACTTCTCGATGATCGCGAGGACGTCCCTGGCGGACAGAATCAGGTACTCCTCACCGGCGTACTTGACCTCGGTGCCGCCGTACTTGGAGTAGATGACGGTGTCGCCGACCTTGACGTCCACCGGGATCCGCTTACCTTCGTCGTCGAACCGACCCGGGCCCACCGCGAGGACGGTGCCCTCCTGCGGCTTCTCCTTGGCGGTGTCCGGGATCACGAGGCCGGACGCCGTAGTGGTCTCCGCCTCGTTCGCCTGGACGAGGATCCGGTCCTCGAGCGGCTTGATCGCAACCTTCGTCGCGGTTGTCACGGGCATACCCTCCTGGGGTATCTATCTCTACATATCGACATTACCCGCCCGGCGACACCGTCGTCGCGGGTGCCGGCCCCGCCTGGGCAGTCC
>Ga0075430_100004566_pt1 | contig 11653 bp, 7 predicted proteins | sample RhiMetdeltSRZDD4_FD_75294 | JGI IMG/M metagenome (GOLD analysis project Ga0075430, IMG submission 75294) | Populus rhizosphere microbial communities from Tennessee, USA - Rhizosphere MetaG P. deltoides SRZDD4 | ecosystem: Host-associated > Plants > Roots > Rhizosphere > Soil | place: USA... | reverse complement strand
GGGTTCAACGCGTACGACGTCTACGCGATCGCGTTCTTCGGGATCCTGGGCTACGTGCTGATCAAGTGCGGCTGTGAGCCGGCGCCGCTGCTGCTCGGCTTCGTCCTCGGCCCCCTGCTCGAGGAGAACATGCGGCGGGCGCTCATCATCTCCCGCGGCGACGCGACGGTGTTCCTGACCCGACCGATCTCCGCGGTGCTCCTGGCCCTGGCCGCGGCAGCGCTCGCCATCGCAGTCCTCCCGACGATCCGCAAGCGCCGCGAGGTCGTGTTCGCCGAGGAGGAGTAGGAGCTCCTAACCAGTGGACCGCCGGGTGGCATCAACATGACGTCACCCGGCGGTTGGTGTTACGGCGATGGTGTCACCACAGTGGAACGGTCAGCTTCGGTGCGAGGTCGGGATCGGCTATGAAGCTGGACCCGTTGATCGGATGCCCCGGCTCACCCACGTTGACCCTCGGGTCGGCGAACCAGCCGCCCATCTCGATGAAATGCTCCACGAAGCAGAAGTAGAAGAGGCCATCGGCGATACCCAGCAGCGCAAGGTAGAGCCAGTAGTCCGTGATAATGCCGCTGAACCACAGGAAGTCGATGGTCGAGTAGACGAACGCCTGGAACCCGCCCGGCAGGAGCGGAAGATAGTCGGGGTTGAAGGTGTAGGTGGCGTGCTTGGAAAGGGATAGTCCCAGGTTGATGTGCAGTCCGGCCGGCACCGGCTGGCTCGGGAAGTAGTACGCGCTGGTGTCGGTGAAGGTGCCCTCGTGCCCCGCGGTGTAGAAGCTGTAGGCCGAGTATGCGCCCGGGTTCTGGTTGAACACCCACGGCTCCGTGACCGGGGCAGCCACCAGCACGGCGGAGCGCTCGTTGTCAAACTCGTGGGCCTGCAGGCCATCCAGGATGAGACCGGCGCTGAAGCCGACCCAGCCCGCCAAGAAGTACAGGTCAGCGATGCAGGCACCGCTGATGACCAACCCGTCGTCCCAGTTCCACAAGGTGAGGTAGTCGAGCCGCAGCACGCTGACCTGCTGTCCGCTGCTGTCATAGCCGAACCCGAGTGGCTGGACCCGGAAGTCGCTGATCGGTGGGACCGGCGGGTTGCTGCGCACCGAGACGGTGACCTGGTTGGGAGCGTCGGCGAAGCGTGCGAAGCCGGTCCACGGGTACTCGCCGTTGGAGACGTGGTAGACCGGTGTGAACGCGTCAGCGACGCCGTCCTCAAACCCGTCGTCCAGGCCGTCGGCGTCCCCATCCGCGTTCACCCCGACATCCCCGTGGACCGCCACGGGCGCGCGCTCGGTGAACCGCGCAGCCGGGCCGGACCGGGCACTGGCCCCGTTGGTCCTACCCGCGACAACATCGGACCACGACCGCCACGGGTCGGTCGGCTTTTGCGGCATTGTCGGCGCGCCCGGCGGGCGGGGGGCCTTGGCGACGGCGGCCGCCAGCCGCTTCCGCTCCTCGGGGCCCAGCCGCTGCATAGCAGCCCTGCGCTCGGCAGTGGAGCCGGGTACTGCCAGCGGATGACGCGTCGGGCTGCCGGCGGCCGGCAGAGACACGTCGGGTCCGGTCAGCCGGGCCGAAGCGGCGCTCGAGCCGGCTGGGGCGACCGGATCGGCGACCGCGACCGACGTTGTCGACAGCAGCACCAGGCAGCTCGTAGCAGCTACCGCGGCTAGCCGTCGGCGCGGCACGGCGACCGCGAGCGACCGGGGAGTCATAGACACAGATGACCTCCTTACGGGTCGGGCTTTCACCATCGGCGGGCGTACAGATGCAAAGATCGTGGCTTGCGAAAAGCGCGACCTCCCTCCTCCGAGCGGGAAGGATGCGCAACCAGCTGCCCCGTTGGCAGGCGACGTTGTCACTCAGCCGGGGCAGGCAGTTGTCGATCGAGGCTATCGCCGGCAAGGTCGGAGTACGCATGCATGTCGAGAAGTAGCCTCAGGCCAGAGGATGCCGGTCCCACCGCGCTGCGTGTGGCAGTCCCGGGCGTCTCAGCCAGCCGGCCCGGTCCGCGGGTGTGGCCGGCGCCGGGTGTGTCGTGGCAGCCCGCGAGAGTCTGGTGAACCTTCGTCGACCGGTTGGCGTAGGTCTCTACATGCCTCAAAGCTTCTCTGCACACATCCCGAGGCGGACCTGGGATGTCCGTCTGGCGCTTCTGCTTGTCGTAGTAGTTGTCAGCGGTCTGTTCGTCGGCGTGGGCCGCGCGGACGCGGCAACGACGTCACCCACGTTCGCCCGGACCAACTATCCGTCCCTCGCCAACAGCAACGTCGTCGGGGACTTCAACGGCGACGGCCGGATGGACCTCGCGGGCCTGGGACCCAGGACTGCGGCGGTGCTGCTGGCCACCGGCGACGGTACGTTCGGCGCGAGGGCCGAGTACCCGGTCGCCGACTACGCCCAGGACCTCGCCGCCGGCGACCTCGACCGCGACGGCAGGCTGGACCTGGTAGTAACCATCAACTCGCCAAACGTAAGCCTGTCCCTGCTCAAGGGGAACGGGAACGGCACCTTCCAGGCACCGGTGAACCTCCCCAACACGACACACCTTGACTCGCCCACGGTCGTCGCCACAGACATCAACGGCGACGCCCGCCTCGATGTCCTGGTCGGTCACCAGATCGGCTGCTTCACCGCCCCCTGCGTCGTCGGGCGGACGATCTCCGTGATGTCCGGAAACGGCGACGGGACGTTCCAGCCGGCGCGAGAGGTCGAGGTCGGGACGGGGATCTCCGAGATCGCGGTGGGCGACTTCAACCGGGACGGCCTTAAGGACCTGGCGGTTGCGGGTGACAGCGCACGGCTCTACCTGCTGCACGGCGCCGGCGACGGCACCTTCGTCCAGCAGCCGACCCGCGTCCTCACCGCTGACACGCTGGGGGTCGACGCGACTGACGTGGACATCGCCGACCTCAACGGCGACGCCATCCAGGACCTGGTGGTGGCGATCGCGCTGAACGGCAGCAGGACCGCGGTCCTCCTCGGCAGCGCAACCGGAGCGTTCGGGCAGCCGTTCATCCTCACCGATCCTGGTCTGCACGTTCCACAGTTCATCGCGGTCGCGGACTACAACCTCGACGGCTTCCAGGATCTCGCGCTCGCCCTCGCCAACGGCAACTCGGGCCTGCTACAGATCCGCAACGGCAACGGGAACGGCACGTTCCAGGCGCCGGTGAACCAGCAGGTGCCCCCGTCCCAGTCCAGCATCGGCGGTGTCGCGGTCCTCTCGGCGATGCTCAACAGCGACGGCAAGCCCGATATCGCGCTGGCCTGGGGCGGCGCCAGCACCGGGATGGCGGTGCTGCTGAACACGACCGGCGCCGCGCCACCACCGACCCCGTCGGCACCGACGCTGCTCAGCCCGGCCCAGGACGCAACGCCACGACAGCCGGTCGCATTCGACTGGACGGACGTGACGGCGGCGGTGTCGTACCGCATCCAGATCGACGACTCGAGCACCTTCTCGAGCCCGCTCGTCGTCGACCAGATGGTGACAGCGTCGCAGTTCACCGCCCCGATCCTGGCCTCCAGGCGGCACTGGTGGCGGGTGCGCGCCATCAACTCGGCGGGTACGGCCGGCGCATGGTCGTCGGTACGCCGCTTCACCCCACAAGCAGGCTGACCCCGGACGATGGCGGAGCCCCGGGCCTACCCAAGCCCGGGGCCCCCGTTGATCCACCCATTTGCGCACGCCAGCGACGTTTAAGACCACGGCTCAGCTTGAAGCCATCGTGCTCTGCCGTTGAGCAACCGGGCCGCGGTTGGAGGCCCGGGCGGGATTCGAACCCGCACCCCGATCGGCAAGATCCGTGATCGGTTGATCTGGCGTTCGGTGGAGATGCTGAGTCTGGAGCGAGAGTCTGAGCTTCGTTCACGAGACCGGCCGCCTCTGCCAGTTGGGCTACCGGCGCGTGGCGTGCGCCGGGGAGGGATCGAACCTCCACTGGAACCGTTCCCTGTTCAGCCTGCGTCTGGAGTCTCAGCTTCCGCGCTTACGCGCACCCCCGCGCTCCACGGGGGAACCTGTGGGGCTACCCGAAAAGGTAGCCGAACACCGCCTCACCTGCCTTCTGGTCGACGACTACGGAGGCGTTCGCCTGCTCCCGGGCGAACTTCACCGCGTGCTGCAGCTTCATGACCCGCTCGCGCAGCTCCTTGACCCGGGTTGCCGGCAGCGCCCCGGAGTGCCGCACCGTGGTCCAGTTGCCCACCGGCACATCCTCCGTGTACACCTCGACCTGTGCCGGATGCTTCTCCGTCGCCTCGGCCTTCACATGGTTACGCGGCACCTTCTTGCTGCGTACCGTCTCCACCGGGTTCGATGCGTAGCAGCCGATCTCGGGGGAGAACGTCCACGTCTCGGCCGGGTCGAGCACCGGCAGCTTGTCGACGAACGTGTGCAGGTCGTTGAGCTGCTTCTCCAGGAAGAGCAGGTAGGTCACCGGCACATCGCGCAGCAGCGGTGCCCCGTCCACCACCACATCGGCCCTTGCCCCGCAGTTGGCCACGTCCTGGGTGAGGACCAGGTCGAACAGGCGGGTCAGGGTCTTGGACACGTCATCGAGCACGTCGTTCACGTTGACCTGCACCCGGGTCGACTCGGCGGGCAGCTGCTCACCCTCCTCGTCCCTGGGCCGGTACTTACGCGAGATCCCGGAGAGCAGCGGCGCCTTCTGCGTGACGCGGTGCGCCTCGGTGAAGTCGCGAAGCGTCTGCGCCTTGACACCCTTGGTCACGGCAATGATCTGACTGAGCGTGGTCACGGTCGTATAGCTCCTGCGGGTCAAGGGTCACACGCCAGGGCGTGCACCGTACGTTCTATCAGGTCTTCTCCTTTGCGTCCGGGTCGCTACCCCTTGACGCACACCACCTGCCGCAGCTGGGCGACGACCTCGACCAGGTCTGCCTGCTGGGCCATCACCTCGCTGAGGTCCTTGTACGCGGCCGGGATCTCGTCGACGACCCCGGCGTCCTTGCGGCACTCCACCCCCGCCGTCTGCTCGGCCAGGTCGTCCACGGTGAACCTGCGCTTCGCCGCGGCTCGCGACATCCGCCGCCCGGCACCGTGGCTGGCCGAGCAGTACGCGTCCGCGTTGCCAAGCCCGCGCACGATGTACGACCCGGTGCCCATCGACCCCGGGATGATGCCGAGCTCGCCGGCGCCGGCCCGGATCGCGCCCTTGCGGGTGACGAGCAGGTCGACCCCGCCGTACGCCTCCTCCGCGACGTAGTTGTGGTGGCAGGAGACCGGCGGGTCGAAGCTCACCTGCGGCAGCATGGCACGGACCACACCACACAGCAGCGCCATCATCACCGCCCGGTTCCGCCGGGCGTACTCCTGAGCCCACCACAGGTCATGGCGGTACGCGTCCATCTGCGGCGTGCCGGCGAGGAACACGGCCAGGTCCCGGTCGGGCAGGTCGGCGTTGTGCGGCAGGCCCCGGGCGACGGCGATGTGCCGCTCGGCCAGCTCCTTGCCGATGTTGCGGGAGCCGGAGTGCAGCATCAGCCACACCCGACCGGCGTCGTCGCCGCCCTGCTCGAGGCAGACCTCGATGAAGTGGTTCCCGCCGCCGAGCGTGCCGAGCTGCCGCTGCGCCCGGCCTTCCAGGCTCGACACATCCGCGGTCAGGTCGCCGAAGCCCGTCCAGAAGGCGTCCCAGCCGCGACTGTCGAGACCGCGTACCCGCCGCGGGTCGACCGGCTCGTCATGGCCGTTGAAGCCCACCGGGATCGCGTCCTCGATGGCCCGTCGTAGCCTGCCGAGGTCGTCAGGCAGGTCCGCCTCGGTGAGCGAGGTGCGCACGGCGGACATCCCGCAGCCGATGTCGACACCGACGGCGGCCGGCGCCAGGGCCTGCCGCATCGCGATGACCGACCCGACGGTCGCGCCCTTTCCATAGTGGACATCCGGCATGACGGCGACGCCCTCGACCCAGGAGAGGTTGCCGATGTTACGCAGCTGCCGCTGCGCCTCGGCCTCGACACCCCAGGGATCGGTCCACACCTTCACCGGCGCCCGGGTGCCGGGCAGCAGGGTGTACGCGGTCATGCGGGTCCTCTCCGTCGGCTGCCGTCGCTCCGTTGTCGCAGGCCCCGGTGCCGACCCGGGCCGGCCGCCGTTATGAGCGGCGGCTGGACAGCCAACGTCCGCCTGCGTGTTCTCCACAGTGGATGGCCAGCGGTCACCTTGCTATATGCGTACCCCCGGGCGGACTCGAACCGCCGGCCTCTGGACTCGGATTCCAGCGCTCTCTCCGCTGAGCTACGAGGGCGGGGTGCGCGTCCCTGGACTCGAACCAGGCATGCCAGAGGCGACGGTTTTACAGACCGCTGAGCGAGCCAACGCTCACGACGCGCTTGGGGTGACTGGTCGGTGCCGACCCGACTGCCTCCCGGTCCACAGCCGGGCGCTCTGCCGTTGAGCTACAGCCACCATGCGTACAGCCGAGCTTCCCCAGCCCGCAGTGCCGCCGGGAGGACTCGAACCCCCACAGTCCGCCTTAGAAGGGCGGAGCCCGTCCAGTCGGGCGCCGACGGCAAGGTGCTGTCTCCCGCCCCCGACTCGAACGGGGAACCATCGATACGTGCCCTGAGCAGGAATCGAACCTGCGACCCCCTGATTCGTAGTCAGGTGCGCTATCCGCTGCGCCACCAGGGCGTGGTCCCGTCGACAGGAGTCGAACCTGCTACCTCTGCCTTATCAGAGCAGCGCCCTTACCACCTGGGCCACGACGGGGAGAGGCGAAGGGTGAGGGATTCGAACCCCCGGCGGTGCTACCCGCTCCGCGCTAGCAACGCGGTGCCATCAACCAGACTCGGCCAACCCTCCAAGATGTCTGTCGCGTCTCATGGTGTGCTCGGAGGGAGTCGAACCCCCACGCCATCGCTGGCACCGGGTTCTGAGCCCGGCATGTCTACCAGTTCCATCACGAGCACGTGGACTGCCGGGGAGTCGAACCCGCGCTGGCGCTGCTTGCAAGGCAGCGCTGTGCACCAGCACCCAGCCCAGAAGAGCCAGCGGGAGACCCGGACCCCCGTGGGCTTCACCGGACGAACCGCCATCACACCGGGTTGAGCCCGGCGCCTGCCTTGTGCCAGTTGGGGGTAGCAGGCCCTGGGCCGGGGAAGCTGGACTCGAACCAGCACAAGCGGCTCATGCCATCCACTGTGGAGTTCTCAACGACCTGCACCGCCGGCCGCGGCCGGGGTGTTGCACGGGCGGTAGGGCTCGAACCCACAACCGGCGGCTTTGGAGACCGCTGCTCTTCCAGTTGAGCTACGCCCGTATGTGCTTGCGTGACAAAGAAAGACGCCGCCCTGTCCGGCTCTTCCGGGGGCGGCGTCAGCGCTATCTGCGCTCAGTGGCGCCACCGTCCCCGGCAGTGCTGGCTGCTGGCGTACAGGCCGCTAATGGGTTGCCCTGGGTTGGGCATGACCAACCCGCCGCGAAGCGACCCTGTCGCCTGCGGTCTGGTGGTCTGCCACATCTGCACGGTGACTCCTTAGCCTGTGTGGTGCCGTGTCTGTATCGACGGTATGCGCTCGCCGTAGCCGGTGCAACGAGTTTCCGGGCCAGGTTGTTCCGCGAAGGACCAGGCTCGACGTACTGCTGTCAGCCCGCCGGCCGAGCTGAGCCGAGCGCGGTACGCAGGGCGCCCACCACGGCACCGAGCTGGGCCACGGCGCCGGCCAGCGTGGTCGCGTCGGTGCCGCCGATCGTCACGGTACGCAGCTCGTCCGGCTTCGGCAGCTGCGCCACGATCTCGGGCAGCGCGGCGACCAGCTGGGCCTGGATGCTCGCCGGGGTCTGGTCGTTGTCGATCCCGGAGCGGATCCTGTGGCGTTCCAGGTCGAGCAGGGCGCTGCCATGGTCGGCCTCGGCCCGGGCCCGGGTCATCGCGAGCTCGGCATCGAGCGCGAGCTGCTTGCGCGCGTACTCCTGCTCGATCCTCAGCCGGCCGATCTCGGACTCCTCGGCATGCCGCTCCCGCTCCAGGCGCAGCGCGTGCATCGTGGTCTCGCTGCGCAGCTCGGCGAGCTGGCGCTCGTTGCGGGCGCGCAGCTCGCTCAGCTCACCCTCGTCCTGCATCTGCCGGGTCTGGCGCTGCTTCTCGGCGGCCATCTCCCGCTCGGCGACCGCCACCTCGGCGGTCAGCTCGGCCAGCCGGGCGAGCTGGCCCTGCTCGGCCCGGAACGGCTTCTGCAGGTTCTCCCACAGCCGCGCCGAGCTGACCACGGCCTCCTTGATCTGTACGGTGACGATCCGCAGCCCCAGGCCCTGGTCGCTGTCTCCCTCGCCCTCGGCGACGCTGCGCAGCCGGGCGGTCAGCTCCTCGATGATCGGCTGCTTGTCACTGAGCACCTCGTGTACGCCCATCGTGGCGACCTTGTCCTTGATGGCCGCCTCGGCCTGCTCCTTCAGCTGAAGGTTCACCAGGCGCATCGGGTCCTCACCGTCGCTGAAGTCAAGCTTCTTGTACGCCGTGGCGAAGTCCTGGATGATCCACTGCACGTACGCCTGGACGAGCACGCCCTGCAGCTCCCGGCAGATACAGAAGGCGTTGATGAGGATGGTCTGCATCGCGCCCGGCACGACGAGGAACGAGTCCTTGGTCGGGTCGTACCGGAAGGACACGCCGAGCCCGAGGTGCAGTGGCGTGGTCCGGCCGCGCCGGGTGTGCACCACGAACGCGTTCGGCGGAACCAGCACGGTCTTCCACCGCCAGAAGCCGGTGATGCGCACCTCCACCGCGGCCGGTAGCGGCGCCGCCGAACCTGGCGCGGGCGGCGGGACGGCCTGGCCCCGCCCTGCACCGGCCAGGTCAGCCCGGCCCGGCGCGCCCGCGAGCGCCCGCGCCCGCTTCGCTGACGGGCCTGCGGCGCGCATCTGGTCCTCCAGCTGTGCCTGCTGCGCTACCACCTGGTCGAGGTACGTGTTGGCTGACGTCACGCACACATCTTGCTCAGGCTGTCAAGACCATCAGGCCGGCGGCGATTCAGGGGCCTGTGGGCTGAGCCCGGTCCGTTAGAGTTTGCGGCTGCGAGCTGCGGGAGGGTGGTCATGATGACGAGGCTCCGTCGCCGGGTGGCGATAACGGTGGCGGTGGTGGCCGTGGTCGCCGTGGGTGTCGCCGGCGGCGTGTACGCGGTGGAGCGCTGGGTCGACCGGGCGGTCCCGCAGGCAGACCTGTTCGGCCCGAGCGCAACGCCGTCGGGGACGCTGTCACAGTCCCCAACCGGTGCGCCGTCACCCACCCCGTCGCCGAGCCCGTCACCACTGCCCGGCGCCGGCATCCGCGGGCCGTTGAACATCCTGATCGTCGGTGTCGACACGCGCGAGTGGATCCCCACCTGGAAACCGCATGCGGACACCGTGATGATCCTGCACATCAGCGCCGACCTTTCCCGGGCCCAGATGACCTCGCTGCCGCGCGACATGATCGTCAACATCCCTCCGTTCGCTCCGGCCCGCTTCGGGGGCCGGCGCACGAAGCTCACGCATGCGATGAGCGAGGGCTCATTCGTACCGGGAAGCTCGCGGCCCAACACGGCGCAGGGCTTCCAGCTGGTGGCCAGGACGGTCAGCAACTACACCGGGATCAGCCGGTTCGACGTCGGCGCGCTGCTGACCTTCAACGGGCTGCGCAAGCTGGTGGACGCCCTCGGCGGCGTGGACCTCTACATCGACCAGCGAGTGCAGTCGATCCACCTGCAACCCTCTGGCGCCGGTCGGTACCCGTGCTCCTCCTGCGAGCACGGGTACTCCGGGCCTCGCGCGACCTACGAGGTGGGCACGCGGCATCTCCGTGGCTGGCAGGCCTTGGACTACGTGCGCCAGCGCTACATCCCCGGCATCGACTACGCGCGGGCCCGTCACCAGCGCCAGCTGATCAAGGCGATCGTCGCCCGGGTCACGCAGCGTGACGTCATGGCCAACCCGGCGACTGCGCAGGGGGTGCTGCGCGCGCTGGGCAGCACGTTCATCTTCGACGGTCGCGGGCGCACGGCGGTGGACTTCGCCTATGCCCTGCGCAACCTGCGTCCCGCCGCCATGACCTCGGTGAGCCTGCCCGGCCGGAGCGTCTACAGCGGTAGCGGCTACGTCGGTGAGAGCCTGGACGCCGTCCAGGCCACCTACTTCGCCGCGCTGCGGCAGGACAAGCTGGACGCCTGGCTGAGGTCACACTCGGCACTCGTGGACTGACCGGACAGGCCAGCGCGGCCCGAAGGATACGAGCCATGCGCGGGAATGGCGAACGGTCGCGGCAGTATGTGCAGCTGGCGTCGGCCACTGCACGGGCTCGGCCAGGGCGCCACGGCCCAGGGTGCGGACATAGGCCACATTCTTCTTGAAACCCGCGAGCAACAATGGGTACTTGATTGATATACAACATTACGTTGATCAGAAAAAACGCAGGGTGAATGATTGATTACAGTGACTACGATCTATACGATTGATCGTGTCCTGGCGGCACACACCCTGGAGCCCACATGCTCGTTCGTCGTCGCGTCCTGACAGTGCTGTCGGCCGCCCTCGCGGTCGTCGTCCTCTCGTCGTCGCCGGCGGTCGCTGACGCCGGCCCGCCACCCAGCTCGATGGCGAGCCTGGGCGACTCGATCACCCGGGGCTTCAACGCCTGCGGCTGGTACTCGGACTGCCCCTCCCGGTCGTTCAGCACCGGGGACAACTCCTACGTCTACAGCCACTACCTGCGGATCCGGGCCATCAACCCCAACATCAACGGCCGTAACTACAACGACGCGAAGACCGGTGCCAAGTCCAGCGCGATGTACGGCCAGGCCAGTACCGCGGTCTCCCAGGGCGTGCAGTATGTGACCATGCTGATCGGCGCCAACGACGCCTGCACCAGCACTGAGGCGGGGATGACCCCGGTCAGCACCTACCGGGCCAACATCGACGCCGGCCTGAACCGGATCAAGGCCGGGCTGCCGAACGCCCGGGTCTTCGTGATCAGCGTGCCGGACATCCACCGCCTCTGGTTCATCGGCTACAACAACGCGTCGGCGCGGGAGGCGTGGTACTGGTTCGGCATCTGCCAGTCCATGCTGGCCAACCCGACGTCGTTCGCCCAGGCCGACATCGACCGGCGCGCCCGGGTCCGGCAACGGGTCATCGACTACAACACCCAGCTGGCCCAGGCCTGCGCCGCCTACGGGTCCTACTGCAAGTTCGACAACAACACGCTCTTCAACTACCCGTTCACCCTCAGCCACATGGCCACCTGGGACTTCTTCCACCCGAACGAGCTCGGCCAGAAGGTGCTGGCCAGCCAGAGCTACGCCGTCGGGTTCGGTTGGTAGCACGCTAGGCGGCGTCGCCGGAGCGTACCGCCGCTGATCCTCGGTCATGGCCGGCCATCCATCTGGATGGCCGGCCATGCTGTGCCGTCTGTGGACGGACGGGACCGTGGCAGCTCGTTGCCAATACTCTCCTGTACGTAGTGGTCACGCCCTGGGTGTTGCCGGCGCCTCGCTGACCCGCTGGCTGATGTGGCCAGTACCGGCTGCTAAGGATTCGTATTTAAATTACTAACATTCTTTAATTTACTGAAGTACACCTAACAGTGTAATTCCAGTTCCCATGAAACTCGTGCCCTTCAACAGGTAGCCGACCAAACTCCTCGTCC
>Ga0075430_100004565_pt1 | contig 11653 bp, 6 predicted proteins | sample RhiMetdeltSRZDD4_FD_75294 | JGI IMG/M metagenome (GOLD analysis project Ga0075430, IMG submission 75294) | Populus rhizosphere microbial communities from Tennessee, USA - Rhizosphere MetaG P. deltoides SRZDD4 | ecosystem: Host-associated > Plants > Roots > Rhizosphere > Soil | place: USA... | reverse complement strand
GCCGTGGCGAGCAGGGAGCCGTCCGGCGAGAAAGCACACCCCGACACCGCGCCCGTGTGACCGGTTAAGGTTTTGCGCTGCTGACCCGTCGCTACATCCCACAGCCGAATCGTCCGATCGTGGCTCGCCGTCGCGAGCAGCGCACCATCAGGCGAGAACCCGCACTGGCTCACGCCGTGCCCGTGACCGGTGAGAACTCGAAGTATTCCGACGCCGGGCTGATCTGGCGGCAGCCACGCCGGTACGAGCTGCGGTGCGGCCAAGTCGTGGCGGTACGCGTCCACGATCCGAGTCAGCAACGGCACACCGCTGAGATAGAAATACAGGGTGGCTCCTAACGCGGTTGGCGGTTCGCCGGGGGTCAGCAAATCCGTCGTCCGCGCGAGTACCCGTTGCAGCGACTCGGCGGTGTCGGTGGGTACTTCGGCAAGGTCGACCTCGGCGGGTACCGACGAGCCAAGGTTGGCGATCTTCGCCGCTACCCATCGAAGGTCGCAGACCAGTGCATTGGATTGCTCGACTCGACCAGTGCTGGCGAGGTGGTAGGGCAGATGGCGCCAGAAGTATTCTGCGTGGCCGGGTAATGCCCACCACTGGGGTCCGGGCTCTGGCGCGTGTGGCAGCATCTCCGCCGCGACGCGGACCATGCGTTCGTGGCGAGCGGCGAGTTCCGCACCCGTGAGTCTATGCCGAAGATACGCGCGTAGGATGTCGTGTAACTGCACCGCCGGTGCACCGCTTATCCAGCCTGGCAGGACGAGCCTCAGGCGGACGAGCCGGGCACGCACTCGCTCCGTCTCGGCCGCCGAGAGGCGAGCGCTTTGATGCCACAGGCGGGATAGAAGATCGGCGGGGAAGTACGTGTCCTCTGGAAGGACCGCCAGATCCAGGTAGCGCTCCCGCTCGTGCGGCTCCAGAAGTGACAGGCTGGCGTTCATCGTGGCCTCGACCGCCTGGCTCCGGCTGTCCTCGTCGCCCAGATCCCGGTCGAGTACCGACGGACCGCCTGCCTCCAGCCGCCGCAGCACCCACTCCACCGCCTGCCGCACGTCGGCACCGGTGCCGAGCTGCTCGAGGACCGCGGCGTTGACCAGACTCAAGAGCAAAGGCCATCGGCTCGTGACGTCGACGAGTCGGACAAGCAAATCGCGGGGTATGTCACCCACCTCTCCGGTGAGAGTGGCGATTGCCTCCTCCGTTGTCATTTCGTCCACGAGAACCGATATTCCCCTTCGCGGCGCGACCCCTACATTGCGTGTGGTGATGAGCCGATGGCAGGGCCGGCCGCCGATCATGAAAGGTGAAAGCTGTTCGGGGCGCCAGACATCGTCGATCACCAGGAGAATCGGGTCCCGCGCGTCCAGCAGGTCGCCGAGGCGCCCTCCGGCCACCTGAGGATCAACCGTCTTGACGCCGTCTCCCGAGATTACCTCGCACAGTCCTCCCACAAGCTCAGCGAGCCGACCACCGCGGCTCCGCTCGCCCACCGTGGCCCACAGCAGACCACCGGCGAAGTGCTCGGCCACCCGAGAGTCGTGGCACGCCTGAGTGGCCAGCGTGGTCTTGCCGCATCCGCCTGGCCCCTCGATCGCGGTCGTCAGGGCGGTGGCGCCTGCGCTGGCGCGCAGCAAGCCATCAAGCAAGGTGGTGCTGAGGCTCCGCCGTTCGACGACAGAGCCGGTCAGCATTGGCGCCATCCACGGGCGGCGGATCTCCGGTTGCCGGGCGAACACGTTGACCTGAATCCCGCCGTCGCCGATCTGCACGCCCTGGGCACCACGCAGATCAATGGCGCGAATGCGTTCATCGCCGTCCATGGCCATCGGCACTCACCCGACGAAGCGGAGAGATTTAGCGGTCATGCGATGCCCTTGTGGTTGTCGTTGTCGGCGGGAAGAGTCTCATGGGACGACCGTCTCATCGCGTACCTTCACGTTGGTGCGCGCTCCACAGGAGACAATGCATGGTCCGATTTCGCTAGCGATCGCCGAGCGGCGCTGGAGGGCCGGCCCACCAATCTCCGTATCCGCCACCTGCGTCTCTTGACCGGATGGCGGTCGAGGCGGGCCCGGGGCTCGACCGCATACGGCGATCGTAAAGCCTCGTAGATCGCCAGGGACTGGCGCCACCGCTCGTCCGCGGCGTCTAGTCGGCCGGTGTCGTGCAGGGCGTCGCCGAACGCGCAAAGGGTTTGCGCCTCGTTCCAGCGGTCGCCAACCTCGCGTGCGGTGACCAAGGTGCGCTGGAAATGCTCGAACGCCTCCTCGTACCGCCCCGACCGGTGATACGACTTGGCGAGACCCTGCAGCGTCGCACCCTCCGCCAATCGGTTGCCGATTTCGCAGTGAATAGCCAGTGCCTGGTGGAATTGATCGATTGCTTCGTCGTACCGGCGAAGGCCGGTGAGGATCAACCCGAGGTTGCTGAGGGTCCAGCCTTCTCCCCACCGATCGCCAGCCCTCCGCCAAATAGCGAGGCCCTGTCGCGTGTGCTCGAGGGCATCGCCGAACCGCTGTAGTTGCAGGTACGCGTGGCCGAGGTTGCTCAGCACCGACCCTTCCTCGATCTCGCTACCGCTCCCACTGCCGATCTCGCGCAGGATGGCCAGCGATTGGCGACGGCATTCCAGGCCATCCTGGTCCCGGCCGAGTTCACGATAGGCGCCACCGAGGAGGTTCAGCACGACGGCTTCACCGAGCCGGTCGTTGATCCGGCGGGCGGCCGTTAGGGCGATGCGGTGGGTGGCGATCCAGTCGTCCCATGGTTTGCGCAGCATGAAGAAGTCCCACATCGCCGTCGGCAGCTTCCAGGCGATCTCGTACTCGTCGACCTCGGATGCCTGCCGGACGGCGGCGATAAGGTTGAGATACTCTTCTTCGCACCACGCCAGAGCCTGCTCCCGGGTGGCGAACGACAACGGCTCGCAGTAGGAAGGCGCCGTGCCCAGCGGGGCTCGCGCAGCCTGCCGCAGCGGATCGATAGCACGACCGGCTGCTGCGGTGGTGTACAGATGCCATGTGAGGACCCGCTTGACGGCGGCTGCGCGGTCAAGCGCGCTCTCCTGTGAAGCGGCACAATCCGTGGCGTACACACGCAACAGGTCGTGAAAGCGATACCGGTCGGTGCCGGTCTCCTCCAACAGGTGGGCGCCAGTCAACGCGTTTAACAGGCCGGGCACCTTCCCCGTCGTGGTGCCAACCAGCGCGGCGGCCGCCGGGACGCTGATGTCGGGGCCGGCGTGCAGGCCGAGCAGCCGGAACGCCCGGGCAGCATCGGGTGGCAGGGCCCGGTACGACCAGGAAAACACCGCGCGGACGGCCGTAGTTTCATCGTCGAGCGTCGCGAGCACGTCCAACCGGTGCTCCCGGCTTGCCAACGTGGCCACCAGGTCCACGAGGCGCATCCGAGGGCGGTTGGTGACGCGGTCGGCAGCGATCCGCAAGGCCAGCGGCAAGCACCCACAGAGGCGAGCCAACTCGGTCGCGGCGTCCAGTTCAGCGTCGACACGGGCGGCGCCGGCGATTTGCCGGAGCAGGCGGATCGAGTCGGCCTCGGGCAGCGGGTCGAGGCTCATCGGACGGGCGCCGTCCCGGGCGACAAGTCCGGACAGGCGACTTCGACTGGTGACCACCACCAGGCAGCCCGGCGTGCCGGGCAGCAGCAGGCGGACCTGCTCGGCCGTAGCGGCATTGTCCAACACCACCAGAACGGGCCTTCCCTGTAGTGCGGTTCGGTACAGCGCGGCCCGCGCCGCCAGATCGGGTGGGATCTGGTCGGCCGGTACGCGAAGGGCCCGGAGGAATCCTTCCAATGCCTCCCCTGGTTCTACCCGCGGCCCAGCGTCGTAGCCGCGCAGATTCACGTACAGATCACCGCCGGCGAAGCGGCGTCGTACTCGATGGGCCCAGTGGACGGTGAGGGCAGTCTTGCCGACGCCCGGTGGGCCTGTGATCACCGCAATCCTCGTCGCACCCGGTCTCAGCCTGCTTCTCCAGCTGACGAGGGTGTCCAGCGCGGCCAGATCGGACGCACGGCCGACAAGACGCGCCACGTCCGCAGGGAGCTGTCGCGGCGCTGGCCACGGTTCATCCGTCCCCCGCTGCTCACGACGATCCCGCCGTAACAGCCGTACTTGCCACCACGCCAGGTACGTCCCGCCAACCGCTGCCAGCGTGCCAACCAGACCAAGGAGGAAGGAGGTCCGATCCACGAACTGAGCGTAAGGTGACGGGTACAGAAACGCGAGTACGTCGCGGAACCGTCCGCAACCCCATCCGGCGGACCCAAGGTCGGTTTTGGCTACCGCGGTGGCCGCGAGGGCGACATGAAGCACCGGTTCCCTCGGTGAGATGATCGCCTCATGGTGCCGCTACGGAGCGCGCTGCCACAATGAGCGTCTCTTATCGTGGCCAGCGTCGATCTTCTCCACATGTTGGAGCACGGTGATGGCGGCCAGGAGCGGGGTGGCCCGATGTGGGCAGCAGCGCAGCTTGGTCAGGATGCGCCAGGTCTTGAGGGTGGCGGCGGCACGTTCGCCGAGCGCGCGGCCTTGGCGATGCTGCGGTTGACGGCTCGCTGGTTGGCCGATAGTCGCCGGCCCTTGAATGGCACGGCGATGGTGGGGCCGCCGGCCTGATATGCCTTGTCGGCCAGGCAGGCCACGGCATGTCGGGCCAGCTGGTTGGGAACGCCGTGGATGCGCGCGGCGGTCAGGTCGTGAACGCTGCCGGGCAGCGCCGCCGAGGTCCACAGCAGCCGGCCGCGGGCATCGGCCAGGAACTGCACGTTGACACCGAGGCGGCGCTTGTGCCCATTGAAGTACGGCTCCTGATCCGCGACCCGGTCCATCGGGATCAGCGTGCCGTCCAAGATCACCCAGACCAGGGATGCGGCCCGCCGGGCCACCGCGTTCAAGGTCGGCGCGAACGTGGCGATCAGGTCGACGGTCTCGCTCACGTACCGGTACACCGTGGCCAGACCGATCGCGAACCCGCCGGCCAGCCGGGCATAGGTGTCTCCGCAGCGCAGGTGAACCAGCACCAGCAACGCCTGATCGCCAGGGTCGAGCCGACGCCACCGCGAGCGGATCTGGCGGCGGCGCACACAGATCCGCTCGGACAGCCAGACCAGGCTGCGGGACGACACTCACTTCGCTCACGCTGTGATCTTTCGCTGCTTCCACCACCCTGTTGGACCTGCACGGCATCGGCCATCCGGCGCCGCACGCCTGCTGGTCGAGGTCGGTCAGATCACCCGTTCCCACGCGGGCCCACGTCGCCGCGCTGCTTGACTCCTTCGAGTAGTTCGCCTGGCCTCGTACCACACTTCTGTTCCTTTGGTTCTACGGTTGGCGCACCCAGGAGCTGAACCCGTAGCGGTGGATCCACGCGACGCTCGGAACGGCAGAATCCGGCTGACGCACCACAGACAGTTGACCGCGTACGCCCACAACATGGCCTGTCGCCTCAACGGCTCAAGTCGGAGCATGAAGTAGTTCGTGCGAGCGTTCGCGGAGTGTGTAGCGCAAGGTGTCATGGAAAAGCCGGTACACGGTGGCGTCGTCTTCCCGGTCGGTTACTAGGTAGGCGGCCATTGGTGAGCCGAGTAGCCATGCGATGTCGGCGTCGCCGTAGGTGGCGTGGGTGTCGGCAACGGCGTTCGCGACCAGCGGCCAGACGTTTCCCCAGGGTAGGCCGCGGCCGTAGGCGAAGGCGACGGCGCGTAGTAGGACCACGGCGCGTTCCCGGTCGTGTGCCGCGGGAAAACAGCGGTACAGGTCGTTGCGGAAGACGCCGAGGACGCCGTCGTCCACGGCGGCGAGCCACGCCGGGTCGGTCGCCGGCGTAGGCTGGCGGCGGTCGGCCAGCGACGCGGCGGCGATGCGGGCGATGAGAAACGAGTGTCCGGCTTTGTCGGCAAGGATCTGTGCGATCTGGTCCACTTGGTCGTGGTGGTCGTGGGTGTAAGCGGATCCGGGTGTGTTGCGTAGGACGGAAGCGGCGTAGTCTCGCAGGTCCTCCCGTCGCCACCATGGATCGTCGTCGATGCGCAATCGGTTGGCGGCCAATCGAACTTGGGCCTCGTCTGCCAGCGGCCGACCCCGGCCAGCTGCGGTACTGGACTGTGGATCGAGGTAGGGGTCGTCCGGGCCACCGGGGGAACGCACCCCTATCAGCAGCCGTGCCCGACCCGAATTGGGACCGCTTGTGAGGCGAGTCAGCGTCGAGATTACCGTGTATGGGTCGTGGGCCTCGTCAAGTCCGTCTAGGACGATGGTCACCGGTCGTTCCCGCCAAGTCAGCCAGTCGGTCCAGGCGTCCATCCGCTCGTCCAGGCTACTGGTATCCCAGGTGCTGGCCCGTGCCTTGGGTACAGCCAGCGCTTCAAGGATCTGACCGAAGATCTCATAGGCCCACTTTCCGGTGGCCAGCACAGCCACGTCGACCGCCTCGGATCGCGGTCGCAGCTCGGCCGGGATGAGCCCGACCTGCTCGGGGTACGCGGCGAGGAAGTCGGGGTCGGAGAGGGTGACGAGGCGGGCCAGGACTGCGGATTTTCCGCAGCCGGCGGCACCACTGATCAGGGTGGTGCGGGGCGCATCCGTCGTGATGCGGATCAGTTCACGCATTAGCTCGGCCCGGCCGGTGAACAGCCAACCGGGACTGTCGGCGTGTACCACACCGCGTGATCGTGGCCCCCAATGGGTCTCTAGGTCGCGCGTGGGCAGCGCCAGCTCTTGCCTACGTGGCTGGGTGTGGGCCACAGACGGTTCTGCGAAGTGGGGATTGGGGAGACACAGATGGGGCCCGCTCGTCTGGCTGCCGTGCAATGGCGTGATCCGCTGTCCGCTACCGACGAACTCCTGCACGGTCTCTAGGAACTGCTCGACGGTGAAGTACCGCGCCCCTATGCCGTACTTGGCGCCCTCGCCGCCGCGCAGCTTTTCCACCGCCCGGGCGATGGCGCCACTCAGCGCCCCAACGCTCGCCTGTTCGCCTTTCATCGCGCTGGGCAGGACCAGCCAGTTCTTTGGTAGATCAACATCGAAGCGGGCGACATCTGCCATCGTGCTGGCAGCAAAACACGCGTCCACGATCAGCATCAGATGTTGCACGCCGGTAGCCAGCAGCCACCGGACGAGATCACTTGTCCGTAAAGCGCTAGTGGGCAGACTGGCGCGGTCGCTGTCGCGAAGAACCAGCCAGTGGCTGCCGTCGGCAGTCTCGCCGTGGCCCGTCACGAACACCACGGCCGCGTCGGCGTCGCTCCACGGCTGTTGAGGCCGCCTCAGCGCAGCCCGGATCTGCTCCTCGGTGGGGTTATCGGCCAGGTGTGCAAGCCCGTCAGGGACCTGAAATGCGCGATTGCCGAGCCGTTCCTGATCGCACAGCCAGGCCCGCAGGTCTTCGACCTCCTTGGTCACACCGGGAAGGTTTGGGTAGTTCGGGTCGTCGTAGCGCGCGGTGGCGATCACGACGAAGTGCCGGCGCAACACGCCGTCATGATCCAGTCGGCTCGGCGTCGCCGGGGTGAACGTCACGCGACTAGGTCGGGGACGGCGGCCAGGATCGCCTGACCGCAGACACGTTTGCCCAGGTAGCGCTCGGCGCAGTGCGCGTCTCCCTGGTTGACCACGTGCCTGTCGACCACCCCTGGCCACCAGGTTGTCAGGTCGCCGGCGCACGCGACCGGGTCGTGGACGTCGCGCACGTTAACCCAATGCGACACGTTGCCCGGCACGCCCCATATCGCGCTGCTGCCGTGTCCCGGGTCGGCCATCCGTTCGCGTACCATTCGCAACCCCAGCGGTGACCCGAGGGTGAGCAACAGATCCAGGCGGTGTTCCGGGTTCTGTCGGACGAATTCGAACGCCACCACCGATCCAAGGGAATGACCGATCAGGACTCGGCAGTCCCCGCCCACCGTGCCCCGGACCCGGGCGTCGACCTCGGCCTTGACCAGCGGCTCGCGCAGGTACCGGCGCACCTGACGGAACTGGCTGACGAAGAGCACCACAGCCGTGGGCCCGAAGCGGGTGTCGAGTACCGACAGCAGCCGCACTATTGCCTGCGGTACCCGCGTATACCCCTTCGCCGACGGTAACTGCTCCGCCGCGGCCAACTCATGCTCGCCGATTAGGTCTCGCATCGATGCCGCCAGATCGCGGAGCTCGTCGTCGTCAAACTCCTCCCAGACACCACCATCTAGCACGCCTTTGCCCCGATCTTGATGATGCTGCCACACCAGATCCCCGTAGAAGGCGATATCGAGGTCCGGCACCGCCACAGTCGCCCCGTACGCTCGCTCCAACCCGTCAGCCAGCGCCAACGACCACCGCGCGAGCAGCTGATGCCGACCGGCCTGCTGATGCCCCACGCCGTGCACTCCAACCAGCACCGTCACAGTTTCGGCCGTTCTACGAGTTGAATGCCGCGAACTGGACGTCGATTAGTTGGTCGGGTCATTGTTCCTCCTCCCGTGGAGCCGACACCGCAATCACCCCGTCACCCACAACGACAACGACCGGGCGATCACCCGGCTCGATCATCGAAAGTGCCCAAATCCCTCCGGGCATGTGCAGCACCGGATACCGCATGAGGCGATTGCAGCTCAGGTCCCATGCCCGTACCGACGCGTCGTCGGACCCGGTAAGCCCGATCGCTAGGCCATCGCGCAGTACCGACCCGGACACCGCGTGCACCGGACCGGTGTGGCCTGTCAATGCGTCACCAACCTGTTCGCCGCGGCGCAGGTCCCACACACGGGCCGTCTCGTCGTCAGACCCACTCAGCGCGACCGCCCGTCCATCTGGCAACACCAGCGCGGCCACTGCGAACACCCGGCCGCTGTGGCCGATCAGCGGCGCGCCCACCTGCTCCCCGCGAATCACGTCCCATACCCGCACCGTGCCGTCGGACGAGCCGGTGATGGCGAGCGCCCGGCCGTCGGGCAGCAGTAGCGTCGCCACCGCCGACACCGCGCGGGTATGACCGGTCATCGAGCTGCCGATCTGCCGCCCGACGAAAAGATCCCACGCCCGCACCGTCTTGTCCCACGAGACGGTGACCGCGACCGGACGTCCGTCCGGCAGCACCAGCGTGGCCACATCCCTCACTAGGTCGCTGTGCCCGGCCAGCGGCTCGCCCATCGGCTCCCCACGGATCAGATCCCAGGCGCGGACCGTCGCACCAGAACCGGTCACTGCAACCGGGCGGCCGTCTGGCAACACCAGCGCCGCCACCGCTGCAATAGGACCAGTCTGGCCGGGAAGCGGAGGGCCGAGCAGCTTTCCGCTGGCAAGGTCCAACACGCGGACCGTCCCATCCGAAGATCCGGTCACTACGACTGATCGGCCATCCGGCAACACCAGCGCCCTCGCCTTCGATACCGTGCTGAGGTGTTCTGTCAATGGGATACCAACCGGCCCGGTACGCCCTATCTCCCATGTTCGAACCGTTGCGTCCTCGCTCCCGCCAACCGCCATTGGCCATCGATCGGGCAACGCCAACCCAGCAACGCTGAACACTGGGCCAACTGAGCCGGTAAGTGGGGCGCCCACCAGGTTCCCTCCGGGCAAGTCCCACACCCGCACCGCGCCATCCCATGAACCCGCCACCGCTACCGGCCGTCCGTCGGGCAGCACCAAAGCCGAGACCGCATACACCCGGCCGCCCGAGCCGATCAACGGGTTCCCAACCTGATTACCGCTCGCCAGATCCCACACTCGGACAGTCCCATCTTCCGAGCCACTTACTGCGATCGGCGTGCCGTCCGGCAGCACCAACGCGGCCACCGCGTAGATCGGACCGGTATGGCCCCTCAATGGCGCGCCGAGCGGGCCTCTACGGCCCAGGTGCCACAAACGAAGGGTGCCGTCATCCGAGCCGCTCACCGCCGCTGGGGTCCCATCAGGCAGCACCAAGGCCCCAACCGCGAAGACCGGGCCGAGGTGCCCGACCATCGAGTCACCGAGCTGTGCTCCACGGCCCAGGTCCCACACCCGCACGGTGGCATCCTCGGAGCCGCTGACCGCCGCCGACCTGCCGTCAGGCAGCGCCAACGCCGCTACCGCGTACACCGCGCTGGTATGACCGACCAACAAGCCGCCCGGCTGTCCTCCGCGCCCCAGATCCCACACCCGTAGCGTTCCATCCTTCGAGCCGCTAACCACAATCGGCCCATCGTCAGGGAGCACCAACGCCGCCACCCCGAAGACGGTGTCAGTGTGACCGGTCAGCGACGCACCGAGCTGCTCCCCACGGAATAGGTCCCACACCCGAACCTTCGCGTCCCACGAACCGCCCACAGCGACCGGTCGACCGTCCGGCAGCACCAACGTCGTCACCGCATACACCGGGCCGGGGTGACGCCCCACGATCTCGCCGCTTCCGATGTGCCAGCCGCCCCACAGCGGCTCCCAAGCTCCCAAAAGTCGCCGAGAGAATGCCGTTCCCATCACACATGCCCACACCGCAAGCGCGCTGGCGTTACTCGCCGGCGAATCCCACCGCCACACGTGCGCCGCCTTCCGCCACACCCGCAGCAGCCACCAGACACTATGCTCGGAATAGTCGGAAATGGTCGTTATGGCGCGTAACCGGCCAGCATCAACAAACGGCAGAAACTCCGCCGTAAGAATTCGCTCGTCAAGCACCTCCCCAGCAGCCGCATGCTCGACCAAGTGCCGGCGCACATACCCCGGCGGGCAGAACCGAACCAAACGCTCCGGCGTGACGAGCCGAGCCAACTCACCGACGATCCGAGCCTCAACCGCAGCGACGCTGTCGCAGGGAACGGCCCGGCCCTGCTCTAGCGAGGGCTCATCAGACCGCTCGGGCTCAAACAAAGCCGACCTCCCTCCACGTGCACCAACCCGCGACCGCTTGTCTAACTACGATCCAACGGCAACCGCATGTGACGACGCCGACGGTTGCCAACGCAACTACCGTTGATCTCGACTCCGCTTAGCGCTTGCGTTCTATTGTGGGTGCGTGGCGGCGATCGGTCGGAACAATCGGGTGTGGATTTGGCTTGGCAGGGCGGGCGCGGCGACGATTGTTGGTGGTCTTGGGTTATATATGGTGGTTGTTGGCTTGGACGATGCCGATAAGATCGGCAGCTCGGTAGCGGCTTTGGTGGCCGTCCTTGTGCTGGTGGCGCCGCACCTGGTGTCGGATCGTTCGGTGCGCTCCGATGGCTTGGCGCAAAGCGTGTCCGACACCGTTGTGATCGGCAATCTGAGCCAGACTAGAGACGTCGGCGGTCCGGTGCGGTCCTCGAAAGAGGGGCAGTGGATCAATGGGGTGTGGGTTGGCGGGAACGTGACCCAGATCGGCGGGGTCGCCGGAGATGTGAGTTTGGAGTGACTGCGCCGCGACGATCCGCGGGGGCCGGACTGCAGGTGTCGAATTCGACTGTGGTCGGCGATCTCACGATGATCAGCGGGGTCGACGGAAGTGTGACCGTTGGATCTATGCCTGCCGTGCGGTCGGCGTACCGTCAGACGGTTCAGCGGATAAGTCCTCTGGTGTTGACCGGTCGCGACGTAGAGCTGGCCGAGCTGGCTGAGTTCTGCGTGGCGGACAGCGGCGTGACTTACCGGTGGTTGCGAGCTGAGGCGTGGGCCGGTAAGTCCGCGTTGTTGGCGTGGTTT
>Ga0075430_100004562_pt1 | contig 11665 bp, 16 predicted proteins | sample RhiMetdeltSRZDD4_FD_75294 | JGI IMG/M metagenome (GOLD analysis project Ga0075430, IMG submission 75294) | Populus rhizosphere microbial communities from Tennessee, USA - Rhizosphere MetaG P. deltoides SRZDD4 | ecosystem: Host-associated > Plants > Roots > Rhizosphere > Soil | place: USA... | reverse complement strand
GGCCGCTTTTCGCCCGATTGCGCGAGACTGTCGCGCAGCCCAGCGGTGGCCTTCCCGCGCCGGGACAGCAACTCGACGACCAGCAGCAGCGCCACGGCGGGCCACGCCGCGACGAGCCGGGCGCCCCAGGTCGGCTGGGCGCTGGCGACGTTGGCGCCGACGGTGGCGAGCACGCCGACCGCGAAGGCGATCCGGGCGGACCAGCGCGGCGTACGGCCGGATCGCTTGTCGTCGACCATCGCGGCGGAGGCGACGACGAGCAGGCCGTCGACGGACAGCGGCAGGAAGTACGCCACCTCGGCACGCTCGCCGACCATGGTCGCGACGTGGACCTGGTGGGACCACGACGACCAGGCCGCGATGCCGGCGACCGCTCCGGCGCCGAGGGTGGAGGTGATCCGGGTCAGGGATGGGATTCTGGTCATAGCCGAGACCTCGTTTCTCGGTAGGGGCCGGGTCCCGGGTGCTGGTAACACCCGCCGGCCCCGTCTGATACTTGGTGGTGCATTCCCACAATGCACCCGACTCTAGCTTGCGTCAAGACGCAACCACTGTCATTCTCAGGGCATGACCCGGTACGCCGCGATCTACTGCCGACTCTCGCCCCGCCCCGACGGCTCGTACGAGGGCGTCGACCTACAGGAGAAGTGGGGCCGCGACTACGCCGCCTCGGCCTGGCCCGACCTGCCCGTCCGCGTGTTCGCCGACGCCGGCATATCGGCTGCCAACGGTGACCACCGTCCCGCCTACGAACAGCTGCGGGCCGCCATCGTCCAGGGCGACGTCGCCCGGCTGTGGGTCGTCGAACAGACCCGACTTGAGCGCCGCGAGGTCGAGTGGTTCGCGCTCGCCGCCGAGCTGGACGCCGCCGGCATCACCGAGTTGCACACCAACCGCGACGGCACCGTGCGGGTGCGGGACGAGGTTGCGGGTATCAAGGCAGTGCTGGCGGCCGGAGAGGTGCGCAAGTTGCGGCGCCGGGTGAACGACCGGCTGGCCGAGATCGCGGCCGAGGGCCGCCCGGCCGGGGCGCGCCCGTACGGCTACCGCCACACCCTGGACGAGCAAGGCAAGAAGACTCTCGCCATTGTGGACGAGCAGGCCGCCGTGATCCGCGACGCCGCGGAGAAGGTGCTCGCCGGCTGGTCGCTGGCCCGGGTCGCCGCCGTTCTGGATGGCCAAGGTCTGCGCGGCGCCCACGGCGGCAGGATCGCCGGCTGGACGGTCCGGAAGATGCTCACCAACCCGACCGTTGCCGGACTGCGGGTCCATCAGGGCCGCATCGTCGGCAAGGGCGTGTGGGAACCGATCCTCGACGAGCAGACCTGGCACGCGGTGCGGAACAGGCTCGCCGCGCCGCGTGTGGTGGCCTGTACCGACGGCACCGCCTACCCGGTGTCCGGGGCGAGCCGGTGGGCGGGCCGCCGCTACCTGCTCACCGGCGGACTGGCCGTATGCGGTGTGTGCGGTGCGCCGCTGGTCGCGTCGATGAAGCAACTCAAGGGCGGCCGCCGGACCGTGCCGTACTACCTGTGCCACCCGAAGGCCGGCGGCCGGGCGTGCGTCGGCATCATGGGCGAGCAGCTCGAGCAGCACGTCGTCGACCTGCTGCTCGACGAGTTGGACAAGCCAGATTTTCTGGCCGCGCTCGCCGCCGACGACCACGCCGACCAGCGCGACCGCATCGTGCGCGAGCTGCGCGGCATCGACGACCAGCGCAACGACCTTGCAGCGATGTGGGCCGCGCAGGACCTGACGGCGGCGGAGTGGCAGACCGCCCGGCGGGCGCTGGCCGAGCACGAGCAGCAGTTGCGACAGACCCTCGCCGGCATCCCCGCGGCCGTGTCGCATGTGGATCCCACGCTGATCCGGGCCGGATGGGAGGCAATGAACCTCGACGAACGGCGGGAGATCGTGTCCTTGTTCGTCGAGCGGGTCATCGTGAAGCGGGCCAAGCCTGGGACGAAAGGCTTCGACACGAACCGGGTCGACATCGCCTGGCGCACGCGGTGACTCAAGTCGTGTTACCGTAACGCCAGCGGTCCTCCAGGCGGGGATCGGGGCGCGGAGGGCCTTGGCCGGTTTGCGATTTCGCAAACCTGACCAGACAACCGGAAGCGTCAGCAGGTAGCCGGACGGCATGCCGCGGGCGGAACCAAAACCCCCGCACGGCGCGATGCGCGTGGACCCCAGGTGGTCCGGTAAGGCCAAGCTTCTGTCACGGTCAGCCGGTATACAGATCTGTATACCGGCTCCCTGACGGGAGCGTTCCGTGTCCACTCACATCGGTGCCCGCGGCGAGCAGCGCACCAACACCGCGCCCGCCGTCGAGGCGGTCAAGCAGTACGCCGCGGAACGGGCCATCGATGATCCGGCCAAGCTGCAACGCGCCGCACGCATCGTCCGTCTCGCGCTGGCACGTCGCCGGCTCTCGCTCGAGGATCTGATCGCGCCCGACTAGGCCGCCCACTCCGGACTCCCGGGTGGGCGGTCAACGCTTGCAGGCTCTGCCGCCCACCCGGGCCCACCTACCGGCCGTAGCCGGACGGTGACCCGACGTTAATCGACACGCGTCCATGGTCACTTCCTCCGGGCGGCCGAGGAAGGCCACCCGATGGACCCAACAGACGAAAGAACCGGCCCCCACCACGAGGCCGGTCCCGACATCACCACCGCGAGAGTACCGCAGGCCACCGAGAACGCCGTGAACGTAGCCGCGATCCTGCGGGCACCGTTCCCGCCGGAGAAGGTCGGCAAGCTCCCACGGGTCACCTGTGCCGCCTGCCGCGACGCCCGTACGCGAGTCTGCGAGCAGCACAGCAAGACCCGGTGCGACGAGTGCGGCAACTGGATCACCGGTGCACACCTGCACCTGGACTACGTCGGGCACGCCGACGTGACCGACCGCCTCCTCGAGGCCGACCCGGCGTGGACGTGGACGCCGCTGGCGCTCGACCCGCGCGGCCTGCCGGCGATCGACGAGAACGGCGGTATGTGGATCCTGCTGACCGTGGGCGGGGTGACCCGCCTCGGGTACGGCGACGCCGCGGGCAAGCGCGGCGGCGACGCGGTGAAGGAAGCCATCGGCGACGCCATCCGGAACGGCGCGATGCGCTTCGGTGTGGCGCTGGACCTGTGGCGCAAGGAACCCCCGGCGGTCGAGGAGTCCGAGCCGCGGCGGCGACCAGCCGCTCCCCGGCGCCGGAGCACCGAGACCGCGGACGGGAAGGCGCCGCAGAACCCGGTCCTGCAGACGCTGATGATCGAGTTCCGGAAGCGCGGCTACGCGACATCCGAAGCTCGACGCAAGTACTCCTCGGAGCGCCTCGGGTTTGAGGTGAAGGAGAACAGCAGCCTCTCCGACGAGCAGATGCGCGCCATCACGAAGGCGCTCATTGACGGCGTCGGCGTGGACACGCCCGAGGTGCCGCATGAGTGAGATGCGGTACGCACCGATCCGCCTCGACACCGGGCGCATCCTGACGAAGTACGCCTTCGACGACCTCGCCGAGGCCCGGGACCAGGTCGACGAGGCCGCCTTCGACATCATGCTCGCCCGCAACGTCGACGACCGGATCCCGGATCCCGAGCTCGCGATCGTCGACCTGGACAACCACGACATGGCCGAGCTGGATGGTGACCGGCCGGTCTGGGCCTGGTACGACAGCTTCAGTGGCGTGTGGCGACACCGGCTCTCCACTCCGGGTGGTGCCGGATGACCGAGCGCGAGCGCATGACGAAGGCCGACCGCGACAACCTCATCCGGCTGGTGAGGCTGCGGGCGCGGCAGGCGAAGCAAGAAACCGAGACGCGCGAGCGGATCCTCCTCGCCGAGGTAGAGGACCAGGTCGCCGCGGAGTACTCCCGGCGCGACGAGTTGTGGGCCGAGGCCATCGTCATCGCCGAGGAGGCGGCGAGGAAGGCGAACGAGCTGATCGTCGCCCGGTGCGCCGACCTTGGGATTCCCGCCTCGCAGGCGCCGACCCTGAACACCTACTGGATGTCCCGATCCCGGTCGTTCGGCGACCCGAAGCGGCGGGCGGAGCTGCGCAAGGTCGCTCAGACGAAGCTGGCCGCGCTGACCAAACAGGCGAAGACCCTGATCGACGCCAAGGCGCTGGACGTGGAGACCGCGCTGGTGGTCGGCGGACTGGAGACCGACGAGGCCCGGGACCTCGTGGCCGCCCTGCCGACCGCCGACCAGCTCATCCCGGCGCTCGGGCTGCAGGACCTCGGGGTGAAGGGCTGGCAACCGCCGGAAGGCGTGGCCGGTGAACTGCTCACCCCGTTGACTACGGCGGACCGCAAGCGTCGCCGGATCCTGCGCGCGATCGAGGCCAACCCTGACGCGTCGGATCGGCGCATCGCCGAGTTGGCCGGCTGCGATCACAAGACCGTGGGCGTCCTCCGGCGGGAGCGTGGGGAACTCCCCACGTCTGCCGGGGAATTCCCCACGGAGTCCACACCGGACGGTGCGCCGTGATCCCCTACGGCCACGACTACACGTGCGACCACGGCGAGCCGCCCGGCTGGTGCCGCGCCCGCGGCTGCCCGCACAACGATGACGCGGCCGCCGACTCGCGGGACGCCAGTCCGTGGGCGGATCCGTGGGCGGAGCCTCCCCCGCCGGAGCCAGACGCCGTGCTGGCAAAGGTGATCCCCTTCCCGATGCACCGGCGGCGCCGGTGAGCGGCTATGGCGCGCGGCTGTTCGACCGGCACGCGCAGATGCTTGCCGACTCGGCGATCTCGCCCGAGGTCGCCGAGGCCCGCGGGTACGTCACCGTCGACGTCAAGAAGCGGTTGGCCGAGTTGGGCTTCGCCGGCTACCAGCAGCGGGTGCCCGGTCTGCTCGTGCCGGTCTACGACGAGACCGGAGCGGTCGCGCTGCACCAGTACCGGCCGGACAGCCCACGGACCACGCAGGCCGGGAACACCGTGAAGTACGAGACGCCCAACGGGACGAGGATGGCCGTGGACGTGCCGCCCGGCGCACGTGGACAGCTGGGGGATCCGGCGGTTCCGCTGTGGGTCACCGAGGGCGTCCGCAAGGCCGACGCAGCCGTGTCGGCCGGGCTGTGCTGCCTCGGGCTGCTCGGCGTATGGAACTGGCGCGGCACCAACGACACCGGCGGCGCAACCGTGCTCGCGTTCTGGGAATCGGTCGCGCTCAAAGGCCGAAAGGTGTTCCTGTGCTTCGACTCCGACGTGATGACCAAGCGGCAGGTGCATGACGCGCTGGTCCGCCTCGGCGGGTTCCTGACCCGCCGAGGCGCCACCGTGGCGTACGTGTACCTGCCCGCCGGTGACGGCGACAAGGTCGGACTCGACGACTACCTCGCCGACGGCGGGGCTGTCGAGGACCTGGTCCGTGATGCTCGAGACCGGCCGGCCGCACCGGTCGACATCCAGGAACAGCTCACCCCCGCGGCCCCACCGGCGGCACCGTCCACCCTGGACGACACGGTGACCGTGTTCCGCCGGTGGCTCTACCTCGACGACCCGGCGCCGCTGTACGCGCTCGCCGCCGCGCTGGTCGCCAACCGGGCACCCGGCGACCCCGTGTGGCTGCTGCTGGTCTGCGCACCCTCAACCGGCAAGACAGAGCTGCTGTCGGCCGCCGGACGGCTGCCGTGGGTGCGGTCCGCGTCCACGCTCACCGCGTCGAGCCTGCTGTCCGGCACCAGCAAACGCGACCGCGCCAAGGACGCCACCGGTGGCCTACTGCGCCAGATCGGGGACTTCGGGGTGATCCTGGCGAAGGACTTCACGTCGGTGCTCGCGCAGAACCGCGACACCCGGGCCGAAGCGCTCGCCGCACTACGCGAGGTGTACGACGGCAGATGGGACCGCGCGGTCGGGTCCGACGGCGGCCGGATGCTCACCTGGACCGGCAAAGCTGGCCTAGTTGGCGGAGTCACCCCTGCCATCGACCGGTACGGCGCGGTCATCTCCGCGCTCGGCGACCGGTTCCTCATGCTGCGCATGCCCGACGTCAACGCTGAGGCCGCCTACCGCGCCGCCCTGCGCCACGGCGAGCACGAGCAGCGGATGCGCAGAGAGCTGCGCGAAGCCCTTGCCGGACTCGTCGAACACGCCGACCGCGGCCGGGTCAACCGCGAGTGGACAGACGAGCAGGCCGACCAGCTTGGGGCGCTGGCTGTCTACACCGCCCGGACGCGCACCGGCGTCGAACGTGACGGCTACACGCAAGAGGTTCTGTACCTGCCCCAGATCGAGGGCCCCGGGCGGCTGGTGAAGGCGTACGCCCGGCTGTTCGGTGGCCTGGTCGCCATCGGCTGCGACGAGGGCACCGCGTGGTCCGTACTTGCCCGGGTTGCTATCGACTGCGCTCCCGCCGTGCGGACCACGCTGATCCGCGAACTACTGCGCCACGGCGAGCCTGTGCGTACCGCGACCATCGCGGCCGCGGTCGGCATGGTGACGAAGACCGCCTCCCGGCACCTGGAAGACCTGTCTCTGCTGAAGGTGGCCGAGCGGTCGAAGACCGGCGCCGGCACCAACTCCCCGGACCTGTGGATGGCGACGACATGGCTACGCGAGCACTGGCCCGAAAGTAGGACTCAGATGTACCAACCATCCCCCAACCCCCACGGAGTGGAGGCCAACGATGACGACCATCACGGGCACTCCTACCCGCCCCCTCGTACATCTCTGTCCCACTCGGAGGAGCTGTTGTGGAACCTCTACCTGGAGGAGCCCTGATGACCGAGTACCTGCTCACCGTCCTCGTCGCCGAGCTACACCGAACCGGGCTCTACCGCGACCGGTACACCATCGCGTCGCGGCTGACCGGCAGGCGGATCAGCGACCTGGACCAGTTGAGCACCGACGAGCGGCACCGGATGATCCGGGCCGTCCGGATGCGGGTGCTGGTCCCGTGACCCGACCGAGGCGGTCGGATTGAACAGACGCGACAGGCGCAGGTTCCGCACCGCGGTCACGCTCGCCGTCGAGCACCGGGCCGGATGTCCGTTGGCGCCACCGATGCAGACCGGACGCTGGGCACCCAGGAGGGGGACGTGAAGGTACCCGACAACGTCACCATCGCCCTGGCGCTGATCGCCGGACTGCTGCGCGGCGACGAGGAAGGCGTCAACGAGCTGATCGCGGACGTGCCCACAATGGAGCTGATCGGTGCGCTCGTGGGAGTGGCCACGCAGTGGGGCATCAGGGCCTACGGCAGCGAGCGCAAGCTCGCCCTGTTCCTCAAGTTCGCGCTGCAGAGGATGGCCGAGGACGAGGCAGGCCAGTGACATTCGGCTTCCCCCGTCCCTGCCTGACCTGTGGCGTGCTGGCCGAGGGCTCCCGCTGCCCAACCCACCAGGCCGCCCACGACCGGGCCCGCAACGCCCGGGTGGACGCCCAGCGCCCGAGCACCACCCGGCGGGGCTACGACAGCGCGTGGGAGCGGGTGCGCCTGGTGGTGCTGCAGCGCGACCGGTGGACCTGCCACTGGTGTGGAGGCGCGGCGCGCACTGTCGACCACGTGGTCGCGCTCGCCCGGGGTGGTCCGCGGCTCGACCCGGCCAACCTCGTCGCGAGTTGCGGGTGGTGCAACTCGTCGCGTGGCGGGCGGACGCGGCGGAAGGCATAGACGGTGCGTACGTGTGTACGAAGAGGCCCAGGCGGAGATCGTTACGTTGAGCGTTGATCCATCCGCCGCGCTCACGCAGAGCGACTGAGGCGCTGGCACAGGTTGATCGAGGAGTGGCAGCCACCCACAGTAGTCGCCAGCCCCGCGGGCTCGCGCGCTAACCCGTGGTGGGAGGGCGGGGATTGCATAACCGCAGGTCAGAGGCTCGTAAGGCCCGGTTTCTTTGATCATGACCTGACGCGACCCACTTCCCTCGGCCGACTCTCAGTTACTCACCGTGACAGCCCAAGATCAAGAAGGGGGTAACTACCAAATTACCACTCTTTGATCTTCACTCTGATTACATAGAGTAGTCACAGGGAAATGTCCTATTCTACTGTGGACAGTACCGTCCACAGTAGAACATGTCACCGGACATCGGCGGCTGACGATGACTTCGAGTCACCACACGCTCTGCAGCACGTCGTACTCCTCCTCCTCGGGCTGCCGGGCCCGGTCGAAGGCCATCACCGCGGCGACCGCCGTGTCGATTCTCCGCCGCGAATGTTTGTGCTCCTTGGCTAGCCGGGTGCCGCGCGAATCGGCCTTGAGCACCGCGTTGCCCACGTGCCGGGCCAGCCGGGCGTCGCCGGAGTGGGTCAAGCCGCCGTTGAGCGCGGCCTCGAAAAACGCCTGCGTCGCCGGGGTCATCCGCGACGGCGACTGTGGATACTCGACGACCGGTAGGCCTTCGGCCTGCAGCGCCTGCATGGTACGGGTCCACCGGAACGGGTCGCAGGCGATCTCCCGGACCTGCCAGCGGCGGCATGCCGACCGGATCGCGTCCTCGACGTCGACGACCGGGACGCGGTAGTCGGGCCGGCCCTCCGGCGGCTCCCACAACTCCGCGACGTCGACGTGCGGCACGTCGCCGACCGAGACCGCCACCACCGCGGTGCAGTCCTGCGAGAACGACCCGTCCAACCCGAGCACCACCGGTGCGCCATCCGGAATCGGTCCCGGCTCCACACAGGACTCCCACACGCCGAGCGGCATCCACCGCTCTTCGTCGGCGACCCATTGGCCGAGGCGGTAGCGGCGGAACGAGGATTCCCGGGTGGTGCGCAGGACCGCCCGCATCGCGTCGACGTGCAGGAAGTCGCCCAGCGCCGGATTGCCCATGTGCCACGCCCGTTCGTCGTCCAGCTCGCAGCCGGGCGGCGCGGCGAACTCGGCGAAGTAGAACGACTCGGCACCGCGGCGACCGTGCTCGACGAGCTCCCACATCACGCTGTCCGTGTCCCCGGCCGGCGTCGAGATGGCCAGCGTCAGGCCGCGCTCGCGCTTGCCGGCGGCCAGCGACACCGCCTCCCAGGTGTCCCGGGTGACCACGTGCAGCTCGTCGACGATCGCCAGCGACGGGTCGTACCCCTGCAGCGCGGCGGCCTCGGCCGGCAGCGGGTAGAGCGACGAGTCCGTGCCCGGTAGGTAGAGCCGGTTCTGGAAGATCTGGCAGCGGGCCGAGAGCGCCTCGTCCAGCTCGACCATCCGGCGGGCGGTGTTGAACACGATCCGGGCCTGCCGCTCGTCGGAGGCCACGCACAACACCTGTGCTCCCTCCACCCCATCGGCGAAGAGGCCGTAGAGGCCCAGCGCGGCGGCCAATGTGGACTTGCCGTTGCCGCGGGGGATCGCCACCAACCCCTGGCGTGGCCGAGGGTCGTCGAACAGGCCGCACACGATGTCGCGCTGCCAGTCCCGCAGCCGCAGCCGCCGGCGTGCGCCGGTGCCCTTCGGTGTGGTCAGGAACTTCTCGCAGAACGCGATCACCCGCGCCCCGCCGGTCCGGGGCAGCCGGCGTAGGTCCAGCGGCGCGTCCAGCACGCTCGCCTTCGGCCCTGCTCTCATCGGCCACCCTCGTTCCGCCATGAAAGGACCGGCGCGCCGCTGGCCCTAACTCCTATCTAGCTAGTAGGAGTTTGGCGCATACTGAGCCCTAGCGGTGGTGGCCGGGCCGTACTCGCAGGTCCAGCCCGGCCACCCGGCGTTAGACCTGCGAGCAGGAGATGACCGACATGGCTCTCACGACCGAAAGCTTCAGCACCACACAGGGCCCCGGTGGGCTCAGCAGCGACAGCAACCCGGCGACCGCCGCGATGCTCGCCTTCCTGGGCGTGCCGAAGAAAGCGACGAAGGCCGGCAAGGGTAGCGGTCGGGGCGGCGGCCGCGGTGGCGGCCGGTGAGAGTCGTCATGCGCGTCGCGATCACCGGCACCCGGTCAGGGATTGACGGTGCCCGCGTCGACTGGCCGCCGATCGGTGAGGTCCTCGAATGCGACGACGCGGAGGCCCAGGACCTGCTCGCCGGTGGGATGGCGTCCACCGAGGCCGACTGGGCGGAGTACCTGCGCCTACGCGCTGCCGAGCACGCCGAACGGCTGCAGCTACAGGGGCAAAGGACATGGGTATGAGCGGTGTCGAGTACGCCGACGGGCACCGCGGTACGAGCCCGTTCCCGACCGCGTGGGGCATCCCGCCGCGGGACGAGATGCAACGCCGACGCTGGGTGCACATGAACGCGACCCGAGCGATGGCATCGGCGCCGCCGCGGGGTCGGCTCTCCGGCGTCCGGGCGATGGCGCAGCTGCGGGACCGGATGCTCGAGGCCCGCCGGGTGGAGATGCCGCAGGCGTCCGCGCCGCTGGCGCTGCTCGTCGAGCTGCAACGCCGACGCTGGGATCCGGCCGCGTGAGGCCCGACACGGCGGACCGCCGCGAGCGGCGCTGGACATCGGCGCCGGTGGAGTTGCGCGGTCGCCCCGGCGACCGACTCCGCATCGGCGGGTACGCGGCGAAGTTCGGGAAGTACAGCCACGACCTCGGCGGGTTCGTGGAGGTGCTGGACCCGGTGGTGTTCAACGGCTCCCGCGGCCGGGACTGGCCCGGTGTGATGGCCCGCTACAACCACGACGACAACATGCTGTTGGGTACGACGGCGGCCGGCACGCTGACGCTGGCGCTTGACGCGGTCGGCCTGGACTACGATGTCGATCCGCCGCAGCACCGGTCGGACGTGGTCGAGCTGGTGCAGCGCGGCGACGTGCGCGGCTCGTCGTTCGCGTTCCGGCTGCCGAGTGGCGGTGGCGACGAGTGGGGTCTATCGGAGCAGGGCTACCCGATGCGGAGGCTGGTGCAGGCGATTCTGGTCGACGTCGCGCCGGTGAATGCCCCCGCCTACGCCGACACCTCCGTGGCGTTGCGCTCGCTGGCCGTGGCAAAGGATGTGCCGTTCGACGAGGTCGAGGAATTGCGCGAGGCGGGGGAGCTGCTCCGGCTCTTCCGGCGCACGGACCGGCCGTACGTGCGCCGGACGCGGCCGACCCTGCAACCGCCGGCACCGGTCACCCTCAGCGGCGCGGAGGCGCTGCTGCGGTTGCAGGGCCGTCGGCTTGACCCTGACCCGCGGGAGGTGGCGGCGTGAGCACCGACGACCTCGGGCTGTTGCTACCGGACGACCTCATGGCAGCGCTGAAGGCGCAGTACGGCGAGGTACAGACGGCGGCGTACGTCTCGCTGGCCCGCGCCCGTGGCGTGAGCGTGCGGGCGGTGCTGGCCGCCGCGGTCCGCGACGACCTCGCCAGCATCGTGCGGTCGGAGGCCTGACGTGCCGCGCCAAGCGGCGAATCCCCACGATAGCAAGGAGCTAAATCCGTGCGTATCCAACTGTCCGAACAGGACCGCAAACGCTTCGACATCACCGAGGAGTGGCTGGACTTCGACCTGCTACGAATGCGAGTCCGCGACTCCATCTTCCTGCAGTCCGTCGGTTACCCGAACCGGGAAGACTGGTCGCAGGCGCTGCGGGGCCGGCCCGTGCTGGAGAACGGATCCCACGTCTACGAGTACGACGCCGACGGGCAGAAGAAGATCGGCGACGACGGGATGCTCGTGGTCAAACGGGGCCCGTACGAGCAGTTGGCGTGGGACGCCCTCATCTGGCTGTGCCTGCGAAGCCACGGCGTGACCGTCGCCTGGGAAGACCTCGAATACGACGAGCGCGGCCTGCAGGTC
>Ga0075430_100004557_pt1 | contig 11670 bp, 5 predicted proteins | sample RhiMetdeltSRZDD4_FD_75294 | JGI IMG/M metagenome (GOLD analysis project Ga0075430, IMG submission 75294) | Populus rhizosphere microbial communities from Tennessee, USA - Rhizosphere MetaG P. deltoides SRZDD4 | ecosystem: Host-associated > Plants > Roots > Rhizosphere > Soil | place: USA... | reverse complement strand
AGCTTGCGTGTCGTGTACCTGGACGGCCGCCCACATTCGGACCCGGACGTGGTCGTGCCCAGTTTCAACGGCGAATCGATTGGGACGTGGGAGGGGGACACGCTGGTGATCGACACCCGACACTTCGTCGGGCACCATCACTGGATTGATTCCGGCATTCCCGCCAGCACCGAGCTGCACATCGTCGAGCGCGTCAAGATGATCAACGAGGGCCGGACGCTCGAGATCGAGTACACGCTGAGCGATCCCAAGAGCTGGGAAGGCGAATGGAAGATGACCAAGCGCTGGAATCGTCAGGATGACCGGGACATCGCGGAGGTGTCATGCCTGCCCGATCTCAACGATCACATGCCGAGCACGCGTTCGCAGGACAACGTTCGTTGACTGGAGGCCCGAGATGACCCGTTCCCTCGTCTATGCGTGCACGTGCGCGCTGGTGCTCGCCACGAGCGTTCCCGTGGTGGCTCATCATTCAGCCGCGGGCATCGACCGGACCAAGACGCTGGTCGTGGCTGGCACCGTGAAAGAGTTTCGTTGGACCAATCCGCACTCGTGGATCGACCTCGATGTCACCAACGACAAAGGGGAAACTCAGACGTGGTCGGTCGAGATGACGTCGCCGGCGTTCCTGTTGCGTGCCGGCTGGAAGCGTTCCACGCTGCAGACTGGCGACAAAGTCAGCGTCACGCTGCGGCCATTTCGCAATGGCGATCCGGGAGGTCTGTTCGTTTCTGTCACGCTCCCTGACGGTCGTGTCCTCGGGGAGCGGCCGGCGGCGCCACCGCAGCCCTGAGGCATCTCCGAACCTTTGACCCTTTGCCCTAAAAAGAGGTCCCCGCGGTCACATAAAACCTCGCGTCACCGGAATCTACTGGGCCGAGCGCTTTCAACGGCACTCCAACTCCCGTGCGGACGCGGATCTGGACAAATGAGAAGAGCGTGAAATCGCTCGAGAGCTCCGCGCCGGTGGAAAGAAGTTGCGGCGATCCCAGCCGGTCGACCTCGCTTGCCGCGCCCGCGCTATCCGTGAACCACGATCCAGACAGCCCTCGCAGATAGACAGGCAGCGCTCCAAGGCCGCGGCTGACGCGTGCGATTGGCAGGCGCATCTCGGCCCGCGCGCTCCAGAGCGCGTTGGCCGCCACGAATCCTGGTGGATAGCCACGGACCTCGAAGTCGGAATCACTGGCTTCGAGAATCGATGTCGTTCCCACCCCGCCGGCCGTGAGGCGACCGGCGGCTGGCCCGCGTTGTTCGGCAAGGCGTGCTGTCACGGCCAGTACTGGCCGGCCAGAGGTCGTCCATGACGGAAACGATCGGTAAACCGATGCGGCTACCTCCCAACCCGATCGCCACCGCTCGTCCGTCGTCGCCTTGAGGTAGTCGATCGACGCGGACATCTGCATCCCATCTTGAACGGAGATCGAGCGCAGCCCCGCCTGGACGTTGCCGAATCTCAGCCCCAGCCCGCCACCGGCAAGCGTGGGTTCCTGCTCGATGGGAGGGGCGATAGACACGGCTTCGAAGTCGCCGGCATTTTCGCGATGACGATCTTCGAGTTCGACGTTGGCGCTGAAGAGCGTCGTCCGGCGAAACGTCTGCCACGGAAGCGCGACACCGAGCACGGCGGATCGTTTTCGTTCGAGTCGCAGCAACTCACCGGCTTCGGCATCGATGCGCTGCTCGAGACGCCAAGTCGAAGCAACCTGTCCGAACAGCACCGCATGGGAGAACCGCTGGTATGCGTAGGTCGCGGATCCAATCGTGCGACCATCGGGCCCGTACGCGGCGCTCGCCTGCCATGCGTGCCGTCCGATAACGTCGACGCCGCCGGTTGCAGCGCCGGCAAACACACCCAATTCCTCTACCGTCTCGAAGACTGGCGACCAGCCGGTCGGGTACAAGTCCCGAATCGGTGCGTACGACTTCTCCGACGTCAGATCTTCGCCGACCGGCGGAGCCGCCGGTTGGCCAGGCCGTTGCGCATATTCGGCGGAAGATGCCGGCGCCGCGATCCACGCCGCGCGATCGATCTCGAGGCGTTCGAGGTGACGGCCATCCGCATGGGTGGCAATTGCAACGATCGCCGCGCGATCCGCGGAGCCGCCACCCGCGATCGTGTTGCCCGGCGCGCGTCGTGGGATGAGGGCGACCTCATGGAGTCCTGTGGCCACTCGCGCCATTAAATACAGTCGCGGGTTGGTGTCGCCTTCGAGCTCGAGACCATAGAGCTCGCGAACCCCTGTTCGATCGGAGGTAAAGAACAGTCGCCGTACTCCTGCGGGAGCGCTCGCGTCCCACTCTGGAATTCCTTCGAGCGCCCGATCCTCGGTCAAGGGTCGCAGCACGGTTCCATCTGCGGAGAGCAAGACCAGATCGAGCGAAGCCCCGTTTGTGAAACGCACCGCGACGAGGCGCGCGCCATCCGGCGACCAGCGAGCTGGACCCCAGGCAATCGCGGTCGAGAACTCGGTGAGTGGCGCAGTCTTCCCGGAGCCGACATCGACCGTCACGAGCCGGCTTCGATCGCCGTCGTACTGCACGGCCACGATCGTCTTGCCAGACGGGTGAACGTCCGGCGACGTCAACCGCGCCGATCGCGTCAGGCGCGTGATCGCACCGGATGCCACGTCGATTCGGTACAGGTCGCCGAACTCACGAGCGTTGTCCACGAGATCGAGCTGCGAAAACACGATCGAGCCGCCATCCGGCAACCACGCGAATGCATGCGGGCTGTTCACACGCGCAATTCGTCGAGCGTCGCATGACCGAAGATCGGAGACAAACAGACCCAGTGGCTTGCGCCCCTCGTCCGTCGCAAGAAACGCGATGGCCGATCCGTCGGGCGAGACGCGGGGAAACGCCGTGTAGTGCGCGAAGTCACACAGTCGCGTCGTCTCTGCCAGGCCGGGCGGATCTGCCCGAAGGCTGTCTCGCAGTCGCATCGCCTTGTCGCGTTCCGACGCGATCCAGTCGTTCCATTCCTGCGACAAGCTTTTTCCGCCAAAGAGCTCACCGGCGCCTGCCCCACGCGAAACAATCGATCGAAAACTGCCGGCACGACGTGCCATCCACGCAGGCGGCGTCTGAGACCCATACTGGTCGGCGAGATGGTCGAGGAACAAGCTTCCCAGCACGTAATTGCGATCGATCGGCCAGGCGCCCGGGTCGAATTCCGCCTCGTCCAGCTGCGGACCGTTGGTCTCGAGCACGGCGGCCCGCAACGTCTCGGGGAATCGCACGCCACGAACACGTCCTCCATCAGTCAGCCGCGATTCGTAGAACGTGGCGAGCCCCTCGATCAGATAGCTGCCGTCGAAGAGGTGGGGAAACGTCAGTTCGCTGCGGCCGAACACCCGCCGCAAAAGGCTCCAGCCACGACGTGCTTCATCGAGGTGGAATATGTGAGCGAGCTCGTGCGTGACCAGCAACTCGATCGGATCGTCGGTATAGAACTGCTCGCCTTCGACGGGCGTGTGCGCGAACGCAATGATCCTGTTCGTGGGAGACGGTGTGGCGGCGCCGTTGAACATATCCCCCTGGTCCACGATGACCAGGCGGATCTTTCCTCGCGGCGTCGATCCGTAAGACCGTGCCAGAAGCACATGCGCCGCTTCGGCGCGAACGGCGGCACGCCGCGCGTAATCCTCCAATCCGATCTCGAAAGTCAGAATGAAATGAGGCGTTTCGAAGGTTCGGTACCTGGCGAACGGGACGCCGAACTGCGCGCTCGCATCAGAAGCAATGAGGAACGTGACGGTGCACGACAGGATCACGGCTCGTGTCGATGAGAGTCGCCTGCGCATACTGAGCTCAGACGAATAACACATGCGAACCGCTTCTACTGGATCTCAACTTCCGATTGCTTCGGAGTGTGCATCCATTGGCGAGGGCAACGAGCCGAGCAAAGTCATAAGCAGATCGTGGTCCACCGGCTTCACCATGTGCGCGTCAAAGCCCGCTTCCCTTGATTTCTGACGATCCTCGTCCTGGCCCCAGCCCGTCAAGGCGACGAGCACCAGGTCCTTGCCCCACGGCTGTCTACGTATATGGCTGCAGACCTCAAAGCCATTCATGATCGGCAGCCCGATGTCGAGCAAGATCGCATCGGGACGGAGACGCTCGGCAGCTTCGATCGCCGCCTGGCCATCGTGTGCTTTGTGGGTCTCGTGGCCGGCGAGCTGAAGCAGCATCGCCAGCGATTCAGCGCCGTCTTCGCTGTCGTCGACGATCAAGATGCGACGACGTACCGCCGGAACCGGCTTGGTGGTGGCTGGCGCCGCGAGCGGCCTGGTCGCGTCGGAAAGAATGGGCAGGCGCACTGTGAATTCGCTCCCGCGGCCAGGGCCTTCACTACGCGCGTCAACAGTGCCGCCATGCATCTCCACCAGTGTTTTCACCAGCGTCAACCCGATGCCGAGGCCGTCGCGTGAGCGTTCGAGCGACGTGTCCACCTGGGCAAACATCTCGAAGAGTCCGGGAATATGTTCGGCGGCGATGCCGATGCCATTGTCGCGCACGCTGACGATTGCCTGGTCCCCGTCCTGTTCGACAGTCAGCCAGACATGGCCGCCCTTGTCCGTAAACTTGCACGCGTTGTTCAGCAGATTCCCGACGACCTGAGTCACTCGCGTGGGGTCGGCATTCAGATACACCGGCATCGACGGCATCGTCACGCTCAATTCATGGTTCATGCTTCCGTACATCGCTCGGATCGCTTCGACCACATGATCGATGATGGGGCCGAGCTCGACGCGCTCTTTCCGGAGCTCTATCCTGCCGCGTGTGATGCGGCTCATGTCGAGCAGGTCGTCGACTAAACGGGCCATCTGCCCGACCTGACGCTCCAGCATTTCGGACGCCGACTGCAGCGCGTTCTTGTCGCCGCCACCCAAACGCAGCGCGCGCGCGGCATTGCTGATTGGGGCGAGAGGATTCCGCAACTCGTGCGCCAAAATGGCGAGGAACTCGTTCTTGCGGCGATCCGCTTCCGATAGATCTGCCGCCAGACCGCTGAGGTTGTCCGCCAGTCGTTTGCGCTCGGTGACATCCTGACTGACGGTCGCGAACGCGACGGGACGCCCGTTCGCATCCGGCAACGTCAGGACCTTGTACGCCATCCAGCGTGCTTCGCCAGTCTTGAAATGCCGGAATCGAACTTCGATCTCGCCGTGCCCTTTTTCCAGGACCGCCGGCAAGAACTCCTGGATGATCCTGGGCTGATCCTCCGGGAAGAAAAACGACGCGACCGGCACACGGCGGGCTTCATCGAGGTTATCGAGGCCGACCATCTCCAGACCTGCGCGGTTGACGAAGAACGGCGCACCCTGGAGGTCGCATATACCGATGAAGTCGGTGCTGTGCTCGACGAGCGTGACGAACATCTCGCGGTCGGCCGCGGCCCGCTTCCGCTCGGTGACGTCGATGCCGATTGGCGCCACGAAGATGACGCGGCCCGAGTCGTCCCTGATCGGCTGGATGGTGACGTCGGCGACGCGCTCGCTGCCGTCCGCAATGAAATAGGACATTTCCGCACGGAATGTTTGCCCAGCGGCGGCCTGAATTGCGCCTGCTTTGATCTGTTCCTGCAGCGGCGGCGAAGGGACCCACCATGGACCTTCCCAAAACGGTTTTCCAACGAGTTGTTCCCTCGTGTAACCCGACGCTTCGCAGGACAGACGATTCACGTCGAGCAGTGTTCCGTTCACGTCCATGATGCCGGCGAACACGCCGCCCTGATCGAAGAACGCATGGAACTTGGCGTTCGCCGCGGCCGCTTCCCCCAGCAGCAGCCGCTCGCGATGCTCCGTCTGCCGTTGACGCGTCACATCGCGGACGATCTTCGATGCTCCGATAACGGTGCCGGCGTCGTCTTTGAGCGGCGAGATCGTAAGAGACACGAGAATGCGGCGGCCGTCGGACCGCATCCGTTCGGTTTCGAAATGTTCGATCCGCTGTCCAGCCTTCAGGCTGGCGATGATGTGGTCCTCCTCGGCGATGCGGTCGGGCGGGATGACGAGAGAAATATGGCGGCCCACCGCCTGCGTCGCCGTGTAGCCGAAGATGTGTTCGGCGCCGGCGTTCCAGCTTTGAATGATGCCATCGAGCGATTTGCTGATGATGGCGTCATCCGAGGTTTCGATGATCGACGCGAGCATCCGCGCCGTCAGCAGTTGGTTGGCTTTGTCCTGCTCCAAACGGCGCTGTGCGGTCACATCGCGAAAGATCAAGACACATCCGGACACCTTGCCGCGTTCGTCCGTAATGGGCGCTGCGCTGTCATCAATCGGGCACTCGCGGCCGTCTTTCTGTATCAGCAGCGTGTGATTCGCCAGACCGACGACGACGCCTTGCCGAAGCGCCCTCGCCGCCGGGCTTTCGACCGGCAGCCGTGTGTCCTCGTTGACGATGCGAAACACGGCGTCCAGCGCCTGGCCCGTGGCCTCAGCCTGTGTCCACCCGGTCAACGATTCGGCCACGGCATTCATGTACGTGACGCGGCCATCGACGTCGGTGGTGATCACACCGTCCCCGATGCTGGCCAGTGTCACCCTCAACAACTCGCGGCGCTCGCTGGCACGCATCTGGACGCGGCGTGTCATCTCACCGAACAGGATGATGAGCGAACACGTGAAGAGGTACGCCAGTACGCCGATCAGAGTGCCGCGATCGCTGAGGTCGAAGCGACCTCGAGGTGCGATGAACAGGTAATGACATGCCCCATATCCGAGGATGGTCACACCGACCGCCGGCCCATAGCCGCCGAGCCAGACGGCGGCGGCGACGGCGCCGAACAGCGTGACGAGCGGCAGCGCATCCCCCATCCAGGGATCGAGCTGGTAACGAAGGACGACGGCCGCTCCCAGCGCAAGGAGCGCGAACAAGTAGCTCACGAGCGCTGGTCGGCGCGGTGCGACGCTCATCCGTGGCGGCCCTGACACTGCCATTTCAACCTGCTACACCCCGTGCGAATGCTAGCGCACACCAGACTGGCAACTCCAACGGTGACGATTCCGGCGCGTCAGTCGACAAAGCTGAGTTCGATTTCAATTGAATGGCCTTCGGCGTCCGCATACTCTGCTGTCGCTCTCCAGACCGGAGACATCGTCCGTCGCCGCATCGTGGAGATTCAAATGATCCACCTGCCTTGGCGTCGAGGCGCGCGCACGCGGGCGGTCTGGTCCACTCTCATTTTCTCCGCTGTCGCGCTTGCTGTACGAGTCGCACCATCGAATACCCGCGGGCTTTTCAAGTAGCGGTTGGGGCACCCCCCGGCGTGTACGAGATCGTGGCGCGTCACAGCGATAAGTGCCTGAGCACTCGCGGTACCAGCCTCAATGACGGCGCCGCGGCGAACCAGTGGGCGTGCGTCGGTGAACAGAATCAGCGCGGGAGCCTCGAGCCGCTCGACGATGGGTAGTCAGGCAATGAATCGTGAACGGTGGGATTCACGTGTCGGTGTCGGGGATTTACGTGTCGGTGTCAGGCAGTGAATCGTGAACGACGCGCGGCACTAGCCGCTGCATCGAATCCAGATAAGATAACGGCGTCCGAGGCGCTGTCGAAGCAGTCACGGCTTGGTGTCAGGCAGTGAATCGTGAACACGGCTTGGGGTTCGCGGCTGGTGTTCGGTGGTGTCAGGCAGTGAATCGTGAACGATGCGCCGCACTGCCCAAGCAGCGTCGACGTTCGGGAACGTAAATCCGTCCAATGAAGGTCTTCATCAGCTACCGACGCGAGGATTCCGCCGGTCATTCGGGGCGTCTCCACGATTCGCTTCAGTCTCACTTCGGCGCCGACAACGTGTTCATGGACCTCAGCGACATCGACTCGGGGCAGAACTTTGTCGACGTCATTCAAGGCGCGGTTCGCTCGAGCGATGTCGTCCTGGCGGTGATCGGCAAAGAGTGGCTGACCTGCGCGTCAGGCGGCACGAGACGGCTCGACATGCCAAACGATTTCGTGCGAACCGAGATCGGCATCGCGCTCGAGCACGGCATTCCGGTCATGCCCGTGCTGGTGCGCGGAGCGGGGATGCCGCCGGCATCCTCGTTGCCCGAACCGCTCAAGCTGCTTGCCTCGCATGATGCGCACGATGTCAGCGATGAGCGCTGGACGTACGATGTTGGCCGCCTGATCGACGCGACGGAAAAGCTGGCAGGAAAATCACCAGGGCCGCGACGGTGGCCGCTCATAGCCGCAGTTCTCGTAGCAGCGGCGGCCATCGGCGCTTTCTTTTTTCTGCAGACTCGTCAACCCCAGGTCGTTCTTACCGGCGACTGGAGTGCCAACGTCGCCTACGACTGGGGAGACAAGTACACGGAGCGTTTCTCCTTCAAGGTCGATGGCGACGCCGTGCTCGGCACTGCGTCGTTTCTCGGAGTCCGGCGCGGGATCGTTGACGGCTCCCTGCAGGGCGAGCGAGTCGTGTTTCAGACGCGAACGCAGGAGGTGCGAGGCGATTTCGATAACCCTGTATCGGTTTCGCACCGCTACCGCGGCACGATTACGGGCGACACGATCGCGTTCACGATGCAGAGCGAAGGCGGCAGTTCGTCGGTGCCAGTCGAGTTCACGGCAACGCGCAGCACAAGTGCGCGCTAGAACCTTTCCACCACGTAGCCTCGGTGCCTCCCGCGCGACGCAGACGCGAAACGCGCGCTAGCGGCGCCGGCCACCGCCCCCGCGCGTTCCGCCGCCGCCCCGGTAGCTGCCCGCACCAGCGCGCGTAGATCCGCTACTCTGCCAGCCGCTACGGCTGGACGTTCGGTCGTTGCCAGACGTGCGCGCACTGCTGTCGCCTTCGAGTTGACGGCCTTGAGGCGTGCCATTCCAGCCGGAACTCGTCGTGCCTGCTGTTGTTCCTCTCCCTGATCGATCGCGCGTTTGTCCGCCGGACTGCGCTGCACGGTCGCGTGCCTGCTGTGCCGCCTCACCGTTGCCTTCGACCGGGTTCCACCCGCCGGAGCCGTTGCTCTGCTCCCAGCCGCCGCCGTCGTTGCGGCGATAGACGTTGCCGTCACGCCCGGCGTAGACGTCACCGCCCTCCGTTCGACCTACAGTCGTTCGCGAACCGCTGCGATCCGTGCGCGTGACTGCCCCGGCGCCGTTGTCATTTCGAATGCCGGATGTTGTCGTGCCCTGGCGATAGTTCTGGACGTGGGCGGTCTGCGCCCAGTCGTCACCACGTCTAACGGCGGTTGAACCCCAGTTGCCATACACGTTCGAGCCCTGACGCGTCTGGCCGTACGCGCCGGTGCGCGGGTTGTACGCCTCGCCGTATGCGCGCGAGCCATACGGACCGTAAGCGGCTGCTCCGCGCGCGTATGTTCCGGTACGTGGGTTGTACGAGGCGCCCATGCCCACGCCACCGTACGGTCCATACGCGGCGACACCGCGCCCGTAGGCGCCGGTGTGCGGGTTGTACCACGCGCCCATTCCATAGGTATGCGGATACGGATAGTAGATGGGATAGAAGCCGCCATAATACGAATAGGGCGGGTAATACCAGCCGCTACCCCACACCGCGCAGCCCCAGCCAATCATGACTCCCGTATAAGCCGCCACGTACGCAAACGTCACCCACTCATCGTCGTTATCTTCTTCGACCGTCACGTAGGTCACATGATGAACGGGAGAGCTCGTCGGAATCGTGTAGATCTGCTGCGGAACGCTGGTCGCGACCTCCCAGGGACCGGTCGCCGAGCGTGACATGAACCAGACGCCCTGGAAGCACATGTAGTAAAGGTCACCGTACTTGACGATGTCCTTGTCGGTGTTGACCGCTTGCTCGACGCCCTTGGATCCCTCGATCGCCTTGAACATCGGATCGCCCTGATAAATCACTTCAGGCGCTTTCAACTCTTTCCTGCTGACGCGTGCCGTCCTTGGGATGCTCGCGAGCAGCACTGCCTCAGTCGCCTGCGCCGAGCCGGGCACCGAAGCCAACACGCGTGAACGCGGGTGTTCGACCGGGATTCTCTTGAAGTCCTCGGGCAGCGACGGCGTGGCAAAGGTCCACGGACCGTCGAGGCTCGGCGCCTTGAACCAGCGCCCGGCCACGAGAAAGTAGAAGTCACCATCAAGTCCCATGCGGAACAGATCGGCGTCCGTGTTGTTCACCCACAGCAGCATCGATGCGCCCTGGACCTTCAGGTAGCTGATCTTCTCGTCGAGAACGATCAACTCGGCGGGCTCGGTCGCTACGAAAACTTTCGGCGTGGCCTTGCCGGAAAGCTTCTTCCCTGGCACTGCGGCCTTCACGTCCTTCCAGTTTTCGTCGGCTGGCAGCTTCGAGAAGCTGTCAGGAAGCTTACCGGCGGCCTTCCACGGACCGGTGACGGCAGTCGCCTGCAGCCACGATTCGTTGTAACGCACGTAGAGCGTCTTGGTCGGCGTGTGCTCGAACAGATCCCAGTTCGTGTTGACGGCGTAGCGCAGATCGACTTCCTTGATCGGACTCCAGATCGGTTCGCCATCGAGGTTGATCAGCATGGCAGGTGCGAGCGCCCATAACACCTTCGGCGGGTCGGCCTTGATGCCTTCGACGTTCTTCACCGTCAACGGGCTGCTGTTGACATACGCGAGCAATCGATCGAGGTCGATGACGCGCTCGTTCTGGGGAAGCGCCTGCACGTCGGCCACCAGCGTCTTGACTTGATCGGGCGACAGTGTCTTGAAGTTGTACTCGGTGATCTTGAGATCCATGGTCACGACGCGATCGTCGAGCGCGACGTGTGTCGGCCCCTCGATCTTGATGGTGCCGAGCGCTGGTTCCTTCGCGCCGGTTGGCTGATAGGACACGGCCGACCAAGCCAGGATCTGTTTTTGCTCCGCCCAGCTTTCAACCTGCGGCTGGTACCAGACGACACTGCCGCTCTTCAAGGCAACGGTTCGCGGCCAGCCGGTGTCGGCATTTGTGCCTACGGGCGGCGCTGGTGCCACAGGAGGTGGTGCGATAGGAGGCTTGGCCTGCGGTGCGGCGGCAGGCTTGGCCTGCGCGTAGAGCGTCGCACCCGGCGGGACGGCAATCGCTACTGAGAGAATCCCGGCAACAACTGGCGAACGGCAAGAAGATATGAACATGGAGGCTCCATTCCCCGCGCGCGCAGCGCGCACCTCGGCAACATGAGACACGTCACCGTGGGCTCACACGCGACGCCGGTGGGTCAGCAGGACCGATGCCAGACCGGCGGGCGTTCGGCTGCGAATTCTAACCTGCCGTCGCGCGGCTGGAGCGTCCAGCAAACAGGTCGGCCACGACTATTCGTGGCCACACTTGGCGGCAGACGTCGCCGCCGTGAACAATGGCGGTGGGAGGAGCGGCCGCCCAAACTGCCGCAGCCTGCCGTGAAGGCCCGGACGTCATGAACGACCGTTCGGGTGCTGCAGAGGTGTCAGGCAGTGAATCGTGAACGCGATCGCGGTGGTTGGAGTGCTCCCAAGCTGGCGCCAAAGCCAGCGTGAAGGGAGCGAACATGCTCGGCCGGTTCACCGCATCGCGTCCAGGATGCTCTTCAACTGCTCGCGGCTTTCGAGTGCCCACTCGAATCTTTGTTGTCCTCTTTGAATTTGGCCCACGCAGCGAGCAGATCGCGGCAAAGGCTTTCGAGCGCCTCGCGGATCTTCTCCGGTCGGCGACGTGATGCCGTCGAGGCCTACGTCCAGCAC